>JAANMW010001560.1_pt1 | contig 23525 bp, 21 predicted proteins | sample 7279671 | NCBI WGS metagenome assembly JAANMW01 (sample SAMN14094541, study PRJNA606508) | bioreactor metagenome | isolation source: A lab-scale SPAN reactor treating ammonium-rich wastewater day 247 | place: Ireland: Galway | collected 2017-09-19 | reverse complement strand
CATAACGGCAATTTTGACGGATTCATACCTTGAAATTCCTCGATTGACAAAGTTCTGTACAAGTTTTGAACCTCTTTTGTATAGTGGCGGAAAATAGGTGACTACTGACCACTGACCCAAGACACACCAGGGCCTGGGCCAGCACCTCGGCCGGGGTGAGGCCGTCGGTGTCGAGATAGCAATCGGCGTGGGCGCGGGCGTGCGCCAGCCGCCGCCGCTGCTCCGCCAGGTACGCATCGGTCAGATCCAGGTGGGGATAGCGCTGGCGGATGACTTCGTTGCTGGCTTCGACATAGATCAAGGCCGCGGGGGGATGGCGGCGACGCCACAGATCGGGCACGCCTGAATGCTCCTGCGAGACCTGGCGGGCGTCGAACCCCTGCGCGACCAGCTGCCGGGCCAGCGTGGATTTGCCGCTGCCGCACACCCCCACCACCTTGACGAGCGGGGCAGGCGCGGACATGCTCACTCCCAGGCGCCGTAGATGCGGGGAGGGATGGGCAGGCTCATCTGCAAACGGCGCACCGCATCGGCTGCCACCCCATCCACCCGCACAGCCGCCACCGTCAGATCATCGTGCGGGCGACCCTGCTCGCTGCGCAGGGCCTGGGCCAGCACTTCGTCGGCGTAGGCCCTGGCGCTGAGGGTGTGCGGGAACCCCTGCACCAGCGCCAGCAGATCCAGCCGCTGGCCCCGCGTCTCTCCGGCGGACCAGACGCCATCGCTGCACGCAATCACCACCAGGCCCGGCCGCAACGGCAGCTCGGTGATCTCTGGCCGGGTGCGGGGGTAGACGCCGATCGCGGGCGTGGGCGCGGCCAATGTGCTCCATTCCTGTTGGCGAAAATAAAGCACCGGCGCCCGCGTGTTGCGCGAGATCACTAGGGTGCCGCTCTCCAGATCGGCGGAGAGGATGACCATCTCGGCGCTGACTTTGCCCCCGCGATGGGTGCGCAGGGAATCGTGGGCGGCGCGGGCCGCGGCCCCATCTCGCACCCCTTCGGCCAGCAGGGAGATGGCCTTGCGCGCCACCAGATTGCTGATCGCTTTGGCCGAGGCGCCGCTGCGCTGGCCATCGACCAGCACGACCGAGAAGCCGCCGTGCGGGCGCTCGACGATCTCGACCGTATCGCCCGATTCGCTGACCGCGTATTTCTCGATCTTGGCCACGGCGAGTTGCAGTTCCATAGGCAAGCAGGGCCACGGCGCGGTGGCGCGGGCCAATCAGCGCTGGATGGTGATGGAGACAGTGATGAAGAGGTCAGGATCGACGATGGAGCGCGCCTGGGCCACGGCAGAGCCGCGCGACCCCGGCGGCGCGCCCGCGGGGATGGTGAAACGCACGGTCACGGTCTCACTCTCGCCGGGGGCCAGGCCCTGGGTGCTGACGCCGCTGCCACAGGTGTTGATACCGTTGCACAGCACCGCACTCCAGCCCGCGGGCAGATTGAGGCTGCTCAGGGTCACGTTCAAGCTGTCGTAGCCAGAGCCGCGGTTGCTATAGGTGATGCCCACATCGGGGCCGGGGCCATTGTAGCTGGCCGGCTGCACGCTCCATTCGGCGAAGAAGGGCGTGGGCGTGAGGGTGGGGATCGGCGTGGGCGTGGGCGTGTGGGTGGGCGTGATCGTGGGCGTGGGCGTGTGGGTGGACGTGGGGGTGTCGGTCAGGGTGGGCGTGGGCGTGGGCGTGGGCCAGGGCGTGAAGGTGATGGAGGCGGTAGGCGTCACCGTGGGCGTGCCCGCGCTGACGGTGATGGTCAGGGTGCGTTTGGTGACGGCGCCGAACAGGTCGGTGACGGTGAGGGTGTAGGTGGTGGTCAGCTTTGGGCATTCCTCGCGGCTGCCCACTCCGGCCACGCCCAGGGTTTCGAATTGCACCGCGCTGGCGTTCTGCACATTCCAACTCACGGTCACGCACTCGCCGGCGATGATGGCGATCTTAGAAGCGGTGAAGGTGATGGACAGCGCGCCGGGCGTGGAGGTGGCAAAGGGTGTGGAGGTGGCAAAGGGCGTGGAGGTGAAAACCGGAGTGAGGGTGGGCGGGGCCCGCCGCGTGGGCGTGTCCACCGGCGTCTGTTCGGGGAAGAAGGTGGGGATGGGGGTAGAGGTGGGGAAGAGATCTTCGGGCAGGGGGGTGGGCGTGGCAGGGACAGGGGTATCGGTCGGCGGCGGTTCGGGGGTGTCGGTGACGGCGGGGGCAGGGGTGGCTGTGGCCACGAGAACGGGGGGACCGTCCAGGGTGGGGGTAGGCGTGGCCACGAGCAGGGGCGGGGTGGGTGTGGGGGGCAGGGTGGTCGTCACCAACGCCCGCAGGCTGAAGTAGCCGGCTATGCCGCCAATACAAAGGAAAAGGCCGAGCAACATGCCGCCAAGGATGACAGCCATGGACCAATCGCGGCCGCCAGAAGCCGCGGGCGCGGCCGGGGCCGACCCATACGCCGCGGGCGCGGGCGGCCCATAGGCCGGGGGCGCGGCCATGGCCGGCAGGGGCAGGGCATCGATTTCGGTCTCGGACTGCGGCGGGCCGTGCAAGGCCATGAACCGCGGGCAACTGCGATAGCGCCCCCCCAAACAAAACACCGCCTGCTCGGACAGGGAGATCGACTCGCGCGCGACCGTGGCGTAGCAACGGTTTTCGAAGCTGGCGTAGTTCAGATGTGACTCTGGATCATCGATCAGGCCGAGATATGGGCAGACGGTGGCGCTCATTGCCGCAGATTATAGAGGAGGTGGACGGTGGGAGCAATTCGTCCTGTGGCGTGGTGCGTGGGGCGTGCGGCTTGCCTTACAGCCCTGCCCCCCTTACAATGCCGCCTCATGGATACGACCACACCACACCGCGGCCGCGCACGTCACCGCCGCCGCGATCAGGAACGAACCACGATCGCGCCCGTGGCCCCGCCCGGCCTGTGCGGCGGCAGCTACAAGCCCCTGACCGAGTCCGACATCCGCCGCATCCACGAAGCGGCGCTGACCGTGCTCGAACGCACCGGCATCGAGGTCATGCCCTCCGCCTGCCGGGAGATCTTCCGGGCGGCCGGGGCCAGGGTGGTGGATGCCGAGAACCGCGTCTACATCCCCCGGGCGATGGTGGAGGACGCGCTGGCCAAAGCCCCGAATCAGGTCTTGCTGGCGGGCCGTGATCCCCAAAAAGATATGCTGCTGGGCGGGGCGCGGGTGTACATGGGCACGGGCGGCGCCGCGGTGAAGGTGCTCGATCTGGATAGCGGATTTGCCCGCGAATCGACGCTGGCCGATGTGGCCGCCATCGGGCGGCTGGTGGATGCGCTGGATAACATCCATTTTTATCTGCGGGCGTGCGTGGCCCGCGATATCCCCGCCGAGTTGCTGGATATCAACACTTTCTACGCCAGCCTGAGCAGCACCGGCAAGCATGTCACCGGCAATTGCTTCTCGGTGCAATCTGTGCGGGATGTGGCGGAGATGGGGGCGATGATCATGGGCGGGGCCGCGCAACTGCGGCAGCGCCCGATCCTCTCCATCACCAATTGCTGGACGGTCAGCCCCCTGCGCTACGCGCCGGAAACGGTGGAAGTGCTGACCGAGATCCTGCGCCAGGGCATTCCGGTGTTCCTCTCCTCCGCGCCGCAAGCGGGCGCCACCAGTCCGGCGGCGCTGGCCGGCACGCTGGTGCAGATCACCGCCGAAGAGCTGTCGGGCGTGGTCTACACCCAGTTGGTGCAGCCCGGCGCGGCCATCATCCTGGGCTTTGTGCCCTCGGTCAGCGACCTGCGCACCGGCAATTATGTCGGCGGCTCGCCCGAATTCGCCATGATGCACGCGGCTGCGGCGCAAGTGGGCCAATTCTACAACCTGCCGGTCTACAATTCCTCCGGCCTCACCGATTCCAAGATCCCCGATGTGCAGGCCGGCTATGAAAAAGGGATGACCAGCGCTGCCGCGGCCTTGGCCGGCTCCAACTACATCCACCACTCCGCCGGGTTCCTGGAGAGTATGATGACCGTGGCCTACGAGCAGTACGTGATCGACGACGACATCAACGGGGCGGTGATGCGCATGGTGCGCGGGATCGAGGTCAGCGATGAGACCCTCTCCATCGATGTCATCGACCAGGTCTGCCGGGGCGAGGGACATTTTCTGGGAACGGCGCAGAGCCGGGAGCTGATGCACACCGAGTATTACTATCCGCACACCGGCGATCGCCAGCGCCGGGGCGATTGGGAGGACGCGGGCAGCCTGAGCATGTGGGAGCGCGCCCGCGCCCGCGCCCGCCAGCTTCTGACCACGCACCGGCCCACGCCCCTCCCCGCGGCGGTAGATGCCGCCCTCCGCCAGCGCTTCCCCATCCTGCTGCCGCCCGCGCCGACGTCGTAGAAAGATCAATGATTAATGATTAATGGATCTGCCTTGTATCGCGTTTTTTAATCTTTAATCTTTAATCTTTAATCTTTAATCCTCAATCTGGAGCTTAAAATTTACATGAAATCCCTTTCTCTGCTGTTTGTGATCTTCGTGCTGGGGGCTATGCTATGGGTGGGGGGGCGCGGAGGGGAAGCCACCGCGGCCCCGCAAATCGAACCTCAAGCTATCACGGCCGCGCCGGGCCTGTGGGAGACGGTGTGGCGGGGCGCGGGCGAACTGGCCGCGCTGCACTGCGTCCAGGCCGATGCCTGCTTCGGCGTCGGCGACCTGGGCATGTTCCTGCGCACAACCGACGGCGGCCTCACCTGGCGCTACACCTCTCTTGACCACCAACGCCATCTCTACGCCCTCGCTTTCGCCGACGCCAGCCAGGGCCTGCTCGCCGGCCAGGAGGGCGTGGTCTACCGCACCGGCAATGGCGGCGACACCTGGCAGGCCGCGTTCGTTCCCGGCGGCGGCGATCTGTTCGGCGTCAGCCTGCTGGCGGGGGGCAAGGCCTGGGCCGTGGGCGCGGGCGGCGGCATTTTCCACAGCAACGATGGCGGCGCCTCGTGGAGCGCGCAGAGCAGCAACACCCCGCACACCCTGCGCGCTGTACAATTCCTCGACGCCAGCACCGGCTTTGCCGTGGGCGACAAGGGCATGGTGCTGCGCACGCAGGATGGCGGCCTCACCTGGCAGAGCCTGGCCTCCGGCTTCCCCACCTGGGCCAGCGTCAACGCCCTCTCCTTCTCCGACGCCCAGCACGGCTACATCGCCGGCCAGGCCGGGCTGCTCTTTCGCACCGCGGATGGCGGCGCCTCGTGGGACGACATCCGCCAGGCCCTGCCCGATATCCTCGACATCGACTTTGCCGGCGATTTCGGCGTGCTGGCCACGGCCAACGGCGAAGTCGCCACCACCACCAACGGCCTCATCTGGAGCACGCGCCTGCCCGCCGCGCCCGGCGCCCGCGACGCCAGCGCCGTCGCCACCCTCGGCCCCGCACTCACCCTGGCCGGCGGCTGGGTGAAGAACAACCCCGACAATGGCGCCCGCGCCTGGTGGATCCACCGCAGCAGCGACGGCGTGCAGTTCCGGCGCAGCGCCGGCGATTTTGGCGTCAGCCCGCACCTGTACGACGTGGCCCACCCCAGCCGCGACGTCGCCTACGTTGTCGGAGAGCAATCGGCAGTGGGCCGCACCACCGACGGCGGGGATACCTGGGCATGGGGGGAGACTGAGTTGCCGCCCGCATACGTGGGACATTATCTGCTGGGCGTCAGTTGCGTATCGACCGATCGCTGCTGGGCTGTGGGCCGGTACGGCGTCATTTTCGACACCGCCGATGGCGGCCAAACCTGGAATATCTCGCAGATCCCCGGCTATGGCTCCACCTACTACGACATCGTCATGCTGGACGAGCAAAACGGCCATCTGGCCGGGCGGCCCAACATGTACCGCACCACCAACGGCGGCCAGAGTTGGCAACCCAGCACCGTCGTGGGCAACACCGCCAATGTCGATATCTCGATGGCCAACACCTTTGCCGGCTGGACTGCCGGCCGCAACGTGCTCTACCGCACCACCACCAGCGGCGGCCAGACCTGGCAGCGCGTGGGCAGCGCCGAAGCCGCCGAAAAGATCGGCCGCGGCATCTATTTCGGCGTGCAGGTGCTGGACGACAACCAAAATGGCGTGGTGGATCACGCCTGGTTGGTGGGCTGCGAGGCGCCTTTCCTCAACGAACAGTGCGCCAAGCCCGGCATCGTCGCCCACACCCCCGATGGCGGCGGCACCTGGACCTACCAGACGCTGCCCTCCAACACCCCGCCCCTGCTGGATGTGTTCATGCACGACGCCCTCACCGGCTGGCTGATCGGAGAAGCGGGGGCCTTGCTCTACACCCAGAATGGCGGCGGCAGTTGGGAGCAGGTGGAGAACGGCATGCTCACGCCAGAGGTGATCACCGCCCTGACCTTCGAGACGCCGCAGCGGGGGCTGGCCACCGCCTTTGGCGGGGTGATCCTGCGCTACACCGGCCCCGGCCGCACGTTGATGGGCTACAGCCAGGAGGGCGGCATCCTCATCGATGGCCAGCCCGGCGACTGGTTCCAGGGGGGCGCGCTGATCTTGGACGCGGCAAACGCCGGTTTTGTGGAGGGCGAAGACCCCGCGCCCCTCGCCGCGGACCTCAGCGCCCGCGTGTACAGCCGCTGGACCGCAGACACCCTCTATCTGCTGGCCGAGATCAGCGATGATCAGACGAGCGCCGGCGACGCCCTGTGGCTGGCCATCGACGGGGCCAAGGACAATCTGTGGAATGGCGCGGATGACCATCTTTTACAGATCACCGCCGGGGGCGCGGTGAGCAACACCCTGCACCCAGCCCGCACCGACGAGTTCACTGCCGCGGCCGCGGCGGACGGCGCCGGCTGGAGCGTAGAGATCGCGCTGCCGGCCGGCAGCCTGGGCCGGGCCGCGCTGGCGTCTGGGGACAGTTTCGGCTTCAATCTGGCGCTGGCCGACGCGGACGGGGCCGAGGTCGAACACACGCTGATCATGGAAAACAAGCGGGTGGATGTGGCGCCCGGCGCGTTTGCCACCATTCGCCTGCTGGGCGACACCGCCATCTACCAGCAGGGGCTGAACGACTATCGCGGGGCGGCGGACACCTATCTCGACCGCTGGTTCGATCAGGCCGGGCGCACCCCCCGCGGGGATGAGAAGCAAGTGTGGACGAATCTCTACCGCGGGGACATTTTCGGCGAGCCGCTGCTGCGTTTCGAATTGGCGGGGCTGCCCGCGGGCGCGCAGATCCTCAGCGCCAGCCTGGATCTCGGCTTCATCGACAGCGTCATCGACGGGCCTTTCCCGGTTTCGGCGCACCAACTGCTGCGGCCCTGGGCAGAGAAGCAGGCCACCTGGTTCGATGCCCTGCCCGGCCAGACCTGGGCCACGCCCGGCGCTCTGGCCGCGGGCGTGGACTATGATCCGACCAAACTGGACACGGTGACGCTGCCGGTGGGATTGCGCAACGCCCACCGCCAGTGGGACATCACCGCCGCGGCCGCGGCCTGGCTGCAAGACCCGGCCGTCAACCATGGCGTCATTCTCCGCCCGGACGCGGTGGGGCGGCGGGCCGTGGCGCACAGCAACGAGAGCAGCACCCCCGCAGAGCGGCCCAAGCTGACGGTGCAATTCCGTTTGCAGCCGCGGCCGGCCACGCCCACGCCCAGTCCCACGCCCAGCCCCACGCCGACACCCACAGAGACGCCCACGCCCACAGAGACGCCGACGCCGACGGCCACGCCCAGCCCCACGCCCAGCCCCACAGCCACGGCCACGGCCACGCCGGCTGTGGCGGTGGTGCGCGGGGTCATCTTCGAAGATGTGAATGCGAACGGGCGCCGCGATGACGGCGAGCCAGGCCTGCCGGGGGCCGGCGTCAATCTGACCGGGCCTGACGGCTTCGATCAGAGCGTGGACAGCGGGCCTGACGGCGAGTATCATTTCACCGATCTGGCGGCGGGGCGCTACACGCTCGACATCACGCCGCCGCCGGGCTTCGGCCCCGCCACCCCGCAGACGCCGCTGCCCCTGCTGCTGGCCGCGGGGAATGATTTGGAACTCGACTTCGGACACGTGCGCCTGCCCACGCCCACCCCCACCGAGACGCCCACGGAAACGCCCACGCCCACACCTACGCCGACGGCCACACCCAGCCCCACGCCCACGCCCAGCCCCACCGCCACACCGATCCCCCATTACCTCCCCCTCCTCCTGCGCGCAGCGCCCTAGCTAACCGCTATGATCATCCCCCTCCGCTCCCTTCTGGCGATCCTGGCCCTGCTGCTGGTCGCGGGCTGCGGCCAGATGATCACCCGGCCCACGCCGCCGGCCCCCCCTGCGGCCACAGCCACACCCACCGCCGCGCTGCCCCCCACCGCCCCCCCGACCACCGCCCCCCCGGCAAACACCCCCGCGAACGCCCCCGCGCCCTACACCCCCGAACCGACCCCCACGCCCACCCTGACCCCCACACCGATCATCCACACCATCCAGAGCGGTGAGACCCTGATCGCCCTTGCCGGGCGCTACGGCGTCAGCGTGCAGGCCATCCAGGAAACGAACGGCATCATCGACCCCCGCGCCCTGCGCATCGGCCAGCAGTTGATCATCCCCGGCGAGGCCGAAGACCGCCTGGACGCGGGCACGCCCACCCCCGCGCCCACGCCCCTGCCCCTGCAGATCGGGCCGATCACCTTTGGCAACGCCGCGGATGGCAGCCTGTGGGCCTTGGGCGAGGTGTTCAACCCCGGCCCCGAGCCGGTGGAGGGCGTGCGCCTGCGCCTGACCCTGGCCAACGCGCAGGGCGCGGCCCTGGCCACGCTCGAAACCCCGATCCAGGCCGATGTGCTGGCCGCGGGCGCGCGCGCCCCCTTCGGCGCCCCCTTTCCCGATCCCCCCGCCGCAGGCTTCCGTAACTATTTCGTAGAGACGGTGCAGGCCTTGCCCGCGTATCTGGGCAGCGTTTACCTCGATCTGGCCGTGGCCGACGTGGAAGAGGAGGCGCAGCGCTACTACGCGCACCGCCTGCGCGGGGTCGTGCGCAACACCGGCCCGGAAGAGGCCGTGGAGGTGCAGGTCGTCATCACCCTCTACGACGCCCTCGACCAGGTGATCAGCTTCCGCCGCGTGCAGCCGCAGCACATCCTCCTCCCCCCCGGGGGCGAAACCCCCTTCGAAACCGAACTGATCCTCCTGGGCGGCCCTGTGGCCCGATCTGCCCTCTTCGCTACGGGCCGCCGCATCCTCCCCACACCCACGCCATGAACCGCCATCCCTCTCGCCGCATCTACGGCCTGGATCTGCTGCGCGGCCTGCTGCGCCTGTTCTTGCGCCTCCTCACCCGCCTCGATGTGCGCGGGCTGGAGCATCTGCCCAGCCACGGCCCGGCCATCCTGGCCATCAACCATGTCAGTTGGAGCGATGTGCCGATCATCGCCGCGTTCAGCCGGGGCGCCATGGCCACCTTCAGCGCCGAAAAATGGGAGCACGCCTTTCCCATCAACGCCCTGCTGAATTATTTCGGCAACGCCATCTATGTGCAGCGCGGCGAGATCGACCGCAAAGCCTTGCAGGCCGCGCTGGCCTGGCTACAAGCCGGCGGCATCCTCGGCCTGGCCCCAGAGGGCACCCGCTCGCACGATGGCGTCTTGCACCAGGCGCGCGACGGCGTCACCTGGCTGGCCACGCGCAGCGACGCCCTGATCGTGCCCTTCGTGATCTGGGGCCACGAGAACCTCGCCGCCGACTGGAAACGCCTGCGGCGGCCGCGCGTCTGCGTGCGCGTGGGCCAGCCCTTCCACCTGCCGCCAGAAGCCGCGCAGGCGCGCAGCCGCGACCTGGGAATCTACACCGAACAGATCATGCACCACCTGGCCGCCCTCCTCCCCCCCGAACGCCGTGGCCCCTACGCCTGACCCGCCGGAGACGCGCGTCTGCCCGCATCTGCGCGGCCGGCGGCAGATGCAGCCCCTGCTCGCGCCCAGCGCGGACAATCACTGCATCCTGGCCGCGTCCATCCACCTGCCGCAGAGCCAACAGTCGCGTTTCTGTCTGGGTGGGCGCTACCGCGCTTGCTCCCGCTTCCAGCGCCAGCAGGATCGGCCCCTGCCGCGGTATGTCACGGGGGTGAGCGCCCCTCCCCCGCCCCCCCCGCCGCCGCCGCCCGAACTGCCCACCCTGCCCTGGCGCCGGGCCTGGGGCCGGCAGTTCTTGCGCCTGGTGCTGCTGGCCCTGGCTTTCACCCTGATCCTCTTGGCCTGGCAATGGCGGCAAAGCACCCTGCCGCCCCTGGATCTGACCCGCCCTCCCCTCAGCCAGACGCCGCCGCCCAGTTTACCCCCGCCCAGCGAAACGGTTCTCAGCCCCTTCCACCGCCCCCCCATCGGCCCGCCGCTGCGCTAAAAACCTCGCCAATCCTCCTCCTCGTACGAGGACAAGTCAAGAGGGCCCATCCAAACACTCAATCAACGCCAGCCACTGCGGGATGCTCAGTTCCTGCGCGCGGGCGTGGGGCGAGAGACGTGCCGCCGCCAGCGCCGCCTCCACCTGCTCCGGGGGGATCTGCAGGCCCGCGGCCAGGCTGTTGCGCAGCATCTTCCGTTTCTGGCTGAACCCGGCCCGCGCGACGGCGAAGAAGCGGGGCAGTAAGGGCCGCGGGACCAGCGGCTCTGGCCGCACATCCAGCCGCAGCACCGCCGAATCCACCTTGGGCGGGGGCGTGAACGCGCCGGGAGGCAGCCGCCGCACATGCGTGGGCTGCGCGTACACCTGCACCGCCAGCGCCAGCAGGCTCATCTGCGGCGGCGCGGCCAAAATGCGCCGGGCCACATCCCGCTGGATGGTGACGACCGCGCGCTGCGGCGGCGGGTCCGCCTCCAGGTAATGACGCAGCAGGGGCGAAGTGATGTAATAGGGCAGATTGGCCACCAGAAAATAGGGCGCGGCGCCGCCGTCAGCGCCGGCGGTCTCGGCCAGCAGCGCGGCTGGCGGCTTGGCCAGCGCATCCCCGGCCACAATGTGCACGTGCGCATAGGGCCGGTACAGTTCGGCCAACAACTCGGCCAGATACGCGTCCAACTCCACCGCGATCAGCCGGCCCGCGACCGCGGCCAGGGCCGCGGTGAGGGTGCCAGGGCCTGGCCCCACCTCGATCACCACCGCGCCCGCGGGCAATGCCGCCGCGTCCACAATCCCCTGCAAAATAGCAGGATCGCTGAGATAGTGCTGGCCCAGACCCTTGCGCGGGGTCACGCCTTGCGCGGCCAGCAGGGGCAGCAGGGTGGGGAACGCGTCTGTCATATCAATTCCCCCGATCAGGATAACGGGGCCAGTTGGGCAGCACGTAGTTGATGGCATAGGCCGGCGGCGGCGGCCACAGCAGGTAGATGTCGCTCCACCAGTGCCAGGATTGGTAATCGTCATCGCTGAAACCGAGGTCGATATGCCTGCCCTGCACCCCGCCCCCTGTGTCGCCGGCAATGGCCATGCCATAGCCGGGCACATACAGGCGCTGCTGCATGTTGATCACCCCCGGATCCACTGCCACGATGCCCTTGGCCAGGGTCATGCCCAGGCGGGTGCGGCCATACCAGGGGGCGGTGCGGGGCGTGCCCGACCGCGCCGGGCTGTAAGAGGTGGTATAGACCCGCATCTTGCGCCAATAGGTGATCACGCCCTCCGGCGTTTCCAGCGTCTGTGGGGCGACCAGCGTGCCGTAGGCAATGACGCGCTGCCGCGGGGCCGCGACCTGCCAGCTATCCTCCTGCACACGCGCCACCTCCTGGTCATCTTCATAGCGCACGCGGTAACGATGGCGCAGCAGGCCGGGGCCGCCCTCATCCGCCACCCGCCGCTGGTCGATGGGCAGGGCCGGATCCGGGGCCCACACCGTCTCGAAAGGCAGCCATTCCTCCTCGTACACCGTCTCCTGTCGCACACGGGTGATCTGAATCTGCATGTGGGGGCGCAAAGCCGCGGTCAGAGGGGGCTGCACCTGATCCATGCCCATCAGCAAAATGCCTGCCTCGGCCAGGGCCGCGGCCACGGTGGGCGCGTGCGTGCGCGCGGCCAGCGTTTCCCCCATCACCTGCACCTGAAAGGGGGTAGCCCGCTGGATGACGACCCGCAGCCCCGCCTGCACCGCCGTATCCAGGGGGGGGAAGATGCGGTCGCCGGGGAAAATGGGCACCTGCTCCGCGGCCAGGGCCTCGTCCAGGCGATCGGCAGTGGTGACGATGGTGGCAGGCGCGGCGTGGTGATCGATCAGGGTAATGGCCACGCTACGGCGGATGCGCAGGTGCAGCGGCGCGGCCACAGCCTGCCAGGGCCGCGCCTGAGCGTCTGCTGCCGCCTGCCACACAGCCGGCGGCAGCGCCTCTTCCGGGCCGGCGGCCACGCCCTCCAGCCACAATAGATCCTTCCAGCCCAGCAGGATGCCCTGCTCGGCCAGCAGTTCGCCCACACTCGTTGCCTGCGTCCACCACAGCCGCTCGCGGCCATCGATCTGCGCCAACACAGGCCGTGCCCGCGTGATCAGAATGCGGTCGCCGGGGCCGAGCCGGCCCGGCGGCGCGATCACCTGATCTTGCGCCTGCACGGCATAGCCCAGCCGGGCCAGCAGATCGGGCGCGGACTGCGGCCAGGTGTAGACGAGGCTCTCCTGGCCATCCACCACCACCGCCACCGGCCGGATCAGCTGCGTCAGGCCCCACGCGGCCAGCGCCAGCAAGATCAACAGAGCCACAGACGCGGCCAGCAGGGCCTGCGGGCGATTGCCGACCGCCGGCTGCTGGCTGCGGGCTGCGGGATGGAAGCTGGTCATGGCACGGCGCCGGGCTCAGCCCACCGGGATCACCATCTCATAGGGATAATTGGAGAGGTTGATCAAGTTGCCAGCCGCGTCGAAGGCCAGAGAATCTTCGATGCGGATGCCCCAGCCCTCATCGGGATAGTAGAGGCCCGGCTCCACCGTGAACACATGGCCCGGCTGCAACAGGGTGTCATTGTCGGGCAGGTGATTGAGGGAGGGGCTTTCGTGGATGTCGCGGCCCACGCCATGGCCGAGGCTGTGGGGATAGCCCACCATGGTCTTGGGCTGGCTGCGGGTGGTGGGATAGCCCAGATCCTCGAAATAATCGCAGGTCATGTGCTGGTAATGGGTGCAGGGCTGGCCGGGCCGCAACTCGGCCAGCACGGCATCGAAGATGGTCTTGACCTGCTGCCAGCGCTGCGCCAGTTCTGGGGGGGCCGCGCCCAGGAAAAAGGTGCGGGTGATGTCGGTAAAATAGCCGCTCTGGCGGTGGCGGGGGAAGATGTCGAAGATGATGCTCTGGCCCAGGCGCAGGGGCATATCGGGCTGGCCGGCGTTGTGGGGCACGCCGGCGTCGCGGCCCTGGCTGAAGATGTTCTCGTGCACCTCCTCCAGGTTACGGCGGGCCAGTTCCAGGCGGATGAAGGCCTTGACATCGCCGATGGTCAAAGGGTGGCCATCGGCCTGGATCAGCCTGTCGTCCTGCACGCGCTGCGCCTGAATCAGGGCGATGACGCCGTCGATCACCTCGGCGGTGAGCCGGCCCACTTCCTGAATGGCGGCCAGCTCGGCGCTGTCCTTGGTCTGGCGGGCGGCGTTGAACAGATTGGGCAGGGCCTCGCCCACCACTTCGATCGTGGGACAGGCCGCGGCCAGCGCGCTGAGAAAACGATAGCTGTAGCCGCGATCGCCCACGCCGTAAAAGCCCACCCGCCCGCTCACGCCCTCCGAGTCGAGCAGATCGCGGAACAGGGCCACCGTGGCGGCGAAACGGTCGTTGTTATGCGCTTTCATGTACTCGATCAGGTTGAATTCGTTCCACAAGCGCAGGCGCAGACCGGTCGCGGCGCCGTTCTCCCGTTCGATCGGGGTGGTGAAGAGCACCGGCTCGGCGTCGCGGCGCCAGATCAGGGCCGCGCCCTCCAATTTAACGCCGCCGGTGAGATAGGCCAGGTCGCTGCTGGTGTCGGTGTCGCCCTGAACGACGATAGCATCCAAATGACGTTCCTGCATCAAACGAGGGATATCATTTTTCATAAAAACTCCGAGTTATTGGTTATTGGTTATTGGTTATTTATTGCGTGGTACGTACGCACCACGCATCACGGCTTTCTGGCCAAAATGGCGCTGGAACAGTCGGTGAAATCGGTGCTGCCGGGCTGCCAGCGGCGCTCTTCGTAGGCCAGGATCTGCCAGGAACGGAAGAGGGTGAGCAATTCGCCCGGCTGCAATAGAAATTCGGGACGGAAATCGGAGCCCATGCGCAGCAGATCGGTGTGCATGGAACGGTAGAGCACCATGCCGCCGGGCCGCAAAGCCGCGTCCATGTAGGCGAAAAGATCGCGGTTGAGGTAGCGGGCGACCAGGATCAGGTCATAGCGGCCAGGGTCGGGCCGCCAGAGTGTGAGATCGGCGTGGATCAGCCGCATCTGCGCGGCCACGCCCTGGGCCGCGGCCGCGCGGCCCAGTTGCGCCAGCGCTTCGGCGCTGATATCCACCCCATCCACCTCATAGCCAAGCCGGGCCAGCCATAGCGCATGCCTGCCGACGCCACAGGCCACATCCAGCGCCCGCCCGCCGGTGAGATAGGGCTGCATGCTCAGCACCCAGGCGCTGACCTCGCCGCCAGCCGAGTTGTGCCCCTGGCGATACCGCGCTTCCCAGCGCTCGCGGTCTTCCGAGGCCTGCTCGATGCTGGGGTGTTGTTCGATGATCGGGAGGATGGACAAGGCTTAGGCTCCTGTGCCTGCAAAGTCGCGAGCGCGCTTACCGATTTTAGCACGGCTGCGGTAGAATGGGGAATATCGCATGCATTTGCCTCGGCGCCGGCGGGGGCTCGTTGATGAGCGCCCGCCCCACAAAGGAGTTACCAAACGATGTCTGCACCCAAAATCAAGATCACCTACGCCACCCTCTCTGCCGACAACCCCGAGTTGCACGCGGCCTATGAGGCGGCGGCGGCCAAAGTCAAGAGTGAGTTGGGCCGCACCTTTCCCCTGCTCATCGGCGGGGAAGAGCGCCGCGCCACCGAGACCTTCCGCGACACCAGCCCCATCGACGTCAATCTCACCCTCGGCTATTTCCAAAAGGGCAGCAGCCAGGACGCGCTCGACGCCATCGCCGCGGCCCGGCGCGCCGCGCCCGCCTGGGGGCGCACACCCTGGCAGGAACGCGTCGCCCTCCTCCGCCGCGCCGCCGACCTGATGGACGAGCGCATGTTCGAGATCGCGGCGCTGATGAGCCTGGAAGTGGGCAAGAACCGCCTGGAAGCCCTGGGCGACATCGCCGAAACCGCGGATCTGATCCGCTATGCCTGCGACGACCTGGAAAAGCATGATGGCTATCGCCGCCCCCTGCTCTCCGAGACGCCGCGCAACCGCAATTTCAGCGTGCTGAAGCCCTACGGGGTGTGGGTGGTGATCTCGCCCTTCAACTTCCCGGCGGCGCTGGCCGGCGGCCCCACCGGCGCCGCCCTGGTCGCGGGCAATGCCGTCATCCTCAAACCGGCCACCGACACGCCCTACACCGCCTGGAAGCTGGCCGAGTGCTTCCGCGATGCCGGCGTGCCCGCGGGCGCGTTCAACTATGTCACCGGCCCCGGCCGCACCGTGGGCCAAACCCTGACCGAAAGCGACGCGGTGGATGGCTACACCTTCACCGGCTCGTACGATGTGGGCATGCGCTTGCTGCGCACCGTGGCGGCCGGGCCTTATCCGCGCCCGGTGGTGGCGGAGATGGGGGGCAAAAATCCGGTGCTGATCAGCCGCCACGCCGACCTGGACAAGGCGGCGATGGGCTGCATGCGCTCGGCCTTTGGCTTGCAGGGGCAGAAATGCTCCGCGGCCAGCCGCATTTATGTCGAGCGCCCTGTTTACAACGACTTCATGCACAAATTCCTGACTCTGACCGAGAAGATCAAAGTCGGCGATCCCACCCAGGCCGGTGTGTTCATGGGGCCGGTGGTGAACAAGAGCGCGTATCGGGATTATCAAATGTATGTGGACAAGGCCCGGCAAGGGGGCGAGATCGCGTTTGGCGGGGCCGTGCTGACGGATGGCGCCCTGGCCAATGGCTATTTCGCCGCCCCCACCATCATCAGCGACCTGCCCCTTGACCATGAACTCTGGCAGATCGAGATGTTCCTGCCCATCACCGCGGTGCATCCGGTGGATGATCTGGCCGCGGCCATGCGCCTGGCCAACGATCATGTCTATGGCCTCACTGCTGGCTTCTTCAGCGAAGACGCGCAGGAGCAGCAGTGGTTCTTCGACAACATCGAAATCGGCGTGTCTTATGTCAATCGCGCAGCCGGCGCTACCACCGGGGCCTGGCCCGGCTATCAGGCCTTCGGCGGCTGGAAAGGCTCCGGCTCCACCGGCAAGGCCGCGGGCAGCTTCTATTATCTGCCCCTGTACATGCACGAGCAGAGTCAGACGTTGGTTGGTTAGTGGGTTGGTTGGTTAGTGGGTTGGTTGGTTAGTGGGTTGGTTGGTTGGTTAGTTGGTTGGTTAGTTGCCATGTTAGCGCGAGTTCGTTTCCACTTTTCCCTTTTTGCCCTGCTCCTGCCCCTCCTCTTTCTGGCAGCTTGCAGCTTCACCGTGCCTCTGCCCGACCTGAACGGCGCGAATCCGGCCCCGGATCTCACCCTGCCCACGCCCGCCGGCGAGATGCTGTCTCTCTCCGACCTGCGCGGGCAGGTGGTGTTCGTCAACTTCTGGGGCACTTACTGCCCGCCCTGCGTCGATGAAATGCCCGATCTGCAAGCCACGCAAAATGTTCTGGCCGGCGAGCCTTTCCTCATCCTCGGCGTCAATGTCGAAGAAAGCCCGGAGACTGTGATCGCCTGGACGAGCGAACATGGCATCACCTTCCCGCAGGTCATCTCCGACGACGGCACCATCAACCCGACGCTCAACCTGCGGGTGATGCCCACCACCTGGTTCATCGACGCCAACGGCATCCTGCGCGGTCGCATGGAAGGCCAGATGGACGCTAAAACCGCCGAGAAAATCGCACGCATCCTGTTAGATAGTAGATATTAGATATTTTTGAGAGAAAGGATTCAGTATTCAGTATTCAGTATTCAGCATCCAGTATCCAACCATGCTTCCAGCCTCCGAACAACTTGCCATTCTCATGCGCGGCGTCGATTTTGGCGACGCCCAAACCTATCGCAACATGGAAGCCGAGCTGCGCCAGCGCTTGCAAGAAAGCATCGCCTCGGGCCGGCCTCTCACCGTCTACTGCGGCTTCGATCCCACCGGCTCTGATCTGACCCTGGGCCACACCGTGCAGATGCGCAAACTGCGCCTGTTCCAAGACCTGGGCCACGATGTCACCTTCCTGATCGGCACCTTCACCGCTCTGATCGGCGACCCCAGCGACAAGGACACCGCCCGCCCCCAACAAACCGAGGCGGAAGTGGCGGAAAAGGCCCGCACTTTCACCCAGCAGGCCTTCAAGATCCTCGATCCGGCCCGCACCACCATCCAATACAACGCCAACTGGCTGGCGCCCCTCAGCTTCAAGGATGTGATCGGGCTGGCCAGCAACTTCACCGTGCAGCAATTCCTCAGCCGCGACAACTTCGCCAAACGCTATGCCGCGGGCGAGGCCATCTGGCTGCACGAATTCTTCTACGCGCTCATGCAAGGCTACGACGCCGTCGCCACCGCCACCGACGTGCAGATCGGCGGCACCGACCAGCTCTTCAACCTCATGGCCGGGCGCAAACTGATGGAATCGTTCGGGTTGCGCCCGCAGGTCGTGCTCACCCATCCCATCCTCGTCGGCACCGACGGCCACGAGCGCATGGGCAAAAGCCGCGGCAACTACATCGCCATCAACGACTCGCCCGCGGACATGTTCGGCAAAACCATGTCGATCCCCGACCACGCCATGCGCAACTTCGCCGACCTCGTCACCTCCTGGCATCCCGATTTCATCGCCGCGCGTTTTGCCGCGCTTGCTGCCGGCGAGGTGCATCCCCGCGACCTCAAGATGGAACTGGCCCGCGAGATCACCGGCCTTTTCTATCCCCCGGCAGATGTGGCGGCCGCCGAAGCCCACTTCATCCGCACCATCCAGCGCAGCGAACTGCCGGAGGAAATGCCCACGCTGGTGGTGCAGCCCGGCGACACCATCATCGACCTGCTGGAACGGGCCGGCTTCTCGTCCAGCCGCAGCCAGGCCCGCCGCGACATCGAAGGCGGGGGCGTGCGCGTCGATGGCGAAGTCATCGCCGACATCCAATGGCAGGGGCAGCCTGGCCCCGCGGGGCTGGTGCTGCAAAAAGGCAAGCGCCGCTTCATCCGCCTGCTGCCCGGCGCATGACTGTTCGGTCGAACGCACGTCACAGCCTGGCCCTGCACAGCCCCTGCTGGGCGCAGGCCTTTCGCCCCGGCGTGGTCGCCGCCATGCACGGTCTGGCCACGCGGCTGGGCCTGGATGTGACCCTGCCCCGCGGCCAAACCTGCTGCGGCCTGCCGGCCTGGGATGCGGGCGAGATGGAAGCAGCCCGGGCCGCGGCGCGGCGCAGCCTGCGTCTCTTCCAGCCCTTCATGAAGGTGCTGACGCCTTCGGCCGGCTGCCTGCGCATGTTCCACCACCACTTCCCCGATCTCTTCGCCGGCCAGCCAGAGGCCGCGGCTGCCCTCGATCTTGCCCGCCGCAGCCAGAGTTGGGCCGCGTTCCTGGATGCCGAGATCGGCGCGGAGGCGCTGGGGCTGCGCTTTTCCGGGCGCATTGCCTATTTCCAGCCCTGCACGCAGGCAGATGCAGGCCCGGTGCAGCGGCTGCTGGCAGGGGTGCGCGGGGCCTCCCTCGTCAGCGCGGCCACGCCGGTCTGTTGCGGGTTCGGCGCCAATCTCAGTTGGCGGCAGCCTGATCTGGCGCGGGTGCTGGGCGAGCAGACTGTCGCGGCCCTGCGTCTCAGCGGGGCCGACCTCTGCGTCACCGATGACGCCGGCTGCCTCAGCTACCTCGCGCCCCTGATGGCGAAGCTGCAAGGCCCGCCCCTCTATCACCTGGCCGAATTTTTGGCCGCCGCCTGAACCATGCTTGCCGATGCCGCTACCCGTCGCGCTCTGCGCCGTTTGCAGCGGGCCGCCGCGGCCACTGCCCGCGCCGCGGCCGCGACCCCGCCCGCGCAAGGCCCTGCCGCGGCCGGCCAGGCCAGACAGCGGGTGCTGGACGACCTGCCCACGTTCGTGGAGCAACTGCTGGCGCAGGCCGGCGCCAACGGCATCCACGTCGCGCACGTGACCAGCGCCCAGGATGCCAACCGGCGCATCATCCACATCCTGCGCGAAGCAGGCAGCACCGAGATCCTGCGCAATCACGCCCTGATCCTGGACGAGATCGGGGTGGATCGGGCGGCGGCGGCCAACGCCATCCGCATCACCCGCCTGCATGCCGGCGATCACATCGTGGAACTGGCCGGGGAAAGGGGCAGCCATCCCCTGTGGCCGGCCGCGCATCTGCCGGCAGAGGCGATCAGCGCCACGTTGCAGGCCAAGATGCGCGTGCCCGCCACGGTGGATCCGGATCTGCTGGCCAGCACGCTGCGCATGCCCCTGCGCCGCACTCTGTTGCGCACGCACACCGCCATCGTCGGCCTCAATTTTGCCGTGGCCGCGGATGGCGCGCTGGTGACGCTGGACGCGGATGGGCACAACGCCAGCCTCATCGCTCTGGCCCAACATTTGATCTGCGTGCTCAGCGTGGAACAGATCGTGGCAGACAGCGCGGATCTGGATCTGCTGATCGCGGCGTTTGCGCGGGGGGCCTGGGGCCGGGCCTTGCCCAGCTACATCACTCAGATCGACCGCCCTGCGCCCTCCGGCGGGGATGGCCCGCGGCGCGTGCATCTGATCCTGGTGGACAATGGCCGCAGCCGCATCCTGACCGCAGGGTTCGGCGAGGCGCTGCGCTGTATCCATTGCGGGGCCTGCCACAATGTCTGTCCCCTGTTTCAGCAAGTGGGGGCCGCGGGCTATGGGCCTGCGCCCTACAGCGGCCCCATCGCCGGGGTGATCCATCCGATCTTGCTGCGGCCCGGTCTGGCCGCGGACGCGGCTTTTCTGTGCAGCGCCTGCACCGCCTGCGGCCCGGTCTGCCCGGTGGGCATCGATCTGCCCCGGCTGCTGCAAGCGCAGCGCCAGCGCCAGCGCGTCTGGCATCGCCGGGGCAGGCTGGCTTTCTGGCTGTGGCAGCGGTTGTTACCGCATCCCTGGCTCTTTTTCCCGGTTCTGCGCCTGGCCGGGAGGAGATGGCGCCGGCCATGACGCCCGCACCTGCGCTGGCGGCGCGTTTCTTGTCAGCCTGGCAGGCGCTGGGCGGCGAGTTCGAGTATCACGCCAACCCCACCGCGGCCCGGCTGGGCCTGTTGGCCTATTTGGGCGGGCTGAACACGCGGGCGCTGCTGGCGTGGCCGCCGCAGGAATTGTGTCTGCCCGGCCTGGCCGAAGCTTTGGCGGCCGCGGGCTACACGCTGGTGCAGCCGGAGCGCCGCCATCTCGATCCTGATCTCAGCGCCGGCCTCACCGCCGCGGACGCGGGGCTGGCCGAGACCGGCTCGCTGGTGCTGGCGCAGGCGCTGACCCGCTCCTGGCTGCCGGCGCTGATACCGATCCGGCATATCATCCTGCTGCCGCAGTCGCGCTTGCATGCCGATCTGCGGGCGTGGCGGCAGGCGTGGCAGCAAGAAGGCCGGGCGCAGGCCCTCTGTCACAGTCTGATCATCACCGGCCCCAGCTTCAGCGACGATATCGAGTTGCACCCGCACCGGGGCATGTTCGGCCCCCGCCACCTACATCTCGTTCTTTTTGACGATGGATGATGGACGATAGACGATCCTGACACCTGACACCTCCCCCCCTCACCTGGAAAGGCCCCATGAACCCCAATACCCCAACCCAAGCAACCGACCCCACTATGGCCAACCGCGCGGCCCGCAAACCCAAAGATTATCTCGGCATCGCAGCCCGCGGGTTCGCCATGGGCTCTGCCGATGTGGTGCCCGGCGTTTCCGGCGGCACCATGGCCTTCATTCTCGGCATTTACGAGGAGTTGATCTTCAGCATCCGCGCGGCCGGCCGGCCCGAATTCCTGCGCGCCCTGTTCAAGCTGCGCCTGCGCGAGGCGCTCAGCCTGTTGAACTGGCCTTTTCTGGCGGCGCTGGCCGCGGGCATCTTTCTGGCCATCTTCACCCTGGCCCGGGGGCTTGAGTGGCTGTACACCAACCGGCCGGTGCTGCTGTTCAGTTTCTTCTTTGGGCTGGTGCTGGCCTCGGTGATCACCGTTTCCCGCCGCGTGCCCAAATGGACGCCGGCGCTCTATCTGGCGCTGGCCGCGGGCGGCGCGGGCGCGTATCTGATCGTGGGCGCGGTGCCGACGCAGACGCCGGAGGCCTGGTGGTTCCTCTTCCTCAGCGGCGCCCTGGCCATCTGCGCCATGATCCTGCCCGGCATTTCCGGGGCCTTCATCCTGCTGCTCCTGGGCAAATACCAGTATGTGCTGGCCGCGGTGAACAATCGCGACTTGCTCACCCTGTTCTGGGTGGCGGCCGGCGCCGGCATCGGGCTGATCACCTTCGCCCAATTCCTGGGGTGGCTGTTCAAACGGCATCACGATCTGACTGTGGCCGTGCTCACCGGGTTCATGCTCGGCAGCCTGCGCAAGATCTGGCCGTGGAAGGAGACGCTGGAGTCGATGACCGATCGCCACGGCGCGCTGATCCCGCTGGTGCAGCGCAACATCCTGCCGGAAGCCTTCAACAGCGAGGCGATCGTGGCCCTGGGCCTGGCCCTGTTGGGCGTGCTCGTTGTGTTGGCGATCGAACGGCTGGCAAATAACCAGCGTTAAAGCGTCCTTGACGCAGTAAACACACTCCTTTTACTGATCTGTCCATCCAGAAACGTCGATCGGTTATCACCGCTTCAGTCGCTCCATATACATTTTGCGGAATTTAGCGACTTTGGGGGCGACGACGACCTGGCAGTAGGGTTGGTAGGGGTTGTTCGCGAAGTATTCCTGATGATAGTCCTCGGCAGGGTAGAAAGCGGTGAGAGGCGCAATCTCGGTGACAATGGGATTGGGCCAGACGCCGGCCGCGGCGATCTCGGCCATGACCTGGCGAGCCGTGGCCTCCTGCGCGGGGGAATGGTAAAAGATGGCCGAACGGTATTGCGTGCCCACATCCGCGCCCTGGCGGTTGCGGGTGGTGGGATCGTGGATGGTGAAGAAAACGCGCAGGATATCGGCATAGGAAAGCACAGCCGGATCGAAGGTCACCTGCACGACTTCGGCATGGCCGGTGGTCCCGGCGCAGACCTGCTCGTAGGTGGGGTGGACCGTGCGGCCGCCAGCATAGCCGGAAACGACATCGGCCACGCCTGCGAGTTCATCGAATACAGCTTCGAGACACCAAAAACAGCCGCCGCCCAGGGTGGCGACTTCGTGGGGAGAGGACATGGCACAGCTCCATGAGAGAGGGTCAGGGGATCAATGCCCTGATCATGCCCGATCTGGCGCGGCGATGCAGTTACGCGTCTCACAAAAATGGGGAAGGCATAGCCGGCATACCGCCGCGGCGTGTTAAAATGCGCGGGTATCGAATGGCGTCTACCGCAGCCGCAACGTGGGGGCGCCTCCCCCCCTAATCTCTCCCCAAAGAGGTATTTCCATGCGTTTTCAGAACAAAGTTGTGCTCATCACCGGCGGGGCCGCGGGCATCGGCAAGGCCTGCGCCGCCAAATTCGCTGCCGAAGGCGCCGTCGTCCTCATCTGCGACGTGAACGAAGAGGTGGGACAGGCGACTGCCCAGGAGATCGGAGCGTCATTTTACAAAGTCAATGTCGCCGACCGCCAGGATGTGCAGCGCTGGGTGGATGCGGTCGTCGCCGCGCATGGCCGTATCGATGTGCTGATCAACAACGCCGGCATCCTGCGCGATGGCCAGCTGGTGAAGATGAAGGATGGCAAAGTGGTGAAACAGATGTCCGAGGCGGACTGGGATCTGCTGATCGACATCAATCTCAAAGGCGTGTTCAATTGCACCCAGGCCGTAGCCCCGGTCATGATCAATCAGGGCGGCGGCGTCATCCTCAATGCCAGCTCCATCGTCGGCCTGGATGGCAACTTCGGCCAGACCAATTATGTGGCGGCCAAGGCCGGCGTGATCGGCATGACCAAGGTGTGGGCGCGGGAATTGGGCCGCTACGGCATCCGCGTCAACGCCATCGCCCCCGGCTTCACCCTGACGGACATGGTGCGGCAGATGCCGGCGGAGATCCTGCAAAATATGGCGGCGCGCGTGCCCCTGGGCCGCCTGGGCGAGGTGGCAGACATCGCCAACGCCTACGCCTTCCTCGCTTCCGCCGAAGCCAGCTACATTTCCGGCGTCACCCTGCGCGTGGATGGCGGGATCGTCGTCGGCACGTGATGAATGGTCAATGGTCAATGGTCAATGGTCAATGGTCAATGGTCAATGGTCAATGGTCAATGGTCAATGGTCAATGGTCAATGGTCAATGGTCAATGGT
>JAANMW010001556.1_pt1 | contig 23557 bp, 15 predicted proteins | sample 7279671 | NCBI WGS metagenome assembly JAANMW01 (sample SAMN14094541, study PRJNA606508) | bioreactor metagenome | isolation source: A lab-scale SPAN reactor treating ammonium-rich wastewater day 247 | place: Ireland: Galway | collected 2017-09-19 | reverse complement strand
CAGCTCCTCGGGCAGGGAGTGGATCTCGACGTTCAGCCGGGCCGCCGCCTCGTCGACCAGGTCGATGGCCTTGTCGGGCAGGAACCGGTCGGTGATGTAGCGGTGGCTGAGGGTCGCCGCGGCCACCAGCGCGGAGTCGGTGATGCGCACGCCGTGGTGGATTTCGTACCGCTCGCGCAAGCCACGGAGGATGCTGATGGTGTCCTCGACCGTCGGCTCCTGGACCTGAATCGGCTGGAACCGGCGCTCGAGCGCCGCGTCCTTTTCGATCTGCCGGCGGTACTCGTCGAGGGTGGTCGCCCCGATGCAGTGCAGCTCGCCGCGGGCCAGCAGCGGCTTGAGCATGTTGCTGGCATCCATGGCGCCCTCGGCCGCGCCGGCGCCGACCACGGTGTGCAGCTCGTCGATGAACAAGATAATCCGCCCGTCGCCGTCGGTGACTTCCTTGAGCACGGCCTTGAGCCGGTCCTCGAACTCGCCGCGGTACTTGGCGCCGGCCACCAGCGCGCCCAGGTCGAGGGCCACCAGCCGCCGGTCCTGCAGCCCCTCGGGGACGTCGCCCTCGACGATCCGCTGGGCCAAACCCTCGGCGATGGCGGTCTTGCCCACACCGGGCTCGCCGATCAGGACCGGGTTGTTCTTGGTCCGGCGGCTGAGCACCTGGATCACCCGCCGGATCTCCTCGTCGCGGCCGATCACCGGGTCGAGCTTGCCCCGGCGCGCGTCCTCGGTGAGGTCGCGGCCGTACCGCTCCAAGGCCTGGTACTTCTCCTCGGGGTTGGGGTCGGTGATGCGCTGGCTGCCGCGGATGGCCTGCAGCGCGCGCAGCACGCGGTCGCGGTCGACCCCGTGCCGGTGCAGCACCTGGCCAGCCGGCTCCCGCTCGGCGGAGACGATCCCCAACAACAGGTGCTCGACGCTGAGGTACTCGTCACCAAACTGCTCGGCCTCGCGGCCGGCGGCGGTCAAGACTTCCTGGCTCGCGCGCGAGAGCATCGGCGGCGCGCCGCCGGTGACCTTGGCCTGGCGCGCCAGGACGGCCTCCAGCTCGCCCTCCACCTCGGGAACGGGCACCTCCAGGCCGCGCAGGATGGCCGGCACCACGCCCTCGCTCTGACGCAGCAGGGCCACCAGCAGATGGCTCGGGGCGACCTCGCTATGCCCCTGTTCAAGCGCCGCCTGCTGCGCCTCGACGACCGCCTCCCGAGCCTTCTCGGTAAACTTGTTGATGTTCATCAGTCACTCCAAGCAAGGCCGACTGCCGGCCAATCAAGCTTACTGCCACTCCTGCAGCCACTGCTGCGCCTGCGGCACCACGGGGGCGCCCTTGTAGGTCTGGACCACCTTCTCGAGCGTCTGCCTGGCCGCCTTGCTGCGCCCGGCGTCGTGCTGCGCCTGGGCCATTTCCAGCAGCGCCGTGGCCGCGGTCGGACTGCCTTCGGTCAGCGAAACCAGCTCGGCGGCCGTGTCCTCGAGGTGGTCGTAGTCCTTCTTCTCGCGGTACAGGTCGATCAGGACCTGAAGCGCCTGGCTCCGCCACCAGGCTCCCTGGAAGCCGGCCGAAGCGGCGGTGAAGGCCTTGATGGCCTCGTCGACGCGGCCCTTGGCCCGCAGGATGTCGGCCTGCTGGCGGGCGGCGCGGGCGGCCACGTAGGTGGCCGGGTAGCGCTGCCGCAGCTCGTCCAGGGCCTGCACCGCGGCGTCCACCTGGTCCTGGTCCGCCAGGACCTCGGCCTTGAGCGCGGTGGTGTCGGCCACCACGGCCATCTCCGGCTGCTCCCGCGCCGCGGCGTCGAGCAGGGCGATGGCCTCGTCCGGTCGCTTCAGCCCGCGTAGCGCGTCGACCATCGGCCGGCGCACGGCGTAGGCCGGCTCCGACCCCGGGTAGCCCTTCCGGACCTGCTCGAACCGGCGCCAGGCCGGCTCGTACTGGCCGGCGTCGAGCAGCGCGCGGCCGGTCTCGGCCAGCATCGCCGGCAGGGATTCCAGCCACGGGTACTGCTTGGCCAGGCCATCGACCCGTTGCGCCGCGCCGGCCCAGTCCCGGGCCCGGAGCGCGGCCTGCACCAGGCGCCGCTCGGCCGGGAACCGGACCGGGCTGTGCGGCGCCTCGGCGACGATTCGTTTCCAGGCCTCCGCCGCCAGCGCGTCCTTGTCTTGGGCGGCGCGGGTCAAGCCGAGGTTGAGCAGCGCCTCGGGCACCTGCGGCCAGTCGCCGTACCGGTCGACGAGCTGCGACCAGGCCCGCTCGGCCTTGGCCCAGCCCTGCCGCAACTGCTCGGCGTAGCCTTCCAGCACCAGGCTCTTGACCTGGACCCAGGCGACATCCTCGCCGGCTTCTTGCCGCGCGGCGCGGAGGAAGCTCAGGGCTTCCTCGAAGTGCTCGTCACGGATGGCCGCGGCCGCCTTGTCGAGCAGCTCCTGGGCCTTGGCGGTGCGCTCCGGGGTGGGCGCCTCGGGCGCCGCCACGCCGACCGACAGGGAGAAGACCAGGCCGAAGACCGTCAGGGTGTGCGTGTGCCTCATGACTCCGCCTCCCGCCGCAACCGGGCGCGCAGCGACTGCTCGGCCGCCTGCTCTGACTGCCGACGCTCCGCCTCCCGGCGCCGTTCCAGTTCCCCTTCGAGCTCCTCGATCCGTTCGAGGAGGCGGAAGATGATCTCGATCCCGGCCAGGTTCACGCCCATCTGCGTAAAGCTTTGGATACGCTGAATGCGCCGAATGTCGCGCCGCGTGTACAGCCGGACGTTGCCCCGCGACCGCGACGGGACGATCAGCCCGGAGCGCTCGTACATGCGCAGTGTCTGCGGGTGGGATGCGACCATCTCGGCCACGATGCCGATCGCGAACCGCGGCTCGTCTTGAGGCTCGGCGGCCATGTCAGCGCTCCTCCCGCGGCCGCCACAGGCCGGCGCGCGGATCAGGCGCACGGGCGGCGGCGTTCTCAATCGCCTGGACTTCGTCGGGCTTCAGGTCCCGCGGCACCACCGGCTGGACCCGCACCATCAGGTTGCCCCGCTGGCCGGTCTTGCGGTCCGGCAGGCCGTGTCCCCGGATGCGGAAGCGCTGGCCGCTCTGCGTGCCCGGTGGGATGCGCAACGGGCGCAGGCCGCGCAGGGTGGGCACGGGGATCTCGGCGCCGGCGACCGCCTCGGCCAGGGACACCGGCAGCTCGCACTCCAGGTCGTTGCCCTGCCGGGAAAAGAAGGGATGGTCGCGGACCTGAATCCGCAACAGCAGATCGCCGTCGGGAGCGTCGACGCCCTGACCGCCCTTGCCGCGGACGCGGAGCACCGCGTCCTGCTCGACCCCGGGCGGGATGCGCAGGCCGGTGAGCTGCCGCTGCCGCGGCGCCCGGCCCGAGCCGTGGCAGGTGGCGCACGGCCCGCCGCGCTGGCGGCCCTGCCCGCCACAGGCCGCGCAGACGTCCTCGAGCGAGACGGTCAGGTCACGGGTCGCGCCCTGGTCGACTTCTTCGAGGGTCACGCTGAGGACCATCTCGACGTCGGCGCCGCGCCGGCCGCGGGGCTCGAAGCCCGCCTGCCAGCCAGCCCGCTGCCGCCCGCGCCGGCCGAACAACCCGCCGAAGAGATCGCCCAGATCGCCCAGGTCGGACAGATCGACGCCTTCGGCCTGCTCGAACCGGAAGCCGCCCGGGCCGGCGCCGCCGGACTGCTGAAACTGGTCGAAGTCGGCGCCGAACCGGTCGTACTGCCGGCGCTTCTCCTCGTCTCCCAGCACCGCGTAGGCGGTCTGGATCTCCTTGAACCGCTCGGACGCCAGCGGATCGTCGCGATTGACGTCCGGATGGCACTGGCGGGCCAGGCGGCGGTAGGCGCGCTTGATGTCGCGGACCGACGCGTCGCGCGGGACGCCCAGCACCTCGTAATAGTCCTTGGCCATCGTCCGCGGTCCCTTCATCGGTCACACCTCTAAGACACTTCAAGCCAGGCCGCGGGCGCCGGCAAGGTCGGCCGAGCCGAACTGAAAGGGGCTCGGCCGACCCGTGGGCGCCGGTCAGCTCGCCTGGACCTCGATCCGCCGCGGGCGGGCGGCCTCGGCCTTGGGCAGCCGGATGGTCAGCACCCCGTCACGGTAGTCGGCGGTGATGGCCTCGCGGTCGACCGCGAAGCCCAGCTCGAAGGTCCGCTCGAACTTGCCGAAACTCCGCTCACGGTGCACCGAGACCTCCGCCTCGCTGCGCGGCGGCTCGGGCTTCTCGCCGCTGAGGGTGAGGTGGCTGCCGTCGACTTCGATCAGCAGCGCGTCCTTGTCCACGCCCGGCATCTCGGCGGTCAGGACCACCTCGTCGCCGGCGATCCGGATATCGACCGGGGGATAGCCTTCCCACCGGTCCCGGGCGACGTCGTCGAATAGCCGATGGAGCTCGTCGAACCACTGCTCCGTCGGCCGACTGAGGAATCGTGTCATCGTCTGCTCCTTTCAATCAAGTCACGACTGGACCGAGATCTGCTGGCGCCGGGCCTCGGCCGCCTTGGGCACGCTGACCTGCAGCACGCCGTCCTTGAAGGCGGCCTGGATGCCCTCGACCTCGACCGGCGCGCCAATCCGCACGGCGCGGGAGAACGACCCGTAGCTGCGCTCGACGCGCCGCCAGGTGCCGTCACCGGCCTCGGTCTCGGACTTCTTCTCGCCGCGGATGACCAGCGTCCCGTTCTCGTAGTTGACCTCGATGTCGTCGGGCCTCAGGCCCGGCAGCTCGAGGCTCACCTCGAAGTGGGTCGCGGTCTCGGTCAGGTCGAGCGCGGGAACCCAGTTGCCGGTCTGCAGCGTGTCGCTCGGCCGGAACAACGGATGCATCCCGGGCAGGCCCGGCCATCGCGTCACCGCGAAGGGATCGTAGCGATTCAGGTACCGCGTCATCCTTGCTCCTCCTTGGGCCCTGTGGCCCGTCCGTTTCCGCTCCCGGGCACAACCGCCCGGGTAAGCAAGCCTGGTGTCCGGCCCGCCAACGGCGGGCCAGGTCCGCCTACTGGTCGTCGTCGGAGAACTCGGCCTCGATCACGTCGTCGTCGCCGCCGGCCTCGGCGGGCTGCGGCTCGCCGTCGGCCTGACCGCCGGTCTGCGCGTAGAGCTTGTCGGCGATCTTGTAGCTGGCCTGCTGCAACTCTTCCTTGGCGGCGTTGTAGTCCTCGGTGGTGGCGCTGTCCGAGTCGAGCAGCTCCTTGGCCTTGGCCACCGCCTTCTCCACCGGAGTGCGGTCGGCGGCGTCGATCTTGTCGCCGTTCTCGGTCAGCAGACGGTCGATGCCCAGGACCATCGCGTCCAACTCGTTGCGCGCGTTCTGCCGCTCGCGGAACTTGCGATCGTCGTCGGCGTAGCGCTCCGCGTCGTGGACCATGCGCTCGATCTCGGCCTCGGTCAGCGCGCCGGTCTGCTGGATGGTCACCTTCTGCTCGCGCGCCGTCGCCTTGTCGCGCGCCGAGACGTTGAGGATCCCGTTGGCGTCGATGTCGAACGAGACCTCGACCTGCGGGATGCCGCGCGGCGCCGGCGGGATGCCGTCGAGCCGGAACTGACCGAGCAGCTTGTTCAGCCGAGCCTGCGAGCGCTCGCCCTGGTAGACCTGGATGTCCACCGCGGTCTGGCTGTCCTCGGCGGTGCTGTAGGTCCGCTTCATGGTCACCGGGATGGTCGTGTTGCGCTCGATCAGCTTGTCGAACACGCCGCCCAGGGTCTCGATGCCCAGCGACAGGGGGGTCACGTCGAGCAGGACCACGTCCTTGACGTCTCCCGAGAGCACCCCGGCCTGGATGGCCGCGCCGACCGCCACCACCTCGTCGGGGTTGACGCCGCGGTGCGGCTCCTTGCTGGTCAGCGACTTGACCAGAGTCAGGATCGACGGCATGCGGGTCGAGCCGCCGACCATGACCACCTCGTCGATCTGCTTGATGTCCACCCCACTGTCGCGGAGGGCCTGGTCGAACGGGCGGCGGGTGCGGTCGACCAGCGGCGCCGTCAGCTCGTCGAAGCGGGCCCGGGTGAGCTCCTTGACCAGGTGCACCGGACCGTCCGGCGTGCCGCTGATGAACGGCTCGTTGATCTCGCTGGTCGACTGCGAGCTGAGCTCTTTCTTGGCCTTCTCGGCCGCCGTCCGCAGCCGCTGGAGAGCGGCCGGGTCGTGCGCCAGATCGATCCCGTTGTCGCGCTTGAAATCGGCCACCAGCCAGTCGACCACGGCTTGGTCGAAGTCGTCACCGCCCAAGTGGGTGTCACCGCTGGTGGCCTTGACCTCGAACACCCCGTCGCCGACCTCCAGCAGCGACACGTCGAAGGTGCCGCCGCCCAGGTCGTAGACCAGAATGGTCTCGTCCTTCTCCTTGTCGAGCCCGTAGGCCAGCGAGGCCGCGGTCGGCTCGTTGATGATCCGCAGCACTTCCAGCCCGGCGATCTCGCCGGCGTTCTTGGTGGCCGTGCGCTGGCTGTCGTCGAAGTAGGCCGGAACGGTGATCACCGCCTGCTTGACGGTCTCGCCCAGGTACGCCTCGGCGTCGGCCTTGAGCTTCTGCAGGATGAACGCCGAGATCTGCTCGGGCGAGTACTCGGTGCCGTCGATGGTGTAGCGCTGCCGCGTGCCCATCTGGCGCTTGACGCTCATGATGGTCCGCTCGGGATTCATGATCGCCTGGCGCTTGGCCACCTCGCCGACCAGCCGCTCGCCATCCTTGCGGAAGGCCACCACCGACGGCGTGGTCCGATTGCCTTCGGCATTCGGTATGACCACCGGCTCGCCGCCCTCCATCACCGCCATGCACGAGTTGGTCGTCCCAAGATCGATCCCCAATACTTTCGCCATGCCACGCTCTCCCGCCCGCTCCTCGGGCCATCGGTGCGATTCTCATACTTGATAACGATGCTGTCAAGTCATAGGTTCCACGGATCTTGCGCAGACGTTGCGCGAACAAGTGATCAGCGCCGCGATATGGGTCCCATGGGTCGCATAGGACATATTCCGGTCTTCCATACCTGAGCGCAATGCTGTCAACCTTGGCGTTCGCCGCCACTTCACGTTGCCCGCGGCGGAGGCTAAAGCGGAGGGGCCGGCGGCCGATGGCAGGGTTGGAGCGAGGCCCGATGAGCGATGCCGCGGCCGGCGCCGGCACGGCCGACAGCGAGTTGCTGAGTCTGCGCACGGCGCTGGGCGTGGTCCGCGACGGGCTGGCCCTGGAAAGCGCTGTCGAGCGCTGTCTCGACCAGGCACTGGCCGCTCTGGAACTCGACTTCGGCTGCGTCTACGTGCGCCGGCACGACTACCTCCTGCGGATCGCCTCACGCGGGTTGACCGTCCCGAGGGGGCCGGACTCGGTGCTCGTGCTGGACGAAGCGCCGTGGGTCCAGCGCCCGTTCACCGCGCAGTTGTCGGGCGGTCCGGAGGGCCGCCTGCCGCACGACGTGGCGGGCAAGTGCTGGCTCTCGCTGCCGCTGCGAATCGGGCCGCACCTGACCGGCCTGCTGCTCATCGGCGGGTACCGCAAGGGCCCGGCCGAGCTCCCGCCGACTCGCGCCCTGGAGCGCATCGCCGGGCATCTGGCGGTGGTCATCGACAATGCCGAGCGGTTCCAGCAACTCCGCGGATTGCTCAACGACGCGCGCGACGTGATCTTCCGCACCGACGCCGGCGGCCGGCTGGTGTACCTCAACCCGGCCTGGTACGAGACCACCGGCGAGGCCCAGGCGGCGGCGCTGGGCCGCCGGCTGGTGAGCTACCTCGAGCCCGAGGCCCGGCGCCGGCTGGGCCCCGGCCTGGAGGCGCTGGTCCCGCGCGGCAGCGTGATCGGCCGGCAGACCTTGCCGCTGGCCGGCGACCGGCCGCGCTACGTGGACATTCAGGCCCGGCTGGTCCGCGACGACCGGGGCGCGATCGTCGGCACCGCCGGGGTGCTGCGCGACGTGACCCTGACCGTCCGCCAGGCGCAGGCGCTGCGCGAGGCCAATCAGGAACTGCGGGTGCGGGCCGGGCAGCTCGAGGCGGCCAACCGCGAGCTGGCCGAGGCCGACCGCCTCAAGTCCGAGTTCCTGGCCAATCTCAGCCACGAGCTGCGCACGCCGTTGGGCATCATCAGCGGGTATGCCGAGCTGCTCGGCGACCTGGCCGGCGCGCTGCCCGAGCCCGGCGGCGAGTACCTGCGCGGGATCACCGAGAACGCCGGCCGGCTGGAGCGCGCCATCGTCCAGTTGCTCGACCTGGCGCTGATCGAGGCCGGGCGGGTCGAGACCGCCGGGCCGCCGGTGTCCCTGGCGACGGTCCTGCGGGGCGCTTGCGACGCGGCCGAGCCGGCGGTGCGCGCCGCCGACATGACGCTTACCCCGGCGTTGGTGCCGGCCGGGACCCGGGTTGCGGTGGCCCCGGACCGGCTTCGCCAGGTGCTCGGCATCCTGCTGGAGAACGCGGTCGAGTTCGGCCGGCCGGGCGGCCGGATCGTGGTCGCGGTCGGCCTCCGCCGCGACGTCAGGCCGATGGGCGACGACCCGCCCGCCGGCCCGCCGCGGTACGCCGCCGTGACGGTGACCGACGACGGCGTCGGGATCCGGCCCGAGCGTCTGCCGGGCCTGGGCCGCAAGTTCGTTCAGGCCGATGGGGGCGACACGCGGGAGCACGGCGGGCTGGGCCTCGGACTGGCCATCAGCCGGGCGCTGATCGAACGCATGGGCGGCCGCCTGGAACTGCACAGCGACGGGCTGGAGCTGGGCACCACCGCCGGCTTGACGGTCCCCCTGGCGAGCTGATCCGCCGGCCCGAGTCCGGGCCGGGTTTCCGGTCAGGGCACCCGTACCCGGGAATCTTGGCCGTCGGGAATTATCCGGCGCCGCGGTTCGTTACGATTCGCCAATAGGGGGCGGTGAGTGGCTTCGGCCACGTTGTCCGGGGGGTCCACGACCTGGACGATGCCGCCGGTGTACCGGCGGCATCGTTATGACTGGTCGTTTTTGGTATCCTACGCCGTGGCGCCGCCGGCGCCGGGAGCTTGGCCGATGACCGGACGCGAACGCCTCTTGACCGCCTTCGACCACCGCGAGCCCGACCGCATCCCGTTCGACCTCGGGTCGATGCCGTTCAGTGGCATCGTCACCGTCGCCTACCGCCACTATGCCGGGTACCGCCACCTGGACCTGCCGGAGCCGGACATCGCCGACGTCAAGCAGCAGCTTGCCCGTTGCGACGAGCGGCTGCTGACCGACCTGGAGGTCGACACCCGGCCGGTCCGCCGCGGCCGCTCGGCGCGTCAGACCGACCCGATCTGGCGCGAGGGGTCGTACGACTGCTTCGTCGATGAGTGGCGGCTCGGCTGGCGGCGGCCGGTGCCCGAGGGCCTCTACTTCGACCTCTTTCAGCACCCGCTGCGCGGACTTTCGCTGGACCAGTTGCGGTCCTGGCAGTGGCCCGACCCCACCGCCGACGAGCGGTTCGAGGGCATGCTTCAAGAGGTCGAGGCGACCGCAGCCGAGGGCCACGCCGTGGTCATGGGCGGACTCTGCGCCGGAGTCTGGGAGATGTCGTTGTGGCTGCGGGGCTACGATCAGTTCTACCTCGACATGGCCGCCGAGCCGGAGTTGGCCGACTGGCTGATCGGCCACCTGGTCGAGCTCAAGCTGGCCTACTGGGAGAAGGCGCTGGGTCTGGTCGGCCACCAGGTATCGGTGTGCTACGAGGCCGACGACCTGGGCGGGCAGTCAGCCCTGATGGTCTCGGCCGACATGTACCGGCGGCTGGTCAAGCCCCACCAGCGGCGGCTGTTCGCCGGGATCAAGTCGTTCGCCCCGCACGTCAAGCTGGTCTACCACACCGACGGCGCCGTGGACGAGGTGATCGGCGACCTGATCGAGTTGGGCATCGACGCGCTCAATCCCATTCAGGTCAGCGCCGTGGGGATGGGCGACACGGCCCGGCTGAAGCGGGAGTACGGCCGCGACCTGGTGTTCTGGGGCGGCGCCTGCGATTCGCAGCATACACTGCCCCACGGCACGCCGGACCAGGTGGCCGAGGAAGTCCGCCGACGGGTCGGCGACCTGGCGCCCGGCGGCGGGTACGTGTTCGCCGGGATACACAACGTCCAGGCCGACGTCCCACCCGAGAATCTGGACGCCTTGTGGTCAACCTTCCGCGCCGAGGCCGGCTACGCCTGAGCGCCGCGCCGTGGGGAACCGACCGCTTAAAGCGTGGTTAAATCTGTGGTAACATCGAACTGAGAGGTGGGATTCCGGCCCGAAGCGGGAATACCATAGGGACGGGCGTCCGGGGGTGGTGGGCGCGCCGGTGGGTACGTGCCCCGCACGGGGTGTGGAAGGTTGCAGCGTGGCTGGGAGGCCGATGTCCGAACGAGCGGGTCGCGGCGCTGGCGCCACCGAGGCGGGCGGTCTGACGGCCCGGACCGCGCGGCTGCGGGAGCGCGTGCGGCGCGAAGCCGGCCCCTTTCTCGAGCGGCCGGTGCTCCTGGCCGAGGCTTTCCGGGCCAGTGAGGGCGAGCCCTGGCACAACGTGCGGTGGGCCGAGGCCACGGCTCATCTCCTGGCCTCCTGTCGCCTGACCATCTTGCCGGAGGAGCGGCTGGTCGGCGCCTATCCCAGCTCCACCGCCTCGCCGGAGTTCGCCGCCATCGACGCGGCCAACGACTACCTCTACTCCCAGAACTGCGGGCTGATCACCCCGACCGGTCACATCGCCCTGGACTACCCCGGCGTGCTGGCCTGGGGCCTGGACCGCGTCACCTCCGACGTGCGCCACAAGCGCCGCACGGTCCGGCTGCTCGACCCGCGCCGGCCGGAGAAGCTGGCCTACTACGAAGCGGCGGACATCGCCCTGACCGGGCTGCGCAACTTCATCGACCGGCACGCCCGGCTGGCGACCGAACTGGCCGAAGCGGAGAGCGACCCCGAGCGGCGGGTCGAGCTGGCCGAGATCGCGCGGATCTGCGCCCAGGTGGCGCACGGTCCGGCGCGCACTTTCCGCGAGGCGCTGCAGCTTTCCTGGTTCTGCCTGCTGGCGACGGTGCTCGAACTGGGCCCGAGCCACGAGTCCGTGTCGCCCGGCCGGGCTGACCAATACCTCTGGCCGTGCTACGCCGCCGAGCAGAGCGCGGGTAGCTTGGACGTGGCGCTGGTCGACGACATGCTCGACCAGTGGCTGGTCAAGCTCAACCAGTTCAGCCACGGCCGCTCCCGGCTGATGACCGTCTGTGTGGGCGGCCGGCGGCCCGACGGGGTGGACGCCAGCAACGAGCTGTCGTTCCGCCTGTTGCGCAGCAGCGCCCGGACGCGGATGCACATGCCCGGGCTGGCGCTGTTGTGGCACGCCGAACTCCCCGACGAGCTGCTCCTGGAAGGCTGTCGGCTGCTCGGCAACGGCAACGCGCAGCCGGCGTTCTTCAATCACGACCTGATCATCGAGGGGCTGCAGCGTCACGGGGTGCCGTTCGAGCACGCGGTCGATCACCTCCCGGGCGGCTGCGGCGGCACCTCCATCGCCGGGCGCAGCGGGACCTGGGTGGCCGAGGCCGCGGTCAACCTGCCGGTCTCGCTGCTGTGCGCCATGTTCGGCGGCAAGGATCCGCGCAGCGGCGACGTGGTCGGCGAGGCGACCCCGGTCCCCAAGGGCTGGAACGCCCTCCTCGACGCCCTCGACGCGCAGTTGGCCCACGCCGCGCACCGGGCGGTGGCCGCCGGCATCGAGGTCCAGTCGCTGGCCGCGCGGCTGCGCCCGTTGCCGCTGCTGTCCTGTTTCATCCAGGGCTGCCTGCAGCGCGGCATCGACGTCAGCCAGGGCGGCGCGCTGTACAACTTCCTCGAGCCGGAAGCCGTCGGCCTGGCCAACGTGGTCAACAGCCTGGCGGCCATCCGCGCGCTGGTCTACGACGGCCGGCGCTGCACGCTCGAGGAATTGCGCCAGGCGCTGAGCGACAACTGGGACGGGCACGAGCTGCTGCGGGAGAGCATCCGCCGCACCGCGCCGCGGTTCGGCCGCGACGACCCGCAGGTCAACGGCCTGTTCGCCTACGTCGCCGGCTCCTGGTGCGACCATCTCGAAGGCTGCCGCAACTACTTCGGCGGGCCGGTCCTGCCCGGCTTCCTGGGCTGGCAGGCCTGGGCCGAGCTGGGCCGCGAGACGCCCGCCACGCCCGACGGCCGCCGCGATTGCGAGCCGTTCGCCGACAACCTGGGCGCGCTGTGCAGCCTCGACGGCGACGAGGTGGAGCAGTTCGTGCTGTCGGCCTCCGGGCTCGATCTGACCCGCATCCTGGGCGGCATCGGCGCCAGCATCCGCCTCCCCGACGGCGCGCTGCGCGCGCCCGAGGGTCCGTTGCGGCTGAAGGGCAAGATCCTCCGCGCCTTCGCCGAGTTGGACGCGTTCATGCTCGAAGTCGACCTGACCTCGGCGGCCGAGCTGCGCGCGGCGCGCCACGAGCCGGACGCCGACCAGCCGGTGATGGTCCGCGTCGGCGGCTGCGCGGTCCCGTTCGGCGATCTGCCGCCCGACGCCCAGGACACCATCATCGCCCGCCAGGAGGGCTGATCCGGGGGAGGGTTGCCCGTCCGCTCGGGCGAATGCAGCCACCATGAACGTGCTCGTGGCGTGTTGGATAGCCGTCGTCGCGGCCGGCGAGGCGCCGCCGGTGGTGCCCGACCTGCGCGGCCTGTCCGAGGTCACCTTCTGCCTCCACCGCCCCCCCGGCGACCATGAGCTCGCGACGCTGCTGGCCCGGTTGCCCGAGTGGACCGATTCGCTACGGCTCGACCGGCTGGCGGTGCCGCTGGCGCCGGCCACCGCCGGAGGCGATTTCGCCGCCCAGGCCGGGCGGCTGGCGCGGCTGGCCTCCGCGCTCGGCGCGGCGCGGCTGGTGGTGGTCACGCCGCCGGTCGGCACCGTCGGCTGGGAGGCGTCCAACAACCTCGCCTACCTGCCGCTGGGCGGCCGGCCGATCCTGGTCTCCACCCCGCAAGAAGCGTGGCTCGGCCGGCTGGCCGCCCTGCCCGTGGCGACCGTGGCGCTGGTCCTGGAAGGCTGCCTCAAACCGCCCTCGGCCGACGAGCTCGGCGCGCACCTGGACGCGTTGGCTCAGGCCTGTGCCGCGGCCGGGCGGGCGGTCGAGCTGTGGCTCCCGGCCGATCTGGCCGCGACCGACCCCCGCGCGCCGGCGCTGGCCGCCCTGACCGCCGAGCGCCTGGCCCGGCTGCGGGCGGTGACCTGGCTGGACACTGGCGCGCTGGCGCGGCAGACCGCCCCGGCGCGGCTGCTGGATGCCGAGGCGATGCCCGAGTCGGGCGGAGTCGAGCCGGTCGGGCCGACCAAGGCGACACCCGGCGAGGTGGTCGAGCCGAGCGCCCTGCGGCAGGACCGGGTGCGCGACCGGCTCGCCCGGCTGGCCGCGCTCGCGCCGCGGATACGGCTGGCGGTGGACCTGGCCGACCGGCCGCGCGAGCCGATCGAGTCGCTCGAGCTGGCCCGGCAATACCTGCACGTCGCCCGCGCGGCGGGGTTTACGGGACTGGTCGTGCGCGGCCGGCTCGACACTCCCGCAGCGCCGGTCTGGGGTGCCCTCCTGGCCGCCCTGCGCCCGGACGACGAGCCCGACGCGCCGCGGTGATCAGGCGCCGCGCTTGGCGTACACGCCGCGCCGCATCTTCTCCAGCAGGCGGTTGAGGTGCTCCAGCTCGGAGCTGGTCAGCGACCCGCAGATGTCGCGCTGAGCGCGGGTCATGGGGGCCTGAATGGTGGCCAGCAGCCGCTCCCCCTGGGGCGTGACGACGGCGTGAACGACGCGGCGGTCGTGCCGGCTGCGGCGCCGGCCGGCCAGCCCCTTGGCCGCCAAACGGTCGAGCAGCCGGGTCACGTTCGGGCTGTCCTCGATCATGTGGTCGGCGATGTCCAGGACCGGCAGACCCTTTTGCCCGGCCGAGCGGAGAATCCGCAGCACATGGTACTGCTGCAGCGTCAGGCCGTGCTCATGGCAGGTCGCCTCCAGCTCGCGCTGGACCACGTCGCGACTCTTGAGCACGGCCAGGATCACTTCCGCGGCCGGATCGTCGATCGGCCTGGTCTGCTGCAGCTCCTGTTCCAGAAGCGACATGCTCGCGGCTCCGCCCACGGCTTATGACAACCGAAGGCGGGCGGAGGTTGTGTCCGGGCCGGATGCGCCTCAGCGCCTGGCCGGCAGGCTGGCGGCGGCGATCGACTGCCCCACCCGGCGGGACTTCTCGTCGGGTAGCTGGAGCGCGATGTGGGCCAGCTCCGGGAACTCGGTGGCCAGGACCCGGTTGGCGGCGGCCAGGATCAGGTTGCCGCCCTCGCCGCTGGTGACCCGGCCGAGGATCAGCAGGTGCGACAACTCGTAGAACTCGGCGTAGTGCGCCACGGTGTAGCCGAGCTGGAGGCCGATGGTCTCGTAGATCCGCTGAGCGCGCTCGTCGCCTTCGGCCATCAGGGCCTGGACCACCTTGAGCTGCTCCGCCTGGTGGGCGGCCGGGTCGAGCTCGATCCCGGCCGGCGCGCCGAGCCGGCTGACCGCCTGCTGGGAAAAATACAGCGCCCCCACCCCGGCGTCGCCGGACCACTCGTCAACCGGCGCGGTCGGGCTGTAGTCCACCGGGGCGAAGGCCAGCTCGTTGAGCCAGTTGGTGATGTTGCCTTCCGGCGTGACGTACCCGCCGGCCTCGCTCGAGCCCATGGCCACGCCCAGGATGGCGTTGACTCCCAACGACATCGACCCGGCCAGAGCGGTCACCTCGCCGTCGTTGACCACCTCGAAGGGCACGCCGCGCCACTCCTCCTGCAAGCTGAGGAAGATGCGGCGGATGTGCCGCTCGAAGTCGTCGGGGCTGACCCCCCGAAACAGCGAGGCGATGCGGACCTCGTTGTCGACGTAGATCCCGGCGCTGCTGCCGCCGATGCAGTCGACCCGCGGCAGGTGCTCGGCCGCCCGTTTCAACGAGTGGTTGATCCCTTCGTAGTGGAGCTGGGGATCGCTCCAGGTGCGCGGGTCCCAGCCGACCTCTTCGCTGAACACCGCCTCTCCGTCGATCACGGCGCTGGTCTTGCGGTCGCTGGCGCCCAGGTCGAAGCCGATTCGGCAGCCGTCCAGGTGCCGGCCCAACGCCTTGCTGGTCTCGCTCGCGGCCGGCGCCGCGTCGGGGGTGGTGAGCTCGACGGTGAACGGGCGGTGGTAGACCTGCCGGCCCATCAGGTCGGCGTCGAAGGCGCGGGAGCCGCCGGGCCGGTATTGCTCGGCGATGTGCCGCCCGAGCTCGGCCGGCCCGCCGACGGTTACCTTCCACCCGCCGCGCTGCCAGAGCAGGAACTTGACCAGCCGCTCGGCGTAGGCCAGGTTCTCTCCGGCGCGCGGGTGCCCGGCGTCGAAGACGGCGGTCTCGTAGCGCGAGACGGACCCGTCGCTGCGCTCGAGGCAGAGCACCAGCGGGGTGCCCGAGCCGGACGCGGCCACCGCTTCCCGGAAGGCGCGGTTGGCCAGGACCGGCGGCCGGAACCCGGGCTCGAGCGGCGGCACGAGGCGCGGTGGGACCAGCTCCATGTCAAGCCTCCGGATCGTTGGCGGCGGCGGCGCCCGGAACGTCCTCCGGCGCGATGCGGCGGAAGGCTTCGGCGAACACGCAGGCCGGGTCGGTCACCTCGTGGCTGGAGGCGAACCCGGCGCGGTAGAGGCAGATGCCCCAGGCGCCCATGACGTACGGCGTGTCGAAGATCTGCGAGGCATGTTGGCTGATGGCGGCCATCTTCAGGTTCATCTGCGCGGTCACGTCGACCCGCACGTCGGGGTAGTGGACCGGCTCCCAGCCGTCGGCCTGCCAGACCTCGGGGCACTCGGCCCAGCCGTCGGCCGCGGCTGCGGCGATGATGGCCTTGAGGGTCAGCCGGGCGCAGACCACATGGGTGCTGTGGCTGTCCTCGAGGTGGTGCATGATCACCCGCTCGGGCCGCGCCTCGCGCAGGATGGCGACCAGCTTGTCGAGCGCCGCGGCGCGCCACTCCGGGGTCTTGGCGCCAGTCATGGCCAGAGGCCGCAGCTCGACGCCGAGCCGCAGACTCTCCCATTCCAGCTCCCTGGCGCGCATCGCCACCAGGTCGTCACCGCTCATCTCGAACGAGTGCGGCGAGCCCCGCCCTTCGTCGACCGTGACCGCGACCACGCGCCACCCCTCGGCGACGTGTTTGGCGACGGTGCCGCCCCAGAAAATCGACGTGTCGTCGGGATGTGCCCCGACCGAAACTAGCGTCGGCATGGTTCCTACCTGTCGGGCCCGAGACGATCCGGCCCACCCAACGGATCTCCCCTCCTGCAAGGTTTCCTCCCGCAACCACCGGATCCGACCGCAATACGGGGACAGTATACCTATTTCCGCGGAAATAGGTATACTGTCCCCGTATTGCGGTCGGATCCGGTGGTTTTCGCAACAACTTCGACACCGTGTAGCCCAAAGAGGTCATTTGTGCCCCCGGCCGAGGAGGGTAGGAGTCCTATAGGAGGTGCGGCCACGTGGGCCGCTGGTGGCAACGGCGATGAGGCAGGTGCAGGCCAGGCTGGTGATCTTGTCCGTGGCGGCGGTGGCCACCCTCGGCGCAGTGCACTGGATCGATGGCCTGGACACTCGGCTCCGCGAGCAGTGCGCGCTGGAGTTGAGCAGGCGCTTGGTGCGGGCCAGACTGGACCAGGCCGAGCCGGATTCGAGAGAGCTGGCCGTGCGGGAGCTGCCCGCGCCGGACGGCGGGTCCGGCCTCCTGGCGGTCTCCGCCGGTGACCAGCCGTTCGTCCGCTGGACCTCGCTGGCCATGGCCTGCCTGGCGGTGCTGAGCTGCTGGCTGGCGGCGGCCGGGGTGCTCGCCCTGGCCCGGCCGCTGCCGCTGCCCGAGCCCCGGCTCGAGCCGACGCCGCCGGCGCCGGCGACCAGCCCGTTGACCAGCGCGGCGACGCACCTCAACCACCACCTCAACAACGCCTTTGCGGTGGTCATCGGCAATCTGGAGGTGCTCCGCGACGACGCCGCCGACCCGGAGCGTCAGACCCTCCTCGACGACGTGGTCGGCCACGCCTGGCACGCCTCCGGGATCCTCCGTCGGTTCCAGCGCGCCTGTCTCCGCGAGCCGCTGGCGCGCGCCGCCGCGGTCGATTTGCAGGACGCCGCGCGCGAGGCGGTGACACGGGTCGGCCCGGTGGTGCGCGACCGCCGGCTGGTGCTCCGCAACCTGGCCGGCGCCACCGTGGCCGGGCTGCCCGGCGATCTGGTGGAACTGCTCACCGCCCTGCTCGAGAACGCCGTCGAGGCGACCGACTCGGGCGACCGGATTGCCTGTGAGGCTGAGCGCCGCGGCGAGCACGTGGTGCTGACCGTGTCCGACAACGGCCGCGGGATGACCGAATCGGTGCGCCAGCAGGCGGCGCAGTTCTTCTACACCACCCGCGGGCCGCAGGCGGTCGGGCTGGGGTTGACCGCGGTCGACGGCATCGTCACCCGGCACGGCGGCCGGTGGTGGCTGGACTCCTCGCCGGGCGCCGGATGCGTGGTCACGGTCGTCCTGCCGGCCGGGCCGCGGTAGCGGTCACCGGCCGGTAACGGTCGTCCGCCCTACTGAATCACGTTCCGCACGACGTCGAGCGGCGGATGGATCGAGTAGTTGGCGTTGTACGGCGCGATGCCCCACCCGGCCCAGTCGCCGCGCTCGAACCGCAGCCATTTCACGTGCCCATCGAAGTAGGCCACGTTGGCGCCCTCGTTGTGCGAGTCGCGGCAGGCGTAGTGCTCGTTCGAGATGATGTACTGGTACCCGCCGCCCTCGCCCTTCTCGCTGATCATCAGCGACTGCGACGGCTGGAGCAGCTCGGCCAGGCTGACCATCAGCACTCGGTTGAACAACGTGGTCCGGGTACCGGCGCTGTTCAGGCAGGTGAACGGCACGCCGTAGGCCACGCCGTAGTTGGTGTAGGTGGTGCTGGGACAGACGTAGAGCTGGACGCTCTTGACGTACGGGTAGATGTTGCTGGCCCAGGAGCGGTAATACAGGCCGGCGTTGTTGTTGAAGATGGTGTCCCCGGGAATGATCGGCGTGCTCTGGTTGCCGTTCCCGGCCGACGGCAGCCGCTCGTCGTAGTCCTGGGTGTACTGCAGCATCCCCAGCGCGAGCTGCTTGTGGTTGCTCGAGCAGTTGGAGGTCCGGGCCTTCTCCCGCGCCTTGGCGAACACCGGAAACAGGATGGCGGCCAGAATCGCGATGATCGCGATCACCACCAGCAGTTCGATCAGGGTGAATCCTCGCTTGTGCATGATCGGCTCCCTCCATCCAGTGGCGATGGACAGGGCAAGCATAGCAGATCCAAGCCGGACGGATCCACTCCGAACAAACCCGAGAACAGGCCGTTAACCGGGGTGTGGCGGGATGGTAAGGGGGCCGGCGCTTGGTCTCCCGGCGGGGTGGACAGACTACCAGCAGTTGTGGTACAAGCGTGGCAGCCGGTCACGAAGGGAGTGCAGGTCGTGAGCCGGCGGCACGGGGGAATGCTCTCTCGCTGACGGCGAAGGAGTAGGGGCAGAGCGAAGGCCGTGGCCCGCGCCACGGCCGGCGACATCCTTCGCCCGGCGTTGAGAGATGGCGCCCGGCTCCGAGCTCACGGGGCCAGGGCGGGGGATGAAGATGAACGACGGTCAATCGGTCCGCGCCTTCCGGGCGGTGGTGTGGTGCCTGGCGGCAACCATCTCCGTGCCGGCCGCCCGCGCGGGTACCGTGACACTCTCCCCGGTGGCCGACGCGCGAATCCTCTCCACCGACGCTGACGGCAACCATGGCAGCGCTACCGATGCCTTGCTGTCCACCAACTGGCGGAACGACACCACCAACTACCAGAAGACGCTGCTCCGCTTCGATCTGGCCGCGCTGGGCAGCGGGGTGACCATCACCGGGGCGGTCCTGTACCTGACCACGGCCGGCTACCAGTACGGCTGCGATGCCGACATGGACGTGTTCCGCGCGAGCCAGCCCTGGCTGGGCGATCAGGTCACCTGGAACCGGTACACCAGCGGCAACACCTGGTCCAGCCCCGGCGGCGACTATGTCGGCACCACCGGGGTGCAAGACGTCAGTCCGTACGCCCAGAACTCGGACCCGATCGCCGACTGGGAGGTCAAGACCCTCGCCTGGGACGTGACCGCCTTGGTCCAAGAGTGGTATGCCGGCGACTACCCCAACTACGGCCTGCTGATCCGGTCCTACGACTTCGCCACCCAGACCTTCTACTCGAGCAACTCGGCCAACGACGCGGCCAACCGGCCGAAGCTGGTGCTGACCCTGTCGTCCAACCAATTGTACGTGACCAACACCGCCGACAGCGGGACGGGCAGCCTGCGGCAGGCGATCACCGACGCCAACAGCCAGGCCGGCGACGACGAGATACGCTTCGCTATCCCGACCAGCGACTCCGGCTACAGCGGCGGGGTGTGGACGATCACCCCTGCCACCCCCCTGCCGGCCACCAGCGCCGTGACCATCGACGGCTACACCCAGGGCGACGCCCACGCCAACACCCTGGCGGTGGGCAACGACGCCGTGATCCGGGTCCAGCTGAACGGCAGCACCGCTGGCGGCAACGGTCTGCAGATCGCCGCCAACTCGACCGTCCGCGGTCTGGCCATCAATCGGTTCGCCTATGGTGTGTACCTCTCGAGCGGCACCGCCGGCACGGTCGAAGGCTGCTTCATCGGCACCGATCCCGGCGGCACGATCGACTACGGCAACTCGGCGGCCGGTGTGCTGATCTACGCGACGAACGCCACCGTCGGCGGGACCACAGCCGCCGCGCGCAACGTCATCTCCGGCAACGACTGCGCCATCCTGAGCTCGTCCGGCTCCGGCGGGCACCTCATCCAGGGCAACTACATCGGTCTGGTGGCCGACGGCACCGCCGCGTTGGGCAACAGCACCGGCATCCAGATCCTCAACAGCGTGGCCAACGTCACCATCGGCGGCACGACGAGCACCACCCGGAACGTCATTTCCGGGAACGTGAGCCACGGCATCACGCTGAGCAGCGGGCCGACCAACTGTCTGATTCAGGGCAACTTCATCGGCACGAGGGCCGACGGCTCCGGCTCGGTGGTCAACGGCGGCGCGGGCGTGCGCATCTCCAGTTCGTCCACCAACACAGTGGGCGGCGTGGCCGCCGGCGCCGGCAACCTGATTGCCAACAACGGCGCGGACGGCGTGGCCGTTCTCGGCACGTCCAATCGGGTCGCCGTGCGCGGCAACGCGATTCACCACAACACCGGCCTGGGCATCGACCTGGGCGACAACGGCGTGGACGCGAACGACGACCAGGACCAGGACCCGGGGATCAACAACCAGCAGAACTACCCGCTCCTCGATTACGCCGGGACGGACGGCAGCAGCACGGTAGTGGTGGGCGGGAGCATCGACAGCAGCATCGTCCACTCGAGCTACCCCATCACCATCGACTTCTACCAGGTCACCACCCCTGACGCAAGCGGCTACGGCGAGGGTGACCTGTGGCTCGGCGCGACCGCGGTGGCCAGCGCTCCAGGCTCGTTCGAGGCGGCGATCTCGGCCAACGTCTCGGTCGGCAGCTACGTCACCGCCACGGCCACCGACAGCAGCGGCAACACCTCCGAGTTCTCGGAGGCGGTGCCGGTCACCAGCCGCTCCGCTGGCGCCACCTACGTCTACAACCTCAGCGACTCCGGCTACGGCTCGCTGCGCCAGGCCATCACCGACGCCAACCTGTCGACCAACAAGACCATCACCTTCAACATCCCCAGTCACTACGCCAGCGGCGGGGTGTACACCATCGCCCCGGCCACGGCGCTGCCGGCCATCACCGCGGCCAACACGACGGTGGACGGGACGACCCAGACCGCCTACGCCGACGACACCAACACCGCCGGGCCGGAAGTGGTGCTGTCGGGAGCCAACATTGCCAGCGACACTGGCTTGGCCCTCAACGCCGCCGGGACGGTGGTCAAGGGTCTGGTGATCAACGGCTTCAACGCCAGCCCGACCGGCACCGCCATCGCCGTCGCGGCGGACGGCTGCGTGGTGCGGGGGTGCTACCTGGGTACCGATGCCGCCGGCGCCAGCCAGGTCGGCTGCTATCGCGGCGTCTACGTCTCGGGTGGAACGGGCAACACCATCGGCGGCGCCACCGTGGCCGCGCGGAACGTGATCGGTGGCAACTGGTACGGGGTCTGGCTGGCCGGCACCGGGACTTGCTACGTCCAGGGCAACTACCTCGGCCTGAACGCCACCGGCAGCGCCGCGATCGCGAATCAGTACGGCGTGTACGCTTTCGGCGCCAGCAACCAGACCATCGGCGGCGACGTCGGCGCCAACGATCCCGGCACGCCCCCCGGCAACGTCATCTCCGGCAACCTGACCGGCGTCTACGTCCACTCCAACAACAGCGACATCAGCATTCAGGGCAACCTGATCGGCACCAACCCCGCCGGCACGGGGGCCATCGCCAACACTCAACGCGGGATCACCATCAGCAACCTCAACACCGCCATCACCGTGGGCGGCACCAGCGCCGGCAAGCGGAACGTGATCTCCGGGAATGCCTGGGACGGGCTGTTCCTGGGCAGCAGCACCTCCGGCTGCGTGGTGCAGCGCAACCTGATCGGCACGACGCTGGACGGGCTGTCGGCCCTCGGCAACGGGTACACCGGCATCCGGGTCTACGGCACCACCAACAGCACCATCGGCGGCGCCGGCAACGGCAACGTGATCGCCGGCAACGGCACCGGCGCCACCAAGTACGACGGCATCAGTCTGGAGAGCTCCGCCGCCGGCATCCTCATCCAGGGCAACCTGATCGGCGTCAAGGCCGACGAGAGCGCGACCCTCGGCAACGGGTCGGACGGCATCGAGCTGAACGCCGCCGGGGTAAACACCATCGGCGGGACCGCCTCGGGCGACGGGAACGTGATCGGCGGCAACGGCGCTTGCGGGATCAACGTCGACGGCAGCTCGGGCAGCTCGCTCCGCGGCAACCGGATCGGCACCGACCGGGCCGGGGCCCTCGACCTCGGCAACCTCAGCCACGGAGTCTGCGTCCACAACCTCGCCGACGCGGTGGACATCAACGGCGGCACCGACAGCGACTCGCGCAACATCATCTCCGGCAACGACGGGGTGGGGATCTACATCTCCGGCGACAACAGCACCGGGGCCAACCACGTCCGGGGCAACTACATCGGCGTGACGTACGACGGCGCCACCGCTCTGCCCAATGCCGGCGGCGGCGTGATGCTCGATCCCGGCGCCAAGAACGACACCATCGGCGGGACGACTGCCGCCGAGCGGAACGTCATCTCCGGCAACGGCGCCAGCGGCGTCTCCCTGACCGGCTCAGGCACGAACAACAACCTGATCACGGGCAACTACATCGGCGTCAACGCCTCCGGCACCGGGCGCGTCGGAAACGGCGGGTACGGGATCTCGGTGACCAGCAGCGCCAACAGCAACACCATCGGCGGCGAGGTCGCCGGCGACCCCGGCACGCCGCCCGGCAACGTGGTCTCCGGCAACAACGCGCTGGACGACGCGGACCGCGCGCAGGTCTATGCTTACGGGGTCTCGGGCACGGTGATCCAGGGCAACCTGGTCGGTCCGGACGCCACCGGCGACGTCAAGTTCGCCTGGGGCAGTCAGCAAACCCACGGCGTCCAGCTCCTCGGCAACAACACCGTCGGCGGGTCGGCCGCCGGCGCGCGGAACGTCATCTCGGGCAACGCCGGGATCGGCGTGTACGCCTCCGGGCCGAACACCGCGCAGGGCAACTACATCGGCACCGACCACGACGGCGACATGCCGCTCGGCAACAAGTCCTTCGGGATCTACATCGGCAACGGCGGCAGCGCCATCGACAACGTCATCTGCGCCAGCGGGCCGGTCCCCGGCGCCTGGCCGGGCATCTACATCACCGCCGGCGCCGCCACCTTGAAGGGCAATCTGATCGGCCTCCGCGCCGACGGCCTGTCCGACAAGGGCAGCGACGACACCTCCGAGATGGGCAACGCGCCAGGCATCCACATTGCGGGCAGCCCCGGCGTGGTGACCATCGGCGGCACCGGCGCGGAGGACGGCAACGTCATCGCCGGCAACCAGCACCAGGGCATCCGGATCAGCGCCGGCACCGGGCACCTGGTCTACGGCAACACCATCGGCCTGAACGTCAACGGGGACGCCGTGCCCAACAACTACGCCGGAATCAAGATCGAGAGCGGCGCCACCGCCACCACCGTCGGCGGCGGTACTGCCGGCGAGCCGAACGTCATCTCCGGCAACCTGCAGAGCGGCGTCGAAATCAGCGGCGACGGGACCGATGGCAACCTCATCCGCGCCAACACCATCGGCCTTGGGGTTGACGGAGCGGCCGACCGGGGCAATGGCGGGGATGGCGTGCGGATCGCCAACGCGGCCGACGGAAACACCATCGGCGGCGCCGCGTTCTATGACAACAAGATTGCCTGCAACGCCTACTGTGGGATCAAGGTCACCGACACCGCCACGCACAACAGCCTGCTG
>JAANMW010001555.1_pt1 | contig 23565 bp, 19 predicted proteins | sample 7279671 | NCBI WGS metagenome assembly JAANMW01 (sample SAMN14094541, study PRJNA606508) | bioreactor metagenome | isolation source: A lab-scale SPAN reactor treating ammonium-rich wastewater day 247 | place: Ireland: Galway | collected 2017-09-19 | reverse complement strand
GGCGGCTGGCTTCGCGGTCGGCCAAAGGCGGTCGAAGTCGCACCGCAGATCGCCTCTATGGCTGTTCTGCCTTTTGAGAGTTCAACGGAGGAGTTTGAGTTCCTGGCGGACGGGATGACCGATGCAGTGATAAACAGCCTCGCCCTTTCGCCGGATCTGCATATCATCAGCCGAAACTCGGTCTTTAAATACAAGAAAGAGCGGCCTGCGATCAAAGAGATCGCAGGAGCGTTGAACGTCCAAGCCGTCCTGACCGGGCGCATCACATCTCGCGGCACCGAATTGATCGTAAGCGCCGAGCTAACCGACGCAACAACGAATTCACAGATCTGGGGCCACACCTACGTGCGTCCGGCGGCAGATGCGATAACTGTACAGCAGCAGATCTCACACGATATTGCCGATGCGTTGAAGATAAAGCTCTCGCCGGATGAACGATTTGCCGTCCGCGGAACAAAAAGTCCTGAGGCCTGGCTTGCCTATGTCCGGGGGCGTTTCTACTGGAACCGACGTGGCAATGATGACTATCGACGTGCCATTGAGCAATTCAATCTGGCGTTGCAGGCCGACCCGGCGTATGCGATGGCATATGCGGGCCTCGCCGATACCTATTTGATCATGGGGCTACGCCCCAACGAAGACCGGTCTCAGCTTGCCCGTGCGGCACTTGATAAAGCCGTCGAATTGGATCCGCACCTTAGCGAGGTCTATGCGTCTATCGGTTTCAATGAGTGTTTCGAACAGCTACAGATCAAGTCCGCCGAAGAGAATTATCGAAAGGCGATCGAGCTGAATCCAAACAATGCCCAAGCTCGCCATTGGCTTGCCGAGTTGCTTGTATTGGACGGCCGATTCGACGAGGGTTTTGCCGAGTACGACCGAGCCCTTGCACTCGACCCGCTCTCGATGGCTATCAAGTCAGATATCGCCTACGCCTACGTCTACAAGCGCGACCTTGATAAGGCCGCGGAGAGCCTCGATCAATTAATAGAAGAAGACCCAAGCTTTTCACGCTCCCACGCTTACCTATCGACGGTCTATTGTGCAAAGAAGGATTTTCCGCGCGCTATCGATGAGATGGAGAAAGCTTGGAAGATCGCCGGGGAAGGGCCGGAGGTACTGCAATATGCCGAACGCTTTCGACGTGCATTCGCCAAGGATGGCGAACGAGGCTATTTCGAGGAGTTCATTGACCAGCACATCGGTAACGGCCGAAAGGCACCTGTGCAGGCTGCGTGGGGCTACGCTCAGCTGGGTGAACCGGATAAAGCCTTTGCAATGCTCGAACTAGCGATCTCTGACCCCGAGTACCGTATAAATCGCGGTTCCATCCCTTATGTCAAGGCATGGGTGCAACTTGATCCGCTTCACAACGACCCTAGATGGCCCGTTCTGCTCGATCGACTGGGCCTGACTCGATGAGGCCAATTTAGTTGGCCGCCTCTTGTCGGAAGAACGGCCCTTGGGACCTGGATCACGGTGTTTCCGCGTCCCGGAGTTTGCTGTTCCTCGCGCTGTACACGAAATACACCACCACTCCGATAGCCATCCAGACGATCAATCTCGCCCACGTGTCCCACGGTAGGCCGTACATCAAGTAGAGGCTGGTGAGTGCCGCGAGGATCGGCACGACCGGAGAGAACGGAACCTTGAATGGCCTCGGAAGGTCGGGTTGCGTCTTCCGCAGGACGATCACGCCGATCGCGACGATCACAAAGGCGAAGAGCGTACCGATGCTCACGAGCTGGCCGAGCGCTGAGATCGGCACGAGAGCAGACATCACGGCAACGATCACGCCGGTGATCATCGTCGTTACATGCGGCGTGCGGAAACGGGGATGGATCCGAGCTCCCCATTCAGGAAGCAGGCCGTCTCTCGACATTGCGTAAAAAACTCGCGGCTGGCCCATCATCTGGACGACCATCGTTGAGCTCAGGCCAAGTACCGCACCAAGTTTGATCACCATCGAGAAAGATTTCAGAATGAAGGCCATTGTCGATCCTTCGATAGCCATTCCGGATGCCGCTGTGATCGCGGCTGCGATCGGTGCAGCCTCGTCCCTTAGCTGGGTGTAGGGAACAAGGCCAACCATTATCCCCGCAACAAAGACATAAAGGATCGTGCAGATGACGAGCGAACCGATGATAGCTCGCGGCATATCCCGCTGCGGATTCTTTGCCTCTTGCGATGCGGTCGAGACCGCGTCAAACCCGATGTATGCAAAGAAGATCACCGCCGCACCGGTCAGAAGTCCGCTATAGCCGTATTCGCCGAACACGCCGGTATTTGGCGGTATGAACTGAAGGCAGTCGCCCGTTCCGGGCTCGCATCCAAAACCTAGATAATGCGTGTTGACATATCCCGCTCCCGCGATGATAAAGAGAAGGACAACACCGATCTTCACGACCACGACGATGGAATTGAAGTTCGCCGATTCGCGAATACCGCGAATCAGAAGTGCGGTAACCGCGATCGCGATCAGGAACGCAGGCAGGTTGAAATACGCCGTTTCGACCGGAGCGTGGATACCGGCGAGCTCAATACCCTTTGCAAGCTCTGAGGTCAGCATATTGTAGCCAGCCGGCGGATTCAGGATCGTCTCACCAACGCGCATATTGGCGAGCTGGTGCGCCGCCTCGCTTGAGATGGCGACGAATTTTGTGCCGGGTGCCGCGCTCAATGAAACCGGAAAATGAATGCCAAGATCCGCGAGCAGGCTGATGACGTTCCCTGACCATCCTGCCGCAACGGTCGCGGCACCGAAGGCATATTCGAGGATCAGGTCCCAGCCGATCACCCAAGCAACGAACTCACCGAGCGTGGCGTAACTGTACGTATACGCTGAACCTGAGATGGGGACTGACGAGGCAAATTCGGAATAGCAGAGTGCAGCCAGGGCACTTACCAAACCCGCGACAACCATTGAGATAACAACTGCCGGGCCGGAATGGCGGCCGGCCGCCTGCCCGGTAAGCACGAAAATTCCCGTTCCGATGATCGCCCCAACTCCAAGAAGAGTTAGAGCCGAGACCCCTAGTGTACGTTTTAGCGATCCGCTGCCATGTTCGTCCGCTTCGGCAAGTATCGTTTCAAGCGGCTTGATCCTAAATAGATTCATTCCTTGTCTTCCTTGTAAAATTGATGTTTCTCGCGCATTCGGGTATGCGCACATTTACCCTTCGGCGCGAGATCTCTGTTGGCAGGGAGCAGCAAGCAAGCGTTGCTTGTGCGAGATCCTCAAAGACAACGATCAGATTCTTGCGAATGCGGTCATAAATTGTCCTTAGAGCGTGTGAAAATTTGTGAAAATCAACTGACCTCGCCCGTCTTTCCCAACAAACATCGACTTTTCGATGGCGCCACAAAAGATATTGTTGAAACGTGCGGTGGTGAAATATAATCAAAACCTCCAGAAGAGGTGATAGCTATGGACAACGGCAGATCGGGCGTAATTTATGATTTCGGTGGGTATCAAGTCGATCCGGTTGTGCGGCGGGTCTATTCCGGAAGCGAAACGCTGCCGCTAACGCCGAAGGCCTTCGACACCTTGCTTATTCTGATCGCGAACCGTGGCAAGGTCGTGCTCAAGGCAGAGCTGATCGATCGGTTGTGGCCCGATATCGCCGTTGAGGAGAATAACCTTACACAGCAGATAGCAACGCTGCGGCGCTGCTTCGGTGAAAGAGCCGGTGACCACCGGTACATTGTTACTGTGCCTGGCAAAGGTTATTCCTTTGTTGCACCTGTCAACGAGGTCGCGAACGACAAGGAGACATCTTGCGATCCCATTGGTCAGCCGCGTTCGCCAAAAGAAGGGTCGCCTAATAGATTCGCTGTCTGGGCTCGTTCGGGTGGCGGCTTTGGTGCGATGCTAGCAGCGGCTTATATCATCCTCGTCTGCCTTACAAGCATCGTTGCCTACCAAAACGACACAGGACGCAGCGACTATGCGACGACTGTCGTTGTTATGGGCTTTAGCGCGTCCGATGGTTATGATTCGGCCATAGGCGCCGGCATCCGCGACACGCTTCGTGCGCGGATCGGAAGTGTACAGGATCTCGAGCTGCTTCCCGCTCGGTACCCGATTCCGCCCACTGATGTAATGTACGCGGGCCGAAGCGAAAATGCCGACGTCGTTCTTACGGGTTCTATTCAGCGCAATGCAGATCAGATCAGGGTCGCAGTTGAGATGGTCGATGTTAACCGCGGGTATGTTGTTTGGGGCGAGACGTTCGATTACAGAAGCCCCGACGTTTTCGCCACTCAAGATCGAATCGCGGGCGAAGTTCTTAAAGCCCTGGCGAGGCGTTTGTCTTGAGCGTCTGAACGAGTATCTTAAATGACCGAGATCACAACGCGTATCGCCATTCCCGCGGACGCAACCCTTTTGACCGACCTTGCCTACACGACGTTCTGGGATGCCTTTGCGCATCATCCCAAGAATGCGCCGGATGATCTTGCACACTATATGCGGCAGGCGTTCAACGTTGAGCAGATAACGGAAGAGCTTTCGGATGAAAGGAATATCTTTCTGATCGCGAGTGTTGATGAAAAGCCGGCTGGCTATGCAAAGTTGATCGTCGGCCGCACCGAAACCGGGATCACGGCTACGCGGCCTATCGAGCTATCGCGGCTTTACTCACACCAGGAATATCTCGGCAAAGGCGTCGGGCAGAATCTGATGGATTCGTGTTTTGAACGGGCCAGGCGTCACGACCACGATGTGATGTGGCTTGGCGTCTGGGAATACAATCCGCGGGCGATCGCCTTTTACGAGAAGAACGGATTCCACGCCGTTGGTAAGCACATCTTCCAGCTTGGCTCCGATGCGCAGACAGATCTTTTGATGCAGCGGGATCTTTAAGGTCGGCTACTTATGGTGTGCCTTGAAGAATTCCCAGATCACGTCGGTCGCGTTCAGGTCTTTTGAGGGCTCATCCCCTGCATCACGTCCTTTTCTTCCGCCCGGCCAGGCGTGCAGCCCGCCTTTTAAAAGGACGACCTCGACATCACCGCCGCTAGCGCAACCTGTGAACTCTTCGGTCGTAACATTCCCTTTGACGGCCTTCTCCGGAACGCTATTGCAGTTGGAATTGACGGTCCAATATCTCGTCGTGTCAGCAACTGACTTGAAAGGTTCGGATTGATTCGGGTTCACGATCGAGCGCGTGCTCATTCCGCCGTTCAGAGGGACGGCCGTGTCATCCTCTCCGTGTATCATCAGCATCGCAACCTTGCCCTTCGGCTTTGGCGTACTCGCGAATATCGCCCCGGCGACCGGTGCTGCCGCCGCGATCTTGTCCGGCAATTCGGCTGCTAGAAGGTGCGTAAGCAATGCCCCGTTTGAAAAGCCCGTAACATACACCCGCTTCGTGTCGATCGAATAGTCGGCGGCAAGTTTGTCGATCAGCTTAGAGATGAACGCAACGTCATCGACCTTTTCCTTCATTGCATAGGAACAGCATCCGATCGCGTTGAACGTCAGCAGGATGTTGCCGAAACGGCCCGAACCATTCGGATAAACAACCGCAAAATTCTCCTTGTCCGCCTTCTCGCTAAAGCCGCTCATATTAACCATATTCTCTGCATTCCCTCCTCCGCCATGAAGCGCGATAACAAGTGGTAACTTCACACCTTTCTTATAGGTTGGCGGCAAATGAAGAATGTAAGAGCGTTTGACGCCTTTAACGTCGATCTCTTGTGTCGAAAGCCCGGATCGTTGCTGACGCTCGGCCCTTCGAGCCTCGATCATCTTGCGAAAACGCTCGCCGCGTTGGGCAAATACGATCGTTGTAAGTACCGCGGTCAATGCAATAAGTGCCGTTAAATATTTTGCTTTCATAACGTCAAACCACACAAAACCTAACAAACTTGGCACATGTCTGACGCAGCAAAACCGCCGCAAGTCTAAAAAATCGTGCGCCTGTACGAATTTCATTGACCTCGAATTCCGACAAATGCGATAATGTTTCATCTGTGAGACGCATCACGAACCCGCCAAATCCTTACAACAAGCTCTCGGCCGAATTCGTCGGCGAGCCACCGCAAACAAAGCTCGAGATCTTCGAGGAGACCGCAACGAAAAAGGTGATCACGAAGGCATTCGCCTCGGGTTGGGAAGGCGGTTGGCGTTACACGGTAAATTGCTATCGCGGCTGCATTCACGGCTGCACGTATTGCTTCGCGAGGCAGTATCACGAATTCCTCGGCTATGGCGCGGGTACGGATTTCGAGACAAAGATCGTCGTCAAGCCGAACGCTCCTCAGCTGCTGCGTGCAGAGTTGAAAAAATGCCGCAACAAGATGCCGCATCTCGATTTCTCTTTCGCCACCGATCCGTACATCGCGCTTGAAGCGGAATATCGCCTCACGCGGCAGTGTCTCGAGGTTTGCGCGGAGTTTCGTGTTCCGGTCAGCATCGTAACGAAATCGCCGCTCGTAACGCGGGATATTGACGTATTGCAGCGGCTCGAAAAGGTCAGCGTCTTCTTCTCGATCCCGTTCCTGACCAAAGAAAAATCGAATCCCTTTGAGCCGTACACGCCTGTTCCTGAAGCGCGTTTTCGAGCTATGAGACAGATCGCGGATGCCGGCATCAAGACCGGTATCGGCGTCGCTCCTGTCATCCCGGGTTATAACGAGCCGGATATTCCGAAGCTGCTCGAAAGGGCGAAGGACGCCGGTGCAACTCGCGCATTTATGTCGATGCTGCACATCGACACGCCATCGATCGAGGAGTATTTCGTTGAGAAGATGAACGAGCGATTGCCTGCGACACGCGTCGTCAAGATCACGAATTCGATGAAACGCGAACGCGGCGGAACTTTGCGGCACGCCACGTACAAGGAACGGATGACCGGCAAGACCGAACAATGGGAAGTAACACAACGGCTTTTTGATCTTCACGCGAGGCGGCTTGGGTTCAACACGCGTGAGAATGACGGCGATCCGATCGCTGACAAGGTCGAGGAAAATGCCGAGGATTTCGTGGTTTCGCAACCAAGTCTGTTTTGATGCGCTCTGCCGAATCGGCTATCTTTGGAGAAAAGAACAATGCAGAACAGGATCGAAGTTTTTGAGCAGATGCTCGCGGCCGACCCGTCGAACACGATGGTGATGTTCGGCCTCGCAAAAGAGTACGAAAAGCTCGGCGAAGACGCCAAGGTCATCGCGATGCTGGAGAAATATCTCGCCGGTGCCGACGACGAAGGCAATGCCTACGGAATGCTTGCCGGAGCATATCTACGCTCGGGCGATCGCGAGAAGGCCCGTGCAACCTACGAGAAAGGTGTGCAGGTCTCGCTCGCACACGGCCATCCATCGATGGCGAGCGAGTACAGAATGGCGATCGACACCGATCTCGCGGACTAAACCCTTTCGGCCATTTCGTCGTATTCTAAAGGTAGTTCGACCAAACAATTCAAGGAGTTTCAATTATGAAGGCACTATATGCGTTAGCGGCTGTGGCGTTGTTCGCCGTTTCGTCTTTCGGCCAGCGTGAGCTTGGGGCAAAACCGACCTCGACGGGCGGGCCGCTGATGTTTGAGCAGGCGGTCTTTGACGTGCAGGATTACGACATCTCTGTGAAGGCCGATCCCGCGACGAAGTCGATCACCGGGACGACGATAATGACCGCCAAAACCGTCATTCCGTCGAACGTGATCGTCCTCGATCTCGATACGCCGTACGCGGTCGAGAGCGTTTCGGAGAATGGCGCGGCGCTGAAATTCAAACGCGACGGCGGCAAGATCTGGATCTGGTTCCCATATTCAAAACAGGACGGCGAGACGATCAGGATGAAGATCGTTTACTCCGGAACGCCGCGTGTCGCACCGCGTCCGCCATGGGTCGGCGGTTTTATGTGGGAAAAGACGAAGGACGGAGCCGACTGGATCTCGGTCGCATTGCAGAATGACGGAGCAGACCTGCTCTTCCCTTGCAAGGATCATCCATCGGACAAGCCGGCGACGGTCTCGATGCATATCACGGTTCCCGATCCGCTTTACGCGACGGCTCCCGGCAAACTCCAAACCGTTAAGAGGAACGCCGACGGAACCTCGACCTACAATTGGCGTATGACGAATCCGATCGCGAACTACTCGGTCGTCTTCAACGCGGCACCTTACAAGATCGTGCGTGATTCGTATCGTTCGATCGCGGGAACCGTGATTCCGATCTTCTTCTACGTTCTGCCGGAGGACGCCGACAAAGCCGCAGGCCTCATCGCCGAACAAAAGAAGTATCTGAAATACTACGAACATTACTTAGGGCCATATCCGTTCCGTTCGCAAAAGGTTGGCATCTCAGAGACGCCGCATCTCGGGATGGAACATTCGACGAATATCGCCTACGGCAACCATTTCAAGTACGACGCGGACGGCACGGACTGGCTCTTGCTGCACGAGTTCGGTCACGAATATTGGGCAAATCTCGTAACGGCGAGTGATTGGCGCGATTTCTGGATCCACGAGGGCTTTCAAAGCTATATGGATGCCCTTTATCAGGAATATCTCCACGGCAAAGACGCATATATGAAACGCATCGCGGCGACGGCGACGAGATTTCGCAACAAACAGCCAATCGCTCCCCGCGAACCGAAGATCGCCTATCAGGTCTATATGGCTGAGCCCGATTACACAAAGTCGGATGGCGATATTTACGGCAAGGGTGCGTACTTCCTGCACACGCTTCGTTATTTGATCGGCGATAAAGCGTTCTTTAACGCGCTTCGGCATATGGCGTATCCAGACAAAGCGCACGAGAGCTATACAGACGGCCGCCAGGAACGCCTTGTAACTACCGATGATTTTTTGACGACTGCCGAAAAGGATTCGGGAATGAAGCTCGACTGGATCTTTGAGATGTATCTGCGGCAGCCGAAGCTTCCGAAACTCGTTACCGCGGTTCCGGCCGATTGCACGAACAACTGCAAGATGCTGCTTCGCTGGGAAACGCCGAACAATATGCCGTTCCCCATGCCGATCGACGTCGTCATAAACGGAAAGACCCAACGCGTCGAAATGCCGGACGGTAAAGGCTCGGTCACTTATTCGGGCACACCGCCAAAGGTCGACCCCGACGGCTGGGTCCTGAAAGCAAAATAGGCGATTAGCGTTTTTGCGGCTTCTTTTTCGAAGGTTTCTTGTTATCGACGCAGCTTTGTGCGGCACCGATCACGGCGAGCGTCCGAAGATACTTGTTCGTGAGCGTCGTTGCGTTGGCTATTGTGAGATCGAGGTCATTCTTACCCACGATCTTGAAGGTTTCTTCAAGACCGTAATATGGGACCTCGACGCTGTAATAGAAGAGAGATCTGCGGGTCTTGATCATCTGTCGGATCGTCGTTTGCAAGACCTCGGTGCCTTGAAGATGGTTGATCACGTTCACCGCATCGCTAAGCGCGTCGATGGCCGCGGCGTGGTTGATCTTTTCATACTTGGAGGCAAGTCCGAGAAGAACGCGGGCTTTCGGGACAGAATCCGGAGCGCTGCGTACCTGTTTAGCCGCATCGCTCAATATCCCAAGTGCGGCCGCCGAACTGTTTATCACCTTTGTTCGAGCCTCTGCTAGCTCGAAAAGAACTACGATCCGAAAGTCGATGCGCTTGACTTTGGCAGCGAAAGCTTCGGCATCATCCAGCTGAGCATCGCGAACGGCTCGTTTCGTGCGCATGAACCAAAAAAAGTTCGTTGTCGCCTCCTTGGCATCTTTGTCATCGATCTTCTCGATCCAGGGAAGCAGTCTTTTCATCTGGTCCTCGCTCAGCGAGTCAAGCCCCCAAGTTGCCACGGAGACGATCATCTCGTCCGTCAGTTTCCCTTCCTCGTCGGCTTGTTCAAGCTCCTTTATTCGTGTCTCAAAACTCGATCGAAAACCCGCTTCTCGCTCATTCTTATCATCCATCGACTGCCGAAGGTTGTCGTTCAAGGTCGAGTTTGCGATGGTGCTCAGCTCGGTGAATTGCGGAAGGAGCGACGGAAATCTTTCGGCAACGATCGGCTGAAGTTCATTGAGGGCAGAAACGACGTAAGCAGGCTCGCCCAATCGATGCGGTTCCGCCGGCGCCGTAAGATTCGTCGGATCGACAACGAATGCCGAGAAGTTTTGCATAAGCGTGGTAAGAAAACGCGTTTGAAGTGCTGGATTCGGACCCAACGTTGCCGGCACGCTGCTGCCGAATTGAAACTTATCGATCCCGACAATCCTATTTGAGGCAAATGGGTACGCCGATAAAAAGAGGAACCGTCTGGGCTTCTCAGACCGATATCTGGTCAGTAGCTCAGAATATAGTTGGTCAGCGAACCGTGGATCTGAGGCGGCCACTTCGTAAAGCGTGAACAGCCAGTGAGAATCGAGACGTTCGGTCATCACACGCCGAAAAAGATACCAGCTCAGAGCAGGATCGGACTTTATCGTGCTTATGGCGATGCTAAGCGTCGCGCTTAGTTCGCGGGCCTTGTCACGGTCATCCGTTTTATCTTCCGCATCCTTCTCATATTCAGCGAGAATCTCGTCGATCAGTTTCTTTGCCCATGCAGTATCTTTTTTTGTGATCGCCTCGATCACGCGAAATCGAAGGTCGGGCTTCGGTATCGCTATCCCCTGATCATTCTCGTTCTCGAAACCCTTTTCGTGAAATCGTGCGGCAGCTACCTTGTATGCCTCTGCCAAGTGGTCATGCGCGGCCTGCTTGTCGTACCGCCATTCGAAGTCCGCCACGCGCGTGAGTATGTTGACACGCTCCTCCGTGTCCGAAACTGTGCCGCTCTCGTCAGCACGCTGCGCAACCGCCAGTCTCGCGAGATCGACATTGCATCCGGAAATTTCCGACTTTGTTGGAGCAACCGTTTGAGCCGCCGAATTCAGCACAAACGAGAGCAAAAGAACGACAGGAAGAAAAAGCGTGTGAGTTCGCATAGTGTTCGAGAATAGCACGGTTTTTGGTCGACGCAGTTCCATTTTATTGAGGACCCTCGAATCGCTTTAACCCCGCCAAGGCGTAAATCTGTATTTTTTAAGTCAGCGAAACTGGCGAACATTTGTCTGGTCATCGCGATCAAAAAAGAATACGATGAACCCGAATGCGGCGCGCGATGCCTTCCGGCCTGGTCGCATTTTATAAGGCCTCGAATGCAACTTGTACATTTCTTTCGAATCTAAGTACTAAACCGGTTGTCGACCCGGCGGTCAGTTCGAGCTTTTTGGAATCATAGCGTTTATGCACGGGCATCTTGCGATATTTCTCGCGACTGGTTATGTATCGGACCAGAACGAACCTTTGGGGCAGGGCATTTCGCTTGAGCCTCCTCCGGTCGAACCTGAGCCTCCGACATACGAAGCACACCTCTTCGACGCATACGACCCCGAATGGCAGTGTTCTGACGAAGCTCGAGATTATTATGGCAGCTTCAGCGGGCTGCCGGAGCACTGCCAGCGGAAGCGGCTTTATGCGGCGGGGATCGACCTGCCGTGGACGAACGAGTATTCGGTGAAGTTGATCGTTTCATATCCTGAACACTCCTCGCACGAGGCGACGCATCAGGGCTTCGGTGCATCAAAGGCACTAAAGGCTGAGAACGATCTGCGTATGGCGGCCCTGTTTTCGAGCGGCAAGAATAACAAGTCCAGCGGCTCTGGAGTAAGCGCCTTCGGATGCACCTTTGACTCCGGCGTTGATTGCACCGTGCCAAGCCTGCCATTCGATTCCGCCCTCCCAATCGACATCGCCCAACGTCTCGACGCCGGCAACGGCGGCGATCTCATAGGACTCGCCTGGGCAATAGCATCAGCAATAGAGAATCTTCCGAATACGCTTAGAAGTTTGATTGAGGACGCCCGCGCTCAAATTCGATCACGAATACATTGTTTGCCTGTCGTTTCAAACCAGATTGAGAAAATGCAGACTCTCTACAATTTAAACCGTAGTGCGAATAGGGCCGTTTCGCTATCAACTGAAATGGCCTTTGCGATTCTATACGTTGACGGCGAGGTCCGGGTTACGGGTATTACCATTTCTCACGAACGTCATAACGTTAAGCTCAAGCTGCCTGCTGGAACTTTTGCTTGGGTGCACTCTCATCCAAATGGAGTTTTTCCATCACCAGAGGACATAGAGGCGGGAAAGCAGCATGGATTGCGTACTTATGTACTGGGACCGGGCGGCCTTACCGTCTTCGATCCGAATGCCCCGCTCGACAAAGACGGCAAGGTGCCGAAGAAACATGCACAAGATTGTGATAAATAGACATGTAAATGCAGTCTGGGTCGTCGCCATAGCAGTTTGCGCGCTGTGGGCGTGCGCACCGATTTGTATAAGTGCTCAACCAAATTTTGATAACGACGTGCTACTCGATGCCGCATGTCCGCGAAGCTTTATAGGGCGCGGTAACAACGATGCGGTGTCAATGCGCTTCTTACCATTTGAAGGCCAGGAGTTTCAGATAAATCTGACTTTAATCGGTACGAGGAAGGCAAGGATAGAAGTTTGTCGAGCGCTTGAGAAGAGCATCCTTCTTCAGTTCGAGGAGATCTGGTCGACTGAACCTTCTCTTTCGCTTAGCGATGCTGTCTCCCGTATTAAGCTTGAAAGGTACTCTTTTGAGTCGGCTGCCGATGCTGGTATTCAAAATATACGCTCGCAACTGGCAGTCGCTCTCGGTCAATCGGTGCTTTGCTCGAAGCGAAGTAAGGCCGCTAAAGAGCCGGGAACGGCGCTTATCTTGCTTGATCCGGATGTTGTGGAGGTGCTCTACCTCGGCGATATCAATGTCACAGCGCGTTCTCCAGTCGTAGACCATCGTATGCCACTCTCAAGGAAAAACCCTCCCATCGTCAGACAAATGTTCTTGATTCGAAAGCAGATTGAAAAGTTGGCTAACGCGCGATCGAAAGATCGGATGGGACGCCGCTTGAGCGGCAGGTCTTTGCGGGGAAGGCGGTGATCGCGGAGTTGAGAGGGACTGGGACGGAGAGTTATGACATGGTGACTTGGAAGACGAGCGATCCGGTGACGGGGACAGTTGTTTCTTACACAAACGACGGCACGTCGAACACGGGCATTGTGTCCAACCAGACAGAGCCTTTGGGGCAAAGCATCTCGCTCTCGCCTCCTCCGGTCGAGCCACAGCCCCCGACATACGAAGCGTATCTCTTCGACGCCTACGATCCGGAATGGCAGTGTTCGAATGTCCCTGACGACTTCTACGGCAGCTTCGAAGGAATGCCCGATCATTGCCAGCGAAAGCGGCTTCATGATCTTAAAAGGCCATTGACAGATACTTTTAAGTGGGCAACGCCTGGGTGATCCATCTTTAGCTGCCGATCCGGATACGGCGGCACGGATCGCGGCCTTTGGACTGCTAGACGGACTTTTCCGACCTGGCAAGGGGAAACTAAGTGACTTCACCAAAGATGGACGTGGCACTCGTAAGGACTTGCTTAAGGCTCGATATTTAGTAAACGCCTATGGACTCGCGAAGGGAGAAGTAGCAGATGCGGCAATTCGCTATTGGAATCAAATCAAGCAACACTGTTTTTAATGTTATGAGTAAGCTGATGTTAATTTTGTTAACTTCTACACTTTTTTTAGCTTGTGGAAACTCCCTTCTATCAAATACCCCTCCGAGCAAGGTCATTAATGCGGACAATATTCCTCCGGTTTACTCGGTTCCGACCCCGACGCCTGTTGAAGAACCGGAGATAAAGAAAAAGTGGCATCAGCAAAACAACGATCTAACTTTAGACTGGAATGGTAGCGATCTATCGGTGACGTTAAACGGCAGGAAAATCCCAGATATATTTAAGAGGATATCCGAGGCAAGAAATGATCGTATTCGGCAAGATTCGAACACTCGTGACTGCGATGTTACTCATTTTTTCAAACCCGCTTCGGTTGTCGGCACTGTTTTTAGCTTTGAACAGGAAGAGGGCTCTTCCTGCGGCACAACAACTATTGACTGGCGATATACCACGATTGATCTAGCTGATACTCAAGGATTGGACCTTCCCTCGTTTTCAGAACTTGGAAACAAAAAGTTCAATGCTCACACTTCAACTCCTTTGGTGAGTCTGACAAAGTGGTTTACCGAAGATGAGATTCTTCAGGCTCTCCTCACCAATCAGGATATTGCGTCCGGGATCAAGCGAGCGATCCAGAGCGGCAAACTAACACAGCCTCCTACAAATTTATCGGAATTCGGAAAGCTATTTTCTCCGATTGATTATGATAGTTTCGGTGACCTTTTTCTTGAAAAGGACTTTCTTACGCGCTTTACGTTTCATCATATAGATGGCGACAGGGTTGTAGTTTGGATAAGCTTGACACCGACATCTCATGCCGCGCAAGCAGTACAGGATCATTTGGAGATCCGTTTGCCGATCTCCGGTGAATTACGTACGTCGTTGACATTGGCCGATACGGGAGAGCGAGGATTCCTTTCAAAGGATGCATCAAAGTTTGTTGGGACGAGTTCTGCCGAGTTTGAACATACAAAGTGACTGCCAGCCTCCGACTACCGCTTTCGGCGGGTTGAAAGACATGACGTACTCGAGTTCGGACAGCTTGGTCGTATTTTGAAAATGCGATCGAAGAACCAGCACAGACGAAGGCGAAAACCATTGTGGATACGCTCAGGGCAAGATATCCCGGGCAAAGCGGACCGTGTGGATGAGGAGGCTTATCAAAATGATCACAAAGAGCGTTTGTGCAATTGTCTTTGGATTCGCTCTGCTTACTCCGATGTGCTACGAGAAGGGGACTCCTGGCTCCGTCCAATATGAGGAAATGAGCACCATCCCCACCGAGAAGACGGCAGAAAGAAAGGCCAGGTTCGATTCATACTCAGTCGAACAACAAATAGATTTGTACGAATTTGTTAAAGCGAACCACCCTTTTGGCTTTACGGATGTGGTTGGATACGTTGAGAACAATGGCGATTATTACGCACCATTGATCGTTGAGCGCGTTGCCCATAATTGTCCGTTAAAGTTGTACACCATTTATTCGCTCAGCGATATCGATTACGAATGCAAATGCGTCACGAGCGACCCCGTCTTGATGAAGAAACTGGAGAACTCGAAGGAAACGATATCTTCGGATGATACGGAGTACATGCGAACCGACAAACAGTATATTAACGAGGCGATCGATAGATTGCTCTCAAAAGCCCGGACGAAAAACGGGACGCCGTGACAGTGAGAGCGATGGAATCGATATGGTTGGGTACGAGAAGACATACCCGGATGGGACGCAACTTTAATTTCGGAGGGACACGGCAAACGTGCCAGACTCGGGCGTACGGTGGGCTGGGGGTGATATGGATTTTGCACACGCGGCCGCTGATCTTGCTGGCGAGAACCGTCTCGAAGAAGGGCAATATGTATCCGTATATTCGAAATATTGGGATGACCACCTTCGGCAAGCTTGCGGGTTTCCGATGAAGAACAGCAAGACACCTTATAAACTTTACAGGCCATAAACATGATGAGGTACCCTTTGAGTTCGATTACGATCATCTTTGCGCTAGTTCTCGCAACGAGCTACGTGGCGTCTGCGCAAGAAACTTTGCCGTTGCTCGACAACGTCGAACCGTTCCTGACGACCAAAAAAGAGTTTGAAGCGAGATATGGTGCGCCCGTAGGCAAGAATGGAGTTGACGTGTTTCGATACCTTGTAAGTGGCGATAAGATCGACGTCGAATATTCGGCGGGTCTCTGCACTGAGAGCAGGCCGTATCGGCTAAAAAAGGGTGTAGTTCTGTCCTATTCCATTCGCTTCGCGAAACCGATTTTACTCAAAGATCTCAGCATTGATTTTAAGAGATTTAGCAAAGATACTTCCGGCGATTTTCCGCAGGTTTACCAACTCATTAATGACACGGATGGAATAGTATTGCGAGTGTACCAAGATCCCCAGGAATCCGGTACAGATACGGTTTTTCAGATCGTAAAAGCAGCCGATATCGAAACAAAGAAGGCCATGCAGTGTCCTCTCGGGCGGGGCGGACCAAAATGGAATTGAAATGACGCTATCGATAAAAGCCCTGGTTCTAAATTGTCGGTGGATATTAACGAAAAGTGATTGTTTCGGAATTGACCTGCCCGAGAACGCGACAAAAGAAACCATTGGGTTTGGAAATTTGCTTGTTGGGGGGACGGAATGAAATTGACAATCGCAATGTGTATATTCGCTACGATTTTTGGAACAGGCTGTCGGGCACAAGGTGTGGTGAATCGCACAAGCCCCGTCCTGCTTGAGGTTTACAGCGAAAGCCCGACAAATTATCCCTCGGACAAATATTTGATGCTTCGGGTTTATGAGGATCAGCGAATTGAGTACGACTCATATCCCGAAAAGCCGCAGTTCCCAGTTCCGCTAACCCGAAGGACCGGCACCGTCGATCGGACGATGTTCGTGGAGCTTCGCGATGCGGTAAACGAATTCGCTGCGTCCAATGATAGAGCGGTGTACGCGCCGCAGCTGCCGATGAAGATTGATTCGCACATCGACCTAACAGTTCGATACGGATCAGACAAAGGCCTTCGAGGAGTAGTAGTTAGTGAGAATGACTCGCATATTCACCTCGACCAGCTTCCTAATGGATCGCTTGCAAAGCTTCTCCGCCTGGTTTACGAGATACGCCAGAAGGTAACAGTAAGATGAAAATACTGCAGATCAATCGATCTAACGATGAACTTCGGAGGCAAAGTTGTTAACGAAAGGTTGTTTAGAGCCAAAACATTGCGAAGCGGCGCTTCGCGACCACTTGGAAATAAGACTTCCGCTGCCCGCAAAGTATAGCGATGCCATCAAGGCGGCAGATGCCGGAACTAGCGGGTTCTTAATGTTCAACGCTGACTCGGCGGTCGGGGACGAGTCTGCCGAATTCGAGACACGAGGGTAGGCGGCTGTCGATGATATCCTGGCTTGCGAAATTTGCGATAGTTCTGGCGGTGGCCTTTTCGGACTGCGGTGCCTGATCGCCTGCGACCCACGGCATCTAACAACGCCGTGACGGAATAACCGCCTTCCCGCGTCCTTGCCTGCCCACACCCTCGGAAATTGCCCGATTTTGGCGAATTTGCTATCGTTAAAGGTTACTCACTTTATAACTTTCTTTTATTGAGGGATAAGACTTAATGGCAACAGCATCCGAAAAGATCGAGAAGGAAGCGATCGTCGCAGAGCCCGCAAAGACGACCGAGGCGGACGGTTTCAACCCGGACACAAAGACGCAGAAGACCGCGAAATCGCAAACGCCCGCGGCCCCGTCTAACCCGGCGAAAAAGGGCGGTGCTGAAAGGTACGAGGGCCTTACGCCCGAGACGCTTGTCGGCATCTATCGCACGATGTATCTTTCGCGGCGGATCGATGACAAGGAGATCCAGCTCAAGGGCCAGAACAAGATCTTTTTCCAGATATCGGGTGCCGGGCACGAGGCGATGCTCGTCGGTGCGGCCCTCGCGATGAAGCCAGGCTACGACTGGTTCTTCCCGTATTATCGCGACCGTGCATTGATGCTCGGGCTTGGGATGACGGCGCAGGAGATGCTCTATTCATCGGTCGGTGCCGAGGTCGACCCGAATTCACACGGACGCCAGATGCCTTCGCACTGGGGCAAAAAGGATCTGAATGTTCCCTCGCAATCTTCCTGCACGGGCACGCAGGCGCTTCATTCCGTCGGTGCGGCCGAGGCCGGCTATCGAGCTTCGCTCGTTAAAGAGCTACAGGATAAGGTTGTCGGCTACAAGGGCGACGAGGTCGTCTATATGTCGGTTGGCGACGGGACAACGAGCGAGGGCGAATGGTGGGAAGCTCTTAATACCGCCTCGAACCTGAAGCTCCCCGTGATCTTCGTCGTCGAGGACAACGGATACGCGATCTCGACACCGGTCGAGGTCGGTACAGCCGGCGGCGATGTCTCGAAGCTCGTCTCGGGTTTCCCCGATCTTTATATCCAGAATGTTGATGGCACCGACCCGATCGCGTCATACGCGGCCTTTAAGCGGGCCGTCGAATACTGCCGCGAGCGAAAGGGCCCGGCGTTCATCCGCGGCAAGGTCATTCGCCCGTATTCGCACTCGCTCTCGGACGATGAAAAACTCTATCGCCCCGAGGAAGAGCGTCAGGCAGAAGCCGCGATCGACCCGATAACCACGTTCGCAGAGTTCCTGATGCAGGAAGGCATCGCGTCGAGCGAGGCTCTCGAAGCCTTGCGGAAAGAGGTCGATGCAGAGGTCAACGCCGCAGCCGATATCGCGGTCGAAACGCCGCAGCCGGCACCGGAAACCGCACTTCGCAACGTGTATTCGCCGGATGTTGACCCGACCGACCGGCAGCTTTTTGATACGGAAGCGGGTGCGGAATTGTCCGGCAATCCGGGCACGATGGTCGATCTCATCAACCGCTGCCTCCACGAGGAAATGGAGCGTGACCCGCGCATCGTCGTCTTCGGCGAGGACGTCGCCGACGCGTCGCGTGAAGAGTATCTTGACCGCGTCAAAGGAAAAGGCGGCGTCTTTAAGGTGACGGCGAACCTGCAGCGGAAATTCGGCTCGGCACGTGTCTTCAACTCGCCGCTCGCCGAAGCGAACATCATTGGACGCGCGGTCGGTATGGCGATCCGCAACCTTAAGCCCGTCGTCGAGATACAGTTCTTTGACTACATATTCCCGGCCTTCCACCAGATCAGGAACGAGGTCGCAGTAACGCGCTGGCGTTCGGACGGCGAGACGAAATGCCCGCTCGTGATGCGTGTGCCCGTCGGCGGCTACCTTAAGGGCGGCGCTGTTTATCACTCGCAATCCGGCACGACGCTTTTCTCGCACACGCCGGGCCTGATGATCGCGTATCCGTCGAACGCGCTCGATGCGAACGGACTCCTACGCACGGCCATTCGCTGCGACGACCCCGTGATGTTCCTCGAACACAAACACCTCTATCGACAGGTGTACAACAAATCCGAGTATCCCTCGAGCGAATTTCTCATTCCGTTCGGCAAGGCGAGAACCGTGCGTGAAGGTAGCGACATCTCGATCATTACATTCGGCGCGCTCGTCGAGCGTTCGAATCAGGCCGCAAAACGGCTCGAACAGCAGGGCATCTCGGTCGAGATCATCGACCTTCGCACTCTCGTGCCTTACGATTGGGAAGCGATCACCGCGACCGTTAAAAAGACGTCGCGCGTCATCGTCGCCCACGAGGACTCGATGAGCTTCGGCTATGGAGCGGAGATCGCCGCGCGCATCTCGGACGAGCTTTTCGAATATCTCGATGCACCGGTCCGCCGCGTCGCTGCGACCGATACATTCGTCGCCTACGCGCCGCAGGTCGAGGACTTCATCCTGCCTCAATCCGAGGACGTTGAAAAAGCCGTCCAGGAATTGATGAAGTATTAACTCTGCCGAACCACGCGGACGCATCTATAGCTCGACCATAAGAAAAGGTCGCGGGCTTGCCCCATCGCAGTGCGGTCAGGCTTGCCTGACCGGAAAGCTCACGGAAACCCCATTCTCGCCGCTTCGACCCATGGCCGAAGCGGCCTTTCTTTTTCAGCCGGCCGCCGGTCGGGCAAGCCCGACCGCACTACACTTAGGCAAAGCCATCCGGATTCCTCCTGTCGCCGAGCGGCGAAGCTCAGCTTCGCCGTTGCTAGGACGAAATGTTTGTGGCGGCTAAGCCGTCCGGGATGTTTGGGTGATCGCGTCGGAAATGCGTAGCATTTCCGCTCGGCGACGGGAGAGGCGGGCGGAATGAACCGCTGATCGTCGAGTAGATCTGGCGTTGAGCCCTTACTTACGTGGCGGCTACGGAAACGACGGTCAGCTTCCCCATGATCGGTAAAAACCTCTTCGGCGCCTGCCCTGCCGGCTCATAACTCGGAACTTTTCCGCGAATGGTGCGTATCTTGTGATAAAGTAGCCGACACACTTATGACACAGAGGATGCGACCTATGAGGAAGATGATATTGTCGTTTGCCGCCGCGGGGCTGCTTGGGATGATGGCTGTTTCGGCCTTTGGTCAAGGAAATGGGCCGGTCGTTGTGCGTCCGGGAGCACCCGGCGAGCCGAGCAAGGTCCTGCCTCCGGACACGCGGCCCTTGCCGCCGCCTTTGTCGAAGCAGGACATCGCGTTTATGCAGGGAATGATCCATCACCACGCTCAGGCGGTCGAAATGGTCGCCTTGATGGATGGCCGAACCGAAAATAAGGAACTTCGCCTGCTCGGAGCCCGCATCAGCCAGTCGCAATCCGACGAAATGCACTTCATGAAACGCTGGCTGACCGCACGCGGGCAACCGACCGAGATGAAGATGGCGGGCATGGATATGTCCGATATGGATATGTCGGGAATGAGCGGCCATGACCATCATAAAATGAGCCAAAAGCTGATGCCCGGAATGCTTACGCCCGAGCAGATGGCTGCGCTGAAGGCCGCCAAGGGCGCAGAATTCGACCGCCTTTTCCTAACGGGGATGATCCAACATCACGGTGGTGCCCTCACAATGGTAAAGGAACTTTTTGAAGCACCGGGAAGCGGCCAGGACGCCGAACTTTTCAACTTCGCAACAGACGTTGACAGCGGCCAGCGGGCCGAGATCCGAATAATGCAGAAAATGCTGGGAGAGTAAATCTAATAATGAAGATCCGAAATCTATCGAACGCACTTTTATCGATCGCCGTACTGGCGTTCGTTTTTATCGGCTTTGCCGAAGTTGCCCTTGCACAAGGGCCGCCGCAGGCAGCGCCGCCGCTACCTCCCGGAATGACGGGCTCAAATGCCAATGACCCGCGTGCGCACTTAAAACCCGGCATCTTCGACGCCGGCGAGGCCGCAATGGGCATGAAGCATCTTGGCCTGCTCAAAAAGCCGTCCGCATTTGACGTTGGAACGGACCCGAACAGCCCGATGATCGCTAAGGCACTGCTCTCGCTGGGCGTTCCGCCGGATGCAAAGATACCTGCGGAAATGAAGATGTCGTTTGCACCGCTCGCGTTCGCAAATTCGGACATCGCATTCCAGGGGAACTACCTTTTCCTCGGCAATTTCTACGGCGTCAATATCTACAACATCGCCGACCCGAACAAGGCAGAGCTGGTTACCTCGATGCCGTGTCCGGGCGGACAGGGCGATGTTTCCGTCTTTAAGAACCTGCTGTTCATGTCGGTCGAAATGCCGAACGGCCGCCTCGATTGCGGTGAGCAGGGATTCCCGCCGCCGACCGCTCCGGGATTGCCGGCCGCGAACAAAGAGCGCTTTCGCGGTGTGCGTATTTTTGACATAACCGATATCCGCGCTCCGAAGCAGGTTGCCGCAATACAAACCTGCCGCGGTTCGCACACGCACACGCTCGTTCCGGACCCGAAAGATCCGAACAACATTTACGTGTATGTTTCTGGAACGTCGTTCGTTCGTCAGGATGAAGAGATGCCGGGCTGTTCGGGCGGTGCTCCGGACAAAGACCCGAATACGGCCCTTTTCAGGATCGACGTTATAAAGGTCCCCGTCGCGGCCCCGCAAGACGCAAAGATCGTCGCGAGCCCGCGTGTGTTCATCGACCCGAGAACGGGTGCCTACAACGGCCTGAGTGACGGCGGTTCGCACGCCAATAAAGGCAAGGCAACCGACAGCGATCAGTGCCACGACATCACGGTCTATCCCGAGATCGGCCTCGCCGCAGGTGCTTGCTCGGGCAACGGCCTTCTGCTCGATATTCGCGACCCCGCGAACCCGAAACGTATCGACGCCGTCAACGATCCAAACTACGCCTACTGGCACTCGGCGGCATTCTCAAATGACGGTAAGAAGGTCGTCTTCACCGACGAATGGGGCGGCGGAATGGGAGCACGCTGCCGTGCGACCGACCCGAACGTCTGGGGTGCGGACGCCATCTTCGATCTCGTCGATAACAAGCTGAAGTTCCAGAGCTACTACAAAATGCCAGCCGCACAGACCGAGCAGGAGAACTGTGTCGCTCACAACGGTTCGCTCGTTCCCGTCCCGGGACGCGACATCAAGGTGCAGGCCTGGTATCAGGGTGGCATCTCGATAATGGACTTTACCGACGCGGCAAAGCCTTTTGAGATCGCCTACTTCGACCGCGGGCCGGTCGATCCGAAGACGCTCGTGCTTGGTGGTTCATGGTCGGCATATTGGTACAACGGCAATGTCTATTCGTCCGAGATCGCCCGCGGCCTGGACATCTTCGAGCTCACGCCGACAAAGTTCCTCTCGCAGAATGAGATCGACGCGGCAAAGTCCGTTCATCTGCCTGAATGGAATGTTCAGAGCCAGCAGCGTATCGTCTGGGCGAACAAACCGGTCGTCGCAAAGGCATACCTCGACCAACTCGAACGCTCCAAGGGAATGTCAGCGAAAGACATCGCGTCGGTTCGCAAGGCACTCGCCAAAGCTGAAAAGAAGAAGGACGCCGGTAGTCTTGCAAAGTCTGTTGCGATCGTTGAAAAGGCGTCCGCGTCAGCAAAGGACGCTGCCGATACAGCACGGCTGAAGGCCCTCGCTGAGGTCCTGCGGCAGCCCGTATTCTAACTCGTCGCATTTCTAAGAATGCGTCAATACAAAACCCTGTGCACAACTACTATGTGCACAGGGTTCTCTTGTGGATTGCCTTAGCCCTGCTGCAGGAGCTTGAGCTGACGTATGGCGTCGATGCTCTTGAACATTCGCAACGAGTTTGGGAATCTAACAAAATCGTGTTTCTCGTACCAACGGGCAAGGCGTTCATTTCTGGCGTCGAGCATTAATGCTCTGATGCCGACCTTTTCTGCAACTTCGGCCGTGCGGGCTTGAGCGTCCATCAGTAAAAGGTCTCCAAAACCTCTTCCCTGTATGCTCACGTCGATACCCAACTGACCGAGCATCACGACGGGAATACCTCTCTTGATGCGGGGACGGTCATTGGGAACGTCATCCTGCCGCACCTGCATCATCAGTAACGTGTGATAGCCGAGGATCCTTTCCGACGGATCGCGTTCGTCGATCAGGATCATCGTCCGGCTCAGATCACGTTCCTGATCCTGCAGGGCCTTCTTTCTCAAAAAGTCGGTAACGTCCGGATCGCCGCAATCAAAACTGCCCCGATCGTGAACGCGCGACAGCGGCTCAATCAGCAAGGTGATGCCTCACGCCATCTCTTATTCCTTTGCGATACCTTGCCGCGACCGAACGCGACCTTTGGGAAGGTTTAGAACGAACACTCAATTTGTCGAGAAAGAACTGATAATCGGCAGAGCTCAAAACCAGCTGATCGTGTTGTTCAATGACCTTTGCAGCCTTTTCGCTCAAGGCAACAACCGCAAATTCGGTCAGATCTTGGCCCGATAAAGCCGCCGCTCGAACAACGCGTTCCTTCACTTCGGCAGCGAGCCGAATATTCATCCGCCCGGGACTGACCTTTCTGGTATCTTTAACAGCACGCATAACAACTTTCCTTGATGTGGCAGATTGCCACATCGCTTAAGCATATCACCTCCCGCCTCGGTCGTTCAAGGTGTTAGAGTTCGGACAGTTTGTACACACCTTTCTCGATCCGTTCTGCGAAGCCCTC
>JAANMW010001553.1_pt1 | contig 23580 bp, 14 predicted proteins | sample 7279671 | NCBI WGS metagenome assembly JAANMW01 (sample SAMN14094541, study PRJNA606508) | bioreactor metagenome | isolation source: A lab-scale SPAN reactor treating ammonium-rich wastewater day 247 | place: Ireland: Galway | collected 2017-09-19 | reverse complement strand
AGGGCAGCGCGAAGCCGGCGAATCCGCTGGCCGGGAAGTGCGTGCGTCACGCCTTACGCCCCGCCGCGCGCGCCCCGCCTCACGGCTGCACCACCGTGATCCGCTCCGGCACCGCCCTGCCCACGCCGCGCAGCGCCGGCCGGTACATGTCCTCCACCAGCGGCGGCGGCACGGTGTAGTTGCCGGGCGTCACCGCGCGCACGAGATAGAACACCTTGGCGGTGCTGCCCGCGTCCAGCTTGAGCGCAGCCACGTAACGGTCGTCGCGAAACTCTTCGTGGCGCAGGTTGGCGCTGTCACCACGCTCGCCGATGCCGATGCCGTCCACCACCACCTCGGCCCATTGCTTGGCATCACCGAGGTTGAAGTTCTCGATCTCCAGCCCCGCCGGCAGCAGGTCGGTCAGCAGCGCATCGGGCATGTCGCGGTCGGCGGTGATGGCAACCCGCACGATCAGCGCCTCGCCTTCCTTCAGCGCTCGCGGCGCCCACGGCTTGCCGTCGGTGCCGAACAGCGCCCGCTCGACCTTGATCACGCTGGCATCCGGCGCAGGCGCGGCGCGCGGCACGCCGACCACGTCGAGGCTGGCGTAGAACGGCGGCTCGCCGGCCGGCAGGAAGCGCAGGCCCTTGGCCAGGGTGGCGTAATCGACGTCGCGGGCAAAGCTGCGCGCCTTGGCGATGGCTTCCTCGGTGGCGCCGGTGACCAGCTTGCCGGCCACTTTCTTCTTCACGTCCATCAGCAGCGCCTTGCCCAGCCGCGCCAGCGCGATCTGTTCCTGCGTGCTCAGCCAGAACCACGAGGACGCGCGACGGCGCGCGTCCAGCTCGCGGCTGACCTCGATCACCTTGGCGTCAAAGGCCGGGGTGGCGTGGCCGCGCTCGTGGGTCATCGCGATCATCAGCGCCAGATCGCGCAGCGGCGTGCCGTAATCGCCCAGCCAGTCGTGGCGGTCGCCCTCGAAGGCGAAACCGGCGGCGATCGCCTTGCCGCCGCGCGCCTTGTCGCCCTGCATCGACAGCGCCAGCCCGAGCTGCACCAGCGGCAGCCCTTTCAGCGCCTGCTTGCGGTCGTTGTCGTACAGCGCGCGCAGCGTCCCCAGCGGCGCGCGGTTGACCCGCGCCAGCACGTAGCCGGCATGCGCCTGGTAGGCGAACTTGAGGTACTGGCGGTGGCTGCGGCCGTAGAACTCGTTGCCGCCGGACAGCAGGTCCTCGCTGAGCCGCTGCAGCGCCTTCTGCAGCACCGCCTCGGGCACCACGAAGCCGGCCTGGCGCGCGTCCAGCAGGAACTCGGCGATGTACGGCGTCAGCAGCGGATCGACGTTGTCATCGTCACCCCACATCGAGAAATGGCCGTTGCCCGCCTGCATCGACGCCAGCCGGCCGAACGCGCCCTCCATGCGCGCCCGCCGCTTGCCAGCGTCCAGCCCGGCCACGCCGAAGCGCCGGGCGGTTTCCGCATCCAGCGCCAGCGCCGCGTAACCCTTGCTGGTGGTCTGCTCGGCACAGCCATAGGGATAGTCCAGCGCGCCCTTCAGCGCGGCGCCGAACGGGATCGGCGGCAGCGCGCTGACCAGCATGCGCGCGCGCACCGAACCCGGCAGCAGCCCCTCGGCAAGCCCGGCATCCATCGACGCCGCCTCGCCCGCCCCCAGTACCTGCGTGCGCGAGCGCAGCACCTGCGGCCACGCCGCACGCACCGGCAGGTCGTACTTGCGGTCCACCTTGAAGCCGTTGCCGTCCACCCGCACCCGCACCTGCGCCACGCCGTAGCCCTCCTGCGCGGTGAGCGGGAAGCCCAGCGTGGACTTGGCCTCGCTGCCCAGCGTCAGCGTGCGGCTGGCCTCACCGATCGCGGCTGGCCCGATCGCGTCCAGCTTCACCTTGAACGCGCCGGCCTTGCCGGTGAAGTTGGTGATGTCCAGGCTGACCATGCCGCGGTCACCGGGCGCCATCGCGCGCGGCATGCTGGCCTCGGCGACGATCGGCGCGCGCACCACCACTTCGGCATCGCGATTGCCGTACTGCGCATCGGCATAGACCAGCGCCGACACCCGCAGGGTGCCGTTGAAATCCGGCACCGGCAGCGACACGCGCGCGGTGCCCTTGGCGTCCAGCTTCACCGGCCCGGCGAACAGGTCCACCGTCTGCACCCGCGCGGTCGGCCGCCGCGCCTGCGGCAGCGCGGCCAGCGCCATGTCGCCACCGAAGCGCAGCTTGGCGATGCCGCCGTCGAAACTCTCGATGACCCGACCATAGATGTCGTACGCGTCCACGCCCAGGCGGCGCTGGGCGAAGAAATGCGCGCCGGCATCCGGCACCGGGAAGCGGGTGATGTTGAGGATGCCCACGTCCACCGCCGACACCGTGGCGTAGGCCGTCTTGCCGGCCAGCTGCGGCGCGCTCAGCGTGACCTGCAGCGGCTGCTCGGGGCGCACCTGTTTCTTCACCGCCAAGCCCACGGCGATGCGGCGGTCACGACGGTCCATCGGCACGAAGGCCTCGCCCACCGCCCGCGCCGGAGTGATCTTGCTGGCCGCGCTGCCGCCGCGGAACACCAGCGCGGTCACGTACACGTCGTGGCGTTCCCAGTCCTGCGTCACCGGGATTTCCACCACGGTGCCCGGCTTCACGTCCACCGACTGCACGAACAGCATGCGGTCGCTTTCCACCATCACCACGCCCTTGCCGGCATGCGGCGGCGTCAGGGTGACCTTCAGCTTGTCGCCGGCGCGATAGGCGGTCTTGTCCAGCGCCAGCTTGACCTTGTCCGGGCGCGCGTCCAGCCCGCGGTTCTCGTCGCCCCAGCCCCAGCCGGCGCGGAACGGGTAGCGCATGGTCAGCTTCGTCGCCGGGTCGAACACCTCCAGCCGGTAGTCGCCCCACTCCACCGGGAAGTCGATGCGCGCCGCGGTGGCGCCGGCGTCGATGCTGCGCGTCTCCACGGTCTGGAAACGACGGGTGAAATCGTGGCGCCAGCCGCTGTCCTCGTCGTGGCTCCAGTGGTAGTCGCGGAGTTCGCGCACCAGCGACACCTTCAGCCCGGCGGCCGGCCGCGGGCGGCCGTCGCTGCCGTAGCGCATCAGCTCGAAGCCGGCGCTCGCATTGGCATTGGCGCCGTCCTCGTCGTCGAACAGCGGGCGCACGCCGACCAGCGCATCGGCTGGCCACAGTGTGCGCACGAGGCTGCGGTTGACGCTGCGGCCGCCGGACTCGAACAGGCTGCCCGCCACGATGGCCTGCACCGGCGTGGTGTCCTTCACTTCCTCGGGCAGGGGAATGTCCTTGCGCAGCTCGCCTTTCGCATCCAGCTCGGCATCGATGGCATCCACGGCGTCCTTCGGCAGCGCCACGGTGGGATCGCCGAAGAACCAGCCCTTCAGATCCTCCAGCGGGTGCTGGTCCACCCGCACCGTCAGCTTGGCGGTGAAGCGGTTGCCGGCGGCCGGCGCGCCGTACAGGTAAGCGCCCTTGGCATGCAGCGCCAGCGGCTGGCCGGGGCGCAGGATCGGCGCCGCGCTGCCGAGGTCCAGCTTCATCCGCTCCGGCAGGAACTCCTCGATGCGCAGGCTCATGCCCTGCACCGCCTCCTTGCTGGCCGGATCCGTGCGGAACTCCACCTGCCAGCGGCCGGTGGGCGCTTCTGCAGGAATGGCTTTCTCGAAGCGGAAATAGCCCTGCGCACCGGGCTCGATCTTCGATTCGACGAAGGTCCTGCCATCCGGCTGCTTCAGGCGGACGAACAGGGATTGCGACTTGCCGCCCTTTGCCTGCACCGGCCGGCCGTCGAAGTCACGCAGCAGCGCGGAGACGCGCACGGTTTCACCCGGGCGGTAGAGGTCGCGGCCCGACCAGGCGAACACGTCGAACCAGGCCTGCTCGCGGCCGGCCACCGCGAACTCGGACAGGTCGAGCGCCGGCTGGTTGAACGGCAGCATCGACATGTCCTTGCCGCGCAACGCGGTGAGCACGTGGCCCGCGTCCAGCCGGTAGTCGAGCAGCGCGTTGCCGTTGCCGTCGGTGCTGCCCTTGAACACCGGCTGGCCGCGCGCATCCAGCACCCGCAGCTCGACGTTGGCCAAGCCGGCGCCACTGGCCAGCGAGGCCGTGTGCACGAACAGCTTGTCCTTGTAGGCACGCGCGTGCAGGCCGATGTCGCTGACGCTGAAGAAGGCAACCTCGAACTCGCCCCGGAAGCTGCCCGTCTTCTTCATCACCGCGAAGTACAGGCCGGGCTTCTGCAGTTCGGCGATGTCCTGCAGCGGCAGGTAGGTCAGCACGCGCTCGTTGCGTTCGCCGCCCAGCACGAAGCGGTTGACGTACACCGGCTCGGCCAGCTTGCCGATCGGCGCGCGGCTGTCCGCGTCGTCCGGGTCGTACCAGGACGGATCCAGCTCCCAGCTGCCGCGGCGACCACCACGCTGGTAGTCGGCGAAGAACTTCGGCAGCGCATCATCGCGTACGCGCAGGAACTCGACGTCCACTTCATCGACGTTCACCGACACCACCGGCAGCCCACGCGATTCCTTCGCCGGGATCACGCTCCCCTGCGAGGCGAACCCCACCGCGGGTTCTAGCTCGCCGGTGAACACCTTCAGCTCCAGGTCCTTGCCCAGCTTGCTGCCGTCGGCGGCGGTCAGCGCGGCGGAAATCCGCAGCGTGTAGTGCTTGTTGGCTTCGACATAGGGAAAGCGCAGGGTCCTGCCGTCGTCCGACAGCGCCCAGCCGCTCTGGCCGTCGCCCTTGGCGTCGATCACCAGCAGCTTGTCGAAGTCCTGGGTGCCGACCAGCGGGCGCGAGAACTCCACCGCCACCGCCAGCCCGTCCGGGCGCTGGTCGGGCCAGGCGCGCGCCACCGCGAAGCCGGTGATCTTCGCGCGCTCGGCCTTGATCGCCTCGCCGCTGGGAGGCGGCAGCTGGCCGCCTGGATCGCGCTTGCAGCCGGCGATTCCCGTCGCCAGCAGGGCCAGCAACAATAGCCCCAGCAGCCGTCCGGGCGCAAAAGTCCGTGCACGCGTCATCGCGATGTCCATTCCGTGGGATCGCGCCGAGTATAGGGCGCCGGCATGGCCCCGCACGCTGGCCGGCGGGTTGCGAAACGCCCGCCGTGAGGGGCGCGGTTCAGACCAGCAGGCGCGACCACATGCCGGCGAAATCGGCGTGGACCCGACGGTGTTGCGCCCATGCCTCCAGCATCGCCAGGCCTTCGTCGCGGCTGAATTTCTCCTGCCGGGCCAGCATCGCCAGCGCCGCGGCAAGCCGGCCCGCACGCAGCGCGCGCCCCAGCGGGTCTGCCGGCATCGCGTCCGAACGCTGCGAATCAAGCGCGATCCCGATCCGATCGGACAATTCCCACGACACCGCGATGCGGTGCGCCATCGGCGCCGTTTGTTCGTCGAGCACGCGCGCCACGGTGCGCGGATCCGGCGACAGGTGCGGGTGCAGCGCATAGTTGTCGCGCAGCACCTGCGCCACCATGATCGCCCCCAGCCCGTGCAGCAGCCCGACCATCTGCGCGGCGAACGCGTCCTCTTCCCCGCGGCCGCCGCGGATCATCCCGGAAGCGACATCCGCGGCCAGCTGGGTGTGTTCCCAGATCACCCCTGGCAGCCGGCCGAACGGGCCTTCGCCGGTCTGCATGACCGGCTGCACCAGCGCCGCGGCGATCACCGGGCGCAAGCCGTCCAGCCCGAGCAGGGTGGCGGCGCGCATCAGGCTTTCCACCGGCTTTTCCTGGATCCGGTAGAACGGGCTGTTGGCGATGCGCAGCAGGTTGGCCGACAGCGCCGGGTCTTCGCTGACGATGCGCGCGATGTGTTCCAACGACACGTCGGGATCGTTGATCGCCCGCATCAGCTTGGGCAGCAGGTAGGGCCGGCGCGGCATGTGCCGGGCCTGGAACTGCGTCCGCGACAGCAGGTTGGCGCAGGCGGCGGCGATGGCCGCGTGTGCGGCTGCAGCTTCCGCCGGTGCAATCGCGGGCGGCGCGGGCGCGGCGGTCTTGGTGTCCACCGCCAACGCATACAGCTCGCGCACCAGCGTGCGCCCGCGTGGAATGCCGGTGTCCGCGACGTCTCCTGCGTCGCCTGGCAGCCAGTCCTCGTCGATGTCCTGTGCATCCGCAGGGTCGACCGGCGGGCGCCGATCCGCCGCATCGGCACGCAGTGCCCACCATGCGCCGATCCCGGCCAGCACGGCCACCGTGCCCGCTATCGCCACCCATCCAACAGCATCCATCCGCAACTCCACCGGCCCTGTTCTACGTCCTGCATCCCGCTACGTCCTGCGCGGGATGGGGACAGGCTAGCCGATGTACGCGCGGAAATGGCATCCGTGCGTGCGCCGGGCCCTGCCAGCCCGGCGTCGGGGCTCAGCCGGCGGCGTCTTCCGCGCCCTCGCCGCCCTCGCCGCCCTCGTCGTCCAAGGTGGCGTCCAGCCGCTCGATCGCCTGCAGCTTCTCGTCCGCCGCCAGCCGCATCAGGGTCACGCCCTGCGTGTTGCGACCGACCTGCGCGATCTCCGCGGCGCGGGTGCGCACGAGGGTGCCGCCATCGGAAATCAACAGCACGTCGTGGCGCTCGGTGAGCTGGATGGCGCCGACCAGCGCGCCATTGCGCTCGTTGGTCTTGAGCGCGATCACGCCCTGCGTGCCGCGGCCCTTCTTCGGGAACTCCTCGATCGGGGTGCGCTTGCCGAAGCCGCGCTCGCTGGCGGTGAGCACGTCGCCGTCGCCATCGACCACGATCAGGCTGCGCACCTCCTCGCCCTCGGCCAGCTTCATGCCGCGCACGCCGGTGGCGGTCCGGCCCATCGGGCGCACGCTGTCGCCGCCGAAACGCACCGCCTTGCCGTTGCTGGCGAACAGCATGATGTCGCGGGTACCGTCGGACAGCTCCGCGTTCACCAAGGCATCGCCTTCGGCCAGGTTGATGGCGATCTTGCCGCGCGCCAGCCGGAACGCGTATTCGGTCAGCGGGGTCTTCTTCACCGTGCCGTTGCGGGTGGCGAAGAACACGTACTTGCCGTCCTCGTACTCGCGCACCGGCTGCACCGCCTGCACCTTCTCGCCTTCTTCCAGCGGGATCCAGTTGATGATCGGGCGGCCGCGCGCGTTCGGCCCGGCCTCCGGCAGCTGGTACACCGGCAGCCAGAACACGCGGCCGTGGCTGGTGAAGGTAAGCAGGGTGTCGTGGGTATTGACCAGCCACAGCTGGTCGATGAAATCCTCGTCCTTGGTCGCCGCCGCGTTGCGGCCCTTGCCGCCGCGCTTCTGCGCGCGGTAGGTGGTGGCGGGCTGGCGCTTGGCGTAGCCGGCGTGCGACAGCGTCACCACCACGTCCTCCGGCGCGATCAGGTCGAGGATGTCCAGGTCTTCCTCGGAGGCGCGGATCTCGCTGCGGCGCGGGTCGTTGAACTCGGCCTTGAGCGCGCGCAGCTCCTCGCGGATCTTCTCCAGCAGCACGTCCGGGTTTTCCAGGATGAGGATCAGCCCGGCGATTTCCTCCAGCAGCTGGCGGTATTCGTCGGTCAGCTTCTCCTGCTCCAGCCCGGTCAGGCGGTGCAGGCGCATTTCCAGGATCTGCTGGGCCTGCGTCTCGGTCAGCTGGTAGCCATCCGCCAGCAGGCCCACGCCGGCAGGCAGGTCTTCCGGCCGGCTGGCCTCGGCGCCGGTGGCGGCCAGCAGCGCGCCGACCAGCCCCGGCTGCCAGCGCCGCGCCAGCATGCGCTCGCGGGCAACGCCCGGGTTCTCCGAGGTCTTGATCAGCTCGATCATCTCATCGATGTTGGCCAGCGCAACGGTCAGGCCTTCGAGGATGTGCGCGCGCGCGCGCGCCTTGCGCAGTTCGAAGATGGTCCGGCGCGTCACCACTTCACGGCGGTGGCGGACGAAGGCCTCGAGGATCTGCTTGAGGTTCAGCAGCCGCGGGCGGCCATCGACCAGCGCCACCATGTTGATGCCGAACACCGACTCCATCTGGGTCTGCGAGTACAGGTTGTTCAGCACCACGTCGGCGGATTCGCCGCGCTTGACCTCGATGTAGATGCGCATGCCGTCCTTGTCGGACTCGTCGCGCAGTTCGCTGATGCCCTCGAGCTTCTTCTCCTTGACCAGCTCGGCGATCTTCTCGATCAGCCGCGCCTTGTTCACCTGGTACGGGATCTCGGTGACGATGATCGACTCGCGGCCGTTGTCGGCCACTTCGATGTCGGCCTTGGCGCGCATGCGCACCCGGCCCTTGCCGGTGCGGTAGGCGACGTGGATGCCGCCGACGCCGTTGATGATGCCGGCGGTGGGGAAATCCGGGCCAGGGATGTATTCCATCAGCCCGTCGATGTCGATCTGCGGGTCGTCGATCAGCGCCATCAGCGCGTCCACCACCTCGCCCAGGTTGTGCGGCGGGATGTTGGTGGCCATGCCCACGGCGATACCGGCCGAGCCGTTGACCAGCAGGTTCGGGAACCGGGTCGGCATGACCGTGGGTTCCAGCTCCTTCTCGTCGTAGTTGGGCTGGAAGTCGACGGTGTCCTTGTCGATGTCGGCCATCAGCTCGTGGCTGAGCCGCGACATGCGCGCTTCGGTGTAACGCATCGCTGCGGCGCTGTCACCGTCAACCGAACCGAAGTTGCCCTGCCCGTCCACCAGCAGGTAGCGCAGCGAGAACGGCTGCGCCATGCGCACCAGCGTGTCGTACACCGACTGGTCGCCGTGCGGGTGGTATTTACCGATCACGTCACCGACGATGCGCGCCGACTTGTAGTACGGCTTGTTGCTGTGCGCGCCCAGTTCGTTCATCGCGAACAGCACGCGGCGATGCACCGGCTTCAGGCCGTCGCGGACGTCCGGGAGCGCGCGCCCCACGATCACGCTCATGGCGTAATCGAGGTAGCTGCGACGCATCTCGTCTTCCAGCTTGACGGGGATGATTTCCTTGGCGGATTCGGCCATCGTGCGTCCGTTTCTCGTGGTGGTGCCTATCGTGAATTCCGGCCCGCAGGCAACCGGCGGAAACCTGTTCCGCAAGTGCGTCCAACGGGAATTTCCAACAACGGGAAATCATACCATCCAGGGCCCCTTAAAGCACCCCGATTCCATCGGAAATCAAGCAGTTGCGCGGCCTGCGGGGCGCCATGCGGCGCGCAAGGGCGGCATTTCCCGCCGCAGGAAGCAGGGAGGCGGCTTGATCGCGAAGGCCACGTTGCCCCGCGAGGGCGGCAACGACACGCAGGCTACGCTTCAGGCGTCGAACAAACCGCGCATGCGCCCTGCGTCCGGCCGCTCGACCACGCCCTTTTCGGTGACGATGGCGTCGATCAGCGCATGCGGGGTCACGTCAAAAACCGGATTCCATGCGCGCACGCCGTCAGCCACCACGCGCTTGCCGCGGAACGACAGCAGTTCCGCCGGGTCGCGCTCCTCGATCTCGATCAGGTCGCCCGAAGCAGTGCCCATGTCGACGGTGGAGGACGGCGCCACCACCATGAACTTCAGCCCGTGGTGCCTGGCCGCGATGGCCAGCTGGTAGGTGCCGATCTTGTTGGCGGTGTCGCCGTTCGCGCAAATGCGGTCGGCGCCCACCACCACCCATTGCACCTGCCCGGTCTTCATCAGGTGCGAGGCGGCCGCATCGGCGACCAGGGTGGCGTCGATGCCGTCCTGCGCCAGCTCCCACACGGTCAGCCGCGCGCCCTGGTTCCACGGCCGGGTCTCGGTGGCGAACACGCGTTCGATGCGGCCGTCGGCCACGCCGGCGCGGATCACGCCGAGAGCGGTGCCGAAGCCGGCGGTGGCCAGCGAGCCGGTATTGCAGTGGGTCAGCACGCCGCTTCCGGGTGCGATCAGCGCGGCGCCGGCGCGTCCCATCGCACGGTTGGCGGCCAGGTCTTCGGTTTCGATGGCCAGCGCTTCGTTCTCCAGCGCCGCGCGCCAGTCATCGCCCGGATCCAGCGCGGCCAGCGCGCCGGCCATGCGCGCCAGCGCCCAGGCCAGGTTGACGGCAGTGGGACGGGCAGCGTTGAGCCGTTGGATGGCGGGCTCGAGCAGGCGCGAGGCTTCGGCTGGATCGGTGGACTCCAGCCCGCGGCCGGCCAGCACCACGCCCCAGGCCGCGGCGATGCCGATGGCCGGCGCGCCGCGCACGGTCAGCGCGCGGATCGCGTCGGCCACCTCGTCGCTGCTGCGGCAGATCTCGTGGACCACGGTGAACGGCAGCACGCGCTGGTCCAGCAGCTCCAGCGTTTCCCCGGTCCAACGGATCGGACGGACGTGGTCGTAACGGTCGTAATCGATGGCGGAATCATTCATGCGTGCATTTAACCACGGCCATCGCGGGGCTCCTGCGCACCCCGCGATGCCGTCACGCATGGCTCGATCAGAAGCTGCGGAATTCGGCGCGGCAGCCCTGCGATACCCAGATGCCGCTGCGGCCATAGCCCCAGCTGCGGCCTTCGATGCAGGACGCGCGCGACAGCTGGCGCACCAGCTGCACGCCGGCGCGGGTGTTGGCCGCGCATTCGACGTAGCGCCCGTCGTTGGATTCGCAGCGGAACACGCGCCCGCCATAGCCGTAATCCGGGCGGTCCCAGCCGCCGCCGCGGCGCACCGCGAACTCGCCGCGGCAGCCCTGCGACACCCACACGCTGCCGCGCTCGGAACCCCAGCTGCGCCCTTCGATGCAGGCCGAGCGCGACACCTGCCGGACCAGCTCGGCGCGACCGCGACCGGGGAATGCGCAGCGGTTGTAGCGGCCGTCGTTGGAATCGCAGCGGACGATGTTGCCGTAGCCCTGTCCATAGCCATATCCATCGTCCCGGCCATAGCGGTCGCCGCCCCGGTCGGACAGGCGGAAGTCGGCGCGGCACCCCTGCGACACCCAGACACTGCCGCGGCCGTAACCCCAGCTGCGCCCCTCGATGCACGGCGCCCTTGATATCTGCCGCTCCAGCAGTACGCGCCCGCCGCCGGTGGGACATTCACGGGTGCGGCCGTCGATGGATTCGCAGCGGATGACCTCATCCCGATAGCCGTCGCCGCCGTAGTACTGGGCGGCGGCGGGCGCCGCGGCAGAGCCGGCGAACAGGGCGACGGCAATGACAAGCTGGCTACGCATGGGCTGGCTCCTCCTGGCTCGGCCCGGCATGGGCGCGATTCACGGTTCCGACTGTAGGCGCGCCGGATTAACCGCAGGCAAAAATAGCGCGTTCGCCACCGCCCCGGACACGGCGCATTCAGATTTTCCGGCAGGCCGCCGGCCGTGCTCAGGCGCGGGCGAAATCGAAGGCCAGCACGTCGGCGATGCGCGGCGTGCCCAGCAACGCCATCAGCAGCCGGTCCACCCCCAGCGCGACCCCGGCGCAGGCGGGCAGGCCCTTCTCCAGCGCCGCCAGCAGCGCCGCATCCAGCGGGATCGCCTGCAGGCCGCGCTGGGCGCGCACCTGCACGTCGCGCTCGAAGCGCGCCCGCTGCTCGCGCGCATCGCGCAGCTCGTGGTAGCCGTTGGCCAGCTCCAGCGGGCCCAGGTACAGCTCGAAGCGCTCGGCCACCGGCGGATCGCCCTCGCGGATGCGTGCCAGCGCCGCCTGCGATGCCGGCCAGTCGTGCACCGCCAGCAGCACGTCGCTGCCGAACAGCGGCTGCAGCCGGTGGGTCATCAGCAGGTCCAGCCAATCATCGCGGGTCAGGCCGTCGGGATCGATGTGCATCTCGCCCAGCGCGCTGCGCAGGGTATCGACGTCGGCGGTCAGCGGGTCGAGCCGGAGGTGCTGCCAGTAAAGGTCGCGGAAGCTGGTGACCACCGGCGCTGCATCGCGCCCGACCAGCGCCAGCGCGGCGCGCACCAGCGCCACGGTTTCGTCGAGCAGGCGCAGGTGGTCCCAGCCGATGCGGTACCACTCCAGCATGGTGAATTCGGGGTTGTGGCGGCCGCCGGCCTCGCCGTCGCGGAACACCCGGCCAAGCTCGTAGCAATCGCCGATGCCCGCCGCCAGCAGGCGCTTGAGCGCGAACTCGGGCGAGGTGCGCAGCCAGCGCGTGCGTGGCGCGCCGTCGGTGCGGCCGGAAAACTGCAGCGAGAACGAGGCGATGTTCGGCTCTGTGTTGCCGGCCAGCGATAGCACCGGGGTTTCCACCTCCAGCACCCCGCGGGTGTGGAAGAACTCGCGCACGAGGCGGTTGAACGCGGCGCGCAGGCGCAGCGCCTCGGGCAGCGCGGTCGGCTGCCAGCTCATGCGTGCTCCACCAGGAAGGCCAGCAGCTTCGCCTCGTCCCAGACTTCGATGCCCAGCTCCTCGGCCTTGGCCAGCTTGGAGCCGGCCTCGCTGCCAGCCACCACGAACGAGGTCTTCTTCGACACGCTGCCAGCGGCCTTCGCGCCCAGCGCCTCGAGCTTCTCCTTCGCTTCGTCGCGGCCCATCGACGCCAGCGTGCCGGTCAGCACGACGGTCTTGCCTTCCAGCGGGCCCGCCGCCTGCTCGCCGCGCTCGGGCAGGCGCGCGCGCAGGTCCGCCTGCGCCTGCGCGGCGCGCAGCAGCAGGCCGGCGTTGGCCTCGATCTCCAGCCACGCAACCAGCGCGCCGGCGGTCTCAGCCGGCAGGCCGGCGGTGACGAGGTTGTGCACCGGCGCATCCAGCAGGGCCTGCGCGTCGGCGAACGCACCGCCAAGCTGACCGGCGCGCACCGGCGTGATCTTCGGAATCTCCAGATCGACCAGCAGCGTCGCCAGGTCCAGCGCCTCGGCCAGCTTCGGATTCGGCGCACGCGCATCGGTGATGCGCACGCCGCGCGCCAGCAGGCGGTCGATCACCTGCTGGTTGCCGGGCTGGTCGAGGAAATGACCGAGCGCGCGCGCCACTTCGCCACCGATGTCGGGCACGCGCTTGAACAGCGGCCACGGCAGGCGGCGGATCAGTTCGAGGTCGCCGAACCACTGCGCCAATGCCTTGGCGGTGCTTTCGCCGACGTGTTCGATGCCGAGCGCAAACAGGAAACGCGCCAGCGTGGTGTCGCGGCTGCGGTCGATCGCCTCGATCAGGTTGTCGGCCCATTTGGTCGCCACCTTGCCGGCCTTGACGGTCTCCGGCACGGTGCCGTCACGCTCGTCGGCGCGCCGCTTCATTTCCAGCAGGTCATCGAGGGTCAGGCGATACAGGTCGGACACGTCCTGCAGGTAGCCGAATTCGGCCAACGATTCGATGTAGCGCTCGCCGAGGCCGTCGATGTCCATCGCGCGGCGCGAAGCGAAGTGGAACACCGCCTGCACCCGTTGCGCCGGGCAACTCAGTTCGCCCGAGCAGCGCCACACCGCAGCGCCCTCCTCGCGCACCACCTCCGCGCCGCAAACGGGGCAACGCGTCGGCATCGACCACGGCTGCGTGCCCGACGGGCGCTGGTCCAGCACCACCTGCACCACTTCCGGGATCACGTCGCCGGCGCGGCGCACGATCACCGTATCGCCATTGCGCACGTCCAGCCGCGCAACGTGGTCGGCGTTGTGCAGCGTCGCGCGGGTGACGGTGACACCGCCGACCTGCACCGGCTTCATCAGCGCCCACGGCGTCACCGCGCCGGTGCGGCCGACGTTGACTTCGATCGACTCCAGCACGGTCATTTGTTCCTGCGCCGGGAACTTGTGCGCGATGGCCCAGCGCGGCGCCCGCGACACGAAGCCCAGCTCGCGCTGGCCGGCATAGTCGTCGAGCTTGTAGACCACGCCGTCGATGTCGAACGGCAGGCCGTCGCGGGCCGCGCCGATACGTCGGAAGTAGGCCAGCAGGCCTTCGACGCCCTGCACCACCGTGGCCAGGTCGCTGACCGGGAACCCCCACTCGCGCAGCAGCGCCAAGGTGGCCGAATGGGTGGCCGGCAGCGCGCCACCCGCAACCTCGCCGATACCGTAGGCGAAGAAGCTCAGCGGACGCTGCGCGGTGACGGCCGGATCGAGCTGGCGCAGCGAACCGGCGGCGCCATTGCGGGGGTTGGCCAGCACCTTGCCGCCGTGCAGGCGCGCGTGTTCGTTGTACTTCTCGAAGTCGGCGCGGGGCATGTAGACCTCGCCACGCACTTCCAGCACCTCCGGCCAGCCGCTGCCGCGCAGTTGCAGCGGAATCGCCTTCAGCGTGCGCAGGTTCGCGGTCACGTCCTCGCCGCTGGCACCGTCGCCGCGGGTGGCGCCCTGCACGAACACGCCCTGTTCGTAGCGCAGGCTGATCGCCAGGCCATCGAGCTTGGGTTCGGCGGAAAACACGAGTTCGCCGCGATCCAGCGTTTCATCGATGCGGCGCACGAAATCCTGCACTTCCTCGTCGCTGAAGGCGTTGCCCAGCGACAGCATCGGGATGGCGTGGCGGACTTCAGCGAACCTGCCGGAGGGCGCACTGCCGACGCGCCGGGTGGGCGATCCCGGGAGCGCCAGTTCCGGGTGCGCGGCCTCGAGTTCGTCCAGTTCGCGCAGCATCCGGTCGTACTCGGCGTCCGGGATGTCCGGCGCGTCGAGTACGTGGTAGCGGTAGCTGGCGTCTTCCAGCTTCTTTCGCAGCTCGGCGGCGCGTTCGGCGAGGGTGGCGGTCATGCCGCGATTTTAGCGTTGCCGCGGTGGGCACCAACGGACGGCGCCGGATCCCGGCCCCGTCCGCATCCGCCCAAGCCGATCGCGCCAAGCCCAACGCCCACCGGAGCCGGGTCCGGGGTCGGCGGGGTTTCAGAGCACCCGCGGCGCGCTGGAAAAGTACCCGCCCGTGGTTTCGTAGTTGATCGCGCTGCTGGCGTTGAACAGCGCGGCGGTGGCGGTGAACTGGGTGGGACTGAGGAACACCTGGGTGGTCGCCGAGGAGCCTTCCAGCGTGTAGTAGAGCCAGTATTTCCTGTCGCTCGGCTTGTAGCCGAAGCTGTAACTTTCAACCTTCTTCCAAGCCATGGCCTGCTCCGCAGTGGGTGTCCCCATGCCAACGGGGAAACCGGGCCAGGCAGGCCTGACCCGTGCGGGTTACCAGCGCGAGGTCCTGCCCAGCGGCGGCGCCGCATTCTGGCGATCGTAGGCGCGCAGCTCGTCGCGGATGTGCTGGATGCGCTGGCGGCCCAGCGCGCTGCGTTCCTCGTCCAGCACCACGCCGTCCAGCAGGTCGGCCATGCGCTGCGCCGCCGGCTCCATGGTTTCCCACGCGTCCAGCGCCGCCACCGGCGCCGGCAGGGTGAGGAAGAAGGCGATGGCCGGGGTTTCGACGTCGGCGATGCGGGCCATGTCGAAGCTGCCCGGCTTGATGATGTTGGCCACGCTGAAGATCGGCCCGGCTTCGGGACGGCCGTCCACCAAGCGGTGGAATACGTCCATGTAGCCGAAGGTCAGGCCCGCCTTCTCGGCCGCCACCACGATGTCGGGGCCGCGCAGCTTGTTGCCGGCCTTGGCGGCGACGTACAGCGAGATGATGCGGTCGAACTGGTCGACCGGGCGCTTGCCCAACTCGCCCTGCGGCGCGCCGGTGGCCAGCGGCAGCTCCTCCTGCCCGGCCTCGCCTTCGCCCCAGCTATCGGCCAACTGCTCGCCCAGCGAAGGCTCGGTGCGGTCGCCGGCCTCGCGCACGGCCTCGCGCGGCAGGCGGCGGCCCTGCCCGTCCTTGCGGCTGCGGCCGAAGAAGATGATCGCACCGAGCAGCAATGACATCGCCACCGCGATGCCAATCCGGAGCAGGGTCATGTCCGACATCAAGCAATCTCCATAAAGCGGTTCATGCGGCGCCGGCCAGGCGCGCGGCTTCGGCGAGGTCGACGGACACCAGGCGCGACACGCCCGGTTCGCGCATGGTCACGCCCGAGAGCTGCCGCGCGGCTTCCATCGTCGCCTTGTTGTGGGTGACGAACAGGAACTGTACCGCCTCGCTCATCTCGCTGACCATCGCGGTGAAGCGGCCGACGTTGGCTTCGTCCAGCGGCGCGTCCACCTCGTCCAGCAGGCAGAACGGCGCGGGATTGAGGCGGAAGATCGCGAACACCAGCGCCACCGCGGTCATCGCCTTCTCGCCGCCGGACAGCAGGGTGATGTTGGACACGCGCTTGCCAGGCGGCCGCGCCATGATCGTCACGCCGGTATCCAGCAGGTCGTCGCCGGTCAGTTCCAGGTAGGCATGGCCACCGCCGAACAGCCGCGGATAGAGTTCCTGCACGCCAGCGTTGACGCGGTCGAAGGTGTCGCGGAACCGCCCGCGGGTCTCGCGGTCGATCTTGCGGATCGCCTCTTCCAGCGTCTCCAGCGCGGCGCTGAGGTCGGCGTCCTGCGCATCCAGGTATTCCTTGCGCTGCGCGGCTTCGGCATGTTCGGCGATGGCGGCGAGGTTGACCGGCTCCAGGCGGCGCAGCTTCGCGTCCAGCTCACCAACCGTGCGTTCCCATGCGCCCGCGTCGGCGTTTTCCGGCAGCGTGTTCAGCACCTCGTCCATGACGAAGCCGGCCTCGACCACCGCTGCGGTGAACTGCTCGGCCTTCAGCGCCAGCGCCTGCTGGTCGAGGCGGCGCTGGCCGATGGCCTCGCGTTGCGCCAACGCCTGCGCGTCGCGCTGCTGGCGCACCTGCTCGTGCTGGCGCAGCTCGGCATCGATGCCCTCCAGCGCGGAGCGGGCCTGCGCCAGCTCGCGGTCGGCGCGCACGCGTTCTTCCAGCGCAGCCTGGCGCTCGGCTTCCAGCGCCTGCACCGGCGCATCGCCCTCGGCCATCTGCGCGGCAAGGTCACCCAGCCGCGAATCCAGCTGCCCGCGCTGCCCGCCCATGCGCTCCAGCGCCTGCGCCAGCGCCACCGCCTGCACCCGCTGCGATTCCAGCGTCAGCGCCAGCGCGTGGGCGGCGTCGCGGGCTTCGCGGGCGGCGTTGCGGGCGGCCTCGCGCTTGTCGGTGAGGTAGCGACGCTCGTTTTCCAGCGTCTGCCGGGCCGACTCCAGGTTGCCCATCCGGCCCAGCGCATCCTCGATGCGGATGCGCGCCTCGGCGGCCTGTTCCTTGTTGCCTTCCAGCGTCTCGCCCAGCTGCGCCAGTTCGCCGTCGATGCGGGCGATGCGGTTGCGTGCGTTCTCCAGCCGGCCCTGCTGGCTCTGCAACTGGCCCGCCAGTTCGGATACGTTGCGATGCGCCATGTACAGCTGGCGCTGCGCGTCCTCGCGCTGCTGCTCGGCCGCCAGGTGCGCATCGCGCAGCTGGACCAGCGCGGCGTCCAGTTCACGCTCGCGCTGGGCGTGCTGCTCGATCTCGGCGCGCAGCGACTGGATTTCCTTCTCGCGCAGCAGCGCGCCCTGCTTGGCCGCGCCGGAACGGGCGATGCGTACCCAGCCGTCGCCCAGGCGTTCGCCGCCGCGGGTGATGACCGAATCGCCTTCGCCCAGGGTGGCCTGCAGCGCACGGGCATCGGCCAGCGTGTCGGCGGCGTGCAGCCGCGCCAGCAGGCGGCGGATCGCGCGCGGGCCCTGCACTTTCGCCGCCAGTGAGGTGGCGGGATAGGTGGCGTCATCGGCCGTGCCCGCGACGAGTGCCAGCCGGCCTTCGCCGAGTTCGCCCAGCGCATCGACCAGCTGCTCCGGCGCCTCCACGATGACCGCTTCGATCAACTGGCCGAGCGCGGCTTCGACCGCGTTCTCCCAGCCGGCGTCGACCTGCAGCCGCTCGCCCACGCGGGCGGCATCGTTCAGGCCCTGCGCTTCCAGCCATTGCCTGGCCGCGCCCTTTTCCTGCCCAAGCGCTGCCGCCTGCAGGGTTTCCAGCGAAGACAAGCGGCCGCGCGCCGCCTGCGCCTGCTTGCGCAGCTCGGCCAGTTCCGACTGGGCGGCGCGCTGGCGCTCCTGCACCTGGGCAGTGGCCTGCTTGCGGGTTTCCACCTCGCCGGTCAGCGACTCCAGCGATTCCTTCTGGGTTTCGTGCTGCAGCTGCAGCTGCTCGAAGGCATCGGCAAGGGTGTCGAGGTCGAGCCCGGCGCGCTCCTCGCGCAGCTGCTGGCGGCGACGGTCGGCGTCGATGATCTGCCGGTCGAGGTGTTCGATGCGGGTGCGCTCGACGTCGCCGGCGCGCGCGGCTTCCGCCTGCTCGCGGCTGTGCGCGTCCCAGCGCTGCTGCCAGTCGGCCAGCCGGGTTTCCGCTTCGCGCAGCGCGTCCTGCCGCAGCAGGTCTTCCTCCTGCAGCAGCTCGAGCTTGGGCTCCGCATCCGCCAATGCCTCGCGCAGCACGTCGAGCTTCTGCTGGTCGCCGCTGATATGGCTGCCCAGTTCGGCCAGCGCCGCCTGCGCCTCGTCGCGCGCGCGCTGCAGGCGTACCGACAGCTCGCGCTGGTGGGCGATCTGCTGTTCCACCCGCGCCAGCGTGCTGCCGACCTGGTAGACCGCGGCCTGCGCGGTGTTGAGCGCATCGCTGGCGGTTTCGCGGCGTTCGCGGCCGGTTTCCAGCTCGCTTTCGGCGTGGCGCTGCTCGGCGACCAGCTGCTCCAGCCGGGTTTCCTCGCGCGCCAGCTGCTCGCGCAGCCCTTGCAGGCGGGCGTCCAGCGCGCGGAACTCCAGCGCCTTCCATTCGGCGTCCTTGACCTTGCGTTCGGCCTGGATCGCGGTGTACTGCTCGGCCTGCTTGGCCTGCCGCGCCAAGTGCTGCAGCTGCTTGCCGACTTCCTCGCGCAGGTCGCTGAGGCGGTCCAGGTTCTCGCGGGTGTGGCGGATGCGGGTCTCGGTTTCCTTGCGCCGCTCCTTGTACTTGGAGATGCCGGCAGCTTCTTCCAAGTAGACGCGCAGTTCCTCGGGCTTGGCCTCGATGACCTGCGAGATCATGCCCTGCTCGATGATCGAGTAGCTGCGCGGCCCAAGGCCGGTGCCGAGGAACAGGTCGGTGATGTCGCGGCGACGGCACTTGCCGCCATTGAGGTAGTAGCCGCTCTGGCCATCGCGGCTGACCGTGCGCTTGACCGAGATTTCGTTGAACGCCGCGTATTCGCCGGTGATCGTGTGGTCGCTGTTGTCGAAGATCAGCTCGACGCTGGCCTGCGATACCGGCTTGCGCGCCGAGCTGCCGGAGAAGATGACGTCGGTGAGCGAGTCGCCGCGCAGGCGGCTGGCCGCGCTCTCGCCCATCACCCAGCGGATCGCGTCGATGATGTTGGACTTGCCGCAGCCGTTCGGACCGACGATGCCGGTCATGTTGGTCGGCAGGTGCAGCGTGGTCGGATCGACGAAGGACTTGAAGCCGGACAGCTTGATGGTGGACAGGCGCATGCGCGTCGGTGAACCCTTGGCGGCGCGCATCCGCGCCGCTGGAAAATTGGACTGACTCGATCCCCTAAACCATTGTTTTATCTAAGGGAAACCCTGCGGCAACCCGATGCCGACAGATGAGTATAGCGGCGCTATGCGGCCTCGTCGGGGGTTCGCGCGCGGATCGCCAGCGCGTGGATGTCGGTCTGCATCATCTCGCCCAGCGCGGCGTAGACCAGCCGGTGGCGGGCCAGCGGCAGCTTGCCGGCGAAGGCGGCGCTAACGATATCGACGCCGAAATGCCCCTGCCCGCCGCGCGCACCGGCATGCCCGGCGTGCTTGTGGCTGTCGTCGGTGACCTCCAGCGACAGCGGCGCCAGGGCCTGCGACAGCCGCTCGCGGATGCGTTCGACCCGCGCCGGGTTCAGCCGCGGGATGTCCGCCTCACTCCAGCCGCCGCTCACGGCAGCACCTTGCGGAACGGGCGCACGTCCACCCGCACGTACACGCCGGCGGCACGGTAGGGATCGGCATCGGCCCAGGCGCGGGCGGCCTCCAGCGAATCGAACCGGGCCACCACGAGGCTGCCCGAGAAGCCCGCCGGGCCCGGATCCTCGGCGTCGATGGCCGGGCACGGACCGGCCAGCAGTAGCCGGCCCTCGTCGCGAAGCGCGTGCAGGCGTGCCAGGTGTTCCGGCCGCGCGGCCTGCCGCTTTGCCAGCACGTCCTGTCCGTCGTAGCCCTCGATCACGTACCACATCGCATCCGCCCTCCATGAACCGTTGCCGCCATTGTAGGGGCGGCCAGTGGACAGCCGCGGCAGCAGCCCGTACCCTTGGCCGATCGTGTAAGGCCCGATCCCGCGGCCCGCGCGGCCATCCGGCGCCCCACACGCCGCCCCGCGCCCGCCGATCCGGCCTCCCGCCACCCGTTCCGATGCCGCCCGCTGGCCGGGTGCATGCGCGCAGTGGCGGATTGCTGCAGGCGCAAGGTGACCCGGCCGGTACGGCCATCGACACATGCCGTGGCCCGGAGGGGGCCGCAAACCAGATGACATCCGAATCCAGCAGCGGCCCGGCGGCCGATGCCCCCGCCCACAATCCGAGCATGCGCCCCGAACAGCAGGCCGCGCCGCAGCAGCAGGAAATGCCGCTGGCGATGGTGCTTGGACAGCCGGTGGTGGAAATCCCGAGGGATCTCTACATCCCGCCGGACGCGCTGGAAGTCATCCTCGACGCCTTCGAGGGCCCGCTGGACCTGCTGCTGTACCTGATCCGCCGGCAGAACCTGGACATCCTCGACATCCCCGTCGCCGAGATCACCCGGCAGTACGTGGACTACATCCAGGCCATGCACGAGATGCGCTTCGAGCTGGCCGCCGAATACCTGGTCATGGCCGCGATCCTGGCCGAGATCAAGTCGCGCATGCTGCTGCCGCGTCCGCCCAGCGAGGAAGGCGTGGAAGAGGATCCGCGCGCCGACCTGGTGCGCAGGCTGCAGGAGTACGAGCGCTACAAGAAGGCCGCCGAGGACCTGGACACGCTGCCGCGGCAGGACCGCGACACCAGCGTGGCCATGGCCCACGTGCCCGACCGCGCCGCCGTGCGGCTGCCGCCCCCGGTCGAACTGAAGGAAATGCTGCTGGCCCTGCACGACGTGTTCAAGCGCGCCGAGCTGTACACCCAGCACGCGATCAAACGCGACGCACTGAGCGTGCGCCAGCGCATGGGCGAACTGCTGGAGCGGCTGGCCGGTGGCGCCTTCCACCGCTTCGAATCGCTGTTCACCGTGGAGGAAGGCAAGCTGGGCGTGGTGGTCACCTTCCTCGGCCTGCTCACGCTCGCCAAGGAACAGCTGATCGACATCGTGCAGGAGGCGCCGCTGGCGCCGATCTACGTGAAGTCGCTGACTTCGGGCGAAGACGCGCCCGCGCTGGACGAGCTGTCCAGCGAGTTCGATGACGCAACCGGGCCGAACGCATGACCGACATCGACCAATCCCTTGTCACCCGTATCGTCGAGGCCGCGCTGCTGGCGTCGCACCAGCCGCTGACGCTGGTCCAGCTGAAGGGCCTGTTCCCGCTGGACGAGCCGGCGCCAGGGGACAGCGTGGAAACCGCGCTGGCCGAGCTGCAGGCGGCCTGCGCGACGCGCGGCGTGGAACTGGTCGAGGTGGCCTCGGGCTGGCGCTTCCAGGTCAAGGGAGATGTCCACCCGTGGGTGGCACGGCTGTGGTCCGAGCGGCAGGCCAAGTACACCCGCGCGACGCTGGAGACGCTGGCGCTGATTGCCTACCGCCAGCCGATCACCCGCGGCGAGATCGAGCAGATCCGCGGCGTCACCGTGAACAGCAGCATCATCAAGGCGCTGGAAGAGCGCGAGTGGATCCGCGTGGTCGGCCATCGCGACGTGCCCGGCAAGCCCGAGCTGCTGGCCACCACCAAGACCTTCCTCGATTACTTCGGACTGAAGCGGCTGGACGAACTGCCGCCGCTGTCGGAGCTGAAGGAGATCGGCGAGCTGGAACCGCAGCTGCCGTTCGCGCCGGCCATTCCGGCCGGGATGTCCGGCGGCGAAATGGTGTCAGGGACCATTTCCGATGAAAACGACGCCATCGGGCAGCAAGACGAGGAAATGGTCCCTGACACCATTTCCATACCGGAGCAGTCGGATACAGACGTCGACTCCGCTTCAGCAGACCAAGCTTTCGCAAGCGAAGACGCGAGCGAACCCCAACCCAACCAAGAACCCCACGGAGACGACGCGGATACCGCATCGTCGGAGCACACAGATGAGCAATGACACCCCCCGCCGCCCGCTGAGCCTGAAGCGCGCCGCCACCGAAACCGCCGCCCCGCAGATCAGCGAGCGCCTGCACAAGGTGCTGGCGCAGGCCGGCCTCGGCTCGCGCCGCGCGCTGGAAGCACGCATCGCCGACGGCCTGGTCAAGGTCAACGGCGAGGTCGCGCAGACCGGCATGAGCATCACCGGCGGCGACAAGATCGAGATCGACGGCCGCACCTTCGTGGCCAGCGCGCTGACCGATCCGCCGCGCGTGCTGATGTACAACAAGCCGGAAGGCGAAGTGACCACCCGCGAAGACCCCGAAGGCCGCCCGACCATCTTCGACGCGCTGCCGTCGCTGAAGGGCGCGCGCTGGATCGCGATCGGCCGCCTCGACATCAACACCACCGGCCTGCTGCTGCTCACCACCGACGGCGAGCTGGCCAACGCGATGATGCATCCCAGCCACGAGGTGGAACGCGAATACGTCTGCCGCGTGCGTGCGCCGGAAGGCGAGGAAACCGTGTCCGACAAGCTCGTCGACCGACTGGCCCGCGGCGTTGCGCTGGAGGACGGCCCGGCCAAGTTCGACGAGATCGAACGCGTGACCGGCGCCAACGCCCCGCAGGAAAGCAGCCACGACTGGTTCCGGGTGCTGCTGAAGGAAGGCCGCAACCGCGAAGTGCGCCGGTTGTGGGAATCGCAGGGCTGCCAGGTCAGCCGCCTCAAGCGCATCCGCTACGGCCAGGTGCGCCTGCCGCAGCCGCTGCTGCGCGGGCACTCGCAGGAGCTGCCGCAGGCCGAGGTCGAGGCGCTGCGCAAGGCAGTCGGGCTGGAAGACGGCGCGCCGTCCGCGCTGACGCTGATGCCGGTGCTGGGCCAGCGCAAGGCCGGCAAGACCGTGGTCGCCGGCAACGCCCGTGGCCATGGCTACGTCGGCGGCCACACCACCGCCGATGAAGGCCGCGAACTGCGCCGCTTCGACGCCTTCCGCGAGGATCGCGGTCGCCGTGGCGCCCCCCGCAAGCCCGGTGGCCTGACCGTCAGCGGCGAAATGGCCGCGGCGCAGCGCGACAAGCGCCTGAAGGTGAAGGGTCCGCGCCAGCCGGGCCAGCGCATGAAGCCCGGCGAGCAGCGCGGCGACAACCCGGCGGCGATGCGTACCTGGTTCGTACCGGATGGCGTGGACACCGGCCCGTCCGGCCACCGCAACCCCGGCCAGCGTGGGCCGAAGAAGTTCGGCGACAAGCCCTATGGCGAACGTAGCGGCGGCGCAGGCCGCCCCGGCGGCGGCAAGCCGCGCGGGCCGGGAGCCGGTTTCGGCGGCGACGCCCGCGGCCCCAAGCCGTTCGGTGAGCGCGGCCCGCGCCGCGAAGGCGGCCCGGGCGCCGGTGAAGCGCGCCCACAGCGCGCGCCCAAGCCCTACGGCCATCCGGGCAATGCCCCGCACTTCCCGTCCGACCATGCCCACGGCGGCGGCTTCAATCCCTACGGCGGCGCCGGCCACGGCGACGCCCGCGGCCCGCGTGGCCCGCGGCCCGGTGGCCCGCGGCCCGGTGGCCCACGTCCGGGCGGCCCGCGTCCGGGCGGCAACC
>JAANMW010001542.1_pt1 | contig 23676 bp, 17 predicted proteins | sample 7279671 | NCBI WGS metagenome assembly JAANMW01 (sample SAMN14094541, study PRJNA606508) | bioreactor metagenome | isolation source: A lab-scale SPAN reactor treating ammonium-rich wastewater day 247 | place: Ireland: Galway | collected 2017-09-19 | reverse complement strand
CGTGCAAATCGCGGCGCAGGCGGTCACTATGACTCGCCAGCGATCAACGGGTAGAGCAGGTCGGCGACGACAGCGTTGAACGCGGCGGATGGGTGGGCGTCGGCGCGGCTGACGACACGCTCCTCGATCGGCATGGCCGCAGCGGCGTCGGTCAGCTTGACAATATCAGGATGGCCGAGCGATTCGAGATGCTGCTGCACGCGGTCAACGTACGGGACACTGCTGACCGGATCTTCCATGTTGGGGAAGATCACCGTGATCAGGCGCGCGCCGACCGAGTCGGCATAGTCAACCATGCGGTCGATCTCCTGCGCATGGATCGACCAGATGAACGAGTCGTCATAGGCGCTGTACAGCCACGCCCACTGCGAAATCCCCTGCGACGACAAGAACATGCCCTGCCGGAACAAGCGCCAATAAATGAAGTTGGCGAGGTGTGATTCCTCAATCAGCGCGGGGCGTTCAAGCGGGATCGGGGATTCCCATACGAGGCCGTTGCTGATGGCGGCGACGTCGATGTCGTTAAGCAAGTACTGCCAGATGATGATGTCCGGCTTGGCGTAGGGGTAGTCCATCACCGCTTGGGTCTGGTGCAGGGTGGACGAGCCGCCTTTGCCCAGATTGACCACGGCATAACCGCTGCCCAGACGCGCTTGCAGCCGATCCGGAAAGCGCAGCGCGGGGTCTTCGATTCCCCAGCCCTCGGTGAACGAATCGCCCACGGCGAAGATCACCGTTTTCCCCGCAAGGTCTTCGGCTGTCCACTCGCGATCGCGATAGCCGAGGCTGTTGAACGCCATGTAACGCGCGATCCAGTTCTCGCCGGCGCGCGTCCACTGCATCGGGGTGTCGCTGGCCGCGTAACAGCAGCGCAGCGCCAGCTCCGCCCCGCCCACCAGCGCCCCAACCGTAACCCACGTCACAATCAAGCCACCGGCCACCGTTGAGGCGCGCCCATGCCCCCGCTGATTTATCAGCAGTAGTCCAGCCCCAAACAAGAGGTAAAGTCCGATGACCGGCAGCATGTTCCCGTCCTAGTGTTGACGTGCGACATTGTGCGCCTAACGGTACACTGTGACAAGATCGAGTGCGTTTCAGGCGGCGAACGAGGGGCCGTTGGGGGACGCCGACGTTGATTTGCACCGTTCAGCACCACCTCGTCCGCACATCCACACTCATCGGATTGTCAGATTCAGCCCCTAACTATTGGGGGTTGAGCGCGATCCGGCGGGCGACCCCCAATTTATAGGGTCGTTGAGCGAACATCACTCCTTAGACTCGCTTTTTACACCGTTCGCTGAGCAAGGAACATCCAACCTGTGGAATTGACTAAAACAGACCTGTCCTCACACGACAAGCCATCGGCGACTCCCGTTCCGACCGATGACTTGGCGGTGTGGCTGCACGAAAAAGAAACCATCTTGGGCCGCCTCGGGGTCGATCCGGCCCACGGCCTGACGACGGTCGAAGCAGACAAACGCGCCGCCAAATACGGCCCCAACGTGCTTACCGAAAAAGGCGCTGAATCGCCGCTCAAAATCCTGCTTGCCCAGCTCACCGACCCGCTGGTGATGATCCTGATCGGCGCGGCGGTCGTATCGGCCCTGCTCGGCGAAACCAAGAGCGTGATCGCCATCGCCCTGATCGTCATCGCCAACGCGGCGCTTGGCGTGTCGCAAGAGTATCGCGCCGAGAAGGCCATCGCGGCGCTGCAAAAGATGAGCGCGCCGAACGTGCGTGTTCGCCGTGGCGGCCGTGAGGAGGAAATCTCGCCTGCTGCGCTCGTGCCCGGTGACATCGTCGTGCTTGAGGCCGGCAGCATCGTCCCCGCCGACGGCCGTGTGATCGAGTCGGTGAATATGAGCGTGCAGGAGGCGTCGCTCACCGGCGAGTCGCTTGCGGTTGAAAAGTCGACCGACGCGCTCGTTAACCCGGCCACGCCCATCGGTGACCGGAACAACATGGTGTATATGGGCACGTCCGTCACCTACGGGCGCGGTGTCGCCGTCATCACCGCGACGGGCATGCACACCGAACTCGGCCACATCGCCAACCTGATCGCCACCGTCGAGACCGAGCCGACCCCCTTGCAGCGCCGCATGGCCGAACTGGGCAAGGCGCTGTTTTTCTTGTCGCTCGGCATTGTCGCGGTCGGCACGATCCTCGGTCTCATCAACGGCGGCGCTATTCAAGACACGTTCCTCAACGGCGTAGCGATGGCGGTCGCCGTGGTGCCGGAAGGGCTTCCGGCAGTCGTCACGATCGCGCTGGCCTTGGGCGCTCAGCGTATGCTGCACCGCCGCGCGCTCATCCGGAAACTGCCGGCGGTCGAAACGCTCGGCTCGGTGACGACCATCTGCTCAGACAAGACCGGTACGCTCACGCAGAATCTGATGACCGTCAAGTCGATCTACTTCGCGGAAGGCCGCGACAATGTGATCGAGGTCAACTTACGGCAGGAGGGTGCGAGCATCTTCCGCCTCGACACCGACCGCCGGATGTTCAATTACCGCCCCGTGCGCGAGAACGTCGAAGCGACGCTGCTGACCGCCGCGGCGCTGTGCAACGACGCCCAGCCGCAGTTCTCCAGCGAAAACGTGTTTCACATCCTCGGTGACCCGACCGAAGCGGCGCTGCTGGCCGCGGCGGGCGTTCACGGCTTGCTGAAGGCGGATCTTGAGAAGCACATGCCGCGCATCGCCGAAGTGCCGTTCTCGTCGGAACGTAAGCGCATGACGACGATTCACTCGGTGGACGGCAAAGTGCCATTCGCGACCGTCGAGCACGATACGAACCCATACGAAACCAGCGTTATCCCGGTATACAACGGCGCCGCCTATCCGTCCTATATCGCGTTCATGAAGGGCGCCGTCGAGCAGATGGTCGAGGTGTGCGACACCATCCGCGTTCACAACGACATCTTCAGCATGGACACCGTGCACGTACACCCGGAGCACAATCCGAACGGCCTGACTTATCGTGAGCGTGTGCTCGCTAAGGATGCCGAGAAGGCGTCCGAGGGACTGCGCGTTCTGGGCATCGCCTACAAGAACTTGGATACGCTGCCGAAGAAGGTCGACGTTGAGCAGGTCGAGCACGGCTTCACGTTCCTCGGCTTCGTCGCGATGATCGACCCGCCGCGCCCTGAGGTCATGGACGCTGTGGCGCGCTGCATCACCGCCGGCATCCGCCCCGTGATGATTACCGGCGACCATCCCGCGACGGCCTTCGCCATCGGCAAGGAATTGCAGATCATCAGCGACGCGAACTACGAGACCGCCAAGAAGGCCGGCCATATCTACACGGGCCGGGAAATTTCGATGATGAGCGAGGCTCAGCTCAATAACGCGGTCAAGCACGCGTCCGTGTTCGCCCGCGTGTCGCCCGAACACAAGCTCAATATCGTGCAGGCGCTGCAATCGCAGAACCACATCGTGAGCATGACCGGGGATGGCGTCAACGATGCGCCGGCGCTCAAGAAGGCCGACATCGGCGTGGCGATGGGCATCACCGGCACGGCGGTCAGCAAGGAAGCCTCGTCGATGGTTATCCTCGACGACAACTTCGCGACTATCGTGGCCGCCGCCGAGGAAGGCCGCACGATCTACGACAACGTGCGCAAGTTCATCAAGTACATCCTCGGCAGCAACATCGGCGAGGTCGGCGTGCTGTTCGTCACCCAACTGCTGCGGCTGCCGCTGCCGCTGAACACGCTGCAAATCCTATGGATGAATCTGGTCACTGACGGGCTGCCGGCGCTGGCGCTCAGCGTCGAGAAGGGGGAGGCCGACGCCATGCAGCGACCGCCGTACGACCCGCGCGAGAGCGTCTTTAGCCGCGGCCTCGGTTGGTACCTGATCCGCATCGGTGTGGTGATCGGCTTGCTGGGGCTGGCGGTCGTCACGCTCGTGCCGGTGCAGCGTGTGGACGGAACCGCCCTTTCGTTCCTCATGCAGCTCGTGCAGACCTCGCAGGGGGCCACCGTCGCCGCGCCTTCTGCGTACGGCAGCGCGCTGTGGAGCACGATGGTCTTTACGACGCTGGTGTTCGTGCAGATGGGCCACGCGCTGGCCGTCCGCAGCGAACGCTACCCGATTTGGAAGATCGGCTATGGCACCAACAAAGCGGTGATCGGCGCGATCGCCCTGACGGTCGGGCTGCAGCTCGGCTTGCTGTATGTGCCGTTCCTGCAAGATTTCTTCGGAACCGTGCCGCTGCCGCCGATTGATTTCGTGATCTGCGTGATCCTTGCGATCGTGACCTATGCGTTCGTGGAGTTGGACAAGCTCCTCATCGTCCGCCGCCACAAGCCGGTCAACGGCTTGACCGCGCAGTCCTAACCTGCGTCTCAGCGGAATCTGCTACCGTAGCAGCACCTCAACGTCTTCACGCAAGGAGTCCGTCATGCCGGCCAAAGGCCAACCGATGCCCGAATTTGAGCTGCCCAATCAGGACGGGAAGATCATCAAGCTGAGCGATCTGCGCGGCAAGCGCGTGGTGCTGTTCGCGTTCCCTAAGGCCAACACCAGCGGATGCACGACGCAGGCGTGCGGCTTCCGTGACCGGTTCGCCAACATCCTGACCAAGAACGCGACCGTGCTCGGCATCAGCGCCGATCCTCAGAAAGACCTCAAGAAGTGGAAGGATCAAGAGGGCCTGCAATACGACTTGCTCAGCGACCTCGACCACGCGTACCTCGATGCGCTCGGCGTCTGGCAGGAGAAGTCGATGTACGGCAAGACGTACTGGGGCATCGTGCGCTCGCACTGGGTGATCGACGAGAACGGTAACGTGCTCGACGAACAGATCAAGATCAGCCCGGACGAGAGCGTCAAACAGGCTTACGACCTGCTCGGCTAATGCTCCTCTAGCGCAGAAATCAACGCGGCCGTGGATCAGTCCCCCGGCCGCGTTTGAGTCTCGATGGCGATTCGCGCAGGCTACATCGTCAGCACATGCTCGATGTCGGCCAGTTCCCGCGCGCTGAACTGCGCATTGGACAGCCCGCCGACGATGTCCTCGATCTGCGACACCTTGCTCGCGCCGATCAGCACCGACGTGATCGTGGGCAGGCGCAGCAGCCAGTTGACCGCCATCTGCGATAAGTTCTGTCCGCGCGCATGGGCGATCTCATTGAGGCGGCGCACCTTGACGAGCGTCGCGTCGACGTCACGCGCCGACAGGAACGGCGAGGTGTCGCTGGCCGCGCGCGAGTCCGCCGGGATGCCGTTCAAATACCGGTTCGTGAGCAGGCCCTGCGCCAGCGGCGAGAACGGAATCGCGCCGATCCCCTCGTCGTCCAGCACGTCGAGCAGGCCGCCCTCGACCCAACGGTCGAACAGGTTGTAGCGCGGCTGATGGATCAGACACGGCGTGCCGAGGTCTTTCAAAATCCGCACGGCGGCGCGGGTTTGCTCGGCGCTGTAATTGCTGAGGCCGACGTACAGCGCGCGACCGGAGCGCACGGCGTAATCCAGCGCGCTCATCGTCTCCTCGAACGGCGTGTCCGGGTCGGGGCGGTGGCTGTAGAAGATGTCGACGTAATCCAGCCCCATGCGCTTGAGGCTCTGGTCGAGGCTGGCGATCAAGTACTTGCGCGATCCCCACTCGCCGTATGGCCCCGGCCACATCAGGTAGCCCGCCTTGGTCGAGATAATCAACTCGTCGCGATAGGGCTTGAGGTCGCGCGCCAGCAACCGCCCGAAGTTCTCCTCGGCCGAGCCGGGCGGCGGGCCATAGTTGTTGGCGAGGTCGAAGTGCGTGATCCCGAGGTCGAACGCGCGCCGCACCATTGCGCGGCCGTTCTCGTAGACATCGACCCCGCCGAAGTTGTGCCATAACCCCAGCGATACCAGCGGCAGGCGCAGCCCGCTGCGTCCCGTGCGCCGGTAGCCGATCATCTCGTAACGCCGTTCATCTGCGCGGTATTCGCTCATCGCTGTCCCCTTTGACCGTTTTGGACGACCCGTGCGTAGAGTGTAGCGCGTCGCACATAGGCCACGTCAGGCCACGCGCAGCGAACCCGGAACAACACGTCAACCGGATGAGCCTTGCAACTCGATCTGAACACGTTCTTCAAAATCTGCCCTTAGTGACGAGTGCTGAGTGATGAGGGAAGGGCGGAACGACTGAACCACAGAGGACACGAAGGACACGGAGGGGAAGGGCAAAAGCGGACACAGAGACCATAGAGAACGGGGAGATCACAGAGGGGTCTGTAGGGGCGGGCGCTGCACGCTGCGTCCCTATAAGGCCTCTTTATGTCCTTCGTGGTTCGATCAGTTTGCCCTTGACTCACGACTCGGCGCTTGGCGAGGGTGCGCCCATCGTGCGACGCACGGAGTCGATGAGGGCGACGAGGGTAGTTTGTGTATAGCCGCGGCCGTGCAGCGCGTGGATGAACGCGGCGACCGCTGTGCTGAGGCCGTAATCGAAGCGCGGCCCAGCGGAGTTCTCGGCGATCAGCACGGCAGAAAATCCGGCGACATCCATGCCATCCGCGCACAGCTTGACGATCACAGCGGCGGGCAGCAGCGCCCACGGCGGAAGGGTGCGATGATCGAGGGTTTGCCGCTGGCGGGCAGACTGCCACGTAAAGACCGCGCGTCCGCCGCGATCGGGGCAGGCTAACGTGAAGCGGCCGTCTTCGGTGGGAAGGGCGGCGATCCACGCGTCATAGCCGGGCGCTTGCAGTATGAGCAGCGGCGTGCGCTGAGGGAAGTAGCGCTCGAACGAGGACAGCAGATTAAGCGGGATATCTTGTTGCACGATCATTCCTCTACGAGGGCGGGGATAATGGTACACGCTTGTGACCAAAGACGGTATTATAGCAAAGCCCTACCGCCAAGATGACCGTGGACTCTGCATTGAAACGACTGACTGCTGCCCTCGCTGCCGCCTTGACTTTCGCCTCGGTGATCGTCGCCGCGCAAGACACCGCCGCTCCGCAGATTGTGGCGGCGGATCAATGCGCTGCGCCGTACAGCCTCGCTCTCTTGAACGCCAGCAACGCGTGTGTGGGCCAGCCGTTCGGTTATGTGTGCAACGCGGGCGGCGCGCCGGCTGTCGAGCCGCCGGGGCCGGTGGCGAACTCGCTGGCTGCGACCGGCGCACTGGTGGAAACCGGCGTGATCGAATCGGTGCGCACGCCGCCATTGAGCGCCGGAGGCGGGCCGTATGGGATCGCCTATTTGCGGGTGGCGGTTGAGGACTCGCCGGTGACATACAGCGCACTGCTGCTGGGTGACGTGAGCGTCCGCAATGTGACTCCGCCGGAGTTTCCCGCTTGGCAGGCGATCCAAGTTGAAACGGTCGATCCGCCGGTGCAGTGCGAGTCAGCGCCGTTCAGCACATTGATCTTGCAGAATCCGGTCGTCGGCAATCCGGCGCGGCTGGTGGTCAACGGCGTGAGCATCGACCTGAACGGCACGCTGGCGGTACAGACCACATCTACCGCGACGACGTTCTTCACGCTGTCCGGCACGCTGCGCGCAGTCGCCAACGGCGTGATCCAAGCGGCCAGCGCGGGACAGGAGATGCGCGTCGATCATGCGCCCGGCGACGTGAGCCAACCGCTCGGCACCCTGAGCGCGCCGGCGGCGTTCAATCAAGACCGCGTGAATCACCTGCCGCTGCCGCTGTTCGATCGGCCGATACAGGTGGCGCAGGGAGGTGTGGCGACGACGACCGGCGCGGTGAACTTGCGCACGGGGCCGTCGACCGATTTCGGCGTGATCGTACAGGTTCCGGCGCAGACGCGCGTGACGCTGTTGGGCCGCAACGAACCGGCGACGTGGTATCACGTGCGGATTCCGGACGGCACGACGGGCTGGATGCTGGGCGAGCTGCTGATCGGCGACTTCTCGCAGGTGACGAGCGCCTACGAGGCGACGCCTCAGCCCGTGCAGCGGCTTGGGGACTTGGGCCAGAAGGCGCGTGTGATCGCCCCGAACGGCTTTGATCTGCGCGTGGCGCCGGACATCGGTTTCCCGGTCATCAACTACGTCCCGCCCGGCGCCGAGGTCTCGCTGATCGCACGCAGCCCGTACAGCCCGTGGGTCGAGATCCACGCGGCCGACGGCGTAACCGGGTGGATCGCGCTGCTGGCGATCGAGACACGCGCGGTGATCGACGCGCTGCCGATCGACTTCGACGTGCCGCCCCCGCCCGAACCGACACGCATCCCCGGCACGTTCGGCAACGCCTTCCCTGACCCGAACTGCTACCCGAACTGCACCTTCGACGACTAGCTGTCGATTCGCGCCCGGTTTAACTCCACCGGGCGCTTTTTTGCCTCAAAAACAGAACAAATGTGCGCATTGATTTGCGCACGCATGTGTCTCCAGACCGGCGCGTTGGGCAGTAGCGTGATGATGCGCACCTTACCAACAGCCATGATGGCTGGATATCGCCGCCCACACGCCCCGGAACGGCCACGCCCGGCGCGCGGAACGTGGCGGCAGAAGCACGACCGTACGAGACAACCATGATTTCCGCAGGAGGCAGCCTTATGAGTGCACCGCCCGCGCCGCGAACGGTCAAGGCGCTGGACGCGACCGGCCGTATCGGCGGGTACTTGGCCGTGTGGGGAAGCGCCGATCAGCGCGACCTTCAGGACGAGTACTTTACCCCGGCGACCGACTTTGGACTGGACTGGTACGAGACCCGACCGGTGTTGTATCAGCACGCGCTGGACGACGCGATCAAGACGGCCGCGCTCGGCGTGATCGATACGCTGCGCAAGGACGACGTGGGCTTGTGGGCCGAGGCGCAGTTGGATAAGCGCAACCGGTACGTGCAGGCCGTCCTCGATCTCATCGCACGCGGGGCGCTGAGCTGGAGCAGCGGCAGCATGCCGCATTTGGTGAAGACCGCGCCGGACGGCTGCATCGAGCGATGGGTGATCGTCGAAGGCAGCTTGACCCCCACGCCGGCCGAACCCCGGCTGACCGACGTGCATACCCTGAAAGCGGCGATTACCGCCCTGACTCTACCCGAACATGGAGGACTGATGAACGACATGCCTGAATCACGCCCGACCGAACCGATCTCCCCTACGCCGAAGCGCCTGCCGTCCGCCGTGGATGAGGCGGTCAAGTCCGGCCACATCGAGGTCGGCAGCGCGTACGACACGCTCGACGCGTTCGATCTGCTGCACGGATGCCTGCTGCTGGCGGGGACGCGCACCGGCAAGGGTGTGAGCGAGCGCTACGCCAACGCGCTGGCGGCGAAGGTGCGCCGCGCGGGCTGGTCGGCGCGCAAGAGCGACGAACTGAGCTACACCGCCCAGTCGGATTACGGCGCGGAGTGGGTGCCGGCGCTGTGGAGCGCGCAGCTGTGGGCCAAGGCGCGGCAGGACAACGTTGTGCTGCCGCTGTTTCGCCAGTTGGAGATGCCGAGCAATCCGTTCTACGTGCCGGCCGAGGGCGTCGATCCGAAGGTGGTGTACGTGCCGGAGACGCGCCACGAGTCGCAGTTGGCGCTCAACGCGGCCAGCCCCGCTATCCCGTCGGACAAGATCGGCACGGCGAAGGTCGAACTCACGGCGCAGAAGCTGGCGCTGCGGGTGGGCTTCAGCGCCGAGCTGGTTGAGGACGCGGTGCTGCCGGTGCTGGGGATCTACCGCGAGCAGGCCGTCCGCGCGATTCTCGACAGCATCGACAACGTGCTGCTCAACGGCGACACGACCACCGGCGGCGGCAACCTGAACGACAGCGACGGCACGCTGGGCGACACCGAAGCGTTCTTGGCGTTCGACGGCCTGCGTCATCTGCCGCTGGTGACTAACACGGCCAACCGGGTCGATTTCGCCAGCGCGCCGACGCTCGTCAAGATGCGCTCAGTGCGGTTCAAGATGGCCGCGCGCTACAGCGCCAAGCCGTCCGATCTGGCGTGGATCGTCGACTCGAACACGTATGCCGCGCTGCTGGCGCTGCCGGAGTTCCTGACGATGGACAAGGCCGGCGTACACGCGACCGCACTGACCGGACAGCTTGGCTTCATCGACGGGATTCCGGTGCTGGTGTCGGCGGAGATGCCGCTGACGCTGGCGACCGGCTTGGTCGAGGTCGGCGGGGCGAACGACAAAGGCACGGCGGTGCTGGTCTACCGGCCGGGTTGGCTGGTCGGGACGCGCCGGCGCGTGGCGGTGAGCGTGGACTACCTCCCGTACTACGACGCCTATCAAATGACGGCGACGGTGCGGCTGGCGTTCGCGCGCTATGACGACGAGGTAGCAGCGGCGGGCTACGATATCACCGTTTAGGGGCGGCCTGCTGCGCGGGCAATCGTGAGTGATGAGTCGTGAGTGATGAGGGATGAGGGGCTGTTAGTTGTCAGGGATCAGATGTCAGTTGGCAGGGGGCAGTAATCAGTAATCAGTAGTCAGTAGTCAGTTGGCAGTTGGCAGGGGGCAGTTGGCGGGAGGCAGTTGGCAGGGGGCAGTTGGCGGGAGGTAGGAGGCAGTTGGTAGTCGTCGGGTGTTAGTCGTAAGACGCCAGTCGTCAGACCATGATCCCCTCACCCCCGGCCATCTCCCACAAGGGGAAAGGGGCTTGGGGTGAGGGCGCCTGACAACTGGCGTCTAAGACTTCCTTCTGACCTACCGCGCCAGCGTGACGCTGAAGCGATAGCTGAGTCCGGTGTCGTCACCGACGCCGGACATACCGAGGCTTTCGAACACGTCGGTGAACTCGGCCGGGATTTCACGGATACCGCTGAGGGCCGGCACGTTGATGAATCCGACGAACTGCGCATCCGGCAGCAGCACCGACTCCAAGAAGTGTTGATACGCCGGCGTGTTGAGCAGCGCGTCGCTGGACGGCGAGAGCGCGAACTCGGCAGCCGGCGTGCTGCCGACGATCAGCAGCGAGTCGTTGTGCGCGATGGCGAAGTCATAGGCCGGATCGTTGGCGGCCACAGGGCTGAATTCCGCCTCTAGAAGCGGATCGGTCAGCGGCGACAGGTCGAGCAGCGTGCCGGCGCTACCGCGCGTTGTGGTGACCGTGACGGGCAGGCCGACGCTCTCGAACGCATCGGTGACTGCTTGTACGTAGAGCGCGCCGGCCGCGCCATCGGCGGTGATCAGGCCAATCGACGGGGCAAAACGCATCGGCGAGCGCACCGGCAGGATGCTGGCGAACAGCGCAAAATCGCCGTTGAGCAGGTCGATGACGTCCTTGTCGATGTCGAGGCCGAGCGTGGAGGTCAGGCCGAGGTTGAGCGCCGCTTTGAGCGCATCGCCGAAGCGTTCGCCGCGGACGGGCAGGTCGCGCAGGCCGCGTTCGAAGCCGGGCATATCCGCCATGACCGCGCCAAGCCCGTTGAGCGCCTCGAACATCTGGTTGATCGCGCCGCCGAGGTCGCGGCTGTGAAGCACGACCTGCGTGTTGGCTGGCAGGTTCGCCATGAACGCCGGATCAACTGCCGGGCCGGTGATCAACGAACTGGACAGGCCATACTGCTCAAGGCCCGACAAGTCCCCGTAGGTGAAGGCGGCATCGAGCAGGAGATCGCGGCCGCCGCGATTGACGCCAGCCACGGCGATCGAACCCAGCGCGTCGAGATAGGCATCGGGCAGTTCGAGTTCGCGCCTGTTCATCGACGCCGCTTGGACGAACATCGCTGCCGTGTCGAAATACGCCGCGAAATCATACGCAGGCTCAGGCAGACGCGCGATGACGTCCGTGAAGGCCGGCGCGTCCGCAAGCGAGGCGTAGTCGCCGCTGAGCACGGATTGGATGTAGCCGGCGTCGGGCGAAACGATCAGCAGGTCATCCTTGAGCGCGGCGAACACGGAATTCTCAATCGAGTACAGCGTCCAGTCGCCGCGCTGCTCGGAGACGGCAAGGTCGAGTTTAGCCAGCTCCGGTTCAAGCGCGGCGCGGTCACGCACGCCGAACAGAAAGGCGGCGCGTGAATCCATGTCGGTCAGGTTCGAGATGTCTGCGTCGGCGGCGGTCGTGCCGATCCCGATCCACGACGCGGCGTCGATCACCGGTTCGGCGTCGGGGCCGAGGCTGTCGAGAATGGCTTCGCGCACGTCGATCTCGTCAACGAAGGGCTTGAGGCGTGAGAGCAAGGCGGTGGTCTGTTCGAGAAAGCCGGGGTCAAGGCGGACAGCCGCGAACAGTGAGGAATCGGCGGGGAGGTAATTGGCGCCGTCGAGGATCGGGATAGCGGCATCCGATCTGGGCTGCGCGGCGGCTGGAAGCACGATCACGGCCAGCAGCAGGAATACAGCGATCAGGTGTTTCATGAGGGGCCTCCAAGTTGCAGTTACGACTCCATCATACGTCGAAAGCGCCAACAAAGTTCCCGACTAAGCGCCTACGTTACGTGAGTTTTACAGGGAGTTTACGAATGGATAGGGGCGGGGGGCAGTGGTCAGTAGTCAGTGGTCAGTGGTCAGGGGTCAGTTGGCAGGGGGCAGGGGGCAGTTGGCGGGAGGCAGTTGGCAGGGGGCGGGGGGCAGTTGGCAGGGGGTGAGGCTGCCGCTGTCGAGGCCGACGACTGAACACCGACTCCTGATCTCTAAAACGCGATCTCGCGGCCGCCGAACTCAACGATGAGCGTGCCGTAGCTGAGGGTGGCGGCGAAATGCACGGTGAGCAAGCTGGCATCACGGCGATGATTCCCGGAACCGGGCGCGAACTCGATGAGTTCGGCGCTGGGGGGCAGCTCGTCAAAGGCGGCGTGCGCGTAGGTCTTCCAACGCAGATCGCGGCAGTCGGTGAAGCGCAGGCGGAACGGGACAGAAAGCGCGGACGGCGACACGTACTCGCAGACGAAAACCAGTTCGCGGCCCCACCGATTCAGTTCGAGATCGGTAATGAACATATCGCCGGCAGGGTCGAGTTCCATCGCTTCCGCGAGTTGAATCCGGTTCATCCGCTGGTTCCGCGCGCCACCTGAGACGGCACATTATAGCATTCCAAAGGGAGACACGATGCAAGACACACGCTGGCTGACGCCCGATGCGCTGCTTCGGCGGCTTGGGCTTGAGAACATCACGTTGAGCGAGACGGACAGCACACGAATCGAGTCGGCGCTGCGGATCGCGCAGGCGGAGATCGAGACGCTGACGGGGCGGCGGTACGCGCCGCTGATGAAGACGGTCGTCCATTGGGCGCGGCCCGGCGACGTGATGCTCGCCCTGCGCGACGACCTGCTCGAACTATCGTCCGTGCGCGATGCCGACGGCGTCGACTATGCCATCGCCGATATCACATGGCACGGCGGGATTTTGTGCCTGCCAGACGGTGTGCAGCTCCCCGGCGGGCCGGTCGAGATCGGCGGGCTGTGGGCGTTTCATCCCGCGCCGGATCAAGCCTTTCGCGACACGGAGGCCGTGCTGGCTTCGGCGGCTGACAGCGCCGACGTGACGATCACCCTCGACGACGTGGACGGCGCGGATGCGTGGGGCGATACGCCGCGTGTGCGGATCGGCCACCTCATCCGGATCGGCGACGAACTGCTGCGCGTCACCGCGATTGCCGGCGACATGCTGACCGTCCGCCGTGGCGAGAACGGGACAGCTCCCGTCGATCACGCAGCCAATGCGCCGATCCTGCGCTATGTGCCGGCGTATCAAGCGAAGAGCCTCGCGCTCAGGCTGGCGGCGTGGCTGTACCGCGAAGGTGAAGGGGAACACGGCCGCGCATGGCCGGCGGGCATCGACCGCGGTCTGGCGCATCTGCGTCGTGTGACGGTGTGAACGAGGAGGATGTATGACGGCATTTGAGGACGCGCTTGAGGCGTTGGCGGCGCTGGATGTCGCTGGCGTGGCGCACAGTTTCGGGATGGAGGCGCTGCCGGGGCCGGTCGATCCGGCGCTGCTGCCGGCGCTGACGATCCAGTTGGCCGATCCGCGCGACCGGCTGTTTCCGCAGTCGTCCGGCGGGTTCGACGTGCTGCCGTTCGAGGGCGGGCCGGCGCGTTACAGCGTATCGGTGCGGCATCACCTGCTGGTGGCTGTGGCGGGGATGGCGGCCAATCCGCAGCCGAAGCTGGCGCAGTTGATCGACGCGTATTTCGCGGCGCTGGAGGCCGACCCGATGCTGGGTGGCGCGCTGGCACTGCCGGCCCGCGTGCAGGTCGAGATCGGCGAGATACGGCAGGGGATTGGACGGTTCGTCGGCGCGGTGTTTCGCCATGTATGGGCGCTGGAGGTCGAATGAGCTTGCAGGTAACGCTGAGCGATGACGTGAACAGCCGCGAGATCACGGCGCAAGTGCGCGCGCTGCGGTGGCGGATCGGGATGCGCGCGCCGTATGACGTGATGGCGCCGGCGGCCGAGTGCGAGGTCGTGCTGCGCAACGCCGACGGCAGCGCCAGCCCCGCGCTGGATGAGGACGGGCTGCTCGATCCGGGCGTTGAGGTGAGCATCACGCGGCTGACGGACACCGGGACGCAGGGCTTTTTCGCCGGGCGGATCGTCGAGGCCGTGCCGGATGCGGGCGGGCGCGGACGCCGGCAAACGCGGCTGATCGCGCACAGCAGCGATGTGTGGCTGGACGGCGTGATGGTGCGCGTGCCGGTGATGGCGAACGTGCGCAGTGACGCGCTGCTCGACGCCGTGCTGGATGTGCCGCCGCTGGATCAGCTCACCCGTTCGTTGGACACCGGCGTGCAGACGTTCGCTTACGCCGGCGATCAGTGGGGCGGCGGGATCCGCGCGGTGAACGCGGTGCGGCAGATCGTCGAGGCGGAGCGCGGGCGGTTCTTCACCACGCGGGGCGGCGTCATGCGGTTTCTGGCGCGTGATGCGCTGGCGAGCAGCCCGACGCCGGACGCGACGTTTGATCGAATCGCGGAGAAGATGGAACTTTTTCACGGCGCAGACGTCATTAACACGGTGCGTGTCCATGTGCGTCCGCGCGCGCTCGGCACGGCGGGATCGACACTGTGGACGTTGGCGAGCGCCCAGAAGGTACGCGCCAGCGGATCACTGCGGCTGGTCGTGCCGATGCGTGATGCGCAGGGGCGGCGGGCCGGCGCGACCAGCGTCATCACGCCGGTTCCGGTGACGGACTACAGCGCCAACACCGCGCCGGATGGCAGCGGCACGGACGTGACGGCCAGTTTGAGCGTCACGGTGCTGGCGTTGGAAGGCAGCGCGGCCAAGCTCAAGTTCACCAATTCCAGCGGGTCGCCGATCTACGTACTGGCGGGGGCCAAGCTGCGCGGAACGCCGTTGTTGGGCGGTCAGCCGGTGGTGATCGAGGCGGTCGACAGCACGAGCGCGGCGAAGTACGGCCCGCGCCTGCTGGAGATCGACGCGGCGCTGATCGACAGCCTTGACGATGCCGATCAAACGGCGGCGCTCGAGCTGGCGAGGCGAGCGGAGCCGGTGACGAACGTGCGCACGCTGACGCTGAGCGAACGGGTGCGGTACGACGATGCGCTGGCGCTCACGCTGTTCGATGCGATCCGCGTGATCGACACGCACAGCGGCGTCGACGCGGTGTACTGGATCGTAGGCGAAGCGCATGAGGTCACGCAGGGCGGCGCGCGGCATACTGTAACGTGGACGCTGGAGCCTGTAGGCTAGCAGGTTTCAAGGCTGAAACACGTAACGAAGATTTAACACAAATGTGCGACTCTGGTGTTGAAAACTTGCACATTTGTGCTACACTTATCGGTGTGATCAACGTGGATCACCGGGGGATAACATGGCGCAGCAGAACGATCCACACCGACAGGTCATGATCGCCGCACATTTCGACCTTGATGGCGTCAAAGCCGGTCTGAAAGGACATCCGGAATGGCTGAACATCGAATACGATTGGGGGCCGGAAGGCGGCCTAGAGACGCCGCTTGGCGCAGCGGCACACGTCGGTAATCGGCGCATCGCGGAGTATTTGCTGGGGCTAGGCGCGCCGCTCACCCCGACCACCGCCGCGATGCTTGGCATGACGGGCGCGCTCGAAGCGTTTATCGACACGGATCCGGCCAGCGTCAACGCACGCGGCGCGCACGGGATCCCCTTATTGGGACACGCCGCGTTCAGTGGGCGGGTCGCCGTGTGCGATTTTCTGATGGCGAACGGCTGTGACGGCGCCGGGGTGACACTCGGCCTGCTGAACGCGGCTGGGCGCGGAGACTCCGGCATGGCGCGCTGGATGCTAGAACACGGCGCCGATGCCACCGCCACGAACTTTCAGGGCAAGACGGTGCTTGAACTGGCGCGGGCCAGCGGCAGCGCCGATCTCGTCGCCCTCATTGAGCAGCATCTGTAATTCAATCTGCACGGCCAAGCGACAGTCATCTAAAAGCCTGAATCGAACTCACGTCGACGCCGAGCGCCGCGCCCAAACCGGGGCGGCGTTTTGCTTTTGAGGAGTCAGGAATCAGAGGTCAGTTATCAGTTGACGGGGCAAGGCGCCGAGCGCGTTGACTCATCACCTTGGCACTCAGGACTCAGCACCTCAACTGGCGCTATACTTGTCCCCATGCGCCGTGTGATTGTGCTTCTCGTGCTGATGCTGTGCGCCTTCGCTCCGGTTCGGGCGCAGGGCGCGCAGGCGTTGACGTTCGGCCAGTCGGTCGACGGACGGCTGGACGGCACGACTCCGACCGCCGCGTATTCGTTCGACGGCCTGCGCGGCGAGTACTTGCGAATTTCGCTGCGCGTGACACGCGGCGATCTCGACGCCACGCTGGCCCTGTTCGCGCCGGACGGATCGCTGATCGTGCGGCGGGACGACAGCCCCGAGGGCGATGCGCTCACGATCCAGCTTCGATTGACGGCCAGCGGCACGCATCGGTTGGTCGCCGCGCGGTTTGGACACGGACGCGGCACGACGGCCGGCGATTACACGCTGTCGATTGACCGTGTGGGCGTGAGCGCGGAAAGCGGCTCGGCGCTGCGTTTCGGCGATACGGTCGCCAACAGCATCACCAACGACCAATACGAGGTGTACTACAGCCTGCGCGCGCGCCGTGGCGACTTGATCACGCTGACGATGCGGCTCGACAGCGGCAACCTTGACCCGCTGCTGCAGCTCGTGGATGCCAACCGGCGCATTCTGGTCGAGAATGACGACTTTGAAAGCACCCCTGACGCGCGCATCGAACGCTGGCTTGTGCCGGAAGACGGGCAGTATCTGATCGTCGCGGGGCGATACGGCGGCGCAGCGGGCACGACGACCGGCACCTTTCTGCTGACGGTGGATCGGGTGCCGGAGTCGGCGCTAGGCAATACACCGCAGGCGGCCGTGCGCCTCTTCCCCGGCCAACCGGACGAGCACGCGATCACGGCCGAACGCGCAGCGATCTGGTACGTGTTCGAGGCGCGCGTCGACGACCTCATCACCTTGAGCATGAACCGCATCAGCGGCACGCTCGATCCGTTCCTCGTGCTGCTCAATGCCGACTTGCAAGAGCTGGCGACTCATGACGACATCGTGGACGGCCAGCAGCGTGACAGCCTGATCTCCGGCTATCGTATTCCATCGGACGGGCTGTATTACGTGCAGGCGACGCGCTTCGAACGTGCGGCGGGCACGACGATTGGAGGCTTTCGCCTGACGCTAACCATCACCGGCAACGCGTTCGACACCGTTGAGCCGGACATCGAACGGATCGCCTACAACGCCTCGGCTGGCGGCGTGCTGAACGCAGCGCTTCCACGCCGGCGCTATGCGTTCTACGGCAACGGCGGCGATACGCTCACGATCGTCGTCAACCGCGTGGACGGTGATCTCGCGCCGATGGTCACTCTGCTGGACGAGGGCGGCGCAACGATTGTCGAAGGCAGCGCGAGCAGCTCGAACGCGGTCATTCCACGCATCACGCTGCCCAAGAGCGGGCTGTATACGATCATCGTCAGCCGGTCGGATGGGGCCGGCGGGTTCCTGCTGGCGGTGGCGCAGAGGCAGTAAGGGTAGTTGGTAGGGGGCAGTTGGCAGGGGGCAGTATTCAGTATTCAGTTGGCAGGGGTCAGGGATCATGTAAGAAGTTGAAAGTGATGAGTGATGAGAAAGCGCCAACTTATTTCACTCGGCTGGTGTCGCGATTCGGACAGTCTTACCCACCGACTTTTGGTAACCTACTCAAGTAGGTTATCGAACGTCAGCAAACCCAATCTTCCGCCTCAGAGGGTTCCACGAGCGGTGAAAGCTGGTAGTCACTCAGCACTCAGCACTCGTCACTTTCAACTTCTTACATCAGTTAGCAGGGGCAGTTGGCAAATGGTGAGTCTGTGAGGGGGTGATCGAACTTCGGAGGCCGCGCACGTCACAAAGCGGGCTGCCGGGAGAGTTCGACGTCCTCTCCTTGCCGCCCCTACCCCTTGTCCCCTGACAACTGACAACTGACAACTGTCCCCAAGTTATCAACATCACGGCCTGCGCTTGCGATAACCGCTTGCGATAACCAACCCCGAACTATCCCAAACTTATCCCAAATATCGCAGATATCCCAAATTCGCGCACGGATTCGCTTGCAAGTCCGGCGCGTTTGTGTTCGTCCGCTCCAGTGAGGAGGTTCCCGTGTTCAAGCTGTTGTCGAGCGTCATCCCGTCGTTTCCGAAGGCTCGCGGGCTGCGGCCTGCGCTGCCGATCACCGCCGCGCCCCCACTTCCTCCGCCACCGGCGGCCCCGCGTGATCTGGACGCCTACGCCGGATCGCCGTGGGTCTACGTCGCGGTCAGCCGCATCGCCGAGGCGGGCGCGCTGGTTCCGCTGCATGTGTACCGGCGTGAAGGCGAGCGCAAGGTCACGGTCGAGAATCATCCGCTGGAGCTGCTGCTCGAACGCCCCAACCCGTTTCTGAGCCGCTTCGAGCTGTTCGAGCAGACGCTAGGCTTCCTCGAACTGACCGGCAGCGCGTACTGGTATCTGTCGGGCAGCAGCGGCGCGCCGCAGGAGATATGGCCGCTGCGGCCGGATCGTGTCAGCGTCGTGCCGCATCCAGAACGGCATGTCGCGGGATACATCTATGAGGTCGGGGCGATGCGTGTGCCGCTGGCGGCCGAGGAAGTCGTGCATTTCCGGCGCTGGCACCCGACTAACGACTACCTCGGATTGTCGCCGGTGCAGGCGGCGCGCATGAGCATCGACGGCGACCGCGCGATGGCCCAGTGGAACCGCGCGGCGTTCAGTGAAGACCGTGGCATTCCGGCCGGGATCGTCACGATCAACGACCCGATCACCGAAACGGATTTTGAGCGCATCAAGCGCGAGTGGCGCGCCAACTACGGCGGCGGTCAGCGGCGGACGGCGTTCCTGCGCGGCGGATCGGTGCAGTGGCAGGCGATTGGCCTGAGCCACACCGACCTCGACTTCTTGAACGGGCGGCGCGCCCACCGCGACGAAATCTTGAGCATCTTCGGCGTGCCGGTCGGGCTGATCGACGCGAACGCCACCGAGGCCAACGCGACCGTCGCCGAGCGCCAGTTCGTCGAGCGCACGCTGTGGCCGAAACTGGTGCGCGTGGCGCAGAAGATCACGGCGGACGTGCTGCCGTTTTGGGGCGCGGGGTATCTGGCCGAGTTCGCTGACATCCGACCGACCGATCATGCGGCGCGGCTGGCGGAGATCGAGGCGGCGCGCGGTGTGCTGACGACTGACGAACTGCGCGCGCGGTTCTATCAGCTCGGGCCGGCGGGCAGTGACGTGTGACGCACGCCGTAGAGCCGCGCATCCGGCGTGCGGTACAATGGCGCCGTTTCGCCGTCCTGTCAGGTCAATCCATCCCCGATGCTCGATATCGCCCTTCTGCTCATTCTGCTCGTATGGTTCGCCGCGACGGTCGTTCGCGCTTACCGCCTTGCGCGGTTCTATCAGATCGACGAGTACAAGTCGAACCGGTTCGCGCGCTGGTGGTTCGGCAAGGTCGAACGTGTACTGCCGGGCCGGTCGCCGGTGATCGCGGGAGGGGCGGCGGTTTTCGCCGTGCTGTTCAGCGAGGGCGGGCCGATCCTACCGGCGGTGATCTGGGTGATCGCGGCGGCGTGGATCGGCTGGCCGCGGCCGGAGCGCGAGGTCAAGAAGCGTTTCGTAGCGACAGCGCGCGCTAAGCGAATCCTCGGCACAGCGTTCGTCATCGCGGCGGTGGACAGCGTCGTGTCCGGGCTGTTGATCGGCGAGATTATCGATTCCGACCGGCTGACGATCGTGCTGGCCGGGGTATCCGGATATCTGACATGGCTGTTGGCGCCGCTGTGGCTGATGCTCGGCAACATCGTGATGACGCCGGTCGAATCGCTGTACCGGCGCGCGTATATCCGGCTGGCGCGCACGATCATCCAGCGCATCAACCCGACAGTGATTGGAATCACGGGCAGTTACGGCAAGACGACGACCAAGAACTTCATCGCCGACCTGCTCAACGCGCGCTACCGGGCGTATGCGACGCCGAAGAGCTTCAACACGATGATGGGCATCTGCCGCGCGATCAACACCGATCTGGCCGAAAACTACGCGATCGACTACTTCATCGTCGAGATGGGCGCGTACTTCCCCGGCGAGATCGCGCGCATCGCCGATTTGACCCCGCCGCACATCGGCATCGAGGTGGAGGTTGGGCCGCAGCATCTGGAACGCTTCAAGACGCTGGAGCGCACCGCCGAGTCGAAATATGAGGTGATCGCCTCGCTGCCGCCGGATGGCGTGGGCGTGTTCAACTGGGACAACCCGTATATCCGCGCCATGCAGGAGAAAGGCTATCCGGCGACGCGTATCGGGGTGAGCCGGCAGATCGACCCCGCGACGGCCCCGCGTGATGTGCGTTTCGCAGCGACTGATGTCCATGAATCGCTCGACGGGCTGACGTTCACCGTACATGATACGCACACCGGCGAACAGCAGGCGTTCGACGTTCCAGTGTTGGGCGTTCACAACGTGACGAACCTGCTGATCGCGATAGCGGTGTGCGTCAACGAGCGCATGTCGCTCAAGGAGATCGCCCAGCGCGCGCGGACGCTGAAGCCCGCCGAAAGCCGGCTCGTGCGGCAGGTCACGGCGCAGGGCATCACGATCCTCAATGATGCGTACTCGGCCAATCCGGTCGGGTCGCGGAGCGCGCTGGCGGCGCTGGCGCTGCACACGACCGGACGCCGGGTGTTGGTCACGCCGGGGATGATCGAGCTTGGCCCGCTGCGCGCACAGGAGAACAAGGCGCTGGGCGCGGCGGCCGCTGAGGCAGCGACCGATATTGTGCTGGTCGGGCCGGAGCAGACCGCGCCGATTAAGGCCGGCGCGCTGGAGGCAGGATTTCCTGAGGCCAGTCTACACACCGTCGATCTGCTGAGCGAGGCGGTCGCGTGGACTCAGCGCGAGTTGAAGCCGGGTGATACGGTGCTGTACCTCAACGATCTGCCCGACACGTATTGAGGAAGTGCTGAGTGCTGAGTGACGAGTCGTGAGTAAAGGGCAAACCGGCTGAATCACAGAGAACACAGAGAGCCTCTCCAAGTGCTGAGTGCTGAGTGATGAGTCGTGAGTAAAGGGCGAAACGGCTGAACCACAGAGTACACAGAGGGCCTCTCCAAGTGATGAGTGATGAGTGATGAGTCGTGAGTAAAGGGCAAACCGACTGAACCACAGAGTACACAGAGGGCCTCTCCAAGTGCTGAGTGATGAGTGATGAGTCGTGAGTAAAGGGCAAACCGGCTGAACCACAGAGTACACAGTGGGACATGGGCAGAGGGCGACTCATCAAGTCGCCCTCTGCCCATGGGATTCCTCTCAGCGTATCGTGCTAGTTCTGGCCGCGGAACGCAGCGTCATCAGAGCGCCACGCCGGCGCAGGCAGCGGCAGCAGGCCGTCGCCCTTACGCTCGCGGGCCGGGTTGCCCATATAGTCGACTTGGAAGCTGTCCACGCGAATCTCGCCGCCGTCACTCTTGTTCTTGAGCATCATCGTCACCTTGCTGACGTTCTTACTGGCGATCGGTGCGACGAGGGAGATGGACTGATAACCGGCGGTGATGCGCAGCGTGTTGTAGGTGGCTTTCGTAGCGGGCGTGCCGTCGCTGTAGGTAACCTTGAGGATGAACTTGGCGTTGGTAGAGAGGGTATTCGCCGTAGTGTATTGAGCCAACAGACGGAATGATCCACCCGCGTCGGCTTTGTCGAGCAGCAGCGTCGATGGTACGACGTTCTGCTTGAGTTTGGCCGTCTTATTCAGTGCGCCGAACAAGCGGAAGACATTGTTTCCAGCGTCATCGTAAATGCCGTCGCCGAAGGTGGTGTTCTTGGCCGTCCATCCGGTCATGCCGGCGTCAAAATAACGATTCGTACCGAGGTCGCTTATGGTTTCCGGCGAGATCGTGATGCGATACTGCGACCCAGACAGAAAATTGCCCGAGCTGAACGTCCCGACGCGTACATACACCTCGGCGCCTTGAGTGATGTAGATGCCGTTCAGAACGCTGTACAGCGAGCCCGGACTGTCATCATCGCAGCCCTGTTCAGTGAGGTTGGTGAAGACCGGTCCGCCGCTGGAGGTGTAGACCGCCAATTTCGTATCTTGCGACTCGTACGGACGCACCAGCCGCGAGCCGTAAGTCGAGAAGGTGTAGTATCCGCTGCGGGGCGCGATGAAACGGTGCCATGCGGTGTTATGCATTGTACAGCTCGAGAGTGTCGAGTTCTCGGTAGAAGCCACGGTCGTGTAGCCGACGTTGTCGACCTTGACCGCTTTGTTGAACGTGATGGGTACTTGGTTATTGATGCTGTCCGCCAGCGGCGTGGCCCCTGCTGGAGGCGTGAACGAGATACTGAGCGCGAGATCGGTGGTGCCACCAACGCAGAAAGCCTTACATGAGATTCGCACTAGATACTGCGCGCTGCCAAGCACGGTGCTGACGCGCGCATCGTTCAAACTAGAGCCACCTCCACTATCGTCATCACACGCGATTTCGAGGAGATCCGTGATGGACTGCGTGTCATAGGCGAAGACTTGGACGACGGTATCGTAGCTACTGCCCGTGTCAAACGAAGTGTCAATGGTGAGCGTGCCGCCGGGATGATTGACCGAGAACCAGACACTGTACGTCCCAAGCACGCCGCCGCTGCAATCCGGCATAGGTTCATTGGGTTCGGTTGACGTACCACCGGATACATCGATCGTGTCGCCGCTGTTCGGCATACTAAGGAAGGTAAGGATACCTGATCCGAAGGTAGTTGGTAGGGAACTGATGGTTCGAGGTGTTTCTGCGCGTTCTTCCTGCGCGGAAGCAGCAAAGCCGCCGCCTAACAGCGCGACGCACAACAGCATAGTGATCCAGAGGTATTTCTTGTACATGCGGATGTTCTTCCTTGTTGCTACCGGTACCGAGATCGACCGGTTCTAGATTTCATTATATAAGCTTTTTCTAATTGTGCACTCATCCCAGCCTAAATCGAAACTAAGGTTGCGTTTTCAGATGCCAGTAGTCAAATGTCAGGAATCAAGGGGCAGAAGTCAGCTGGCCGAAGCCGAAATCTCTGCTTGGTGATCTATCCTCCCCGTCACACACACGTCACCCCGTGAGGAAGTGATGAGTGCTGAGTGCTGAGTGATGAGTCGTGAGTAAGGGGCGAAACGACTGAACCACAGAGAACACCGTGGGCCTCCCCAAGTGATGAGTGATGAGTGATGAGAGCGTGTTTTGAAAGTCAAGTTTGGGCTAAACGGCGGGCCATCAGATGAATCATGGCGGCATAAATCCAACTCTCACTGCTCTCCGAC
>JAANMW010001538.1_pt1 | contig 23715 bp, 23 predicted proteins | sample 7279671 | NCBI WGS metagenome assembly JAANMW01 (sample SAMN14094541, study PRJNA606508) | bioreactor metagenome | isolation source: A lab-scale SPAN reactor treating ammonium-rich wastewater day 247 | place: Ireland: Galway | collected 2017-09-19 | reverse complement strand
TTTAACAGTATTCCTTAAGATCATTAAAAATCTCTCGTTACAATAATCTCAGAAATAAAATAAATACAGGAGGTTATTTCTATGGAACAATTAAGCAGTAAAGAAAAACCAAAATTCGCAGTTTTAGGGGCAGGTCATGGAGGCCTGGCAATGGCAGGTCATTTGGCTTTAATGGGCTTTAAAGTAAATCTTTATAACAGAAGTGAAGAAAGATTATGGGGAATAAAAGCGACAGGAGTAATTAAACTTGACGGTGAAATTGAAGGTGACGGTATTATTAAAACCGCAACAACAGATATCGAACAGGCTTTAAATGGTGTTGATATAATTATGGTTGTTGTTCCTGCCAATGCGCACAGGTATATGGCAGAAAAGTGCGCTCCGTATTTACGTGACGGGCAAATAGTTATACTTCATCCCGGCAGAACATTTGGAGCGCTTGAGTTTAAACAGATTTTAAACAAAAAAAAAGTTAAGGCTAATGTGATTGTAGCTGAAGCGCAGACATTTATTTATGCTTCAAGGGTAGTTGGACCGGGGCATGTGCATATATTCCGTGTTAAGAACTCAATCCCGATTGCATCGGTGAGAGCGCATAAAATTCCTATTGTAATAGAAAAGCTTAAACCGGCGTATAATGAATTTGTACCGGGAGATAATATTTTTAAGACAAGCTTTGATAACATAGGAGCAGTATTTCATCCTGCAATAAGTATTTTGAATGCAGGCTGGATAGAGGATATAAACGAGTTCCAGTTTTACGTTGAGGGAATAACCCGTTCTGTTGCAAGAGTACTTGAAGAAGTTGATAAAGAGCGTGTGGCTGTTGCTGCATCGCTTGGAATACGCGCTATGACCGCAAGGGAATGGCTTTACCTTGCTTACGGTGCTGCAGGCAAAGATCTATATGAAGCTGTGCACTCAAACCCGGGGTACAGGGGAATAATGGCACCGCCAACTCTTGATATGCGGTATTTGAATGAGGATGTTCCAGAAAGTTTAGTACCGATTTCTTCGCTGGGTAAAAAATTTAATATAGAAACACCTGCAATAAATTCACTGATCTACCTGGCTTCATCACTTAACGGGATAAACTACTTTGAAACAGGCAGAACAGTTGAAAAGCTGGGGATTGCAGATATGAGCCTCAAAGAACTGAGGCTGCTATCAATTGGGCAGGCAGATATTAAGAATTAAATCAGGATACTAGAAAGATGAAAGAAAAATTAATACTTGGCGCTGCATTAGGCAGCTGTGTACATATCGGCGGATTACATCACTTTCTTAAATTGGCGGAATCCGAAGGCTTTAAGACAATATCATTAGGTCCCGCAGTACCTGTAATCAGGTTTATAGAAGAGATAATTAAACATAAACCATTAGTAGCAGCAGTAAGCTACAGGCTTACACCGGAAGTTGCTGCGCTTCTTTTTGAAGAACTGAAAAAAAAGGTTAAGGCACATAACTTAACAGGAATAAAATTTATTTTCGGAGGTACCCCGCCTGCAGCTGAAGCTGCTAAAAGGTCAGGATTGTTTGAAAAGGTATTTTCAGGTACAGAATCAATAAAAGAAATTAAAGCATACCTTAGAGGAAGTGATAACAAAGAAGAAGATAATGCACAGGAAAATACACTTATTGGCAGGATAAATAAAAAATATCCTTATCCGCTGCTTAGGCATCACTTTGGCAGACCAAATGTAGAAGAAACAATACAGGGAGCAAAGGAAATTGCTGATGCAGAAGTACTTGATGTACTTTCCCTTGGAACAGACCAGAATGCCCAGGAATTTTTCTTTAACCAGGCTGAAATGAATCCCGCAATGGATGGAGCCGGAGGCGTGCCGGTCAGAAAACCGGAACACCTGAAGGCAATATATGATGCTTCAAGGTGCGGCAACTTTCCGCTTATGAGGTGTTACAGCGGCACAAATAATCTGCTGCAATGGGCAGAAATGAGCGTTGAAACTATCAATAATGCATGGGCTGCTATACCGCTTTGCTGGTACAGTGTTATTGACGGAAGATCTGAACGCAGCTTATACGATGCAATAACAGAAAATAAAAATGTTATGAAGTGGTATGCAGATAAAAACATACCGGTTGAGGTGAACGAGTCACACCAGTGGAGCTTAAGAGATGCACATGATTCACTGGCAGTAGTTATGAGTTATCTTGCAGCATATAATGCTAAAAAGATGGGTGTAAAGAATTATGTATCACAGTTTATGTTTAATACTCCGCCGGGCACTTACCCGGCAATGGATATTGCCAAAATGACAGCAAAGAGAATAATGCTTGAGTCTCTTGAAGATGAGAATTTTAAGGTATACCGGGAAGTTAGAGCCGGGATTGCGCATTTTTTTCCCGTGCCTGCAATCGCTAAAGGGCAGCTTGCCGCTTCAATTGCTGTGAGCCTTGCATTGCAGCCGCATATTCTTCATGTTGTTGGATTCAGTGAAGGAGATCATGCAACTTATCCGGGCGAGCTTATTGAAAGCTGCAATATTGCGCATGGCGTTCTGCATAACTGCCTGGAAGGACTTCCTGATATGAAAAATGATGCAATGGTTAAAAACCGGCGCGAAGAGCTGCTTGAAGAAGCTGCAGTTTTGCTTGAAGCATTAAATACATTCGGGATAAATATTTCTGAAGACCCGCACGGAGATGCCAACGTTATTGCAAAGGCAATAAAATACGGATTACTTGATGCACCTCATTTCAGGGGAAATGTGCACCTATGCGGCGAAATAACTACGAGCTTAATAGAAGGCGCCTGGTATGCTGTAGAAGAAAATTCAGGGAGAATTATAAAAGAAAAAGAAAGAACTGATAAAATTTTAAAAGATAAAGGAAAATTATAAATTTACTTTAAAAACAGAAAGGAACAGATAACATGTGCGGAATAACTGCTTTATTCGGAACAAATGATCCCGTTGATATTTACAGTATGAGCGAAAAATTAAAACACAGGGGTCCTGATGATTTTGGTTACCATGCCGGCAGCGGAATAATACTTGGTCACACCAGGCTTTCTATAATTGATCTTAAGGGAGGGAAGCAGCCAATTTATAATGAAACAGGTGATAAATGTATTATTTGCAATGGTGAGATATATAATTACAGGGAGCTTAAAAGAGAATATCTCCGGAATCACAGATTCTCAACTGATTCTGATAGCGAAGTTCTGCTTCATTTATTCGAAGAATTTGGATTTGACTGTTTGAAACTTCTCAATGGAATGTTCGCTTTTATAATAAATGATAATGGTAACATTTTTGCAGCAAGAGACAGGATAGGTATTAAACCTCTTTATTTTGGAAACAAGAACGGTGTTATGGCTTTTGCTTCTGAAATTAAATCACTGGAAGGCTATGAAGATATCAGTGAATTTCCGCCGGGATATTATTATTCAAATATTACCGGTTTTCATCAGTATTATTCAATTGACTGTTTTGAAAATCCTTATCTTAACAATGAAGACGAAATATGCTCGCTTATAAGGGAAAAATTGTTTATTTCTGTTAAACGAAGGCTGGTTTCCGATGTGCCGGTCGGGATTTTTTTAAGCGGGGGACTTGACAGCAGCATAATTGCAGCATTAATGAACCCGTACGTTGACAGACTTCATACTTTTGCTGTAGGAACTGAAGGTTCTGAAGACCTGGCGGCTGCAAGAAAAGTAGCGGGATTCCTGAATTCAAAACATTATGAATATATTTATTCAGAAAAAGAGATGAAGAAATATATTAATGATGTAATTTATTACCTGGAATCATTTGATGCGCCTCTTGTAAGAAGCGCACTGCCGAATTATTTTGTAGCCAGGGCGGCAAAAGGCAAAATTAAAGTAGTGCTTACCGGTGAAGGGGCTGATGAACTTTTCAGCGGTTATCACTATCTTAAGAACCTTAATTGCTCCGGTGCTTTGAATGATGAGCTGTTAAGGATTACACGTTCTCTTCATAATGTTAATCTTCAGAGAACAGACAGGATGACTATGGCTCATTCTATAGAAGCCCGTGTTCCGTTTTTAGATCATGAATTTGTTGAATTTGCACACAGTATACCGTTAAAATTCAGGTGTGCAGGCGATAACAAGATCGAAAAATATCTTCTGCGCAAAGCATTTAAAAACTATCTGCCGGATGAAATATTATGGAGAGATAAATTAAAATTCTCTGAAGGCTCTGGCGCGGAAGATTTATTTAACAAGATTGCTGAAACCGGCATAAGTGACAGTGAGTTTTTAAATGAAAGCTCAAAAGCTCCTCACAATATCAGGGGAAAAGATGAACTTTATTTTTACAGGATTTATAAAGAACATTTTTCGTTTTGTGAAAACAAACAGATAGCCGGTGTAACTGAAGATTTTTAGAAAGGCATAAAAGTGAACATATTAAGTATTGCCGCTGGTATGTTCTTTATTATGTGCGCAAGGATTGTTGATGTATCTCTTGGTACATTAAGAATGCTGAATGTTGTTAAAGGACATAAATACAGGGCAGCTGTTTATGGATTTATCGAAGTATTGATATGGATAATTGCAATGAGATTTATTATGCAAAATCTGGATAATATGTGGAATATTCTTGGATATTCAGCTGGATTTGCAATTGGTACTGTAGCAGGCGTTTCTATTGAAAATAAATTCGGAACTGGTTACCTGCAGATTTACGTGATATCGAAATATCATACTGATAAAATTGCTGATAAATTAAGATCTCTTAAAATTGGTGTAACAATTATGCCCGGCGAAGGTGCCAGAAGCGGAGTAGCTGTAATTGTTTTAATAGCTATGGCAAAAAGAAGATCTGAAATAATCCGGACAATTGAATCTATCGATCCTAAAGCATTTATTACTGTTCAATCCGCGATTCCTTACAGAGGATTTATTCATTCACGTAAATAAATAATTATTAGTTATAAATTATTAATAATTATTAAAATACTTTTTTTCTCCTGAATATATTCCATAATATGGAACTTTTTCGAATAATATGTGTTGCAACACATAAGGTAAACAATTCAATAAAAATTCTGGAGGAAAAATGAAACGACTAACATTATCAGTTTTTGCGCTGCTTTTTTTAATAACAGTGAATTTAGCTTCGCAGACGGTCTGGAAACATGACCCGAACCACTCAAAGCTTGGATTTACTGTTACCCATTTAACAATTGCAGATGTAACAGGATACTTCACAAAATTTGATGTATCGGTTACATCAAGCCAGGCTGATTTCAGCGATGCAGTAATTGAAATGACAGCTGATATAAATTCCATTAATACGGGAATTGAAGCTCGCGATAACCATTTAAAAACCGCAGATTTTTTTGACGCAGCAAATCACCCGACAATGACTTTTAAGAGCACATCAATTGAAAAAGCAGGTGACAGGCATTATAAGCTGAAAGGGAATCTGACTATGCATGGCGTTACAAAAGAAATTACAGTTGACCTGTATCACAGGGGAACTATACAGAATCCAATGGCTAACAATGCAGATGTTGCCGGATTACAGATTACCGGTACTTTAAAAAGATCAGATTTTAATATCGGACCCGGCTTTCCTGATTTTGCAATCAGTGATGAAGTCAGAATTAAAGCAGACGGCGAGTTTTCTAAAAAATAGTTAATTAACAGGATTCTTACCGTAAAAAAACCCATCCGTTTGGATGGGTTTTTTATTTAATTGAAATCAGTATACAACCAGTATTATTTATTCTTTTTTATCTTGTCATCACTTTTTTTATCTTTTACTTTATCGTCATTAGATTTCTTTTCCTTATCATTGCCCTTTTGTTTGTCATCTTTCTGCTTATTATCTTTTTGCTTATCATCTTTTTGTTTATCATCATTCTTTTTCTCTTTGCCTTCTTTCTTCATCTCTTTATCTTTTTCCTTTTCTTCCTTTTTCATATCTTTTTCATTCTGCTTGTTCAATTTTTCTTCTTCTTTTAAGGCATCTTTTTCATCTTTTGTGATCTTTTTTGCATCTTTATAAGAAACACGTTTTTCCGGTTTTGATACAGGTTCTTTTTTTGAATTGGTTTCAGTTTTAAAATCAGGAGAAAATACGCTTATTTCATCTGTTGCAGAACCCACATCGTCTTTTTTATTGGTATCCTTAATTTTTATAACATTGATTTTTTTACCTGTTTTCTTCTCGATATCACCTGTTTCAGGACCTTTGTTGATAACAGTTTTTTCTTTAATCATGATACCGTCTTTTTTTATCATTTCTTTAATCATGATCTTGTTCTTGTTCTCTACATACTGATAGCGGTATTTATACACACCCGGTTCTATAAAATGTTTTTTTTCCACAATAGTGTACCGGTTATCATTTATTGAGTACTGGCTGATACTGTTATCTTTTATATAAGCTCCCGGGGGAACAGGTGCCCAGCCTACATGATCATCATTTTCACGCCAGTCAACCCATGCCGGAGCCCATACTTTACCGGGCAGCCAGACCCATCCAAGCTGCGGGTCTTCAGTCCACCTGCCGTAATGGCACGTCAGGTCTTCCTGCGGAGTTGATGCTTTAAAATACCAGCCTCTGTCAGTATAAATCCACTGTCCGTTATTATATGGAGTGTATTGTTTTTCGGGAGTTTCATTTATCATAGTTGCAGCAAGCTCATTAAAGGGTCTCCAAACAAAAATGTTGAACAGCTGTTCATCTGTCTGAGCGTATGCGGTTTTTATTCCAAGAATATCCAGCGCTAAGTTATAATCAGAGCTCCCTTCGTTTATAGTTGATCCGGGTTTTATATCCAGTCCAATATCTTTCGCATTTATCTCGATCCATTCACCATGAGGGGAAAGTTCATTATAAAAATACTCATAATTAACATTCAGCAGGTCTTCATTTGTTTCGGTGAACTCATTCTTTACCTGTTCATTTTTGCTTTCTTCCTGTTTGGTTGAAGTATCATCTTTTTTACCGCAGGAAAACATTGTGAAAATACAAAGTAAAGCTGTTAAGATTGCTGTTGTTCTGAACATTTTTAATGTATTCATGGTGTTTAATTATTAATGTTTGGAAATTATAATAACTGTAATATAAGTTACATTAATTCTGAATTTAAGTCAATTCCCGGATTATTTGTTTTTAAAACATCTGAAATTTTTTTAAAATTGACTTATATCAAATTTAAATCCTTTATAATAAATTATATTTGTACAATTAAACAATACTTAAATGAACGAAATACTGAATAAAACAGATAAATACAGTTTAAACTCACTGCTTGAATTCCAGCAGGGAGCAGTGGTCAGCCGGGTACTGCTTAAGAAAAAATCCGGTAATATAACTCTTTTTGCATTTGATGAAGGCGAAGGGTTAAGCGAGCACACCGCACCATTTGATGCATATGTACAGGTTCTGGAAGGTGATGCTGAAATAATGATATCAGGAAATCCGTACCTGCTTTCAGCAGGCGAAGCAATTGTTATGCCGGCAGGTGAGCCCCATTCATTAAAAGCCGTTACGGCTTTTAAGATGCTGCTGGTTATGATAAAATCGGAATGATATAAAGCCAAAAAGATATAACCACGAATTTCACGAATAGCACAAATTGAGTTATATAAACAATTCACTTGGTTTTTTCAGAGTGATTTTGTGCTGAATACTGTGAAATAAAATATTGCAGCTACGCTCTTTAGATAGTTTGTCACAAAACCTAATTTGCGGGGAGCGAAGCGACAATTACCCCGTTAGGGAAGCAATCTTAAAAATAAACTAATGCAGGAGCGGGAAATTTTGGTAATGTTCACCCGCAATAACATGATAAAACACCTTACGGGAATTATTTTGCAGGAAATTAAAAAGCCTGTTAAAAATTTAACAGGCTTTATTAAACGGTAAAGCTAAATATGATTCAATGCTATGCTGATCTTTCTTCAGTATCCTCAGGTTTTTTCTTAGCCGGCAATGCCAGTACTATCCCTGATACCAAACCGTACCCGGTTGTAATATACCAGTTTGAGCTTAGCGGACATCCGTTTGTGCAGCCGATATAATAGTAGTATGCATATCCTATCAATGCGCCTGATAATGCGTATAATCCAAGCTTTAAAAATTTATTTTTTATCATTTCGTTTCTTTATTTTTACTATTTTATTGCTGTCAGGTCTAAGGACCTGACAGGAGCAGCAATTTTTTCCTAATCAACTAATTAACCAATCAACTAATTAACCTTTAGGACTTCATTTATTGCCTGGACAAAGCTTTCCTTTGGCAATGCGCCCATAGTCATCTGTGGTTTGCCTTCCATGGGAATAAAAAGAATAGAAGGAATGCTTCTGATGCCGAAAACCTGGGCAAGCTCCTGCTCTTCTTCAGTATCAATTTTATAGATCTGAACTTTACCGTCATATTCTTTAGATAATTCTTCAAGAACCGGGGCAACCATTTTGCAGGGTCCGCACCAGTCAGCATAAAAATCTATTATAACAGGTTTATCACCTGTAAATTTCCATTCTTTTTCAGTTTCGTAATTAAAAACCTTTTGTTTGAATTCTGCTGCTGTTAAATGTACCATCTTAGTGCTTCCTTTAGTATTGTTTTCTTTATTGTTATTAATTTTTTCAGTGCTTGTGTTATTTGTACTGTTGTTAATGTTATTATTGTTAACAGAATTATTCTTAAATTGTTCCTTTTGAGGAGTATTATAAGTAACAGATTTATCATCTTTTTTGCCGCATGAAACAAGTAAAGCAGCAAATATTACTGCAAGTATAATTATACCGTATATATTTATTGTTGTTTTCATATAAAAATATAAATAAATTAGCCCTTTTAATAGTTGCTAATAGCAACTTAATATAAAAAGTTCCAATAATCAAGTCCACTATTCACCTATATAAGTTGCCATAAGCAACTAAACGATAAAAATCATATTTTTTTGTGAAACAGGTCATATTTTATCGCCGGCCCTGCCTGTTATTTTTGTATAGTTGCTAATGGCAATTATAAATGAAAATAATAAAAAGACGAAAAATATGAAGAAAATTACAGGGTTCTTACTTCTATCCATCATTTTGATATCCGGTTTATATTCCCAAAACGGCACCAGATTAATAGGTTTTGATGCCAAAACAACAGGCAGGGGAGGAGTTTCTACCGGTTTTTTTGATAATACAAGCCTTTTAATGACTAATCCGGCAGGAATATCATTTTTAAAGGAAAATATGCTTGAAGCAGATTTTTCCGTGATGCTGCCAAAGCTTAAATTCACCAATTCAATAAATGATGCAGAAGAAAATTCTAATTCATACCCGCTTCCTTCACTCGGCGTAACATATACTCCAAAAAAATCAAAATTAACTTTCGGACTTGGTTTCTTTACAAATGGCGGTATGGGTTCAGATTTTAAGTTAAATCACCAGTTATTTAAGGATCAAAACGGAAATTACATTCAGCAGGAATATTTTTCAAAATTTGCTGTTATGCAGGGCGGACCTTCACTATCATATAAATTCAGTAAAAATTTCTCTGCAGGATTTTCAGCTCACGTATATTACAGCATGATGGACTTCCGTATGCCTTACAGTCTTTCACCCAATGAGCTTAAAGGCGTGGTAAACCCTCAAACAGGTATGACCTTCGGTCAGATGTTTTCTGCTCCCCAGAGCCAGGGCGGATTAGGTTACAATGAAGTTACTGCATATGCCAATATGAGCGATCTTACCGCTTTCGGTTTCGGCGGAAAAATCGGGCTGGCATACAAAGTTAATGAAATGTTCTCCCTTGGATTAAGCTATACTCTTCCGGTTGATCTTACTTACAAGAACGGAAAAGCTGATATGGATATGACATACCAGATGAACGATGCTTTCGGCAGAGTTGTAATGGGTTACATGACAAACTATCCCGGAATTACACAACAGCAGGCAATGGACTCAGCTATGAATGCATTTTCACAGATGGGAATTGATCTTTCACTCGGAGCAAAAGCATCATATGATCTTGAAAACAAGCTTTCAATGCCGCAGCAGATATCATTCGGTTTTTCATATGCTGCACCTAATAAAAAATTCCGTTTCGGTATGGATTTTGAATGGCTGAACTGGAAGAAAGCTTTCGAAAAAATGGAGCTTAGTATGACAGGAGGACAAAATGCCAACATAAACAGAATGATGGGCAACACTGGTTCATTTTCGCTTAATTTTCCGCTGGAATGGAAAGACTCATATATAATACACGCCGGCGGCGAATATGATTTCTCAAAATTATTCACTTTCCGTTTAGGATATACCTACGGAACAAATCCGGTACCTGAAGAAACAGTATTCCCCGTTTTCCCTGCTATAGTAGAAAATCATGTAATGGCAGGCGGAACACTTAACTTCTCGCCAAAGTTTGCAGTAAACTTTGCATATGAAATGGCTTTGAATAAAGAGCTTACAGCATCAAATCCAAGTACAATAGCATCGGAATATAACAACAGCACGTCATCACTTCAGACAATGCTGTTCCATTTATCGTTGACTTGGAAGTATTAAGATCAGTAATTCTGTAATCATATAAAAAATAAAACAGAGTCGAAATAAGTTTGTATGAAAAAGATAATTTTTAAAACTAAGCACTATTTGTTAATATATTTTGGATTAGCATTGATTACGGTATTTGCTGCAAGCTCATGCAATAAAGATTCACGTTCAGATAATAACACAATTCCAAAACCTGTTAACCCGCTTGAAGGGCGGATTATACCTCATTTAGATCACAGTGCATATTTTAAGGATTCGATTGCAACGCCTCAGGAAGTAACACGCAGATGTCTGGAATGTCATCCCAACAGCGCTATGGAAGTAATGAAAACCCCGCACTGGACATGGATAAGCGGTGATGTTGAAAGGAACGGGAAAAATATCCCAATAGGTAAAAGGAACCAGATAAATAACTTCTGTATCAGCATTGTGGGAAACTGGAATTCCTGCACTTCATGTCATGCAGGTTACGGGTGGGAAGATATGAGCTACGACTTTTCAAAAGAAGAAAATGTTGATTGCATGGTATGCCATGATGGTTCAGGGACTTATTCAAAAACCAAACTTGGTATGCCTGATAAAAATGTTGACCTGCGTTTGGTTGCAGGAAGCGTACACCGCCCCGCACGTGAGAATTGCGGTATTTGCCATTTCAGCGGCGGCGGCGGTATGGGTGTAAAGCACGGTGACCTGGATGAATCGCTTATCAATGCAAACAAGGAGCTGGATTTCCACATGGGTAAGCTGAATTTCCAGTGTGTTGACTGCCATACTACAAAAAATCATAAGATTGCAGGTAAAGTAAATACTACATATACTGAAAAAACAAATGCAGTAAGATTTAATTGTGAAAAATGTCATACGGATCAGCCGCATAAAGAGCCCAGGCTGAATAAACATACATCAAGGATAGCATGTCAGACATGTCATATACCTGAGTTCGCAAAAAAACTCCCGACAAAAATGATTTGGGACTGGTCAAAGGCAGGTGATTCAACAAGGATAGACAGCCCGCATGAATACCTTAAGATAAAAGGTGAATTCCAATATGAAGAAGGAGTTATACCAACATATGCCTGGTTTAACGGAAAAATGGACAGATATATCAAGGGGGATAAACTTGATGACGAACCTGAACACTTTATGAACAGACCATTAGGCTCACGTGATGATAAGAATGCAAAAATCTGGCCATTTAAAGTACATCATACTGTTCAGCCTTATGATGAAGTAAACAATATTCTTATTCCACCCATAACCAGCGGTGAGGGAGGGTTCTGGACGAAATTTGACTGGGCATATGCGCTTGAAACAGGCGCAAAGCTGAACAATCTGCCTTACAGCGGAAAGTACGGTTTCACAAAAACCAAAATGTACTGGCCTATAACTCACATGGTTACAACAGGCAAAAATGCTCTTGCCTGTATTGACTGCCACTCCAAGGGTGGAAGGCTGAACTGGGCAGAACTGGGCTATAAACACGACCCGTTACAGGGACCGGGAAAATAAATTATTTAATATATAAGTAACATGAAAATCAAACCAAAACCATATAAGAATCCATACTTTGCAGGAGCATTACTGGGTGTAGTATTATTCAGCGCTTATGCACTGACTCACAGCGGCCTGGGAGCTTCTGGCGCTATCAGCCGCATACATGTTGCCATTACAAAATTATTCTGGCAGCAGCATGTTGATATGGTAAGCACTTTTGCTTTAATGGGAGCAGGGGATACCAATGCCCTGGATCATGCCAGTGTATTTCTATTAATTGGCACTTTTGCAGGCGGAATGATCTCTGCACTTATCAACGGAAGACTGAAGCTTGAAATTTTTAAAGGTCCGCAGATTTCAAATGTTCAGCGTCTGATTTTTGCGCTGATTGGCGGCTTGATAATGGGTTACGGCGCAAGGTTTGCACGCGGCTGCACATCAGGGCAGGCACTTTCAGGCGGCGCTGTACTTTCACTTGGAAGCTGGGCTTTTATGTTCAGTGTGTTTATCGGCGGCTATGCTGTTGCTTACTTTGTACGCCGCCTGTGGGCTGAACCAAATTTAAAATAAGAAAAAATTTAATATGTTACCTATAGATGTAATTGCAGTTCTCGGAAAATTCGGCGGGTATGCCGTATTTGTTGCTATTGGCATGGGATTTGGCGCTGCTTTGGAAATTGCCGGTTTTGGTGACTCACGCCGGCTTGCTGCACAGTTCTATTTAAAAGATATGACAGTTTTGAAAACTATGTTTACAGGAATTGTGGTTGCAGCGGTTTTAATATTTCTGTCATCAGCTCTGGGTTTTCTGGATTTTTCACAAATATCGGTTACCCAAACATTTTTATGGCCGGGAATTATTGGCGGCCTGATAATGGGTGTTGGATTTATAGTAGGCGGTTACTGCCCCGGAACTTCAGTTGTTTCAGCAGCAAGCCTTAAGATAGACGGACTTTTCTTTCTGGCCGGCACTATTCTTGGAGCCGGACTTTTTGGTGAATCACTTCCTGCTTTCACTGATTTCTGGAATTCATCATTTACTGAACGGTATCTGCTTTCAGACTGGCTTGGATGGTCAATAGGCGCAACATTATTTGCAGTTGTGCTTATGGCAATAATGATGTTTTACGGAGCCGAAAAAACCGAGGAGTTCTTCAGGATTAAAAAAACCGGCGGTAAATGGTCTTGGAAAATATCAAAACGCTCATACCTTGCGGGTGCTGCTGCTTTGGTTGTTACAGCAGCTTTAGTCTGGACTATCGGCCAGCCTGACCCGGTTCGTAAATGGAGCCTGATGGAAGGCAAATACGGCGGGCAGCTTGCTGCACGGGATGTTTTCATTCACCCTCTTGAATATGTTAAAACATTCAATGAAGCATCAATAAAGCTTGTTACTCTTGATCTGCGTGCTGAGGAAGAATTCAGCAAATTCCATATAACAGGCTCTGAAAATGTTAAGCCTGAAGATGTGCTGAATCCTGAATTTATTTCGCCGCTGGCGCAGCTTCCGGCACAGGGAGTAGTAATCCTGATTGCAGATAATGAAGCAGTATCTGTGCAGGCATGGAAATACCTGAAAGTACAGGGCGTGAACAATGTTTATATTCTTGATAATGGCCTGCATGACTGGAATAAGCTTTTTGAAGGCAAAACCATTTCCGGAAAATCCATAAATATATCATCTCCGCCTTCTGAGGTATTGAAGTTATTTCCAAAGGATGCATATGCACCCAAGATAAAAATAAGTACTAAAAAGCGTTCAGGCGGGCTTTGCAGTTAAAACACAAAATATTTGATCGTATGAAATTATTATCTGCAGTTTTAAAATTAACGGTTATTATAATTATATTTGGTTCAGCTGCAAACACAGCAACAGCACAGATACTTAAAGGAAACACTTTTAACAATACAGAGTGCATGCAGTGCCATGAAAAACATGTACCTTCTGACCTCTATAATAAATCAGTTCACAGCACATTAATGTGCACCGCCTGCCATGAAAAAGACGATGCAAAGCCTGTTGATAAGCTGTTTGCCGGAAAGAATAAATGCATAGTATCATTTAAACAAACTAACTGCGCAAGCTGCCACAGCCAGGTTGCCGGTGAGCATCAAACCAGCGTACACAACTCTGCCAGGCTGCCTGTTAACTGTTCAAAGTGCCATGCTGATATTCATAAGATCACTTCTATTAAAAATAATAAAACAGCATCGGCAAAGCTTTGCAGCAGCTGCCATGAAAAAGAAACTGTTTATTTTAAATCGGTTCATTTTAAAGCGCTGGAAAGCGGAAGCAAAGATGCGCCTACCTGTACAGACTGTCATAACAAGCATGCGATAGATAGAATAGATAATGTTTCAAACGGAAGGATTTTTCATACACAGGCATGCATGAAATGCCACGCAGATACAGAGATGATGAAACGCAACAGCGTTACTACCATTGCTCCAAAGTCTTATTTTGAAAGCTACCACGGCAAGAATATCAGGCTTGGATATCCTGAAAAAGTTGCCGGATGCGCAGATTGCCACAGTTCGCATAATATACTTCCTGCTAAAGATACGAACTCTACAGTTTATGCAGCCAATTTAACCAATACATGCAAACAATGCCATGCTAATGCAAGCGCCGGGTTTTCTAAATTTATTGCTCATGCAGAGCCGAACAACAGCGAAAAGTATCCTCTGCTGTACTGGGTTACAATATTTATGAATACACTGCTTGCCGGTACGTTTCTTTTCTTCTGGGTTCATTCATTATTATGGGTTTTCAGGGGTTATGTGGAAAAGAAACGAAAACGAAATGCTGAAAACTTCTCAGGCGCAGAAAATAAACCGGACAATGTGTATAAGATAAAACATAAAGTTTACAGACGTTTCAGACCGGTACACATAACATTGCACCTTTTTGTTGTGACAAGTTTTCTCACACTTGCTTTAACCGGACTTCCATTGAAGTTCAATTATACTTCATGGGGAAAAACATTAATGGACTTCTTAGGCGGTGTAAGCAGCGCAGGGTTAATTCACCGTATAGCTGCCATAATTATCTTTGGCTTTTTTTTTGCAACGCTTGTGATGAGCATACGATTCCTGTTCTCAAAAAATCATTCCAAAGATACATTTTTCAAAAGGCTGTTCGGACCTGATTCACTTTTTATTAACCGAAAAGACCTGAGTGATATTAAAGCAATGTTCCGCTGGTTCTTTTTCCGCGGACCCAAACCATCATTCGAAAGGTGGACATACTGGGAAAAATTCGATTTTCTTGCAGTGTTTTGGGGAGTAGCAATAATTGGCTCAAGCGGTTTAGTGCTGTGGCTGCCGGAATTCTTCAGTTATTTCCTGCCCGGCTGGATATTTAATCTGGCAACAATAATTCATTCTGATGAAGCATTGCTTGCTGTTGGATTCATTTTTACTGTACACTTTTTTAACACACACCTGCGGGTTGAAAAATTCCCGATGGATTTTGTAATTTTCAACGGCCAGGTAACAGAAAAAGAAATGGTGCATGAGCGAGGTGAACAGTGGAAACGATATACTGAACAGGGTGTAACAGATAAATTTGAGGTTAAAAAACCAACTCCGCTTGTTTGGGATATTGCATTACGTGTATTTGGATTAGTTGCTGTACTTACAGGAACAATACTGGCATTGCTGATCTTTTATTCAATTATAGGGCAGGGTCTGCATTAAATAAATCAAACTGCAGTATTTATAATTGCTGTTAATTGAAAAATTAAACATTTATCATTAAGTTGCCTGTAACAACAATAAATTATATGAATAAAGGTATAGTTGAGCTTATATTTGAGCTTAAATTCACGTGCCAGGCAAAGGAAGAAAGCATCCGCGAAGAGCTGAAGCTGTCGCCATCTGAATACCGCGGACTGCTTTCTATAAATCCGGGGGAAGTTAAGTCATGCATGCAGATGTCCAGTATGATGGGACTTTCCAAATCACGCGGCAGCAGGGTTATAGATAAACTAATCGAACATGGCTTCCTTAAAGAAGCAAAAGGTGATGACGATAAACGCATATACAATGTAATGCTTACGGCAAAAGGACAGAATGCTATAAAACGCATTAATGCAGTAATGAGCGAGTGCGAAAGGGCGATATTGAAAAATGTGCCCCAGGATGAACTTCATAATTTCACAAAAACCCTGCATAAGATCTCGGAAATAATAAGCCCGGATTAAAAATTAAACTTTGTAAAAACATGATTTATAGGAATATCTGTATTTTTTAGTTGCTAATAGCAACTATATTTCGTATATTTGTACTGCTGAATTTTAATACTGAAAGGAATAAAAAAATGAAAATGGAAGTCTTCTTTGAAGAAGGTAAAAAAGTAAATATCCGTTATAACGGAATGGTAATTAAGACAGACCAGCCTGTTGAAGCTGGCGGAGAAGGTTCAGCCCCTGCTCCTTTTGACCTGTTCCTTGCATCTATAGGCACTTGTGCGGGAATTTACGTTAAATCATTCTGTATGCAGCGGGGAATTCCCACAGATGATATAAAAATATATCAATCAATGGAATATGATAATACAAAAGGATTGATCAATAAAATAAATCTCGATATTGAACTGCCGGAAACATTCCCTGGGAAATACAAAGATGCAGTTATTAAAGTTGCTAATTTATGCGCTGTTAAAAAGCATCTGCAAAATCCGCCTGAAATTGTTGTAAATGCAAATATCGGCGAGCCGGTTTAAACAACTGATTTTTCTTTTTATATTTTTAAACCGCCTGAGGGCGGTTTTTTTATTTATTCATTTTTATTCTTTTAATCTTATACTATCTTATTTGATGGTATTAAGGCTGATATATAAATTTTCTATAATTTTTCTGCTTTCTGCGGCAGTATTTTCACAGGAAAACTGCCGCTTGATGACATACAACCTGCTGAACTACCCTGATGTTGATTCTGTAATCCGTAACCCCAATTTCCGAAAAGTAATTAAATATTCCGATCCCGATATTCTTGTTGTGCAGGAAATGACAAGCCAGGCGGGAATGAACGGATTTTTAAGCAATGTTATGAATGCTTACGGTAACGTTTATTCAATGGGCACATTTATCGACGGACCGGATACGGATAACGGCATCTTTTTTAAAACTGCAAAATTCCGTTTTATCGGCAATACCCGAATCAGAACTGCACTGCGGGATATAAATGAATTTAAGATAATTCATTTGAGCTATCCCGGCGATACATTAAGAATATTCAGTGTACACTTAAAAGCAAGCAGCGGATCTGCAAATGAAAATCTCAGGGCAGCAGAAGTAGATAGTCTCAGAAAATTTACTGCTTCAATTTCCCCGAATTCATTTTATATAGTGTGCGGAGACTTTAATATATACGGCGAAAGTGAACCTGCATATTTCAAGCTTAAGCAGGTATTGCCTCATGGTAATGGGCATATTGTTGACGCATTGAATATGCCGGGTTCGTGGAACCAGTTCCAGTACAGGCATTTTCATACACAGTCACCCAGAACGCGCGGTTTTGGCGGAGGCTCTACCGGTGGAATGGATGACAGGTTCGACATGATACTATTTTCACCCGGCATTTTTAATGCCGGCAGAATTGCATATAACCCAGGCACTATGACAGCATTCGGGAATGACGGTAATCATTATAATGATTCTATTAACCGCAGACCCAACACAGTTGTGCCGGATTCCATTGCAGATGCAATTCATTATGCCAGTGATCATTTACCGGTTTATGCCGCAATTACTTTCGGAAATGTGATAGGAATTTCGGGTAACCAGAACGGAATCCCCGGAAACTTTGACCTTTCACAGAACTATCCGAATCCATTCAACCCAGTAACAAAAATTAAGTTTTATGTTCCGGAAACTGTAGAGACGACCCGGCGGATCGTCTCACTTAGAATTTACGATGTATTAGGTAAAGAAATTACTGTACTTGTTAACGAAGCTTTAATACCCGGAAGCCATGAGGTAGTTTGGTCCGCCGCAGGCGGAGCATCAAACTATCCAAGCGGCGTATATTTATATACATTAACAGCAGGGAATTTCAGGCAAACCAGAAAAATGATCTTAATAAGATAAAAAAAGCCTGCTTGTAAAAAGCAGGCTTTTTTCAATTGAGGAAAAGATAAAAGGAAAACTAAACAGTATAGTACAGAAACTTTTAAGTTTTATTAAATACAGTTGAAAATATTCTGACCTTTACAAATAATAAATATTAACAGTTAAAAACTAATGATGCTTAGTTAAAAATATTTACAGAATCAAAATAGCTGCGAGCAAAGCAAGTTTGGGGAATGAAAATTTGAAATGCAAGTGCAAATGTAGGATAAAAGGAAAATAATTGTAGGAAATAGATTACATATTAACGCTGATAAAACAATATTTTAACGTAAATTCTTGTTCAGTTTTCTTAAATTTTGCTAGTAAATTCTTTTTTCAATAATATTCATATACATACCTGATCAGCCTGTCTTTTTTATCATTGATATCATATTTAACAATATCTGAAAGTATACCTTTTTCATCGTAACCGTATGTACTGTGGCTTTCTTTTTCGTTTTCACCTCTGTACTTTATTTCTTCGGTAATTTTTTCTCCGGAATATTTATATACAAATTTACCGTTTACTTCACTGAAGCGGTTATACCATATTTTTTCAGAAATATTCCCTTCATTATCGTACACTATACTTAGTCTGCCTGTTATACTTCCGCCGGGTTCAACACCGGCTGATTCTGTAAGCCTGCCGGAACCGTCATACGTATATGACTCCATACTTACAGCCTTGCCGTCTTCATTATATTTTGTATAGGATATTCTTCTGCCTGATACATCATATTTGTATGATTCTTTTTCTGTTATATTACCGGATGTATTATATACTTCACGTTTAGTCAGATTCCCTGTTTTATCATAGCTGAATTTAACCTGGTTAATGAATTTTGTCACATATTCATGTTCTTTCCTGTTGGGTCCCTGGTAAGCAAGCAGCTCTTTCTGTGTAACCATGCTTAACTGGCTCCACCAGTACCGCGGACTCGAAGGATCTGTTTCATCGCCAATAACTATATACTGGTTCTGTTCTTCAGTATCTGTAATATTTACTATTATAGTATAACTTTCAAGCCTGGGCTCAATGGCAAGCTCATCCTGCACGCGCCCAAAAAGCTCATTTTCCTGAACACTTGCTAGTATAGTAAAGTAAACACCAACTCTAACTGAATTATAATACATATCATGAATTTCACTTTTCAGCCTTCCTTTTTTATCATATTTATAGCTTATCATTTCAATAATATCATTTTTGGAATTATACCTGTTGGTCTGTATGATACGGTCATATTTTCCGTACTGGTAAAGTTCCTTCACAGTCAGGTCTGTAAACACATGATACTTTGTATATTCAATAAGCTTGCCTTCGGAATCATATCCAAAGTAAAATGATTTATAACCGCTGTCGGCAAGAACTCCTTCCTGCTCTTTTGAATAACGGTACTCCCATATGCTTTTTGATTTAATTTTATTCTGCAGAATAAAACTCCGTTCGGAGTTTTTAAGGGTAATATCATTTTGAGACTGTGAATATAAGGCTGAAACATAAAGTATTAAAATAAATGTAATGTATTTCATATGATAACTGTATTTAATATACTGATATAACATCAGACAAGTTCCTATGCAATAAGTTTAAAATATTAACATCAATAAAACAAGTAAAGTTTAAAGTTAAGCAGTAGGATTATGAGTTAGTTGAAATACTGTATATAAAAAAACCCGGTAATTAACCGGGTTATGATTCTGTTAATTGGTATTTTACTTGGCCAGTATCATTTTTTTGGTTTCTGAAAAACTGCCTGACCTTAAAGAATAAAAATATATTCCGGCTGATAAATTTTCAGGCGCATAGTTAACTGAATAATTACCGGCACCAAGTTCCTGTTTTAACAAAACGGCAATTTCATTGCCAAGTATATCATATACTTTTAGCTCTGTGTAATTTGTTTGAGGTACTGAAAAATTTATTACGGTCTGCGGGTTGAACGGATTTGGATAATTCTGGCTTAAGCTGTACTTAGAGGGAATTTCGTTGTTCAGCAGATTTACCCCTGTTACACTTGAGGTTAATTTGCAAATTGTACCGCCGAATCCAACAGCCCAGCCTGTCTGGCAGCCTGTTAAACCGTCGGGGAAGTCAAGATGGTTCAGGCTTTGCGGTGCGGTATTTACGTTCAGCCAGTTAGCGCCGAAATTTGTCGACATATATATTTCAGTTCCGCGTACATACCAGTAGTTGCTGCCTTCGCCCTGTATACCTTCAATATTACCTGCACCCGGTACAGGCAAGCCTGCATAATTTACACCGCCGTTGGTTGATTTTGACATTGAAACACTGGCTGAAAGCCCTTCTGCAGGAGTGCTGTAAAATATCGACTGTATATAAATACCCGTTACATTAGCTTCGTGAACTGTGAAGTTAACACCGCTGTTTGTTGAGCGGTAAATTGTAGTAATACTGGTACCCCACCAGATATTGGGCAGCGAAACAAAAAAGCTTTTGGGCAGGCAGGTTTCTATCATACTTTGCGCGGTGGGAGCATTTGGTGAAAGGCTCCAGTTCAATCCGCCGTTTGTTGTAATTAGCATCTGCCAAATATTTGCAATTGGGTCGGCGAATGCAAAACCTGAATTTGCATCTGTCATTTTAATGCCGAATATCCTTGTCTGTGCTGATGAAAATACCTGCTGCCAGTTTGCACCGCCATTTATGGTTTTATAAATAAATGTACCGCCGCTGTTTGTAGTTGCTACCCAGGCAATATTGCCGTCAACTGCATCAATGCTGTTTACCTCTCCGGCAATTACCCCGGTGTTTGGATTGGCATTCAGCCAGGTGGTTCCGCCATCGGTTGTACGCCTCACAATTGCATTTGCCCCGCCTGCCCAGCAGATCATGCTGTTTACAGCCTTTACAGTATATAAAACATTAGCTGTACCGGAGCTCTGCAGGCTCCATGTGTAATTGCAGTTCTGTGATAAAATACTAATAGGGAAAATTAAAAATAAAATGAATGCTGCAGATATGAATGGATGAAGTTTTTTCATATTATTTTCCTTGTTAATTTCCGGAAATTACAGGAATTATTTATGCTGCAGACAATTTGCTGATTTTGGATTTTTAATTCAAGGGTAAACATTCAATTATGTAGTATATAATATGACTTACATTACACCCACTCCAGCAAATCATAAAATTTCATTGCATAGCCTGCAATAAGCTCTGCTTTATCCAGACCATTTATGATCTTCCGGGCTCTTCTCCAGTCAGCTTTGCCGCTGCCAAGCGGGAAAAACTGCTCTAATCTGTAACCAGTGAACCACCCTTCAAGCATCCCGCGGAATGTTACCGCCATATCACAGCTTACCTCACGTATCATCAGGTCAGGGTCATTCAGCAGCCGCTCATCTTTATATAATTTCAGCGATGCCAGGCGGTAGTTGAAATCATGTGTTAGCTGAACAATCCTCCCCCTGCCGTAATAGGCTGCTCCTGATTTACCATTTGGAAAAATTGTCCTGAGCGCTCCGCGGTTATTCTTAAGGTAATAATTATAAAGTGCATTTAAACGCTTAGCCTCCGGCTTTATCCAGTAGCCTTCAACAACCGGTTTGAAAGTATCATTTGATTCATGCATACCCGTTGCTAGTATGTATGCAAGCCAGCGCAGGCTTTTCATCTCATCATCAGCTTCAAATGCATCGGTTATCAGAAAAATATTATTCTTCTTTTCTTCATTCAGCTTCTTACCGAAAAGCCTGTGATAATTGTTTATGAAATGTTCTTTGTTAATATGGTTCATAAGATAAAACCCCCGTCTAAGAAAATTTGATTTTGAAGTTCAAGTTACAATTGTTGTAATTTTAATGCCCGGGGATCATCATCCCCCCTTCAATTGAAGGTCCAAAGGACTCCTTTGGAGGGGGACTAGATCCATAATTATTTATTTTTTAAATTATTCTGCAATTTACCCTAACGAAATATTACCGATGGGGGTTTTTCAAAAATATCAGCCTGGTGCGGACCTGTTGAAGTTTATTTGATATGTATAAGAGGTCTAGCGGAGTAATTTGTTTACTTTGAAATAAATTTTTGAAATTTTAATTTCATAAGGAAACTGCAGTGTTACCATTGTAAACGGTAATTAATTTTGATAGTCCGCACCGGCTGAATACTCTTATCTTTAAAAAATAAAAAATCTAAAATTTTTTTCCCCTCTCCTTTAAGGAGAGGGGAAGGGGGTGAGGTTTATTACCCTTTTGCTGAAGCGGCAAACTTCATACCCGCAGCAACAACCAGCAGGGCTGATATCCCCCTGACCCATACTTCAATGTTATCCGGCAGAAAATCAATTATTGTAGGAGCCTGGTTAATTGCCAGGGCAATTGTCATAACACCGCCCCACAGAGTAGTCCTCCAGTTTGCTCCGAAAATTTCTTCTAAAATTTTTATCATAAGTGTTTTAGTTTAAAATTTAATAATATATTTTATTTGAACAGTATATCTTCAAATCTGCAACATGCAACTTGTAACCTGTAACCAGTAACCAGTAACCTGCAGATTTATATACTGCTTTTAGTAATTAAGCCTAAAATAGTTTTGATAGTATTAACCACCCCCGCAATCCAGCTTAAAAATCCAACCGGATCTTTTATTTTTTCAAAATCTTCGATATGTTTTTCAATCCTTGCCCTGTATTTTTCATACATTTTTATCCAGTAAACCAGCCGTTCTTCGGCGTAATCTTCGTTCACTCCCGCCGGAAGCGGAAGCTCACCCCGTGAGACTTTCTTCCAGTAATCTTTTTTCTTCTCAGCCCTTGCAAGGGCAAGTACATCCGTTTCACGGTGTATATTCATTGATAATGATGATGTTGTTATTTCCATTAATATTTCCTCCTTTTTATTTTTTGCGTTCAGGAAAATTACGAAGTAATTTTCGCAGTCCTGTTTACCCCTGCGGGCTTCAGCGGTATTTCCTGTTTAATATTTTTGCCTTTTGCTTTTTTACAGTTGCCTTAATGATTTATTTATTGATAAAGCTGTCCGATTTAAGCAGCTCCCTCAGCTTCGCATCGCGGTGAATTTCATACCCGTTCTTAAAGCTTTTTTCCAGCGCATAATCTGCTGCCTGCAGCTTGTATTCCACAAGCGTTAAACGCTTAAGTATCTTCCGCAATTGCTGAAGTATCATTCCCGCTGAGATAAGTATCAGCCACTTCAACAGTTCTGTTATGTAAATGTTGTTTATTATTTCCATTTTATTTTTTGCTTTTTTACTTTTGCCTTTTTACTTATCTGACCAGCAAATACATCATACCCGGTTTAGTAACAGCAATATTTACCAGGCTTGTATTCAGTATCCCGTAAAGCTGCAGGTAATATTTTGTGTTTGGCACGGAATTAAACAGCGTAAATGTTCTTGTTACTGTCTTTGATTCAGGCCGGTATACAGCACCGTCATAAAATTCTTTCCATTCCTCGGAATACGAAGCCGGAATATCAACAAACATTTCATTAACAACACGGATAATGACTGAATCACGCTGCTGAATACCCGAAACTTCTGTGTACGGGAATATCAGGTTCAGGCTGTATGTTAACTGGTACAATCCGCGTACAGGCAGTGTGATAGTATCACAATTGCTCCAT
>JAANMW010001537.1_pt1 | contig 23732 bp, 32 predicted proteins | sample 7279671 | NCBI WGS metagenome assembly JAANMW01 (sample SAMN14094541, study PRJNA606508) | bioreactor metagenome | isolation source: A lab-scale SPAN reactor treating ammonium-rich wastewater day 247 | place: Ireland: Galway | collected 2017-09-19 | reverse complement strand
GGCATCGGAAAACCTCGTTGCGGCGCCAACGACATACTCAAGCATGATCTCAGTAGAGAGCCAGCGCCGTCCCAGCCGTTCGGCCGCCTTCGCTGTGGTGAAAGATCCGCTGAAAGGGTCAACCACCAGATCGTCCTCGCTGGACAGGAACTCCACCAGGAAGGATGCCAGCGAAAGAGGCATCGGCGCGCCGTGGGCAGGCAGCCCTGCGGCGCGGGCGGCAGCCTTGTAGGCTCGTTGGTCGGCGCAACTATGACCGAAGGTCAGCACATTGCGGGGTATCCGCCCAACAGTGGCATTCCCGAAGCGTCCAGGATGAATTCGGTAAGCGCCGTCCGAGTATTCGGCATCACGTTGCTCGCCGCCTTGCCGGATCAGGCGCAGGTGGCGTTCAGTATGTTCCTGCAACACCCGCCGATTATCCGACCGTAGGGCGCGTGGATCGTTGGTAAGCCAGTAGATCGGCTCCCACGCGACGTTGAGTTGGACGCGCTGGATGCTGGCGTACTGCACTGGCCCGGGCGGTTTTGAGGGGTTGTGCCAGATCAGCTCGTCCACCTTATGCAGGCCCAGCCGGTCGTGCAATGCAAGGACCAGGCGTTCCCGGTAAAGCGAACGTGCCGGACTGCCCGGCATAAAGATGTCGTTCGACACGTTGAGGCAAATCGAGCCGCCGCGCACCAGGTTGCGAACGATCGGCTCGAGTGTGCGGCAGATCCAATCGACGTACTCCGCCTCGCTCGGGTTGCCGTAGGAACGAGCCTTGGCTAAAGCGTAGGGCGGCGAGGTCAGGCAAAGAGTGATAGGGGCATCGATCCGCTCGAAAACCGTCTCGCTGGCGCCCAGGATCGCCACCCCGAGGTCTGTCGAAAAACCTACAACGCCCACATTTGGGCCGATCCGGTTCAGATCCTTGCCGGCCGGTTCCGTGAGCTTCCAGACCCCGCGTTGTCCTTCCACGCGCTGCAGGATGCCGGCATGCTTCAGGGTTTGCTGGTGCCAGCGTACGCGCCGGGCGATCAGGTTGTGCGGCTGCCCAGCCTTACCTACCGGAACGCGCTCGGACAACAATTCTTCGGGGAGGCCAGCGCGCTCGGCGACATCGGCGTAGAGGGTAGCGTTATCGAGTGTGCCGCCGCGCTCGGCGCTGTAGGCATGCAGCACTTCTGAAAATAGATCGAGTTGAGCAGTATCGACCAAGAATTGGTTCCTTTTTGATCAGTTGTCCGAGGACATCAAGGCATCAAGAATGCCAATCGACCTGGCGGGCATCTTTAACTCATTAGCCCACTGCAAAGGGATGCCTTTTTCATCCCCTATCCCCCAAATAATTCCCGCCAGCCCACCCGCAATACAGGCAGTAGTATCGGTGTCATTGCCCAACGAAATCGCATAGCGAACAACTTCCCTGTAGCTGTCCCCGTGAGTCAATGAGGAGACCGCGGACCAAAATGAGTTGGCGGCGTGCCCGCTGCCGTTTGGGATCTCTGATACCTTGTAGGCGCAAACGGCATTGATGGCGCCAAGCAGGGCTTCTCCGCCTATCCTTTTGCCAATGGTTGCTGCGGCTGCAAATGCATCACCCAGGCTATCCTGAATGCTTATGGCGGGGGTTTGAATCAGTTGGTGAGCAAGCAGGGTGTGGATTACGCAACAAGCAGCCGGCAGCAAGTTCGCGTGTGTCGTCAGGGATTGTTCGAATGCGTTTTGTGCAATACATTCCTGGCTCTGGTTGTAAATCGCTCCAACCAGGGCGACGGGAAGAGTGCGCATCAGCGAACCATTGCCGGCACTGTTCGAGAGAGGCTGTTTGGCCCCGTACTCGCTTACGATGGCATGGCGAATGGCCCCGCCGCAATCAAATGGTCGCCCGCCATACTGATGCCGCCCTTCGTAGTACCAGGATGAAACAAGATTTTCGAAGTCGGTTCTGACGAACTCCCCCTTGTGTTTGAGCAGGGATTCAAGAAGGCAGAGCGTAAGACTTCCGTCATCCGACCATACCCCATAAGGAACCCCACTATAGGTTTTTGGGTAGTCATACGGCATGACCATTTCGATTGTTTCGGCCGGCGGGATGTCATGTCCCGGCTTGAACTCGAATGGAACGCCCAAGGCATCTCCCACCAGGGCGCCAAGAATTGCGTTGTAAGCGGTTTGTTGCAGGCTGGACATTAGCTGCGGCAGATGACGTCGCCGCTCCCCATGTGAAAGAGAATCCTTTCATAAGCGGGAACGTCGCCATAGAAATAGGCAGAATGGTAAGCACCGACGGTCTCCTTGGACTTTGTGCCGCGGAAGGCTTCCATCGGCACAGGCACACCGTTATCGCCACGCTCGCGGCGGTAGAGGGCTTGAAGATTGACTGCGGCGCGCTCGGCAAGGTCGGTATCCTCGAACTTCTCTGCCGGCCATAGGTAGAGGTAAAAGCTGGGCGCCTCGGTGATTTCGCTATTGCCGTTTCCTGGACCGGCCAACAGGAATGCGATCCCACGAAGCCCCCCCCCGGGGTGCTCGACCGCATAGAGGCCGGCATAGTAGGCATTTGCCTGAAGGCCTCGCTCAGAAAGCAGGCCGGCAAGGACTTCCCCTACGGGCACGGTTGGTTCAGTAGGTGCATTCATCATGAAATTTTGGTAATATCCTATTGCACGATATTATAACTTTTTTGGGGCTGCCATGCAAGGTTCCCGTGTTGAAAACTTCGCCTACGACCCGATCGGATTGATGGCCGAGAATAGACGCAATGGCCGACCCTTGCTCGAGAACGCGAAGATCTACCGCGGCTCAATCCGCCCAGACCAAAACCATAGCACCCTAAAAGGCAACAAAGCCTACGCAACCCTGTTGCCATCGACCGCTGTTGAGTTTGCCAGGAATGGCAAGTCGATCAATGGCGCCGAGGTGCGCCATGGTTTCATTGGTCAATACCCTCTTGATAGGTCTGCTCGCTTCTACGCTGACAATGGGCTGCAGCAGGCTCAATCCGGGAAGACAGAAAAATCAGCGAGCGTGGGAGACATCGAGAAGTGTCTCGAACCCCTCGTCGATAAGTATATCGCCGCCCAAACGGATCGCGAAAGGCGGGTGGCCGCCGGCCAGATCGAGCTGGCCATCAAGAGGGAGTTCTACGAAACGGCGATCCCGACCATAAACCGCGATGGCTCGCCTGCGCGGCCAGAGCGCTTGGACATCATCGATAACGTCAAGCTGAAACTTTGCGGCCAATTGACGCCAGATGCAATAAGGCAGTCCGCCGAGGCGGTGACCAACATAAAAGCTGCCAGGTTGGCAGAAATAGCTGCCGGCAACGTCTATAGCGAGGTGGCGGCCAGGGTGGTCATGAAAAGCCCTGAGTCATTCCCCAAGGCTATGGCAGCAGAAGAGTCCAGGCGCGAAGCGGCCGCGAAGTTCTTCTCTGCCGACACTTCCTCTGTCGAGGCTGTGATCAGGCGTTCATCGCTTTTCGAAAGAATTCGCACTCCGCAGGAAAGAGGTCTCGAGGACAGGTTCCCGCAGCCTGAAAAAGAAAAAATTCGCGCGGACTTAGCCTACTTCGATTTTGCCGCTAAGATGGCGCGCGAGCGAGACGGTATCGCCCCCGGCCAGCGGACAGACCAAGCTGCCTCCAAGTATTTGGAAGGGTTGGTGAGATTCGACCGCGCCGCCTCGCTGGCCGCCAGCCGCGATCGCGATCACTCTACCGGTCCTGCAAGAGAGGCCGCTGCCAGAACGATGGACCGAGAAATGGTGCGCGAGCGGACAGCCCTTCCTATGTGAAACTCCCCCCCCCGCCGGCGCCGCCAGATCACGCTGCCAGCAGTTTTATGCAGGTTTTCCGTTCAGATCGCGACATTTTTTTGCAGCCCAATTCGAAGGCGTAGGGCTGGCCAACCATCACCAGCGCGTTTTTGGCGCGCGTCATCGCTGTATATAGCAGCTTCGGATCAAGCATGTTGTAGTGCGATAACGTGACCGGCATGACGACATGGGCAAACTCGCTGCCTTGTGATTTGTGCACTGACAGACAGTACGCCAGGTCGATGACGTAATTGGAGACGTCCGTCCTCGGATAGATAGCCACATACCCCTCGCTGGGGAAGAGGACATGGAGTTCCATGTCATCACCTTCGCCATCCACCAGGGTCAGAGCGCCGAATTGCCCGTTGTAGACACGGCGCTCTACCAGAACGTCGTCACCCTCAAACAGGTAGTTCTCATAGTGCTCTACTGGCACAACCATGAGGTTTTTGTTGATGAGATGGACAATCTTGTCCCGCGTGCGAAACCGCCGTTCCCCGACTTTCATTTCAGGGCCACCGGTTGGCGGGTTGAGAACTTCTTGCAACCCTTGGTTGAGTGAGCGAACCCCGGCCGCTCCATCCTTGATGGGGGAGAGGACTTGGAAGTCAAGCAGGTAGGCCAGCGTCGACTGGGCCTCGTAATACCCATCCATGTGGGATTTCCGCCGTTGAGCTATCGCCAGGATCGACTCGCGGATTTCGTTGTTGTTCTTCTCGCGCAGATCCTTCATCTCGGATTCCGGCAGCGTTTTCCGTAGTTGCCAGTAATCGGGGATGCTTTTTTCAATGAATTTGAAGTCGGCATAGTGGTTTCGGTAGCCCGGTGGCACTTCTCCGTGGCGTACGCTTGCCGCGAAAGTGGTGATCACCTTATCCTCGGATTGTCGGTAGATTTTATCGAGGACAACGTGGGGCACCAGGTTGAACGCCAGCATGTCGGCAAAAGGAGCGCCTGCGCCAACAGGTGGCAACTGAGCGGGGTCGCCCAAGATGATCAGATGAGATCCCCCCTCAAAATCGATGGCGCTCAGCAGCCGGAACATTAGCTCGGAGTCGTCCATCGAGGCTTCATCAAGGAGCACAACCTTGCAGGCCAATTTATTGCTGGCATTGAAGGTCCAGTCCGAGCCGCCTTTGTAGCCGAGCAGCGAGTGGATCGTGGCGCCCGGGAAGCCGGACTGGTTCTGCACGCGGTTTGCGGCCACACCCGATAGTGCGCAGCAGAAGACCGAGTCGCGAGGGTAGATCTCGGTGTAGAGCTCGAGTATGGCTCTCGATGTCGTTGTCTTGCCTGTACCAGCGTACCCGGAGACTGCGACGATCGCAGGCAGCGTATTGGCAATACGGACGGCCTGGCGCTGTTGATCGCCTAGGGGGCGCCCGAAGCGCTTTTCATAAGCGACGATCCACGTCTCGATGTCTTTCGTCGCCTGGCCGTTTCGGCGCAACTTGCACAGTTCCATGATGCGCTTTTCCATGCGTAAAAGCCATGGCAACGTCAAGTAGGCATCTTTGTCCGGATATTTCCCAATGACAACAGCGATCTTGTCTGTCTCGATGAGAGCGCCGATGATGCGCGTAATGTCCGCATGGCTCGAGGCGATATCGCCGCCCAAACCATCTGAGGCGATTTCCTCGGAAATGCTTTTCTCCAAATCCTCGACAGTGATAGCTGTATTACCTTCCCCAGCCATTTTTTCCGTAAGGCAATACAGCGCGCAAGCGGCCAGTCGGCGCGGATCATTGTGTGGAACCCCGAGTTTGATGGCAACCTCGTCGGCTGTCTTGAAACCAACCCCACGTACTTCCGTCAGCCGGTAGGTGTCCTGCATCGTGACATCGACGGCCTTATCGCCGAAATGCTCATGAATTCGCAGAATCAGGTTGTTCGTGATGCCATAAGGAAGCAGTATTTCCCCAAGGCGGCGAACGTGCTTAAAGGATTCCCATTTCGCCTTGATGCGGATGAGTTTCTTGGGGCCGATGCCCTTGAATTTGGCCAGCGAATCAGGACTGGTCTCCATGATTTCCGGCAGGCGGTCGCCTACCGCGGCGACAATCTCGCGAGCAGTGCTGGCAGGAATATTCCCAACCATCCGCGTCAGGAAGAAATAGATCTGGTTTTCCTGGATTTGGTAGCTGCGGAAGGCGAACGTACGTTGCCCTTTGTAAGTATCCCACTCGCCAAGGAGCAGGATCGGAGTGTCGATCAGGGTTTCCGGGGCGTCAATGATGTTGCCTTTGGCGCTGAAGCCGTCATTCGTCTTGAAAATAGCGAAGCCGTCGGCGACGAAAATCGTTTTCGAGAATACGGTATCGACCGTGCGGAATTTTTCAGCGGCCACCACGGGCTCCTTTCGCGGCCGAACGCTTTGCCGGCCGGCGAACTCCTCGCTTAGCTATTTCTGCGCGCAGTTTACTGATTGAATCAAGGGATTTACCGAGCATCTCCTGGGCCTTGGCCGCTTCCTTGCGCGCGGCTTGCGCATCCGCTCTTGCCGTCTCGAAGGTCTTTTTCCAGTCTTCCGCTTCCTTGGCCGACTTGTCTCTTTGTAGCCGCGCCTGGTCGAGCTCCATGAGTTTTGCGCGCTCAAGATCCCTGTAGCGGGCCTCGGCCAGCGCAAGCTGTTCCGTAAATTGCGCTGACTGGTTTTCCAGAGAGGCGCGTAGAGACGCAATTTCCGTCGCACGATCTTCCATCCCTATGGAGAGCCGATCGACTTGTGATTGCAGCGTGGAGATCTGGGCGGATTTGTCCGTCGCCATAGCTTGCGCCGAGTCGCGCTCAGCGGTCAGCCTAGCCTCAACAGTCTCGAATCGATGCTTTTCCGCTGCCAGCGCTTCCTCCGCTTGTACGGCTGACTTTTGGGCTTCCGCGGCGGCGTTCTCGGCCGCCTCAACCAGCTTAGCCGCTTCGGTTCTGCCGGCTTCCAGCGCCGCATCAGCCTCTGCCCGAGCAATTTGCATGATCTGGGCGCCGGCGCCGGCCAGCGCCGCCGATACCGTTTCCGGTAGCCCAGGCAATTTCCGGTCTGACTTGAGTTGTTCCCCCAAAGCTTTTCTGATTGCCGTGAGTTCGCTGGATACCGTCCCATCGGATGGGTTCCAGTCCCCCATGTCCGGATAGTGGGCCCGGACATAGACCTTCACCTCATGAATGGAGGGGTTCCGCCCTGTTGCAAGGATGGCAGGGAATGCTTCCCGCACGAGTGCGCGGGTGGAGGGAGGAGGAGTGTGTGCGCTCATAAGGACTGGCTAGCTGGTGCGCTTGCTACCCACGGTTGAGCGGTGGAGGCACCGTCAGCATTTCTGCCCCCTGGCGTGGCGGCGGCGCGATCTTGCCGCCGGCGCGGACCGGAATGACGGTTTGCCTGGTGGGCTTGATTACCCGAAAGGGGATGGATCGCGGTGACTTCAATCGGTATGCAGCGATCTTTTCCATCTTCGATCCATTCCGCCTGCTGATTTCACAGGCGACTTCGATTTGCCCTTCCTTGACAAGGAGGTCAAGGCTTTTCTGTATTGCTTGTTTGCTGACGCCACAGGCGGCAGCGATGGTGTCGGTGTCGTGTTGCTCCGTCTTGGAGGCAAAGACGCCCAGAATGGATTGAAGTAGCGAAGGTTTGTCCATTTAATTCCTCGTTGACTCGAAGTAATCGCGCATTGCGTTGTCCAGGGTGTCGTTCTCGGCGAGCATTTTGATGCTGCCGACGATCTTGAGCGCATCATCCATCGAGACATCATTTTTTAGAACGAGGTGGCGCGCTTCCGAATTTTCGCCGTGCTTGGTCATCGTGATTCTGATTTGGCCATCACCAGGCTTGCGATAGACGAAGGCCTGGACAATTTCTTGGTCGGTCATGGATGCGGAAAAGTAGCGAATGATGCAATAGTAGCACAAAAAAGACAATAAAGATACTTACATATTACATAACGAACATGATCTGCATCGTCATAGATTTCATGATTACTAATCTAATCTTGAAAAGGCTTGACAATACGTGCAATAGAAGCGATAATTACACTGTGTCGGTAAGGAAGGCCCCGCTGGGGTCTGGGCTCCACTGGAGCCAGGTGGCGTGTCAGGCAGACGTAACGGTAATCAAGGATGTGGAGATTTTTCTGCCTTCTAACCACAGCTCAACGAATTGGCAGGCGTAGCTTGTATCCCGTTCGTCACCATCCTTCCGAACCTATCCGCGAAAGGGTTATGTGCTAATCACTACGACAAACACAGTTGAGGGCCGCCCCATCAAAAAGTACGTCGGCCTGGTGACTGGAGAAGCAATCGTCGGTGCCAATTTCGTGAAGGACTGGTTCGCAAGCATCCGTGACGTCGTAGGCGGGAGAACGACAGGCTACGAAGAAACGTTGCGGGATGCCAGGGCAATGGCCTTCGGGGAAATGATCAAGGAGGCTGCTGCGTACAATGCAAACGCAATCATCGGTGTGGATATCGACTACGAGGTACTGGGCCGCCAGAACGGAATGCTGATGGTTTGCGTCAGCGGCACAGCAGTCCTGATTTAGCCGCGTCGCAGGATCATGCCTACAAACCCCAATTCATTGTTTGCCGGTATGGTTCGGCATGCGGCTCTTCTGTTGACGTTCCAGCATGACGGTCGCGGGTTGGGAGCTAAAACCGGCGGTTTCTTTCTGTTCATGCTGGGGGCCGCCCTGTTATCGGCTATAGCGGCGGGCGCGGCATCTGGCAGCGAGTCGGCAATAACAGATCGTGTTGCCAGTTTGGTGATTCTCACTGCGGTTTCTGCGCTCGTGATGTGGGAAATTATCATCCCGGCCTATTTGGTGTCGGCGGCAGCAGATTTACTCGTCCTGCCCTTTCTGGCATTCGATGTTTATCCGGTTGGCGACCACGATACGTTTCTCCTCGGGGTAGAAACTTGGACATTATGCGCTCTGCTTTGGGTCGGCTTCCGCATCGGAGTGGCAAGGGCCCGCGGGAACAAATGAACCATCTTCAATACTACCTAACGAAACTGGCCGAAGAAGGATCTGAAGTCGCGCAGATCGCGCTCAAGGCGCAGCAATTCGGGGCGCATGAGGTAATGCCCGGCCAGCCGCTCAACAACTTCGAGCGGTGCCACCAGGAGCTCGATGATCTATGGGCGGTGGTTGAGGAGTTGAACGAGAAGTTCGGCTTCGGCTACACGCCAGATAGAGAGCGAGTGGAAGCCAAAAAAGTGAAGGTGCGGAAGTACCTCTCCTACTCCATTCACTTGGGGACGGTTGAGGAGGAGGCTGTCGCGTGTGGGCGCACGGCCGACCTAAATAGGGGTATCGAATGAGCTACCTGATTTTCAGCAAGCGCCACACGAACGGCGTAGCCATGTGGTGGCGTCCTAATGCGTCTGGTTATACCAATGACGTCAACGAGGCCGGCAGGTACAGCAAGATTGAGGTTGAATCTTATTGCGCGGGCACTCAGGGTGACAATATTCCTGTGGATGAGCTGCTGGTGTATCGGGACCTCAAGGTGCGTCGGATTGTGGATATGGGGGATAGCTCAAACTATGCGTTGCTCATGACACCAAACAGCCCCCTGCTTGGAAATGATTGAGCGTGGTTGAATCGCCTAAAGCAACGGATCAACTCAAACCCCCAGTTGGGCCACGGCATCCGACATTGAGTGAGTGTTATGAGGCTGGTAAGGGTCCGCAGAGGGTGCCGAACATGGAGTGCCCGGAGGGCGGATTGCCAAATACACCGGAAGAGCGGGCGCGCTTTGAGGCGTATATGCGCGGCCACTGCTGGGATGCCGGGTGTTTCGACGAGGCAACAATGGGCTACGACACCACTATAGTGCGGATGCTGTATGGCGTATGGCGTGACCGCGGCGCACTACCTACACCGTGGCCGAACAAAGGTTAATCCGATGACGGAACGGAATCAAAAAACCGATACCAGCGGACGCTTGGTATTGGATGCCGGAATGAATGCCGCCGCGCTCGCTGCGGCTTCCGATGCATTCCTTGTCGAGTGGGAGAGGTTCTTCGGTGAGGTGCCGAGAGGGCCTGTTGTGCAGAGTATTGCCGTGCTTCTGGGCCCGGCTATTGTGGCGTATCGGCAGGCGGCTAACGCCAACACAAAGGTGGAGGGTTCTCGGCTTGGCGAGGTCATTGCCTCGATAGCCGAGAGGGAGAATAGCGAGCTGATGGTGCTCCAAGAGGCCGAACTTGCGGCGCAATGGTATTGGCGTTGGGAAAAAGAGCGGAGTGTGGAGTGGAACGCCTACGCATTCAGTGACGCTCTTGAACGATATAAGCGCTGTTGCCGTAGATGGGAGGAGCGCCACAATGGAAATTGTTGCGTCGTCGAGCGTGTCCGTGACAAATACGTGATGCATCGAGTGCGCGAATTTCTGGCCGCGTTGGCGGCACACGGTAATAAATTGAACGATCCCGCTCGTGAAGCCAAAATTCGTCGGTTTCTCCGCGAAGGCGACACGATTACACATACGCGCTGCATGGGCTGCGTGGAAGAGCATATTTTTACTGGGTACGGCGAGAGGGGGTCAAGTCGATGGTTGTGCGGCAAGCCAACCAGAGATACCGCCCGCTTAGGGGGTTCAAAGTACGAAGCTGACGATATTTCATTCGCGAATGTGACGCACATCAACCGCGTACCAATTGAAGTGTGCGAATACACGGTCGAGTTTGCTGATCGCATCATATCGCCAGATTGTGGAAGCGAAAAGCAATAAAGACTTGCGCGAGACGATGGGACTCCCGTCCGATGTGTTCATGCTAAGTAAGGAATAACCATGCAATGGTTTGAAGTCGACAAGCAAGGCCTAGCCAAGCTCCTCGAACGCAAAGGGAAATCTTTCGCGCTTTTCGAGCTGATCCAAAACGCATGGGATGAGAACACATCAACCGTCGATGTGGGTCTCGACCGGATCCCCGGTACGCGCCGCGTGCGCCTTGTGGTTGAGGATGACAACCCGGATGGTTTCGCCAATCTGGCCCATGCCTTCACACTCTTTGCCGACAGCAGTAAAAAGGGCGATGCGGGCAAGCGTGGCAGGTTCAATCTTGGCGAAAAGATGACCCTAGCGCTGTGCGATGAAGCGGAAATTGCTTCAACGAAGGGGGCGGTAATGTTCACCGAGGCGGGCCGCGTCAATCGTCGAGTGAAGCGCGAGCGTGGATCGCGCTTCGAAGGCATCCTGAAAATGACGGACGAGGAAATGCGCGAATGCGCCGAGGCGGTGCGCAGACTCATCCCTCCCGACGGCATTGAGACGAAATTCAATAGCCAAGTGATCCCCGCCCGCGTGTCTCTCGCAGAATTCGAGGCAACGCTACCAACGGAAATCGCCGATGCCGACGGCGTGCTGCGCCGCACCCAGCGCAAGACCGTGGTGCGCGTGTTCGACCCAAAGCCGGGCGAAACAGCCATGATTTATGAGATGGGCATCCCGGTGGTCGAAACCGGAGATCGCTGGCACGTCGATATCCAGCAGAAGGTGCCAGTCAGTTTCGATCGGGACAACTGCCCGCCGGCCTACCTCGCCAAGGTGCGGGCCCTAGTGCTGGAACACATGCAGTCCTGCCTGTCCGCCGAGGACGCCAATGCGACATGGGTGCGCGATGCCATCCAGCGGCACGGCGACGAACTTTCCGGCGCCGCTGTCGAGCGCGTCATGGACCTTCGTTTCGGAGAAAAACGAGTCGCATTCGACCCATCCGACCCGGAGGCGAATCATCGGGCGGTGGCCGAGGGTTACCAACTGGTGTATGGCGCGCAGCTGTCAAAACAGGAGTGGGACGCCGCCCGCCGCGCGGGCGCGATCATCCCAGCCGGCCAGGTGACACCCAGCCCTAAGCCATACAGCGACGATCCCAATGCCGATCCGCTGAAGGTGGTCCCGGAGGCGAAGTGGACGCCGGCGATCCACGCTGTGGCCAACTACGCCATGCGGATCGGTGAGCGGCTGCTGGGCTGCCCGGTTAGCGTGACGATTGCCAGCGACGTGACATGGCCTTTCGCGGCCACCTATGGCACGGGAAGGCTGGCATTCAACCTCGGCAGGCTGGGCCACACCTGGTTCGAGCGCGGAGATATGGCTGAGATCAACGATCTGCTGCTGCATGAGTTCGCCCACCATTTTTCGATGAACCACCTCGATGCCGCCTACTATGAAGCGATTTCGCGGCTGGGCGGGAAGATGGTAAAGCTGGCGCTGGACGAACCGGGGCTGTTCGTGCTCGGCGCTGATCGCGGGGCGTCCCGTGCCGCGTGATACCGCTCTACGGCTCACTGAGAGCCTCGTGGCCGCCCTCCCGCCCGGCGCGCCAGGTCTATTCAACCCCTGGTGCGATCGCTGCCCTCAGGATGCCCCAGGCAATGGCCCGCACGAGCGATTGGTGCGACTGGCAAACCACCTCGATTGCGAGCCAGAGCTCATTCTGGTCGGGGAAGCGCCCGGTTACCAGGGCTGCCGGTACTCTGGTATTACCTTTACGAGCGAGCGCCTCCTGCTGGACGGCGCGATCCCGCGCATCCAGCCTCCTGCCGGTCGGTTATCACTTCGAGGGCTTCCATTCTCAGAACCATCAGCCACGATCGTCTGGAAGACGCTCTACCGGTTGGGAGTCGCGGAGCGCTGCATTCTGTGGAATGCCCTACAGATGCATCCGCACAAGCCGGGCAGCATTTGGACCAACCGTACGCCGACAGACGAAGAGCTTGCGCTCGGCGCCCCGGCCCTGCGGTTGTTGATCGAAGCCTTTCCGGCGGCAAAGGTCGTGGCTGTCGGCAGGAAAGCCGAAGCACTGGTCAGCGCCATGGGGGCGCAGGTGGTCGCGGCGGTGCGGCATCCGGCGAACGGTGGAGCGCGAGAGTTTTCGGAGGGGCTTCAGGCTGTGCTGCAGAGTCAATACAAGGAAAACGACACGCATGCCTAAACAATCTTCCCCAATGGCGTATTTCCCGCAGGGCATCGCCAAAATCTCGTACAAGAAAGTCGATGCCTGGGCCGAGCGCCAGAAGACGACATGGCCCTTCTTTGAGACATGGGAGGAAGCGCATGCGTTCATGGTTGAGCGAGCAAAAAAGGATATCAAGAAAGCTGAACGCGAACTAGCGTCATCGAAGCGTCATTTGGCCAGCGTGCTGGCAATGCCCCCTAAAAATAATCAAAAGGATAAAGCTGATGGATTTCAGTAATGAATCACTTTGGAGCATGGTCGGCCTCTTGCTGACCGGCATCGAACTATTAACTGGTACTTTCTATCTTCTCGTCCTCGGGATCGGCGCTTTTGCCGCGGCCGTCGCCGCTTACTTTGGCGGCGGTTTTGCCGTGCAAATACTGGTCGCCAGCATCACTGCCATTGCCGGATGGGGTGCTGTGAGGTGGTATCGCCAAAAAGGGCCTGCCAATGATGGCAGCAACGATTTTGACATCGGCCAGATGGTGACCGTTGAATCGTGGGTAGACCAGGCTGCGGGCATAGTGAAAGTGAGGTACCGCGGCGCGCAATGGGATGCGCTGGTGGATTGCGATACCCAGCCAGGCAGCACGCTCTACATTACCGGCCGGGCTGCAGGTGGCCAATTGCTCGTCTCATCAATTAAACGTATGTAAGGACTTCAATATGAATCTTTTGGTCAAGCTCGTACTTGTTGGTTTCATTTCCGCCGCCCTGTCCTTTACGCCGGTCCTAGGCGGGTTCGCCATTCCGCTGTTCGTGGCGGCGGTGGTCGTTGTGTTCGTGACCGAGAGCATCCGCATCGTCCCGCAGCAGCAGGGGTGGGTCGTTGAGCGCCTGGGGAAATTCCATGATTCGCTGCAGCCGGGCCTCAACGTGATCATTCCGTTTATCGATCGTATCGCCTACAAGCATTCCCTGAAGGAGGTGCCGCTCGATGTGCCGGAGCAGGTGTGCATCACGAAAGACAATACCCAGCTCGCGGTGGATGGCGTGATCTACTACCAGGTCATCGACGCCAAGCTTGCGTCTTACGGCACGTCGGATTACATCGCGGCCATCTCGCAGCTGGCGCAGACGACGCTGCGCTCATCCATCGGCAGGATGGAACTTGACCGGACCTTTGAAAGCCGCGAGGACATCAACCGCACGGTCGTATCCACCCTCGACGAAGCCGGCCGCACCTGGGGTATCAAGGTGTTGCGCTACGAGATCAAGAGCCTGACGCCGCCGGACAACATCTTGCGGGCCATGCAAGCGCAGATCACTGCCGAGCGCGAGAAACGCGCCCTGATCGCCAAATCGGAAGGCCAGAAGCAGGAAGAGATCAATATCTCTGAGGGCGAAAAGCAGGCTGCGATTAACAAGTCGGAAGGCGAGAAACAGGCGGCAATCAACCGGTCGGAAGGCGAGGCGAAGGCCATCACCACGGTTGCGGCCGCGACAGCCGAGGCGGTCCTCGCGGTTGCGAAGAGTTTGGGGGCTGACGGCGGCATGCAGGCTGCAAACCTGAAAGTGGCCGAGCTTTATGTTGGCGCATTCGGTAATCTCGCCAAGGCCGGCAATACGCTGATTGTGCCGTCCAACCTCACCGACGTCGCATCGATGGTGTCCAGCGCGATGACGGTGCTGGGCAAGACCAATGTGGGCGAAAGCAGAAAGGGCTAGGTGCTATGGCGAACATGGATATGGAAGTTGATATTTTCGCGGCCTTACCGTTTGGCAAGGCAGCGCTCAAACAATTCGGTGCCGTCCCGGAAAACTTCCGCTTATTCCAGGCGGGTTGGCTTGGTTCTCGGCCGGAAGATTTTCGGGTAATGGAGGTCAAGGGGGCGGAATTCCGCCGCGCGCAAGCCGGCCCCAACAAGGGGAAACTCTCGATCATGGTGCCCGGGACCGTGCGTTCAACGCATGTAACGCGAGAGGAAATCCTGGCTTTCGATACCGCCGCCCCCAAGAAGCGCACATCATGAGTTCCACGGCCAAGGCGACCCTTGCTGTGAATGCGGCGTCTGGATTCACCGTAAAAACAATTTGCGGCTGCCGTGTCGTTTACGGGCCCGTGCCGGCCAGGGAATTTGCAATGCTGGCCCATGGCTTCAGCAAAAAAGCGCAGATGGCAGTGGATATCGCTGATCTGATTGGGGCCACATTTGTCATCGGCGAGCCAGATGATCTTGCCGATCTGCGCAAGCTGGATCTGCCCGTTTCAGTCAAGCGTCACAACGACTACCTGGCCGCCCATGCGCTCGGTCTCGATAAGGTGGCGATGTGGCTTCGCAGGGGTGAGCGCGGGGCGTCATCAAACGCAATGTGCAGGCGGATATTTGGTGTGCCCGCAGACGCTGGGGTTGATCACCCCCATGACCCCGATGATTTGCGCAGGTGCATGCTTTTTTTGTCGGCTACCGATGCCGAGGCAAAAGTGCCGATGATGGCCGACGTTTCCGATGAGTGGGCGAGACTTGTGCCGATATGGAGAGATCTCGCCCGGTGTTTGGAAGCCGAGATGAAGGTTGGTGATTCGGCGCCAAGAACCTACGCGATGATGAAAGGAGAAAAATGGTCCCGGAGCGCATAACCCTTCCTGTTGAGCTGCTCGCCGGCGCGCATGTAATCGCAACCCGGTCTACGGAGAACTGCAACGTCAGTTTGCGTAAAGCTTATCCGTTGGAGCCTACTGAGATAGGGCTGACCATCTTCGATCTTTCCGACGGTCGCCGTGTTTTTGTGTGCTCAGAATTGGCTGGCAACCCTGGCATGAGCGTAACCAACGCCTGGCCTGAGTTGGCCAGCTGGCTAGTCGAGAATATCGGAGATACTTCGCAGGAGAAGGCCGCGTTCGTTGAGCACTACTGGCCCGGATCGTACAAGAGCGAAATGCGTGATGAAACCTTCGACCAGGTGTTGATCGACTGGAACAAAAACAGCGTTGGTTGGCGTCGGCTTGGTGTAGAAAAAAAGAGTGTGTGACCGGCAAATGGATGTAGCGCGATTCCATCGCGGGGCATTCCCTCATGCGACGGTTGTGCCCCGGCGATAGAAGGGGGAATGCAAAATGAAGAAGTCTATCGAATGGTGGATTGGTCTAGCGTTAGCCTTGTATCTCGGAATCTGTGCAATCGGAGCGTGGGGCGGAACGGTAGGCGCAATAGTGACTTACGTTCTGTTCGTTTTGATCGACATCCGGGAGTACGCAAAAGTCGGCGCTGTTAAGGTGGCGGCCAATAGAGGAAGCGCTAGTGCTGATACGCCAGAGGTAGGTATTCGCGGAGAATAAACATGAAAGTAGCACGAGCAGACGCGAAGGATTTGGATGCGGCCATGCAGTTGCTGGGACTGCTGGACACGGTGAGCGGTGGTTACTATCCAAGCGATACCGATAACGGCGAGGACGGGCCGCTTCGATTTGATAGTGAAGACGCGGCGCACCTAGCGCAGTTTTGGAAACGACTGGATGCGTGTATCAACGCGGCGCCCGGCTTCCAAGGGCGCGTGATCTTCGGTGCCGTAACGCTGCTAGACCCGAGGAACAAGGTAATTGACCCGGAGACCGATTGTCTCGAACTTCATCCAACGCTAAAAGCTGCGCTGCATGACGCCGAGCGGCTCGAATGGTTGATGCGCAACGTTAGCGCGGCGGAATGGGAACGGCTCGGCGTTTTGCATGACGGGGGTAAGGATGGGCGCGCTCGAATTGATACAGCAATGGCGACACCCGCCAACGACAGAGTGGAGGAGCATAACGCTTGCGCGCCGGGTTGAGGGTGTATGACAACAAAAACAGAGCGGGCACAGCAAGCAAATAAGTTCTTGGCGTCCGTTGCTGGGTGCGGGCGGAAGTTCTTCGCCTATAAAGAAAGAGTTTCCCGGTTCGAGGTGGATGCTCGCGGGCGCATCTGGTTCGTGGATGCGTACCGCGAAGCCAAGATTTATACGGCATACGAATGGGGTCGCTGGCGTGGTTTCAGCGAAGGCGGAACGTTGCGCGCGCTGGTGTTAAAACTGCGCGACTTCATTCGTACCGGAGAGCCGCGGGAGATGGGCCTCGGCCCATGGCCTGCCTGGGTTTGCAACGGCGATCCGTGGGGCTACGGCGGCGACATGGAGAAGGTGCGCCAGGCTGCGGAAGCGGCTGGGATTGTGCCCTCCAGCAACGCAGTATTAAGGTAGGTCGATGAGCAATCTATCCCTCCCCCACGCAAAACGATTGGAAGTTGCCGGCTACCATGAGCTCAACTCCGATCGCGTCATGGCCGAGCTATTTCTTGATGCATGGCCGATGATCAAGGCTGCTCTCATGGACCCAGGCCAGATCATCCCGCGCATCATCGAAGAAGTTTCCAATAAGAGTGAGCGGTTCAAGTGGCTTGCGTGGGAGTCAACCCAAGTAAGGGCCGGGTACAATTTCGGCACGCTCGACAATCTATTTTTAGGAGTGCGCTGCCGCCTACTCCCCCCGCGGGTGTTCCAGGTGACCGATGCGCTCAATGAGCGGCTCGAGCAAACGGACATCGGTGCCGACATGCCGTGTTCCTTCTTTCGTCTGCCGTTCCCTTTCATCTATATCGAGTTTGGCCAGAAACGCCAGTCATTGTGCCGTGTGCATAACCCCGTCAGCGGCGAGCATGTTGCCGAGGGGTGTTTCGTGCAGGAAGTGGCATCCGACGGAGGGGGAAGGGAGGTCCATCTGACGGCAATCGGATCACCGGTAGGGAAAACAGGGCTGCTGGACGACGCAACGATATCTTTCAGATTTGCTATCGATGATGAAAATGACGATCTTGGGGAAGCCTTGACAAAGGCGTTCGAGCATCACGAAAGAAATGCGCGAGCACACGGGCTTGTTGTGCAAACTGAGAACGACAAAAATTCCCTCCGGGATGTCGTTGCTCACGCGGCGAAGGTGTTGCTATATCTCAACAGCGTGGATGCGAGGACGGAGCGAGTTGCTGAATGGTCGGAACTGGCTGCGGCTCGAGATCGGGCGGGGCCGGCAAAAAAGGCCAAGTTCGAGCGAAAACTGTGCCGCGTCTATGATCGGATCGTCGTTGGCCCCCAGTCTTTCCAGGAAGCCCCGGCCGGCGCTGGCGACGGCAGGCATGTCCAGCCGCATTGGCGGCGCGGGCATTTGCGGCGCCAGAGGTGTGGCCCCGGTCTCGTCGACCTGAGAATTATCTGGATTCGGCCCGTCTTGATCGGCGGGGCAGCTGGTTTGGGTAAGGTTTATGCGGTTGCTTAAAACCTCCCCGGTAGGGGGCGAGGTGGCCCCGCTGGAGCGCATCATGGTTCCAGAGAGCATGGATGGATCGAGGGGCGCGAATCGCGCAACCGGGACGTGCCAGATTGCTGCCGCCGACGATCTTGCCGCGATTCATGCGTGGTTGAGCCGATTCGAAGGCCGGTCTCATACCTTCAGGGACCACCGGAAAGAAGCGGAGCGGATGCTCCTGTGGGCGGTGATGATTGCCCGCAAGCCGTTGTCATCACTGACAGTAGAAGATTGCCTGGCGTTCCGAGCTTTCCTGGCGGACCCGCGGCCGGTGGACCAATGGGTTGGCCCACGCGCAAAGCGGTTCTCGCCTGAGTGGCGACCCTTTACCGGCCCCTTGTCCCCGTCGTCACGCCGGCACGCCGAAGCGGTGCTGGGCTCGCTTTTCTCGTGGTTGAAAGACGTGGGATATCTGGCGGGCAATCCATGGAAGGCGATGGGGGCCATACGGGTTGCGGCAAGCGGCACGGTTCGAATCGAGCGGATTATCGACGTCAGGACCTGGGCGGATCTCTCGGAATTCGTGCTGTCGTTGCCGAATGACGCCAAGAGTGTGCGCCGCCGCTTTCTTGTGATGACGCTATATCTAACGCGGATGCGGATCGCGGAGCTGGCGAGCGCCAGAATGTCCGATGTAATAGAAATACATCGGGGCAACAGGGTGCAGTGGTGGTTGAAGGTCAATGGCAAGGGTGGGAAAGAGCGGGAAGTCCCTGTCCCTGTGTTGATGCGCTTCCTGCGTGAATACAGGGCGTCCATAGGTCTGCCTGAATGGCCGGCAGGGGAAGACATGCCGTTGCTTGGCCGGGCCTATGCCGCTGCCAGGCCGGTGTCCCCAAATGGGATCCATCGTGAGTTGAAGAGGTTGCTGGGGACGGCGGCCGACCATCTTGACCGGCCGGATATTAGGCGGGTGTCAGCTCATTGGCTGCGCCATTCAGGGGCTTCCCATGGATTGGATGAGGGGGAGCCGCTGCAGTCGGTGCAAGGGTCGCTTGGCCATGCTTCTCTGCAGACGACCTCGATATACATCCACGCCGACAGGGACCGTCAGTACGAAGTGTTTGAGGGGCGCGCCGTGAAGTGAATGTAACCGCTTAATCGTTGCTATATCATCTGTTATGTAGTATTATTAGCATCAATGAGTGATATATCAGTGATTACAGGAATTCACCTAGAAAGCCTTGGTGCTCGGCTGCGGGAGGCTCGTATTGCCCGTGGCGATAGTCAAGTGGTTTTCGCTGAGCGGATAGGGGTTGCGCCATCCACGTTGCGCGCCATGGAAAATGGTGAGCCGGCGCCGGCGATCGGCCATTGGCTCGCCGCTTTATGGGTGCTCGATAGGCTTCCTGAAATCGACACCATCTTGGTGCAGGAAAGTCTCTTTGAAAACCATGCCGGCCGCCGGCGTGTAGGTAGGAAGCGCAGTGGGAATCCATAAGGTCTGGGTGACTTTGCCGGATGGGGCTGAGATCCAGGCCGGCGAGCTCGCATTTGGGCGGCCGATGCCGGATGGTACATGCCGGTCGGCGTTCAGGTATTCCCCCGAATGGCTGAAAAAAGGGTTCCCTTTGGATCCGGTGTCTTTGCCGCTTTCCACCGGCGAGTTCCATGCAAGTCACCTTGGCCCGCCGCTGGCAGCATTCGATGACGCTCTGCCGGATGCCTGGGGGCGCCACCTGATCGATTCCGAAAAGCAGATCCCCATAAGCAAACGCCTGCCCGAAAGATACCTGGTAGAGGTCGGGCGGGGCGGTCTTGGCGCAATTGGCTTTGGCGGGCCGGTTAAACGGAACTTCGAAGAAGCCCGGATGCACTCGATGGCTGAGCTGATGGATGCTGCCCGGGATGTTGAGAAAGGGGTGGCTGCCCCAGATAGCGCTGGATTGCACAAGCTGTTTGCCGTCGGCGCATCCGCCGGCGGGGCGCGTCCGAAGGCCTTGGTTGCTCATGAAGGGCGCCATTGGATCGCCAAGTTCCCCGCCTATCAAGATGGCCCCCTCAACGTGCCGGCGCTTGAATTTGCTTCGATGGTGACCGCAAAAAAGGCCGGTTTGGATTGCCCGGACGTCCAACTGCATTCCATCGGCGGCCGCAGCGTCCTTTTCATTGAGAGATTCGATCTTACCGAAAAGGGGCGGGTGCACCACCTCAGTTTCAAGTCCCTCTGCAAGGAACGGGGAGGGCTTCTTGTCGGGTCCTACGCTGACCTTATGGCTGTCGTGGCTAAGCATTCCATGCGCCCGGAAGCCGATACCCATGCCTTATACAGACAGGCGGTTTTCAACATGGCGATCGGCAATACGGATGACCACCTGAAAAACTTCATGATGCAGGGTGGGCCCAAAGGGTACTGCCTTGCGCCGGCTTTCGACCTGGTGCCGGATATCGCCAGGAATTTGGAGCACCAGCTATCGGTAGGTGGACTGCGGTACCCGGAAAAGACAGCGATCGCGGAGTTCGGTGCTCGCTGGTGCCGGGATCGCGAGTTGGCCGAGAAAGTCATGCAGGAAGTTTCGGTTGCTGTGAGTGGGTTCAAAGGCGAGCTGGCCGCCACCGGCGTCGACATGGAGGCCCATGCGCGTATTTGCAGCGACATCGACGCCAGGTTGGGTGTTTTGGCCCAAAGAGCCGCATCAATCCCTAGTAGCGAGGCGTCCCGGTTGTTCGACCGTGCCGCCGAGGCCGCGGCCGCGGCCGATGGCCGAGCCCACTTGGCAGGCGGCAGGGAGTTGGACCGCTAGCAAGCGCTTCTTATCAGCCCTTTCCCGGGCAACCCTCTCCGAACGGGCATTTTGCCCAAACGATAGGAGAGGTCATGAAACAGGAAATCAATTGCGATCTGGGCCTTTTGGCTAAGGTGCTGGGCAAATCGTTGGGCGTGGAGGTGATTGAGAATGCAAATGCCACCACGTTTTCGGTAAACGAAAACCACCAGATCACTGTCCCAGCCGTTTTCGCAGGCGAAGACGAGGCCATCATCATGCGTGGTGGGCTTGCGCACGAAGCGACTGGCCACGTCCGCCATACGGATTTCGAGGCCCTGGGAAAATGGGCGCACAAGAAGAGTGCGCTTGGTATGTCGCTGCAAAATATCATCGAAGACATCCGAATCGAACGCGCCGCGGCCCAGGTATTCCCGGGCGTGCGCCGGATTCTGAGCGAAATGGCGGGGGCCCTGGAGAAGCGAGGTTTTTTCAAGGTGCCGGGAAACCAGAAACCGGCCAGCGTAATTTGCGCCTTCCTGATACGAACACTTCGGGAGCAGGAGCTTGGCCAGCCGATCGATTCGGCAGAAGCCCAAGCGCTAGCCGAATTTACTTTCACCGCTCCGCTTTGTTCGGAAATTCTCGAGGAGGCGCGCAAAGGAAGCCGCGGAGCCTCGACGGCCGACGTACTAGCATCCGTGGACCGCATCCTGGAGATTCTGAACCAGGCACAGACTCCAGAAGAGCCTGAGCCGGAGCCGGAGCCGGAACCGGAACCGGAACCGGAACCGAAGCAGGGTGGCCAGGAAAACACCGACGAAGGGCAGGAAGGCGGTTCCGGTGCTAACCAAGGAAGCGATGGGGGTGATACCGCGAACGGTGGGCAGGCAAGTGGACAGGAAAGCCCCCCCGACGAAGGCACTCAAGGCGCCCCCGGTGCTCCCGGCAAAGAAAAAAACCGGGGTCCGAAAGAAAGCGCCAAGGTGGCCAAGGCAGCAAAGGCCGCTCTCGACGCCTCCGCCAGCGATATTGGCGAGACGGATGTCGGGAAGATGGCAGCCAAGGCTGTTGAAGATGCCGTGGGAGGCGGGCTTTGTCCGCCGGTCGACGGTCTTAGCGTGAGGTTCAAGAACAAGCCTTTCGGGGACCTATTCAAGCCCGACTCCAGTGCTTCTTCCCTCTCAATGCGTCTTCGCTGCCGGTTGCAGGAGCATTTGCAGGCGCATGCGGAGGATGAGGATTTCAGCTTGGCAGACCGTGGTCGCCTGGTCCCCAGAATGGCTGCTCGAGCACGTGTGGGCGATCGCAACATCTTCGAGGTGGAAGGCGATGAGGCTGAAGGGCTGGATACGGCAGTCTGGATCATGGTTGATGCATCGGGCTCGATGGCGGGATGGGAGGAGAAGTCCGCTCTTTCCGCAATCTACGCGATGTCGAGCGCCATGGCTCAGTATGAAAGGCAGGGGGTCGTTTTTGCCCTCTCCGCGTTCAATAGCTACGTCCAGGACATCAAGGGGTTTAGCGATCCCTGGGTTTCGCGGCGCCACAATCTGAATGATTACCGCGCCAGCGGCGGCACGCAATTTACTGGTGCGATCCGTTCGATCTTGCCTGACCTGATGGCCAGAGGCGAGCGCCGCAAAGTGCTTTTCGCCATCACTGATGGCGATGTGGGCAGGGCGGACAAGAACAAGGCCGTCATGGCTACGGCCAAGCGGCATGGCGTGGAGATAAGAGTGCTCTACATTGCCAAGGTTCAGCAAAAAGGCTGGCAAGCGCATGGCTTCACCGATGCCGACACCGTGACGGACGAAAGCGGGCTCCAAAAGGCCATCCTCGGTACCCTGAAAAGCTGCATGTAATCCCAACCCCCCCATCCGTTTCGGATGGGGGTTTTTATTGGCACTTGTGGCGGCAATTGAGTTGAACGTCTGACAAGGAGAAAACAATGAGTCTGCAATCCCACAAGATGGCCATCATGATTCGCGCCATGGCAGTCAATGCCCAAGTCGAAGCGATGAAGGCGGAGAACCAGGCGCGGCAGCATCGCGGCCAAATTCCGGCTTACACCGAGAGCGAATTTTTTGCGTGCTCGCGTGAGATGGAAACCCTGGCCAGGGAAATGATCGAGTTTCCCTGATCGTCCGCCAACCAATCCGTTTGGCGCTGCCAATAGGCAGCTGCCGTTACCACAAGGAGTTCAAAATGGTTCAAACAACACAATCCGTCGAGATCATCAGGAATTACCGTGGTGGTTCGGCAGGGTATGTCCCCTTTTGGGACATCATCCGCGACGGCCAATTCATCATCGGCGCTCAAACGCCGGAAGACGCCGAACGCAACCTCGCTGCTCTCGAGGCGAACAACTGGAAGTTCCTGGCCTGCTACTGCAGGTTATCTGCTGCCGATCCGCTCGACTGGATTGCCAAGGTCCGCGAGAAAGAGTGGAGGTTCCTCGACGCCAGCATTGAGATCGGCAAGGATGGCCGCGCGTTCTTTCACGGCAATATCGTGCAGTATTCGGCCGCTTTCCGGTTTCTGATCCTGGATGACGGCCTACTCAAGGAAGTGATTAAGGCGGTTCCGGAAGTCCCGGTCTGCAGGTAAGCGGCAAACTCAAGCCGCTCAGCCCTTCCCGCCCCCACAGCCCCGCCCGATCCCGGACGGGGCTTTTTATTAGGTTTTTCGGAGACAACTGGTCTTGAACGTCGGATTCCCGACTTCTTGCAAATTCTCGCCCGGATCCCCGGGATGAATCTTTTGAACAAAGGAGAACCAATGGATTACCAGTTCTACCCGACTCCGCCCGATCTTGTGCGGCGGATGTGGAAGAAATTCAAGAACGATTTCGTCAGGATTCTCGAGCCATCAGCCGGCAACGGCGATCTACTGCGCAATCCTTTCGAATTCGAATGGGGCCGGCGCGGTGCTCCCGACATCGACTGCTGCGAAATCGATGTGTCACGGCATGCTACCCTGCGCGCCAACAAGTTCA
>JAANMW010001531.1_pt1 | contig 23781 bp, 33 predicted proteins | sample 7279671 | NCBI WGS metagenome assembly JAANMW01 (sample SAMN14094541, study PRJNA606508) | bioreactor metagenome | isolation source: A lab-scale SPAN reactor treating ammonium-rich wastewater day 247 | place: Ireland: Galway | collected 2017-09-19 | reverse complement strand
AAGGTGGTACAGAATTCTGAGAATCCACCTTCAATCACTGATGATTTTCTTTCTGCGTTGCTGTTCGAGTCATGAGCGTACTTATGTTTTGTCTGATGCTGTCCGCGTGTTGACACCAAACAAGCGCGGCATATACCGATATCTATATCGAGGCTTCGGCCTGGAGCATCACAAGTCGTCCTAATTCAAATCGTTGCTGTTGAGCGGCCGCGCGCGTCTCTCGTTGAGGGAGGTGTGTGCGGCATTCGCGGACGGCTGCCTTGTTGGCTAAGGGCCGAGTGAGACGTTGCTTCGAGTGTTGTGCTCCGCGGATCTGAATCCGTCCTGCGGAGTAGTTTGGGAAGTTGATGATGAGTTTGATGAAGAGCGTTTTTTTTAACGTGACAGCAAGGCTGGTTTTGTTGTCGGCCATTCCGCTTGTCGCCATCCCTTCGATTCCTGCGCAGGCGCAACTTCGGCCTCAGTCCCAGGCCGAAGGGCAGGCACAGGGAGGGCAGGGTCATGCCCAGGCACAGAACGGGGGGAATGCTCACACTCAGGCGCCGCCCTATAAATGGCCTTACTTCAAGCCGCTTCCTGTAGAGCCGGCATTTTCTCTCTATGACGCACTCGGCCGGCCCGACAATTTCAAGATCAGCGGTACGTTCCGTCCTCGCGTTGAAGGAATCTCCAACCAGTTTCGTCCGGCAACCTTCCCGAGCCACGACTTCATGGTTTCATCTCAAACCGCGATCTTCGCCGAATATGATGCCGGAAGGGTGAGGATCGGCGGGGAGGTGTTCGATAGCCGCGCCTACTTCCAGAAGCCAAACTCGTCTGCCGCCAATACGGAGGTGAACGCGCTCGAACTTGGCCAGGCCTATCTCAACTTCGATCTTTCCGATGTCACGGGCGAAGGCTCGACGAGCAGCCTCACCACCGGCCGGTTCACGAAGAACATGAGCTCGCGCCGTATCCTCGCCCGTAACCAGTACCGCAACACCATCAACGCCTTCACCGGCGTCTCCTACGACTGGAAGGGGGCGAACAAGGATAAGATGACGCTGCTCTGGACCATGCCGCACAGCAGGTTTCCTAACGACACGCAGGGCATCCTCGACAATGCGATCGTGTACGACCGGGAAAGCCTGGATCTGCAGTTTTACGGCGGCACCTATACCTTCGAGAACGTGTTTGGCGGATCGTTGGAGGTCTATGGATACGGCCTGTACGAGAAGGATTCCGGAACAGGCCTGCGGTTGGTGCAGACCCGGAACCGTCGCCTGTTCACGCCGGGCATCCGGCTGGCGCGGGTGCCGAAGCCCGGGCAACTCGATTACGATGTCGAGGCGATCTACCAGACGGGTCTCTCCCGGGAAACCACCGCCCCCACGGACACCCGAGACCTTCAGGTTTCAGCCTATTTCCTTCATGCGGAGGCGGGTTACACTTTCAATGCAGCCTGGCTGCCGCGGGTCGTGCTGCAATACGATCACGCCAGCGGAAACAGCACCAACCCCTCCACCTTCACCCGCTTCGATACTCTGTTCGGTGCACGGCGCTGGGAATACGGCCCGACCGGCCTTTACGGAGTGCCGCAGCGGTCGAACATGATCTCGCCCTCGTTACGCCTGGAAATCACGCCGAGCCCGATCTGGGATGCCTTCATCGCCTACCGCCCTCTTTTTCTGGAGAGTCCCACCGACGCCTTCGCGGCGACACAGATACGGGACCGTTCCGGGCAATCCGGCCGCTTTGCCGGCCAGCAGATCGAAACCCGCCTGCGGACCTGGATCATCCCGGATGCCATGCTGATCGATACCGGCGTTGCCTACCTGATCAAGGGCAGATTCCTGCGTGACGCTCCCAACGCGCCTGACACGGCCGACACCTTCTACGGCTATTTCAGCACGACGTTCTTCTTTTAAGGGCCATGCGACTCCAACAGCCGACGCGCCCGTGGATTGACACCAGTCTCACCGCACCGCTCAGGTCCCGTAGCTCTGCACCAGACTGCCGGCCACCAGCGCCCAGCCATCGACCAGCACGAAGAAGATCAGCTTGAACGGCAACGAGACCACGACGGGCGGCAGCATCATCATGCCCATCGACATCAGGACCGACGCCACCACGAGATCGATGATCAGGAACGGCAGGAACAGCAGGAACCCGATCTCGAAGGCGCGTTTCAGTTCGGAGATCATGAAGGCCGGCATCAGGATGCGCAGCGAAAGATCGGCGGGCGTATCCGGCGGAGGCTCGCCGGACAGGTCCATGAACAGCTTGAGGTCCTGTTCCCGCACGTTCTTCTGCATGAAGCCGCGCAGCGGAACGGATGCGCGCTGCAGCGCCTCCTCAACCGTGGTCTCGTTGGCGACCAGCGGCTTGATACCCTCGTCGTAGGATTTCTGCAGCGTCGGTCCCATCACGAAGGCGGTGAGGAACATCGCAAGCGCGATGATGACGGAGTTGGGCGGCGCGGTCGCCGTGCCCAGCGCGGTACGCAGCAGTGACAGCACCACCACGATGCGCGTGAACGACGTCATCATGATCAGGATCGACGGCGCGATCGACAAGACGGTGAGCAGCGCGATCAACTGGATCGCACGCTCGGTGACGCCGCCGTTGCCGGCGCCGCCGAGATTGATGCTGATATCCTGCGCGAACGCCGGATCGGTGAGCGATCCGGCGGTGATCAGAATGAGAAGGAATGAAACTCTACGCGGGTGGGTCGCCGCGCTCACGAAGGGGACTTCGCGCGCCCGAGCAGGGACGCCATCTCGTTCTCAAGATGCTCGAACCCCGACTTCGGACCGGGCGGCGCGACCGGCGGCGGTTCGCCCCGCGACAAGGCTGGAGACGAAAGTTCCGAGCCACGCGGACGAGACGGGGGGTCGGAAGTCACGGGCGCTGCGGGTGGAGATTTGCCGGCGCCCGTGGGACGCCGGAGCGCGGCTTCGAGACGTTCCGCCATCTCCGCGAGATTTTGATCCGCGTCCGACGCGGGAGGAAGCGGAGCTGGCGCCGGAGCCGGTGCTGGACGCGGCACCAATGGCTCTTGTCGGGCGGGACGGCTGCCGCGAATGTCGGTCCGGCTCATGGGCTCGGGGGTGAAATCGGCCAGCGGGTCGCTGCGGCGCTCGGCGGCGACCGGCCTTCGCACGGTATCGGCGAAGGCTGGGCGGGGGGCCGGTCGTGGCAGCTCCGGCTCCGGAGGCTCGGGATGATCTGGGGGAGTGGAACGCGTGTTGTCGGACTCCGTCCAGCCGGTTTCGGCCAGTGGCGGCAACCTTGGCGTTTCACCGCCCGGCAGCGGGCGTTGCGGCGCCTGATCGCGCCCGGGAGCGGCGCGCACGATGTTATGCTCGACGACGATGTCGGTCGGGCCGCCGATCATCAGCAGGTGCTCGACATTGTCCCGGCGCACCAGAACCAGGCGTCGGCGTCCGTCGACCGCGGCGGCATCGATCACCGCCAGACGGGGCATGCGTCCGCGATTGGCGTTGACGCCCAGACGATCTCCTGCGAATCGCCGCACGAGCCACGCAGCCCCGGCGATCAGCGCCAGGACCACAATGAATGCGATGACGAATGTGACTGCCTGCATGTTGTGCCCCTGACAGAAAGTGCCTTGGTTCCAGCTTTGGATCGTTGAACGCCTTCCGGCATCCCTCCCGTGACGATCGAGTCGTTAGGATCGAGACCGTAGCAATCGAGACCGTAACGATCGAGGCTTGGCCCAGTCTGTTAATCCCGTCCGGCAAAAGCTGCCGCTGACCACCTTGAATAAACCCTTAATAACCTATGAATCGACCAGACCAAAACAACTTCTGCGCGTTGCGCGTTCCGGTTAACAAGGGTGGTTAACGCATTGGTGGTGCGTAATCCCACCGAACTGAAGTCCGGCGTACGCGCTTGAGGGGAAAGCCGGTTCGGGCGGGAACCGCCAGCCTTGGCGTTCTTAACCTGTCGTTAACCATAAGGGAGGCAAATTCTGCCTACCTCGGCGGCGCACCGTCCCGAGGCCGGAGCAAGGACGCCTGTGCCCCTCAACGATATTTCCGCCCTGGCGGCGCTGCGCACCCGGATGCAGTGGCATCAGGAGCGCCAGCGTGTTCTGGCCGAAAACATCGCCAACTCCGATACGCCGAACTTCAGGCCGCACGATCTCGTGGAACCGACGTTCGACGCGCAAGGCGGCAATGCCTCAAGCGGCGTGACGTTGGCGATGACCCGCACCACGTCGGGCCAGAGCATGGCCGGTTCCGGAGCGTCCGCGCATTTCGGACAGAATGGCAATGGCGGCTTTCAGACCCGTCCGGCGGGCAACGCCGTCAGTCTTGAGGATCAGATGCTCCAGGTGTCGGCCAACCAGATGGACTACGCCGCCGCGGCCTCGCTTTACAGCCGGAGCCTGCGGCTTCTGAAGATGGCCGCCGGCAAGGCGTGACGCAGGATTGAACGGGAGGATATCGCATCATGGCAGACAACGGCGCAGACTTCATGCGATCGATGAGCATCGCGACGTCCGGCCTGCGAGCGCAGGCGGGAAGGATGCGGGTGATCTCGGAAAACATCGCCAACGCCAACTCAACCGCGCAAGCGCCGGGCGGCGATCCGTACCGCCGCAAGGTGCCGACCTTTTCTTCCGCTCTCGATCGTGCGCTCGATGCGAAAGTGGTGACGCTCGGCCGGGTGAGGCCTGACACGTCGACGTTCCGCATCAAGCACGAGCCGGGTAATCCGGCCGCGGACACCAGCGGCAACGTCAAGTATCCGAACGTCAATCCGCTGGTGGAGATGACCGACATGCGCGACGCGCAGCGGTCCTACGAGGCGAACCTCAACATCATCAGCGCGACACGCCGGATGATCCAGCGCACACTCGACATCCTCAAGTCCTGATCGGAGAATCTGGCCATGGCATCGCCAACAGTCGCAGCAAACGCCTATGCAAGCCTCGCGAGGATGATGGATTCCGGCGCCGTCGCCGGCAAGGCACAGGGAGGCGATGGCCCCTCGTTCGGTGCGGTGCTGAAGGATGTGCTCGGCGGCGTGGTGGACGCGGGACGGGCTTCCGACGCGCAGACGGTGGCGATGGCGTCGGGCAAGGCCAACCTGATGGATGTTGTGACGGCGGTCGCCGATACCGACGTCGCGGTGTCGACGCTGGTCTCGGTGCGCGACCGCGTCATCCAATCCTATGAAGACATCATGAGGATGCCGATCTGATTGAGGCTCCTCATGCCGAACCTTGAAGCCCCGCTTTATCTCTCTCCGCGCGGGGAGCAGGTGAGCGCGCTGATATTGCATCATTCCTGATCTGATCGAAAAGAGGTGTGTCATGACCGGCGCTGAAACCCTGGATGTCGCGCGCGACGCGATCTGGACCATCGTCCTGGTTTCCGGACCACTGCTGGGCGTTGGCCTGATCGTCGGCGTCGCGATTTCGCTGGTGCAGGCATTGACGCAGATTCAGGAGCAGACGCTGGTGTTCGTACCGAAAATTCTGGCGATCTTCGTGACGCTGGTTCTGGCGCTGCCGTTCATGGCCGATGCGCTGCACGCCGAAATGCTGCGGATTTCATCGCGAATCATCGGCGGCTGATGCACAGTAGCGCGAGATGCGCATCGATATCTCGCTTCTGCCCGCCCTTGGCGCCGCCTTCATGCTGGTCTTTGCCCGCATCGGGGCGATGGTGATGCTGTTGCCCGGCTTCGGCGAGGGCTACATTCCGGTGCGGGTGAAGCTGGCCATCGCTCTGCTTCTGACCTTCATCATCCTGCCGCTGCATCGCGCCGCCTATCACGTTGACATGCAGTCGGTCGCGCCGCTGGCGGTCCTGCTGGTGCATGAGATCATCATCGGCGTAGTGCTGGGCGCTACGGCGCGCGTCACGCTCGCGGCCCTGCATGTGGCGGGCTCGGTCATCGCACAGCAGCTCGGGCTTGGATTTGTCACGTCGGTGGATCCGACGCAGGGTCAGCAAGGCGCGTTGATGGGCAACTTCCTGACGCTTCTCGGGATCGCGCTGCTGTTCGCAACCGACACCCACTATCTGGTCATCGCCGCGCTGAATGACAGTTACAAGATATTCTCGCCGGGCGAACTGATGCCGAGCGGTGACGTGGCGGCGCTGGCGACGCGTGCTTTTGCCGGCGCTTTCAAGATCGGCCTGCAACTGTCGGCTCCGTTTCTGGTTTTCGGACTGGTCTTCAATATCGGGCTTGGCGTTCTCGCTCGGCTGATGCCGCAGATGCAGGTCTATTTCGTCGGCGTGCCGCTCTCGATTTTCATCGGTTTCATGATCTTCGCCGCCGTGCTGGCGTCCATGATGGGGACCTACATGGATTATCTGATCGGCGTGATGCAAGACCTGACGTCGCCGAACTGAGAACCCCGCGATGGCCGACGAGAGCGACGATACCGAGAAGACAGAAGACCCGACGCAAAAGCGTCTCGACGATGCGCTCGAGCGCGGCGATGTCGCCAAGAGCCAGGAGGTCAACACCTGGTTCGTGATCGCGGGCGCGACGCTGGTGCTGTCCACGTTTTCAGGCTCGATCGGAAACGGATTCGAGCTGCCATTGCGCAACCTGATCGCCAACTCCTGGCAGATCCGAACCGACGGCCCCGGCCTTCTGGCGCTGGCCGAGCAGATCGGATACCGCCTTGCCGCCGTCCTCGGCGTGCCGCTGCTTCTGCTGATGATGGCCGCCGTCGCGGGCAATGTCATTCAGCACCGCTTCGTGTGGTCGGGCGAAACGCTCAAGCCGAAGCTCAGCAAGATTTCCGTGGTGTCCGGCGCCAAGCGGATTTTCGGCAAGCAGGCCGCCGCGAACTTCGCCAAGGGACTTTTCAAGGTGCTTGCGCTCGGCGCGGTCATGACGGCGGTGCTTTGGCCGGAACGCTCGCGGCTCGACGCCATGGTGCGGCTTGATCCGAACGCCCTTCTCGGAATCACGAAGAGCCTGACGCTGCAACTGCTCGGCGCCGTGATCGTGATGCTCGCGCTGGTCGCGATCGCGGACTACCTGTTTCAGTATCGGCAATGGTTCGAACGCCAGAAGATGTCGCTGCGGGAGATGAAGGAAGAGTTCAAGCAGTCGGAGGGCGATCCGCATATCAAGGCCCGCATCAGGCAGTTGCGCCATGCCCGCATGAAGAAGCGCATGATGGCCGCTGTTCCGCAGGCCTCGGTGATCATCACCAATCCGACGCACTATTCGGTCGCGTTGTCTTATGAACGCGGCATGTCCGCTCCGGTCTGCGTGGCCAAGGGCGTAGACAACATCGCGCTCAAGATCAGGGAAATCGCCCGCGAACATGACATTCCGGTCGTCGAGAACGTGCCGCTGGCCCGCGCGCTGTACGCCGCTGTCGAAATCGACGACGAGATCCCGGTCGAGCACTATCACGCCGTGGCCGAAATCATCGGTTATATCATGGGCTTGAAGCGCGGCCTTTCGGGACGCCGGGTCTGAGGCCGGCCAACGGGCAATGGGAACAGCATCGGGGCAGGGAAAATGGCGGGAAATGAACCCAATGAGGCGCTTGCGCTGCGGACCCCGATTCAGGCACTCAGAACCCGGCGCAAGCGCATCCCGCGCCCGCCGCGACAGGCTCCGCCAAATTCCATGACGCCAGATCCCGACATCGATTCACCGCAGGTCGGGCAGGAGCCGGCGCGGCGGAGCGGCAGCATCCTCCTGGTTCTGCTGGTCGCGGGAGCGATCGTCACGGCCGCCGTGGCGTTCATGGCGCTGGGACGTACCGAGGCCCAGCCTTATATTCTGGCGCTGTTGGCCTTGCTGGCGATGGTCGGCCTGTTCACGCTGTTCGCGTTCGCGGCCGGGATCGTCCGCTTCGCGGACCGCACCGTCGATGATCCGCTGATGCGTCCGATAGCCGATCATGCCTTCGACGGTATCGCCGTCACCGATTCCGGCGGGCACATCGTTTATGCCAACTCTGCTTATCTCACCCTGACCGGAGCTGCGTCGATGCAGGACGTGCGGCCGGTGGAGCGCATATTCATCGGCAACCCCGATGTTTCAGAAGCGGTGTTCCGTCTTTTGAAGGCGGCGCGCGAGGGCAAGCGCCAGCAGGAAGAGGTGCGCGTGGCCGCCGCCGACGGCACCAACGGTCGCTGGCTGCGATTGCGGGTTCGCCCGCTCGCGCAGGCGAAACGGTACGCCAGATATGCCGTATGGTCGATCGCCGACATCACCCGCGATCGCGAGCGGCAGGAAGATGTATTCCAGGAACTGCGCCATGCGATCGAATATCTCGATCATGCGCCGTGCGGCTTCTTCTCTGTCAACCAGACAGGCGATCTCGTCTATGTCAACGCCACGCTTGCCAACTGGCTGGATCACGATCTGGCGGAGATCGGCTCGGGCGGCCTGAAGCTGACCGACATCGTTTCGGGAGACGGCGCGGCTTTGCTGACGTCGATCATCGCCGCGCCCGGCGAGGTCCGCACCGAGGTCTTCGATATCGATCTGCGGATGCGCAACGGCAAGACCATGCCGGTGCGCCTGTATCACAAGCTGGCCTTCGGCGCCGACGGCGCGCCGGGACCGTCGCGGACGCTGGTGGTCAGCCGCGCCCGCGACGAGCGTGTCGATCCGCAACGGGCGGCGGAAGTGCGCTTCATGCGCTTCTTCGACCACACGCCGATGGCGATCGCGACGGTCGACAAATCCGGCGCCGTCGGTCGCGCCAATGCACGGTTTGCGAAACTCGCGCAAAGCCTTAGTCCGGGTGGCGCCGCCGCCAAGTCGATTCTGGCGGCTGTCAACGAACGCGATCGTGGCCAACTGAACGCGGCGATTCACGCTGCGGCGGAGGGGCAGGGTGATATTCCGCCGGTCGAGGTGATGCTTGACGGCGCGCGCGAGCGATGGGGGCAGTTTTTTGTCACCGCGGTGGAGGACGATCACGATGCGGAAGCCGCGATCGTCTACATGCTCGAGACGACCGAGCGGCGCACGCTCGAGAGCCAGATCAATCAATCCCAGAAGATGGAGTCGGTCGGCCAACTCGCCGGTGGCATCGCGCACGATTTCAACAATGTGCTGTCAGCCATCATGATGGCGAACGACTTCCTGCTGAATGCGCACAAGCCGACCGATCCGTCTTTCCAGGACATCATGCAGATCAAGCAGAACGCCAACCGCGCCGCCGCCCTGGTGCGGCAATTGCTGGCGTTCTCGCGGCGGCAGACCTTGCAGCCGAAGGTGCTCGATCTCGGCGACACCCTGAGCGACATCGGCATGTTGCTGAAACGTTTGATCGGCGAAAAGGTCACTTTCCCCGGCGTCGTTCACGGGCGAGACCTGTGGCCGGTCAAGGCCGACGTCTCGCAGTTCGAGCAGGTGATCGTCAATCTGGTGGTCAATGCGCGCGACGCCATGCCGGACGGTGGCAAGCTCGCGATCCGCACCGCCAACGTCGCGGCCGCGGAGGTCGCGACGTTCGGCCACAAGGGCTTGCCGCCCGCCGACTATGTGCTTGTCGAGATCAGCGACACAGGCACCGGCATTCCGCCCGATATTGTCGACAAGATTTTCGAGCCGTTTTTTTCCACCAAGGAGGTGGGCAAGGGAACCGGGCTCGGCCTGTCCACGGTCTACGGCATCGTGAAGCAGACCGGCGGTTTCATCTACGTTAACTCCAGAACGGGCGAAGGCACGACGTTTCGAATCTTCCTGCCGCGCCATCACCCCCAAGCCGAGGCGCCGCCGGCGTCGACGGGCCTTATCGGCGCGGCGAAGGAGCCGTCATCAACCGCCAAGCCGGTGAATACCGATCTGACCGGGCAGGGCACCATCCTGCTGGTGGAAGACGAGGAGGGGTTGCGCTCGCTCAATGCGCGTGGCCTGCGTTCGCGCGGCTACAGCGTGATCGAGGCATCCAATGGCATCGAAGCGCTGGAAGCGCTCGACGAAAAGGACGGCGCTGTCGATCTGGTGGTCTCCGACGTCGTTATGCCCGAAATGGATGGGCCGACTCTGTTGCGGAAAATGCGGGTGCGCAATCCCAGTCTCAAGATCATCTTCGTGTCGGGTTACGCGGAGGAAGCGTTCGACAAAAGCCTGCCGGAGAACGAGCAGTTCGCTTTCCTGGCGAAGCCTTTCGCGCTCAGTGCGCTGATTGCCAAGGTCAAGGAGACGATGACGGCATCCTAGAGCATTTCCGCTTTTTGACAGAATCAGAATGATTATGATCTGACGCGTTTTACGGTACCAAGTTCATGCCTAGGCTTAAACTGAAAATCGATTTAGTGCCGCGCCCTCTGTGGGGTATCAATCTTAGATCTAGATTAGGGCAGTATCGCTGGAAGAAACTGCGGGATGAGGTCGCTGCCAAACAGCGAAAATCTTGCAGGGTTTGTCAGAGCGACGGTAGCGGGTATCCCCTGCACGGCCATGAAGTTTGGAAATACTCACGGCGCGCACCTTATGTTGCAAGCCTAGTTGACGTGCATATGGTCTGCCGTCGCTGCCACGACATCTCACATTGGGGACGGACGCGCTTGATGATCAATTTTGGTGTTTACGACCAAAAGGCGCTTTCTGGCCTCAAGCGGCATTTTCGTAAGGTGAACCAGTGCCTACAGTCTGACTTTAACCGGCACGAAGTCCTTTCGTTTGCCGTTTGGAAGCGCCGCTCAGAACTAAAATGGAAAGTAGATTGGGGACCGTACAAGCGTGCCATCCTCGATGCCCGTCAGGGAAGAAAGCTCTGGCATGCCCGCAGGGGTACCGTGGGTTTGTGAAGTATAAATATAGCCTTATTTTAGCTCTGGGGGGGGCAGCATTCAACACGTCGTGCGGGCTTTTATCCCGTCCATCTCTTTGATCTGCTCGGTCTTTCAAGGACCGGTGTCGGCATAAAGCCAGCTCAGAACAGTTCAGCTCAATCTCATCTGCTCATCTATCCCTTGGATGGATTGCGTCCGGTTCCGCGCGCGATAGTTGCCGTGCCGGGTTGTAAAGCGCCGGGACGCCCGTGCGCCTGCGCTATTCGCATGCGATTGCGTCCGTCATCATAAAGGGCAGGACGATACTTCGCCCGCGCTTCCGTCATCGTGGCTCCGCGCCAGGCCGCCAGCATGATTCGGGCGGAGCGTTCACTGAGCACATCGTAGAGTCGCGCGAGCCGGTAGACCTCGGTGACGGAGGTGCCGATGGCGGGATCGAGAAATAGCAGAATCTGCTGGAAAATTCGTGGGGGGATACCGATGGCCTTGGCGGCGCAAGCCAGCGGCTCGCCTCCCTGATCCTTCACCACGCGTTCGGCGATCGCGGCGGGAAGCATCAAGGTCGCGCTGATTTCGGTCGCGAAGTTTCCGATATCGGACGCGAAGGCGGCCATGTGCAGAACCTCGATCGCGCGCGCGGCACGGGATGGATGAATGTGCGGCGATGGCCGCAGCGGTGCCGTGGCGAGGTTGTGCAGGATCAATGCGCGATCGTTGGAGTTGGCGCCGAAAAACATCTCGCTGATTTCGGCGGCGTCGCGCGGCTCCATCGATAATATCGCAACCGGACGGGTTCTCGTCTCCGCAGGCGGAGCTTTGAGAGGCGTGGCTTGCGGCGGCGGGCTGTCTAGCTGCCGATCGGCGGCGAACGCGCCGAGCCGCAGCTTGCTCATGATCGCCGCCGGCGTGCGCGGATAGATCGACAACCGGGCCCGCACAACGGCGCGGGTCGCATCGTCGACATGATCGATCAGGCGCGAGGTCAGTTCGACGAAGTGACGCTCCTCCTCGACGGTATGCGTGCTGGTCTGCACGTAAAGGTCGGTCAGGACCCGCAGCAGGGTGGGGCGGATGTCAACGCCGTCCCGGCGGGACAGCGTCAACAACCCGTCAAAGCCGGGAAACATCGGAGGTGCGGTCATGTCGGCTTACGCTTACGGGGAAACTGTTCGTCTCAACCTAGCGCGACCGCTTTAACAGGCCGTTAAGGAAAACAATTCCTTAATGCTTGAAAACATTGACCTCTGTGCGCCGTGTGCGTCGAGTGTGCGTCGTGGTCAGTTTTTCTTGCTTCGGTGGGCCGCGCGGGCCACGGCAACCCGGCGCGCGGCCTCGATTTGTGCCCGGTCATAAACCTTCGCGGTGGTTCTCTTGTTGGCATGGCCTGCCAGCTTGGCGAGGTCGTCCGTTGATGCATCGGCCGCCCGGCCTTCGGTAATACCGCCAGCGCGCAAATCCCTGTTCCAGATCGCCTGCGAGACTTCCTGAGCGTCGCGCACGGTCCGCCATAGCTTCTGAAAATAGTCGGGTCGATATGGCTTGCCGGTCACCGGGTTGACGATTAGTGGCCCCTTGCGCTGTTCGGACGTGATCAGCGCCAATTCCTCCATGATCATCGGGCAAACAGTAAAATCGACGGCGACCTCCTTGCCGGTCGTGTTCTCGGTCTTCGAGGGCGTGAAGCGAAACACCTGGTTTTCATCGACCTGTGACCACATCGGGCCGATCCACTTCATGCCACGGTCCAGAACGATCGACGGGCGCGGATCCGACATCGGCACCCATTCTCCGATCACGTCCCATTGTCTCACAGCGCCGTCGAACTGGATCGCGTAGGCGAGAGCGGCGGCGCTATGGCCGACCGCGCGGGCAGCTTTGCGGACCTTCGTGATGTCGTCCGCGGTCGGAGCCGTTGTTCGGGATGCTGGAACGGGGAAATCGACTTCGGCCAGAACCGCCTTGAATGCGGCGCACCCAGCCTTTCTGCACATGATGCCAAAGCTGAGCGCAGACTTGATGACGGCGATCGCGGTCCTGGCTTTCGGAATCCGCAAGGGCGCGCCTGACTTCTTCGGTTTTGCCCAGGCATTGAACCATCGCTTAACGTCCCGTCCGTCAACATCATCGATCAGTTTCAACCCGACTTCCATGATCACCATGCGAGCGTAGACATCGTATGGCTTTTTCGTCGATGATTTCAGCTTGTGATAGGGGCTTTCCGGATCGGACTGCCAAACTTCGATCAGGCTGCGAATGGTGCCATCGAACTCGGTGATACGCCCCTTCCGTCCCGACACCCATGCGAGCATTTCGGCTTGAAGCCTCTCGCATCGCTGCACAAGCAAGACCGGCTGATTGAGATAGCTGGAGAGGTTCACGTTCTTGACGGGATACCCGGCAGCGATTGCCGTCTTGGTAGCCCGCCACACGGGACGACCGTTGCGCCACGTCAGACCGGGCGCACGCGCCTTTGTTTCGGTCTCTCGCGGTTCCATGCGCCTAAATCCTCAACGCCACTCGGAGCCAGTCTTGGGGCTCTGTCGATCAACCCATATTCCTTGTCGAAGAATGCCCTAACAGCAGGCACGTACCGACCGCCCATAAGGGCGTCGATTTTGGGCAATCCTCTCGTTTCAAGTAAAGCCGCAATCTGCCTCCATTCCGATGTTTTCCCCGGCCCCATGAAGGCGGTGGAAATCGCTTCGTCAGTAGCGAAAAGGGGGATGTCGGCGAGATCGGATGGCCCCTTCCTCATTTCTCCTCCTTCTCGGGACCGGAGGTGAGTTCGCGGATAATATCGCGAGCAGCCCGAAAATGACGGAACGCAAGTTGATCTTGAAATGCAGCATCATAGTCTATGCGAAACATTTTCTCCGATTTTGAGAATGCGATCTCAACCGGGTTTATTTTGGCGAAAGGCTTAAGCCGTTCGTATGCCTCATCGCGCTCCTGCTTCAACCGAGCGATCGCAGACACGATTGCCTCTTTGTCGGGCTCGCATCCAAGCTCACGGGCCGTGTCTTCCACCACGCGGAAGACGTTTTCACGCTCTTGCTCGGCGCAAAGGGCACGATCCATCCAGTGGTTCTTCGCCGCCAAGAGCATTTTTCCCTGCTCCACAGCGTCGTTAAGCTTGATCTTCAAGTCTTCCACCTTCGCAGTCATGAAGCCTCGCAAACCTTTAACCCTGGGCAGAGGGTATTCCTTTCCGACCGGTTTTAGGAAGGCGTCGACGGTCGATTCGCCGCAATATCCGGCCGCCAGCGAGGCCGGCATGCGGCGGGGCCAGGAGCCGTTCGGAATTGATGAAGGACGAGCCGGGCGGGTCAATACATTTATCTCCCCGGCCTATACGGTCGCCAGTTCGTTGGTCCTAGGCCGTTGTCCTCTGTCCAAGTCGGCCCATCGCTCGGCGATTCCCAAACACCGGGCCGTTTGGAGGTGAGCATGTTGAAGCCGTCTGGATTCCAGCGCATCACGAACGCGCCAGTGTCAGGCTCCATGACCTCGATGATCGTGCCGTCGCGCGGTGCGGTGGAGATATCTTCCCAAGGAATATCGTTCATTCCGCCCTCAGTCGCGCCAGCCCTGCCGGTGTGATCGTCACCAGCATCCCGTCTTCGTTGTCGATGGTGACAAGGCCGCGTTTTTCAAGATCGACGTAGCACAGCGCAGCGGCGAGGGTGTTTTCGTCCTCGATCCTCCGAACCTCGAAAGCAGCGTCGCGCCGCCAGATGATGGGTCTCAAGGCGATTTCCTGTGCCGTCGGCATCACGTCAGCCCTTCGCCAGGACTTTGCGGGCGCGCGTGGCATTCGTCGGGAGTTGCAACATTAACGTGCCCTCCCTTCCAAGGAACTTAGGCCTTCGACAAGGCGTCTGCTCAACCTGCTGACGACATAAGCATTAAGGTCCTTGCGATGAGAAGTGTCTTCCCGGCACAGAACGCTGAGGAATCTTGCTGCCGCAACACAGTCCGTCGCTGTCCGCAGCTTCGTTTTCGATGCCTCGCAGGTCAGTCGGTTGGCAACATAGACCGCAGCCGCCGCCTCAACCCGGAGCTGCCATAGTCCGGATTGCTTCTGATCCTTAAGGACTGCGTGATTGTCACGTTTCAGTTGATTGAGCCTTTGGTTTCTTCGATCGAGCAGTTCTAAAGCCTTGTCGTGATTTCCCTCTTTCTTCGCTTCTTTGATCCACTGAGAGAAATACCGATCAATGTCGATCGGGAAACAACTTGACGACCCTTTGTAGCCTTTGTGACAATCAATATAGACACGCGGAAACTCGATCTTTTGATCATCTGGCAATTCGGCCATCTTCGCTTCAAGCTTGCTTTCGTCGCGACGGCATTGCTTGATCGCGTTGGCCGCGTCATCGAAGATTTGCGCGGCACCATGGTCTTTACTTTGCGCGCGCCGAATACACCGGAGTCGCTTGGTCGACTCCTTTATCTTATCATCGTATAGCCAGTCGAACATCGTCTCGAAGTTTGCCGAAGTTCGGGTAGCCTTTTTCCGAGGCGACGCCGCAGGCGGACAAACGCTCACGCGGCTAATCGAGTTTGAGACTTCAGGAAGTTGCAGCATTTGCTGTTCTCCGATCGGACGCGCCGATCACGCTCCGCAGAAGATCGCGGACCAGGTTGCGGCCATGGAAATGAAGAGGATGAGCGCGACCAGCGAAGGAAGGTCGCTGCAAGCGGCACGGACGATACTCATGTCAGCACGACCGCAGCGGTGTTCTTCGAAGAACGATGGACCTGCGCCACGTCCGTGCAGAGCGACGACAGAAGGGCGGACGACTGGTCGAGGTCGCTTGCCCGCGCCATGTTGGCGACGACAGCCTTCGCGCGCAGCCCGTCCAATGTCGTCGGCCGAAGAGTGGCTATCAGCTCCTGCTGCTTCCTGGCGCGCTTCAGCAGCGCGGAGTCCATGCGCTGGGCGAAATCAGCGTCGTCGGTCGGGTCGACTTCAAAGCCGCCGTTCATTCCCTGGACAGCTATTCCGAACTCGACGCAAGCCTGGATCAGTTCAGCGTCGGGATGATCAGGCAGGGCGGCGCGGCGGGCGCGGGGCGCCCGGCCTGCTGCGGCCGCGGTCGAGAAATTGACCACATTTGGTTTCGCGGCTCGATCAGAAACGGTAGCTTCGGCGCGATCTTGCATCACTCTCTCCCGGTCCTTGTCGGTGTGGATCGTTGGGAGATTATTTCGATAATCAGAAAATTAGTCAACCTGTAAATTTCGATAATCAGAAATACATTTGAGGCGCTATCTCCGAATCAGAGGACTCGACTCTCGGCTGTGTTCGGGTCTTAATAAGAACATAAGAAGAACATACGGGCGGGCTGATGGAAGTGTTTCTGTTGAGTTGTGCGGATTGCGGCCGGGCAAGGCGCATAACCACGGAGGCGCTATCAGCGATCGGATTGGAGCCTGACCGGAGAGCCTGGAAGCGGTTTCACTGTTCGGAATGCCGACACGCCGGCGGTGAAGGCAGAAACATCATGGTCATCAAGGTGGAGAGCATCGATGAGCCAAACAACGTACTACGTCGTGCAGCCGTTCGAACTGGACAAGAAGGGGCACCTGGTGCCGAAGCCGGCGCAGCAAGTTCCGGGGCGTGACATCGCGATCCGTCGCGCAAAGCGGCTGGCAGAGAAGGGCGGGGCGATCGCGTTCAGCCGAACGGGCGACCTGTCCAGCGGCGATTTCGACGATGCTGTCGTGCTCGGGCAATTCGGGTTGGTGCCGGAGGATGTGCTCGCCTAGCTAGGCTGCTCGATCGCTTTCTGACTCGGGAAGCTCGCGCGGGCCGCGAGAGCTATGCAGGAACGAATAGCATGCGTAACGTGATCCCGCTTCCAAAACGAGAACCAGCAGCGCTGCAACCCGAACGCTTAGAGCTTTTCGACGACATTGATACATCGGGCAGGCCGATATTCGGCCTATTCGTGAGGATGGCCGATGGATCATGGGTCGACGGGGAGTTTTACGATTCCGCCGCAGAGCGAGACGCTGCAATTCCTTCATGGAAGGCCGATTGGAGCATCCATGTCGTTGAGATTTTCTGGGAGCGCAAGCCAACCTGATACAGCCAGAGGCGAGGGCGTCTCGGGATGCGTCGAACTCATTGCGAGTTCGCGCCGCATCTCTCGGATAGTTGCCATCTTCAAGGAGAAGTTGTGTTCCTGGGTGGCGAGTTGAGCAAGAGAAAGAGAAAGAAGGGCCCGTCTGGCTTGATAACTCATGGCACTACTCACTCATGCAACGTCACAGATATGTCCCTCAGCGCTCAAAAAAGTTCAATTCAACTTTAAGTAACCGGCGGCGAGATCGAGTTTACGATGAAGCGGCTAAGGAAGTGCGGATTAACTTCCTCGCTCTCTGCACCGTTTACATCCGGTAAAAATGTTCCAGCAATCTTGAAATTGTGACCAGCGGTTCCCATTTCGGAACGATATTCGGCTTCAAGGGCCGGATAAACAGCGGCCCGGAGGTGTTTGCGCACCGTCCGGGCCAGAACCCACCTTGCAGCGGGGCTTTGTGATCACATGATCAGTATTTGGGGACAATGTTCCCTAAGTCAAGTGGTCGTTCGGTCGCTCCCGTTGCGCAATCGTCCAGTGCGGCGAGAAAGACACAACCATGGCTGCCAAAGATCAGCTCACTATGTTTGATGCGATGAGCCTCCTTGAGTTCTCCGAGGATAAGATTTTCGTCAGTTCTTTGGATGTTGCCCACCACTTCGAAAAGCAGCATCGAAACGTTCTCCAGTCTCTGGAAAGCATTGAATGTTCTGAGGAATTTAGAGCGCTGAATTTTCAGCGCTCCTCCTACAAGTCAACTCAGAACCGTGAAATGCCCATGTTTCGCATGACCCGGGACGGGTTCGCGATGCTTGTGATGGGCTTTACAGGGGTTAAGGCGGCCTATTGGCGCGAGCGGTACATTCAAGCCTTCAATCTAATGGAGGCGGACCTTCTCAAAAAGCAAATCGTCCACGCCGAGACGCGGGGACGAAGCAAGACGATCAGGGTCAAGGCTACCGACTCCTATAAGGAGCACGGCGCGACTGAGTGGTACCATTACTCCAACAATACCGACTGCATTTACGAGATCATGTTCGGAGGAACGGCGGCGCAGTTGCGAAGGACATGGGGCTTGCCGCCGAAGGCAAACATCCGCGACCATCTGACAACTGATCGCCTAGACACAATCATCCAAATTGAAAGTGCCATCACAATTCAGCTGGAAGCACGCAGAATCACCAATCCTGCGGACCAACTAAGGGTCGTAAGGCATGTGGCTCTTGGATATAGAGCGATGCTTGAGGCGCCATTGGGGCTCAAAAACTCAAACTCTCGTTTAACCGCTGCTTGAGCAGGCAACGTTCAGTTGGGAACCCCGCTCCGGCGGGGTTTCTATTTGTGCGTTACCCGGCCGTCCAGCCAGTCCTGCTCCTCGGCAAGAGCAAGCCAAGCCTCCTGCATTCGTTTAAATCGGTTCTTCGACGGCACGTCCTTTGCCTCGTCGGCGAGTTCAGCGCAGTTTCGTGCGTTCTCTCTGTATTCCTCTGCTTTGGTCATCAACTGCTCTATTGCCCTAGCTCGCCGGAAGCGATCAGCGCTTGCAGGTCATCAGCGGTCTTGTCATAGGTTTTCGCCATGGCTGCAAAAGCATCCCGTTTGGCAGCCTTCGTCGCCAGCCTGCTGATGAGGCGGCATTCCTCGGCTTCCGAGCGGAGCCGTTCTAGCCAAGTTTTGGCGTCTTTCATTCAAAATCCTCGGCGCTTGTCGTCCACCGCTTCGTCTTCACGTCTTTCTGCCAGTCACACCCCAAAAAATGATTCCGAGGGGTTCTCTGGACCGCTCGGCAAAGCCTTATCCACGAGTACCAGTATCATCTCCATATGCTTCCGCAGCAGGGCCGCGTCGTCGCTGTCCTGCGCGACTCTGGCCAGCGTCTTGATGTGCCGCAAGGCTTTGAGGGGATCGAGGGAAGGTTCTTTGGCTTCCGTCGATCCCGAGGGTGCTTCTCGGTCACGCGCCTTTATCAATGCTCTGATGTGGCTCAAGGATTTTCGATCGTTCATCGGTCCTTCCTTGCCGCGGTGGTTAGCGAAACAGAGCGTAGGTCGCTAAGCCAATATTGATTATTGAAAGAAACACAACCAGCCGTTTGATGGCTGTCAGTTCGCGTTGAACGGAAGCGATGGAAATAACTGCATGGGCGCCGTCCTGCCGGGCATGGGCAATAAGCCGATCCCTCGTGTCTTCATCGAGATTATAGAGGGTCTGCCGGCTATCATAGTATCCCAAATCTTCCCGTAGAATGTTTTTGGCGATGGCAGCATCGATCTGCGCGCGGCTTCCGCCCATATCCTTTATGAACCGCAGCTGCGTGCGTAGATCATCTTCTGCTTTGTTTTCACTCATATCCAACCCCGTCAGTTGGCTCTGACGCAAAGATATTTATCGAGTGGATATTTCTGCATGTAGAGATCGGCAATGTCGTCGCAGAATTCTCGATCATCCATAAATCCGAAGACGAGCGTCACCCTCTCCCAATCCCCGAACGCGTTGTGTTTCATCAGCCACATATCCGAAGATGAGCCAACCCTGTGGGTTTTAACGAATTTCTCCAGTCTCTCGTGCTGGTCCTCCAAGGAATCAGAGCAGCCAGCTACGATCAGGCACAGAACGCACCCGAGCGCGGTTCTGCGGGATAGGTGCTTCATCGCGGCCTCATCAAATTCGCTTCTTCCCGCGCCGGCTACTTTACGTCACTACCCCAACAGGTCCCTCAGCGTCAGCACGCGCCAGACGTTCTTCACCTCGCCCATGTCGAACTCGATATCGGCCGGCGGGTTGAACTGCTGGCAGTAGAGCCGCAACCCTGTCCGTCGCACCAGCCGCTTTAGGAAGCCTTTGGACTGGTCGCCGTCCTTTTCGGGGTAGAGTTCCACCACGATGTCATCGCCGGGCGCTGGCGGCCGGAGTTGGATGTAGATCAACTCTCCGGGTCCGAAGCGGGGCACCATGCTTTCGCCGGCGACGTTCAGGGCTTCAACGTCCTTGGCGTTGGCGATGCCGGGCGGACGCTTCACTCTGTCGATCACGTCCCCGAAGTAGAAGAACCCGTCGTCACCTCCAACAGCGACGCCGCGGACATTGACTGTGCGCTCGCCAGTGTTCGGCCAGCCCTCGCTTACCTTCTCGACTTCGGAGGGCTCGGGACCGGAAGGGCGGATCATTTTGGGCTTTGGCGCAGGCGGCTCCGATTCAAGGTATTCCTTTACGATCGGAATTTCTCGCGCTTTTAGCTCGCGTGTTCCCTTGAGCAAACTTGTAATAGCAGAGGGTGCCCGGCCAAGCGCCTTTGCTAGGCCGGTCTGGCTTTTGCCTGGCTTCTTCAGCCCTTCAATAATCCACTCAACGTCAGACATTTACATAGCTTCCTGAATTTCAGAAAGTCTGTCGATTATGAAAATCGGAAAATTATCTTGACGTGATGTTCTGATTATCAGAATATCATGGCCATGGAGCCAGCTCATTCGATCATCCGCCGCCTCGGAGGCGAGGCCGTCGTTGCCACAATCACGGGGACCGCTTCTACGGCTCCGTACCGCTGGCAATACCCGCGCGACAAAGGCGGCACTGGCGGCATCATTCCACAGCGTCACCACCTAGCGCTGCTGGATTATGCAAATGCGGTTTCGATCGCCCTGACACCGTCAGACTTCCTCCCGCTCAGGGCTGTCCCCTCCAAGCCTGGAGAGGCGGTAACGGCGGTATCCATCAATGCACCGTGTATCCCATCTTCCGATAGTACAGCGGGCCATAGTCCCGCGTCATCGACGCATCCCATTCACGAAACATCCGGATCGCCCGCTGGCGAATGCGGGCAGGGGTGCGGGGTCGATCGATGATCTTCGGCGCCATTCAGTTTTCCTTTCATTTGAGCGGCAACGGCCAGGCGCACACCACGCCTGACCGTCCCGCGTTGGCGATCACCACGACGGAGGGGCTGTCCGGCGGCAATCGCGACTGAATTCGACGCAGCGTCGACGTGGGGAAAACCGAGATGCTGCGCCGTTTAGTGAGGCGTCACCAGAGAAATGCCGGCACCGCCTTGCTCCACCATAGGAGCACGAACGTTGTCGGAAATTTCCGAAAAGCAGTCTGAGAGAGCCATGAGTACGGCGTCTTTGAACGAAGCGGCGGACCTGCTGCGTGAATTGGCAGGCGACCGCCGCGCAGACGAAAGCATGAAAGCCGTTCTGCGCCGCGTGCGCCGAAGGCTTGCGGACTGGAAGCCCTCCCGCGTTCGGGACATCTGGTACCGCGATCCTCGGGTCAAGCTGCGAGCAGGCGAGATTGAACAACTCCGCGCCATCGCGACCCGGCGCGTCGATGACAAGGCTACTGTCGATGAACTCGCCGAACTCCGGTCTACTGTGGAGCGTCTTGCAAAGTACGAAGCGCTTCTGCAGCGCATCGATGCGGAATTTTTTAGCCCGGAAGTATCTGCGGCGCGCGATCAGGCTGGGCAGGCGCGCGGCCTTCTGGGAGACAGCGGCGTTCGACGCTGATCCTGATCTCGAAAAGAGTTTGGGAGATCGCGCATGAATACCGAGAATCTTGCCCGACTTGAGACCCGTCTAGATCGGCTCTGGCAGGAGTGGCTGGCCGCGCGCGCGAAGGCGCAGGCAAGTCAGGACATCGCTGATGGCGTTGCGGCTGGACGTGCCTGGGCCCGCTGGCTCGCAGAGTTTGAGCGGTCAGCGCAAGGGGACGCGGCATGACCGCTCCCCTAACACCGCCGGACCTCGATTTGCGAGACTTTCCATACATGCCGCTTGACGTGGTGCGACTGCGGGACAGCGAACTGGCGGTCATATCCAGCGGAGAAGAATTCCGTGCAGCGGTGCTGCTGTGGTGCGCTGCGTGGCATCAGGTGCCAGCATCATCGTTGCCCGATAATGATCGCCTGCTGGCCAGTCTCGCCGGTTTCGGCCGCGATATAAAAGCCTGGGAGGCCGTGCGGGATACGGCGCTGCATGGCTTCGTCAAGTGCTCCGATGGTCGGTTCTATCATCCGGTGATCGCCGAGAAGGCGATCGAGGCCGCGGCGAAGAAAAAATCTCAGCGTCAACGTACCGCTGCCGCCACCGTGGCCGCGGCGAACCGGCGGAATAACGATGACCGTCACAACAACGTGCCAGCATCCGTCACGGACACCGTCACGGACACCGTCACGGATGTCGTCACGGACACCGTCACGGATGTCGTCACGGATGTCGTCACGGACACCGTCACGGATGTCGTCACGGACACCGTCACGGACACCGTTACGGAAACCAAGGGAAGGGAAAGGAAGGGAATAGATAGAAAACCCCCTGTAGTCCCCCCTTGCGGGGGGACTTCCCCCCACGGGAATGCTCTCGATCCGCCCAAGCCCAGGCGGAGGAAGCCGGCGACGCTGCCGATGCCGGACCGTGCCAGTCCGGAGTTCGCGGCGCTCAGGGTGGCGTTTTTCGATTACGGGCGTTCCAGGCGGCTTCCGGAACCGGCGCTTGCCGAGGAGTTCGATTTTTTCATCGGCCACCATCAGGCGAAGGGCAACGTTTTCGCGGATTGGACGGCGGCCGGGCAGAACTGGTTGCGGCGAACACAGCGATTCAATCAGCCCCGCGGCGCTCCGACCGGGAGGCCGCAGATTTGAAAACAGCATCCGACATCCTGGCGGAGTTCGGCATTCGGCTTCGCGCCGAGCGGCACGGCAATCAGAAAACCGTCTGCCCGAACTGTTCTCACCTGCGCAAGCACAAGCGTGATCCGTGCCTGTCGGTGTTGATCGACGGCGAGGGTGTTTTCTCAACTGCAAGAACTGTAGCTGGAAAGGCGGCAAAAGCTATGACGCTCAGTCGACGGGCGGAAGAATGGTTCGCGGCGCGCGCGCTGGATCTGGAAATCGTGTCTCGTATGGGGATTTACAGCGCGAGGCGCGACGTCACTGGCGATAGCGGCGCGGTCGTTCCCGACGTGAGCGGCGATATCCTCGTCTTCCCCTACCTTGAGAACGAAGCGGAGGTTGCCGCCAAGTATCGCGGGAGGCCTCGCGCCGACGGTTCGAAAGTCATGTGGCAACGGGCGAATGGTCGGCGCACGTTCTACAACGCCGACGTTCTCGACGATCCGAAGCTGTCCGATGGTTCGGCCGCGCTGGTCATCACCGAGGGCGAGCCGGACTGCCTCGCGGTGCTTTCTGCCGGATATCCGTTCGCTGTGTCGGTTCCGGACGGGGCGCCGCCGGACAGGGATGCGCACGGCAACAAGCTGCCACCGGTCCCTGAAACGGCGGACGACATCGATCCGAACAACGACGACAAGTACCGGTTTCTCGTCAACAACTGGGAGCGTTTGAAAACGATCAAGCGGTTCATCCTGATGACCGATGGCGACGGCCCAGGTCACCGCCTGCGGGATGAACTGGCCCGGCGCCTCGGGCGGGTCCGCTGCTCGTTCGTGACCTATCCGGATTGTGGGGGAAGCAAGCCTGATGCGAACGAGGTGCTGATCCAGCATGGCGCGTCGGCTGTCGTCGACATGATCGCCCATGCGTCGCCCTATCCGGTCAAGGGCATCTACCGGATGAGCGAATTCCCCGATCCACCGGCGATGCAGCCGGTGACGACGGGCTGGGGCAGGCTCGACCTTCCGGTGCAGGAAGGCATGGCTGGCCTGATGATGGAGCTTGGACTGTTCATGACTGTCCTTGGCATTCCGGGGTCGGGGAAGTCCACATGGACAACCCAGCTTGCCGCCAACCTGGCGCGTGAGCATGGCTGGAACATCGGGATTGCGACCTTCGAAATGAAGGTCAAGCCGTACATGCAAAAATTGCTCCGCAACGCATATCTCGGAGAGCCGGCCTCCGATGTGCATCCGTTCGATCCTCGCCTCAGGGCGGCGGATCAGTTCATCGAGCAGCGCTTCATGTTCATGAGTTGTGAGATCGACGACGACGC
>JAANMW010001529.1_pt1 | contig 23794 bp, 25 predicted proteins | sample 7279671 | NCBI WGS metagenome assembly JAANMW01 (sample SAMN14094541, study PRJNA606508) | bioreactor metagenome | isolation source: A lab-scale SPAN reactor treating ammonium-rich wastewater day 247 | place: Ireland: Galway | collected 2017-09-19 | reverse complement strand
GCCGGCTGCGGGGCCGATGCGGCGCCCTACTTCCGGGTGTTCAACCCGTACCTGCAGGCGGCGAAGTTCGACCCCGATGCCGCCTACCTGAAGCGCTGGTTGCCGGAGCTGGCGTCGCTGCCGGCGAAGGCGCTGCATGAGGCTTGGCGCCACCCGGCCGCGCTTGCGGCGAAGGGCTACCCTGCCCCGATGGTCGACCTTGGCGCCTCGCGCGATGCCGCGCTGGCGGCATGGGGGGCGATGCCCGCCTGATCAGGCGGGATTGGCGGCCTCCACCCGGTTGCGGCCACCGCTCTTGGCGCGATACATCGCCTCGTCCGCGCGTTGCAGCAGGGCGGAGGCGGTTTCCCTGGCCGCCAGCTGTGCAACCCCCAGCGACACCGTGACCGGGCCGGCCATCGGAATCGCGGCAGCCGCCACGCCGGCGCGCAGGCGCCCGGCCAGTTCCAGCGCCTGCGCGATCCCGCATCCGGGCACCAGGACGAGGAACTCCTCGCCGCCCCAGCGGATCGCCAGGTCATCGCCGCGGATGCCCGCCTGCAGGATCCCGCCGACCGCGACCAGCGCATCGTCGCCGGCCTGGTGGCCGCGCGAATCGTTGATGTGCTTGAAATGATCCAGGTCCGCCAGGATCACGCTGAAAGGCTTGCCGGCAGCCTGCGCGTCGGCGACCAGCGCCTCCAGCATCCGCGTGCCGGCCAGCCGGTTGTACAGGCCGGTCAGGGCGTCGCGGCTGGCGATTTCAAGCAGGTAGCACTCGCGCTCCACCCGTTCGCTGACGTCCTTGCCGGTGCTGACGTAGTGGGTGATCCGCCCGGCACCATCGAGTACCGGCGAGATGCTCTGCTCGACATAGAACGGGCTGCCGTCCTTGCGCCGGTAGGTGAAGGTGGCGCGGAACGCCTTGCCGTCGCGCAGCAAGGTCCGCAGGTTGCGGTAGAACATCGGGTCGCGATGCGAGGGGTACAGCATCCGCGCGGACTGGCCCAGTATCTCGTCGATGGCATAGCCGGTCAGGCGCCGGAACGCGTCGTTGACGAACACCACGCGGGTATCGCGGTCGGTGATCAGGATCGGGTCCAGCGATGCATTCAGGGCCTGCAGCAACAGCCGGCGCTCCTGCTCGCCGGCGATGCGCGCGGTGATGTCGTTCTGCACCGATACGAAATGCCGGACCACGCCATCCGCCGCGCGGACCGGCGCGATCGACCATTCCACCGTGTAGGTGCGGCCATCGGCGGTGTAGTTGACCGTGCTGGCCGAGAACGGCAGGCCCTGGTGGAGGTGCTCGCGCAGTTCGGCCAGCATCTTCCGGTCGGTGCGCGGGCCCTGCAGGATGCGCGGCGATTTGCCGACCAGCTCCTCCAGCCGATAGCCGCTCATCCGGCAGAACGCGGGGTTGGCATGCACGATGAACGGCCCACCGCCCGCAAGGTCCGCATCGGTGATGCGCACGGCGTTGGTGGCCTGCAGGAAGGCCTGGCCGAACACGTTCGCCGGCTCGTATCCGGTCGCGGCGGCGCTTGTCATTCCGGCCACGGGATATCGCTGCCCGACGTGACCGCCTCGAACTGCGGGCGGCCGAACCAGTAGCCCTGCATCAGCTCGATGCCGAGGTCGCGCAGGCAACGCATCTCGTCGCCGGTTTCGATGCCCTCGGCGATCACCCAGATGCCCAGTTCCCGGCACATCGTGGACACCCCCGCGACGATCGCCCGGCGCGGCTTGTTGGCATCGATCCCGCGCACCAGCGCCATGTCCAGCTTGACGATGTCAGGCTGGAAATCGGCCAGCAGGTTGAGCCCGGCGAAGCCGGCGCCGAAGTCGTCGATCGCGGTGAGGAAGCCGATGCGCTGGTATTCGCGCAGCACCTCCGACAGCCACTTGCCGTCGTTGACCTGCTCGCCCTCCACCGTCTCGAAGATGATCCGGTCGATCGGGAAGCCGTGCTTGCGGGCCGCCACCAGGGTGGACCGGATGCACAGTTCCGGCCGGTAGATGGCGTTGGGCAGGAAATTGATCGACAGGAGGGACTGCATGCCCAGCCGCGAGGCGATCTCGATCGCCTTGCCGCGGCAGGCCTGGTCGAACTGGTAGCGGTTGCCATCGGTGATCCGCGACAGCACCGAGGGTGCAGGCTCGCCGGCCGGCCCGCGCACCAGCGCCTCGTGGGCGAACACTTCGCGCGTCGCCACGTTGACGATCGGCTGGAACGCATAGCTGAAGTCGAAGTCCAGGGGCGCCGCATCCCGGCACAGTCCGCAACTCTCGCGTAGTTCCTTTGCCTGCATGCGGCTCGCTCCCGTCGGGATGGTGGTTTCAAAGGACACCCGAGGGTGCATGCGGCCCCCCTGCGGGGCGCACGCACGATCAGTCCGATGCGCGGGCGGCGCGGGCGATGCCGGCGTTCTCGATCACCGCAGGTCGCCCGCGGCCGTCCACCACCAGCCGCAGCATGCATTCGCCGATGGCCCGCGTGCTGGTGAACACGCCGGGCAGGCAGCGTCCGGCCACGGCCAATGCCGGAGCGCCCAGCGCATACAGCCAGCGACGCAGCCGATGTGGCGAGGCGATCCCGGGCAGGGGCCGTACCACGCCGGGACGGAGGCTGGTGTGGGCGAGGCCGGATCGGGCCAGCACCCTCTCGGCTTCTCCCTTGATCCGCGCAGGCATCAACCGGCTGCCGGGATCCGCGCCCATGCCGGAAACATAGGCGACGAAACCCGCCGGGTTGGCCGCGGCGTAGGCATCCACCACCCGTGCCAGGGGGGCGACGGTGGCTTCGCGGTAGGCCGCCCCGGTCATCCCCAGCGGCAGCGGTCCCGCGCAGTACAGGCATGCATCCATGCCGGAAAGATCCAGCCCCGACAGCGCGGCGGCGGAGAAATCGGCCACCTGCAGGACCCGCAGTTTCGGGTGCGCCGCGGCAAACGCCCGCCGCACCAGCACGGCGATACCCTCGATTTCGGACGCCTGCAGGAAGACATCCAGCACGCCCTGCCCCACCAGGCCGGTTGCGCCAACCAGCAGCACCCGCTTGCCCATTGCCCCGCTCCTCATCCGCGCCCCCGGCAACGCCGTGAACAGTAGCGCACTGCGTCCCAGTCGCGTGCCCATCTGCGCCGCCACTGGAACGACAGACCGCAGGTTGCGCACGGCTTGCGTGGCAGTTCCTGCTTTCTGCGCATGCGCGGCATGGATGGCGACCTATTTGCCTGCCACCGCGCCGCGCCCACCATCGACCCCGAGGATCTGGCCGGTGATCCAGTCGGCCTGGGAGGAGAGCAGGAACGCGGCGATGGCAGCGGCGTCCTCGGGCGTCCCCAGCCGACCCAGCGGATGCGCCGCGGAAATCGCCTCGCGCAGGCGGTCGCTGGCGATGATGTGCTGCGCCAGCGGGGTGTCGGTCAGCGACAGCGCGATCGCGTTGATGCGCACTGCTGGCGACAGCACCGCCGCCAGCGATCGCACCAGCCCGTCCACCGCCGCTTTGGCCATGCCGATCGAGGCATGCATGGGGAACCCCCGCCCGGCCGCCACCGAGGAGAACAGCACCACCGAGGAGCGGGCCGGCGCCGCGCGCAGCGCCGGCAGCGCGGCCTGCACCGCCAGCGCTGCGCCGGACGCATTCAGGCGGAAGTCGCGATCGAAGTCGCCGGCGGTCATCCGCTCGAACGGTTTCAGGTTGATGCTGCCGATGGCGTACGCCAGCCCCGCGAGCGTGGGCCCTGCGTCCTGCGCCACCTGCGCGAAGGCGTCGGGCTGCAGCACGTCGACCGCGCTCCAGCCGGCGTCCAGCTCGCCCGCCAGCGCCTGCAGGCGCGCAGCATCCCGGCCCACCAGGTGCAGCGCCCGGCCTTCGGCGGCCAGCCGCCGGCACAGCGCGCTGCCCACGCCACCCGTTGCCCCGTACACCAGATATTTCTCAGCCATCGGCTTCACCGGCCCCGCGTCATGGAATGCCCTGGCGTACGCGCGGCGCGCCCCAGCGGATGCACGCCGGGCCGCCAACCTTGCTGCATCCGGTCGGCGCACGCCTGCGTAAAACCGGCATCTATCCCAATGCCGACCCTTCCATCATGCGCAGCTTCGCCGTCTCCGCCCTGCCCCTGCTGCTGGCCGCCCTGTTGACCGGATGCGCGGAGGCGAGTACGCCGATCCGGACCGTGCAGCAGGTGGACCTGCCGCGATTCATGGGCCGCTGGTACGTCATCGGCATCATCCCCACGCGGCTGGAGCGCGGCAACCACAACCCGGTGGAAACCTACCGGCTCGACCGCAACGGCAACGTCTGCACCTGGTACCGCTACCGGGCCGATGGCTTCGACAGCCCGGTGAAGCTGCTGCAGTCGACCGGGCTGGTGGTGCCCGGCACCGGCAATGCCGAATGGAAGATCCGCTTCTTCGGCCTGTTCAAGGCGCAGTACAAGGTCGGCTGGCTGGCGCCGGACTACAGCCAGGTGCTGGTGGTGCGCGACGCCCGCGATTACCTCTGGTACATGGCGCGCACGCCCACCGTGCCGGAAAGCGATTACCAGGCCATGCTGGCACGGGCCGGCACGCTGGGCTACGACGTAGGCCGCATCGAGCGCGTGCCGCAGCACTGGCCCGAGACCGACGCCGGTCGCGACACCTTCCACGGGGACTGCAGATGAGGTTCCTGGTCCTCGCGCTGGCGCTGGCGATGCCGCTGGTCGGCTGGCTTTCGAACACCGGCCTGCTGGGGCCGACCAACGGCGAGATCTCCGACCGCTACCCCACGTTGATCGTCGCGGCCGGCTACGCCTTTGCCATCTGGGGGCCGATCTTCCTGCTCGACGTGGTGTTCGGCGTCGCCCAGGCCCGCGTGCGCGAGCCGGGCACGCGCCTGCTGCGCATCCGCGTGCTCACCGCGGTGGGCTTCGCGCTGACCTCGCTGTGGATGGTGGTGTTCACCCTGCAATGGTTCTGGCTGGCGCTGGCGATCATCTGGGGCAGCCTGTGGTGCCTGCTAGGCGCGGCGTGGCTGGCCTCGCAGACCCGGCATCATCGCCGCGGGCCGTGGTGGCAATGGCTGCCGCTGTCGCTGCACGCGGGCTGGGTTTCGCTGGCGGTGTTCCTCAACGTGGCGCAGGTGGTGGTTGCGTTCCGGCTGCTGTCCGTCGAGCGGATGCTGCCGTGGACGCTGGTGCTGTTCGCGCTGGCCGGCGTGCTGTTGCTGGCCGTGGTGGTGAAGCTGCGCGGCAATCCGTGGTACGCGCTGGCAGCCGTGTGGGGCCTGCTGGGCGTGCATGCCAAGCAGCAGGCGTCCGCGCTGCCGGGTGCCGATATGGCGGCCAGCGTGGCACTGGCGATGGCGGTGCTGGTGGCGCTGGCGGCGCTTGCAGCAGCTGTCATGGGCTGGCGCGCGCGCCGCACCCTGCGCTCGGGATGACCTGCCTGCGCCTGGTCCTGGGGGACCAGCTGGACCTTCGACACCGCTGGTTCGACGCGGCGTCGCCGGATGTCCTGTACGTGCTGATGGAGCTGCGGCAGGAAACCGACTACGTGCTCCACCACGCGCAGAAGATCCTCGCCATCTTCGCCGCCATGCGCCGCTTCGCCGACCGGCTGCGCGCGGCCGGCCACCGAGTGGCCTACCTGCAGATCGACGATCCCGGCAACCTGCCCTCGCTGACCGCCAACCTCGATCGGTTGATGACCCTGCACGGCGCCACCGCGTTCGAGTACCAGGCGCCGGACGAATGGCGGCTGGACCAGCAGCTGCGCGTTTACGCCGCGGGCCTGGAAATCCCGGCGCGCTGCGTGGACAGCGGCCACTTCCTGACGGCGCGCGAGGACGTGGCGCGCTTCTTCGGCACGCGCAAGCGCTGGACCATGGAGCTGTTCTACCGGCACATGCGGCAGCAGTACTGCATCCTGCTGGAGCCGGACGGCAGCCCGCTTGGCGGGCGCTGGAACTTCGACGCGGAGAACCGCAAGCCCTGGCGCGGCGACCCGCCGGAACCGCCGGACCTGCGGCCGATCCACGACCACCGCGATCTGTGGACGAGCATCGAAGCCGCCGGCGTCGCCAGCTTCGGCGACCCGTCGGCCCATGCGTTCCGCTGGCCGATCGATCGCGAAGAAGCGCTGGGTCAACTGGACGCCTTCGTCGAGCACGCGCTGCCGCACTTCGGCGACTACCAGGACGCGTTGAGCAGCCGCGCGGCGCGGCTGTTCCATTCGCTGCTGTCGTTCGCGCTGAACGTGAAGATGCTCTCGCCGGCCGAGGTGATCGCCCGGGTGGAAGCGGAAGGCCGCGCCGGCCGCGCGCCGCTGGCGGCGGTGGAAGGCTACATTCGCCAGATCCTCGGCTGGCGCGAGTACGTGCGCGGCGTCTACTGGGCACGCATGCCCGGTTACGAGGCCAACAATGCGTTCGGGCACGAGCGCCCGCTGCCGGACTGGTTCTGGACCGGGCGCACCCGGATGGCCTGCGTGCGCACGGCGATCGGGCAGTCGCTGGCGCACGCGCACGCCCACCACATCCAGCGGCTGATGGTGATCGGCAACTTCGCGCTGCTGGCCGGGCTGGACCCGCAGGCGCTGCATCGCTGGTACCTCGGCATCTACATCGACGCCTTCGAATGGGTGGAACTGCCCAACACCGTGGGCATGAGCCAGTTCGCCGACGGCGGCCTGCTGGCGACCAAGCCCTACGTGTCGTCGGCGGCCTACCTGCACCGCATGGGCGACCACTGCGGCCAGTGCCATTACCGTCGCGACGCCCATACCGGCCCGCGCAGCTGCCCGTTCAACGCGCTGTACTGGGACTTCCTGGACCGCAACGGCGCGCGACTGGCGGGCAACCCCCGGCTGGCGATGCCCTACCGGCAGCTGGCGCGCATGCCGGCCGCGCGCCGGGAGGCGCTGGTGGAGCGCGCCGCGCAGGTGCTGGCCGACCTCGACGGGCTCTAGATCTCCGCATCCAAAACCGCTCCGCCGGCGTAAGCACTGGCACGCGCTGCGCCGGGCATCGACCGTGCGCGGCGCGCCCTTCCCCTGCCTTCGAGGCCACGCCATGTCGCACCCCCTGCGGGAACCCGCATCCATCCAGCGCCTTGCGCCGCTCACCGCGTCGCAGCGCGTCCGCGAACGCCTGCGCAGCGCCGGCACCCGCTTCCACGCCAACGACAACATCGCCGACTACCTCGAGGACGGCGACCTGGAGGCGATCGAGGGCGAGGTGGCCGCCAAGGCGCAGGAGATGCTGCGCGCGCTGGTCATCGACGTCGAGCATGACCACAACACCCGCGACACCGGCCGCCGGCTGGCCAAGATGTTCGTGCGCGAGCTGTTCGCCGGCCGCTACCAGCAGGCGCCCGCGGTCACCGAATTCCCCAATGCCGAGCGCCTGAACGAGCTGATGATCGTCGGCCCGCTGCGGGTGCGCAGCGCCTGCTCGCACCACCTGTGCCCGATCATGGGCCGGATCTGGGTGGGCGTGCTGCCGAATGCCGATTCCAACCTGATCGGCCTGTCCAAGTACGCCCGCCTGATCGACTGGGTCATGAGCCGGCCGCAGATCCAGGAAGAAGCCGTCAGCCAGATCGCCAACCTGCTGGAGCAGCGCCTCAAGCCCGACGGCATCGCCGTGGTGATGGAGGCCGACCACTACTGCATGCACTGGCGCGGGGTGAAGGACGACGAATCGAAGATGATCAACAGCGTGATGCGCGGCCGCTTCCTGGCCGACCCGTCGCTGCGCAAGGAGTTCCTGTCGCTGCGCCACCGCGGCTGATCCCGCCGGGGCGGTCAAAACGAACGGCCCGCATCTCGCGATGCGGGCCGTTTCCTTTCGGGGGAAGAGAGGCGTTCGGCGGTGGGCCGGGGTTACAGGCCCACCATCGGCTGCAGCTTACGTGCCAGCCAGCCGCGGAACTGCAGCGGGCCGTCCAGCGCCGCCACGCAGATGCAGGGTACGCCCGGCGAGGTCACCGGCTGGTGCTCGATGTCGCTGTCCAGGTCGGCCATGTCGCCGGGACCGAAATGGCCCAGCTCGTCGTCGTAGGCACCCTTGAGGATCTGGGTCAGCTCGCTGCCGCCATGGCTGTGCACCGGCATGCTCTTGCCCGGCGCGATCCTGAGCAGGACCAGGGTGTCGCCGCTGCTGCGGGGCGCCCGGATCATGTGCACGCCCGGTGCCATCCAGCGCCAGCGCAGCGCCTTCCAGCTCTTGCCGAAATAGGGCTGCAGCGGGCGCGGAAGCGCATCCAGCGAACGCGGTGCATCGGGGGTTTCAGACGGGTGATTTACCGCCGCGGGCAGCGGCTGCTGCAGTCGCGCCAGCATGTCCCCGCGCAGGCGCGCGGCCTGCTGCGGTTCCGGCGCCGAGGGTTGCTGCTGCGACAGCAGCACGCCGCCGACCTGTTCGGCCGCTGCCAGCTGTTGGCGGCAGTAGGCGCAGCCTTCCAGGTGGGTGTCGGCAACCGCCGCCATTTCCGGCGACAGCGCGCCGGCGGCATGGCTGACCAGGGTGGCCGGATCGAGGTGATGGCGCGGGGTCATGTGGCCTCCTGCACGCCCGACTGCAGGCGCAGGAAGGCACGGCGGATGGAGGATTTGACCGTGCCCAGCGGCATCCCGAGTTCATCGGCGATCTGCTGGTGGGACTTGGCTTCGAAATAGGACATGCGGATCAGGCGGGCTTGGGTCGCGGACAGGCGCTCGATGCGTTCGTTCAGGTCGGCGTGGGCGGCAAAGCTCTCCGCGGAGGAGAACGCGGGATTGTCGGTTTCCGCCTCGAACTCCAGCGGCTCCATGTCCACGGCGATCCACTGGTTCTCCCGGCGCAGCCGGTCGATGTGCAGGTTGCGGGCGATCCGGAATAGCCAGGTGGCCAGCGAGCTACGGGCGGCGTCGTAGCTGTCGGCGCGTTGCCACAGCCGCAGCAGTGCTTCCTGCGCCAGCTCCTCGGCAACCGCTTCGCGGGCCCCAAGGCCGCGCAGGTACAGGCGCACCCGCGGGGCGAAGTGGTCGTAGATCCGCATGAAGCAGGCCTGGTCACGGCGGCGCGCGACCGCCTGCATCTGCCCGGACCAGTAGCCCGGGTCCCCGGGGCTTGCTTCGGCGATGGACATGGATCTGGCCGCCTCGAAGGGCGACAGGTTTCCGCGGTTGGGGTCGGAACGCATGGTAGGGCAAACACGGCCAGCTGGGACGGACACCACCCTCTACGGCCGCCGCCGTGGATTGGATGCAGCGGCAGCGAAACGCCCGGCTGCATCCAATCCACGTGCCACCACGTAAGGGCTGCTATCCGAAACGGAAGCCCGTGATGCCCCAGGACCAGGCACCCCTCCCCTCCCCGGCCACCAGCGCACCGGTGCGTGCCGCCCGGCGCAGCCTGCTGCAATGGTTCGACAGCGCCGCCGTGCCGGCTGCCGAGGGCACCGACGCGGATCGGGTGGACTGGCTGCGGGTGCTGCCCTTCGTGCTGTTGCACCTGGGCTGCATCGCGGTGCTGTGGGTCGGCATGTCGCCGGTGGCGGTGCTGGTCGCAGCCCTGCTCTACGTGGTGCGGATGTTCGCCATCACCGGCTTCTACCACCGCTATTTCTCGCACCGCAGCTTCCGCACTTCGCGCGCGCTGCAGTTCGTGTTCGCGCTGATCGGCGCGGCCAGCGTGCAGCGCGGGCCGCTTTGGTGGGCCGCGCACCACCGCCACCACCACCGTCATTCGGACGCGCCGGAAGACCTGCACTCGCCCCGCCACGGGTTCTGGCGGAGCCACATGGGCTGGTTCCTGACCCGGCGGGCGTTCGCCACCGATCTCAGCCGGGTGCCGGACCTGGCGCGGTTCCCGGAGCTGCGCTGGCTGGATCGCTTTGATGTGGCGGTCCCTGCTGCGATGGCGGTGGGCCTGTACGCGCTGGGCGCATTGCTGGAGCGCTTCGCGCCGACGCTGGGCACCAGCGGTCTGCAGCTGCTGGTGTGGGGCTTCTTCGTGTCCACCGTGGTGCTGTTCCACGCGACAGTGACCATCAATTCGCTGTCGCACCGCTTCGGCCGCCGCCGCTTCGCCACCACCGACGACAGCCGCAACAACCTGTGGCTGGCGCTGCTGACCTTCGGCGAGGGCTGGCACAACAACCACCACTTCTACTCCAGCAGTGCGCGGCAGGGATTCCGCTGGTGGGAGATCGACCTGACCTGGTACGGCCTGCGGCTGATGGCACTGCTGGGCCTGGTGCGCGACCTCAAGCCGGTGCCCGAGTGGGTGCTGGCGAAGGCGGAGCGCTGAGATGCGGATCGCCGTCGTCGGCTCCGGGATCTCCGGCCTCGCCAGCGCCTGGCTGCTGTCGCAGGCGCACGAGGTGGTGCTGTTCGAGGCCAACGACTACCTCGGGGGTCACACCCATACCCATGCCGTCGAGCAGGCCGGGCGATCGTATCGGGTGGACACCGGCTTCATCGTCCACAACCCGGCGCATTACCCGCTGCTGACCCGCCTGTTCGACACCTTGGGCGTGGCGACGCAGCCCACCACCATGAGTTTTTCGGTGCACAGTGCACGCAGCGGGCTGGAATACAACGCCACGTCGCTGGACGCGCTGTTCTGCCAGCGCCGCAACCTGCTGTCGCCGCGCTTCCTCGGCATGGTGCGCGACCTGTTCCGGTTCTACCGGCAGGCACCGTCCCTGCTGGTGGGCGACGGCCCCGGCCCGGGCATCGGCGACTGGCTGGACGACAACGGCTACGGCGCGGCCTTCCGCGACGACCACCTGGTGCCGATGGCCTCGGCGCTGTGGTCGTCCCCACCGGAGCAGGTCCTGCGGTTCCCGGCGCGCTATCTGGTGCAGTTCATGGCCAACCACCAGATGCTGCAGGTCAGCGGCCGCCCCGAGTGGCGGGTGGTGCGCGGCGGGTCTGCCAGCTATGTCGAAGCGCTGCGCGCGCGCTGGCAGGTGCAGGAACGCCTGCGCTGCCCCGTGCGCTCGGTGGTCCGCGATGGCTACGGCGTGCTGGTGGAGAGTGCAGCCGGCAGTGAACGCTTCGACCAGCTCGTGCTGGCCTGCCACAGCGACCAGGCGCTGGCGCTGCTGGCCGACGCCAGCGTCAATGAACGCGACGTCCTCGGCGCCATCGCCTACCAGCCGAATGACGTGGTGCTGCACACCGATGCCAGCCTGCTGCCGCGCAACCGCAAGGCGTGGGCTGCATGGAATGCCTTCCTGCCGGGCGACCCGGAAGCGCCCTGCACCGTCAGCTACTGCATGAACCTGCTGCAGGGCATGCATTCGCCCGACCCGTTCGTGGTGACGCTGAACCGCAGCGAGGCCATCGCCCCGGCCAAGGTGCTGCGCCGGCTGCGCTACCACCACCCGGTGTACGACGCGGCGTCGGTGGCGGCGCAGCAGCGCAAAGCCGCCATCCAAGGCCACAACCACACCTGGTTCGCCGGCGCTTACTGGGGATGGGGCTTCCACGAGGACGGCATGCGCAGCGCAGTGGAAGTCGCGGCCGGGCTGGGCGTGGCGTGGCCGCAGGGTGCGGCGGCATGAGCGCGCGGCTGCACAGCGCGGTTTACGAGGGCGTGGTCCGGCATCGCCGCAGCGCGCCGCGTCCGCATGCGTTCCGTTACCGGATGGCCCAGCTCTACCTCGACCTCGACGAGATCGACGATGTATTCCGCGGCCGCTGGTTGTGGTCGGTCGGGCGCCGCAACCTCGCCGAATTCCGCCGCGCCGATTTCCTCGGTCCGGCGGAGCAACCGCTGAAGGAAGCGGTCAAGGATCGCGTCGAAGCGGCCATCGGCGAACGCCCGGCCGGCCCGGTGCGCCTGCTCACGCACCTGCGCTATGCCGGCATGGCGTTCAACCCGGTCAGCTTCTACTACTGCTTCGACGCCGACGGTGAAACCCTGCACAGCATCGTCGCCGAAATCACCAACACGCCGTGGCTGGAGCGGCATGCATACGTGCTGCCGGTGGGTGCCGCCAGCGGCAATGGGCGGATGCTGCGCTGGGACTTCGACAAGACCTTCCATGTTTCCCCGTTCGTGGGCATGGCCCGCCGCTACGACTGGCGCTTCACGATCCCGGGCGACACCCTGCACGTCAACATGGCCGTGCTGGGCGCGCACGGCCGCGAGTTCGACGCACACCTGCAGCTGCAGCGTCGGCCGCTGGGCACCGCCACGCTGGCGCGGGTGCTGTGGCGCTATCCGCTGATGACCGCGCAGGTGGTCGGCGCCATCTACTGGCAGGCGCTGCGGCTATGGCTCAAGCGCATTCCCTTCCACGACCATCCCCGACTTTCAGGAGGCCGTTCTTGAACGCCATCGTCCAGTCCGCACCGGCCAGCGCATTCGGCGCCTTCGACCGGTTCCTGCGCCAGCGCCTGCTCGAACGCCTGTCCGGCTTCGGCCACGGCCATCTGGAGGTGCGCGACGCCCTCGGCACCATCGCGGTCGGCCGCGCCGGCGATGGCCCCACGGTCACGCTGGAGGTGCTGGATCCGGGCTTCTATCGCGCGCTTGCCGGCAACGGCAGCGTGGGCGCCGGCGAGGCCTACATGGACGGGCTGTGGCGCAGCAGCGACCTGGTGGCGCTGGTGCGCCTGCTGGTGCGCAACCGCGACCTGCTGGACGGCATGGAAACCGGCAGCGCGCGGCTGGGCGGCCTGGCGATGAAGGCCATCCACCTGCTCCGCCGCAACACGCGCAGCGGCAGCCGGCGCAACATCGCCGCCCATTACGACCTGGGCAACGAATTCTTCCGCCTGTTCCTCTCCGAAGACCTGATGTATTCCTCGGCCTACTGGACGGGCGCGGACGACACGCTGGAAGCGGCCTCCACCCGCAAGCTGGACCTGATCTGCCGCAAGCTGGCGCTGGGCCCGGACGACCACGTGGTGGAGATCGGAACCGGCTGGGGCGGGTTCGCCGTGCACGCCGCCAAGCACTACGGTTGCCGCGTCACCACCACCACCATTTCGCGCGAGCAGCATGACCTGGCCGCGGCGCGGATCCAGCAGGCGGGGCTGGGCGACCGCATCACCCTGCTGCAGTCCGACTACCGCGACCTCACCGGCCAGTACGACAAGCTGGTGTCGATCGAAATGATCGAGGCGGTGGGCGCTGATTTCCAGGACAGCTACTTCGCCCAGATCGGCCGCCTGCTGAAGCCGGAGGGGCTGGCGCTGGTGCAGGCCATCACCATCGAGGACCACCGCTACGAGCAGGCGCTGGCCTCGGTCGACTTCATCAAGCGCCACGTGTTCCCCGGCTGCTTCATTCCCTCGGTCAGCGCGATGCTGGCCTCGAAGACCCGCAGCAGCGACCTGGCACTGGTGGGCCTGGAGGATTTCGGGCTGTCCTATGCCCGCACCCTGCAGGCCTGGCGCGAGCGCTTCCTCGCGCAGCTGCCGGCGGTGCGTGCGCAGGGCTATGACGAGCGCTTCGTCCGCATGTGGGAGTTCTACCTTGCTTATTGCGAAGGCGGGTTCCGCGAGCGCTCCATCGGCGTGTCGCACCTGCTGATGGCCAAACCGGGCTGGCGCCCGGCGGACGCGGATGCGGCATGACCTTCTGGCTGACCCTGCTGGCCTACCAGGCCACCTGGTTCGCGGCGGTGATCGGCGCCGGCCACGGCCTGTGGTGGCCGGGCGTCGCCGCCGCCGGGCTGTTCGCACTGTGGCGGCTGTCGGTGTCGCCGCACCGGGCGCTGGAAGCGCGCTTGGTGGTGGTCGCGCTGGCGCTGGGCCTGCTGCTGGAGAACCTGTGGGTGCGCACCGGCCTGCTCGACTACGCGGTGGCCTGGCCGTGGGCCGGGTCGCCGGCGTGGATCCTGGCGCTGTGGTGGGCGTTCGCGCTGTCCATCGTCCCGCTGCTGGGTTACCTGCACCGGCGTCTGCTGCTGGCGGCGGTGTTCGGGGCCATCGGCGGCCCGCTGGCCTATCTCGGCGCCGCGCGCGGCTGGCACGTCGTCCAGTTCGCGCAGCCGCAGTGGCACAGCCTGCTGGCGCTGGCGGCGGGCTGGGCGGTGGCGATGCCGCTGCTGGCTTGGCTGGCACGGCGCGGCCTGCAATCCGACATTCCTGGAGGTGCCGCATGAGTCCCGCCCAACAACTGCTTTGGATCTGGCTGCTGGCCGCGGCGCTGATGGTGCTGGGCTGGTTGTGGCAGCGCCGCCGCGACAACGCCGGCATCGTCGATGTGCTGTGGGCCACCGGTCTGGCCGGCGCCGCGCTGCTGCTGGCGCTGTCCGGCACTGGCGCGACCGGCGCGCGCCTACTGGTGGGCGTGCTGGCCACCGCGTGGGCGTTGCGGCTGGCCCTGCACCTGTGGGCGCGCGTGCGCAGCGAACCGGAGGACGGCCGCTACCGCGCACTGCGCGAACACTGGCAGGGAAGCCAGCTGAAATTCTTCGGCTTCTTCCAGTTCCAGGCGCTGCTGGTGGTCCTGTTCTCGCTCCCGCTGGCGGCCGTGGCCGGGCATCCGACCCCGGCGCCCTGGCAGCTGGCGTTGGCTGCCGCGATCTGGCTGGTCTCGGTGGGCGGGGAATCGCTGGCCGACGCGCAGCTGGCGCGCTTCCGCGCCAACCCGGCGAACCGCGGCAAGACCTGCCGCAGCGGCCTGTGGCGGTATTCGCGCCATCCGAACTACTTCTTCGAATGGCTGCACTGGTGCGCCTACGCGGTCGCCGCCATCGGCGCGCCGCTGGCCTGGCTGGGCTGGCTGGGGCCGGTGGTGATGTACCTGTTCCTGCGCTACATCAGCGGCATTCCGTTTACCGAACAGCAGGCCCTGCGCACGCGGGGCGACGACTACCGCGACTACCAGCGCAGCACGCCGATGCTGTTCCCGTGGTTCCCGAGATCCTGATACCGCAACAAGGAGCGCGCGCGCCATGACCACCGCCACCCTGGACGCCAACCAGCTGTCCCGCGACCTTCCCGCCCCCGGCCTGCTGGGCCTGGCCGAACGCGGCTGGCTGCCGGACGCCGCCCAGCGCGCCGGCATCCGCCGCCTGTGCGCGCAGCGCCTCAAGGATGAGCTGGCCGGCGGGGTGGAGGCCCAGTCCGCACGCCAGCGCGCCCGCCTGGACGAGCTGCGCCACAGCCCGTTGGCCATCGAGACCGAGGCCGCCAACGCCCAGCACTACGAGCTGCCGCCGGCGTTCTTCACCCAGTGCCTCGGCCCGCGGCTGAAGTACTCCTGCTGCTACTACCCGCGCGGCGACGAAACGCTGGCACAGGCCGAGGAGGCGATGCTGGCGCTGTACTGCGAGCGCGCCGGGCTGGCCGACGGCCAGGACATCCTGGAGCTGGGCTGCGGCTGGGGCTCGCTGACCCTGTGGATGGCCGAGCGCTACCCGAACGCCCGCATCACCGCGGTGTCCAACTCCAACGGCCAGCGCGGCTTCATCGAAGCGCGCTGCCGCGAGCTGGGCCTTTCCAACGTGCAGGTGCTGACCCGCGACGTGAACACCCTCTCCCTGTCCGCCGCCGGGTTCGACCGCTGCGTCTCGGTGGAGATGTTCGAGCACATGCGCAACTACGACAGCCTGCTGGGCCGCATCGGCGGCTGGCTGCGCCCGGGCGGCCGGCTGTTCGTGCACATCTTCGTGCACCGCACCCTGCTCTATCCTTTCGAGACGCAGGGTGAGGACAACTGGATGGGCCGACATTTCTTCACCGGCGGCCTGATGCCGGCGGCGGACACCCTGCTGCACTTCCAGGGGCCGCTGGCGATCCGCCAGCAGTGGCTGGTGGAGGGCACCCACTACGAGAAGACCGCCAACCAGTGGCTGGAGCACCAGGACGCGCACCGCAGCGAGGTGATGGCGATCCTGCGCGAGGCCTATGGCGACGCCGCCGGCCTGTGGTACCGGCGCTGGCGGATGTTCTGGATGGCCTGCGCCGAGTTGTTCGGCTACGCCGACGGCCAGGAATGGATGGTGTCGCACTACCTGTTCGAGCGTTCCTGACCGGAGCCCCGCCATGCGTCCGCGCCTGCCCGCAAGACACTGGTGGTGGCTGGCCGCGCTGCTGTGGGCCGGCAGCGTGGCCGCCAACCTGTCCCCGATCCGACCGGTACCGCACGTGGACCTGCCCCGGTTCATGGGCACCTGGTATCTGGTGGGCGGCATCCCCACCCGCTACGAGCGCGAGGCGTGGAACGCGGTGGAGACCTACACACTGCGCCGCGACGGCAGCATCCGCACCACCCTGACCTTCAACCACGGCCGGGCCAATGGGCCGCGCAAGCATATCGAGGCGCCGGCGCGGGTGCGGCCCGGCACCGGCAACGCGGTCTGGGACGTGCGCGTGTTCGGGCCGATGAAGGCGCAGTACGTGGTCGCGTGGCTGCGCGATGACTACAGCCTGATGGTGGTGGCCCGCGACGCCCGCGACTACGCCTGGGTGTTCGCCCGCTCGCCCGACGTGGCGCAGGCCGACCTGGAGCGCGCGCGCCAGCGCCTGCGCGGGCTGGGCTACGACCTGACGAAGTGGCGGACGGTTCCGCATACCGACACCACGCTTGCGGACAACCGCTGACGGCAGGCCACACCGGCGGCGCGTGATTCAGTAGCCCGTGCAGGCCGCGCGAACATCGGCGTCCAGCGCGCTGAGCTGGGCATACGTGCGCTTCAGGCCCAGCCGCTGCAACGCCGCCTCGCGCCGGGCCTTGCCGGCGCGGCAGCGCTGGCTGGCGGTCGGGGTGTTGACGGCGCGGACCGAGCGCGTGCCGCCGCTGCCCGCATACCGGCGCGGTTGCCGGCGCGATATCGCGGAGGCGGGCTCGACGCGCGCCACTACCGGATCGGGCCGGTATTCCACCACCCGGTCCAGCCGCTGCTGCGCGGCGCAGGCCTGCGACTGGTAACTCACCGCGCCGTCGCGCGCGACGCAGCGATACAGGCTGTCCGCCTGCGCGGGCGGCAGGAACGCAAACAGCAGGGCGATCAGCAGCAGCGGGCGCATGGCGCGGCTCCACGGGGCGATGTGGGCAGCCTGCTGCCACTGCACGCCCCGGCCAATCGTCGACGGGTGTGCGCAGGGGTCGGGGAATGCCGCAATTCGGGGGCGGACTTCCCGCTCGCGTTCGGGCAAGTCTCCGTAGTTCCGGTTTTTGCAGGAGGGGCTCCAGCCGCGACCGCAGCGCTCTGTCCTGCGCGCATCCGCCCCAGCCGAACGCCAGGGCCGGTGCGGAAGCCCTCCTGCGGGCGGCCGCTTCCATTCCGGCCGCTCCGTCGCAACCGGTCAGGACGCCAGGTCGTCCAGGATCGGACAGGTCGGCCGGTCATCGCCGTGGCAGCGCTGCGCCAGCGTTTCCAGGGTGCGCTGCATGGACTGCAGTTCACGGATCTTCTCGCCCAGTTCGGCGGCGTGCGTGCGCGCCAGCTGCTTGACCTCGGCGCTGGCGCGCCGGGGGTCGTCCCACAGCGCCAGCAGCGCCTCGATCTGCTTGACCGCAAACCCCAGCGAGCGTGCGCGCTTGATGAAGCGCAGCCGGTGCAGGTCGGCCTGGTTGTACAGACGGTAGTTGGCGAAGGTGCGCGCGGCGGGCGCGATCAGCCCGATGCTCTCGTAATGGCGGATCATCTTGGCCGATACGCCGGTTTGCGCCGCGGCCTGGCCGATGTTGTGCAGGCCCTGCTCCAGCGCTTCGGCCAGTTCCGGGCGAACGGGTTTGGAGGCCATGTCGTGCTCCTCGATCAGTCGCGCGCCCGCGGCGACCAGCGCCGCAGCAGCAATGCATTGGTCACCACGCTGACGCTGGACAGCGCCATCGCCCCGCCGGCGATCATCGGGTCCAGCAGGCCCAGCGCCGCCAGCGGGATGCCGATGACGTTGTAGATGAAGGCCCAGAACAGGTTCTGGTGGATCTTGCGCACGCTGCGGCGCGAGATGTCGATGGCGTCGGCCACCAGCCGCGGGTCCGGCCGCATCAGGGTGATGCCGGCGGCGTGCATGGCCACGTCGGTGCCGCTGCCCATCGCGAACCCTACCGTCGCCGCGGCCAGCGCCGGCGCGTCGTTGAGGCCATCGCCCACCATGCCCACCGGGCCCTGTTTCGCCAGCTGTCGGATGGCCTCCACCTTGTCGGCCGGCAGCAGCTCCGCGCGCACCTCGTCCTCACGCAGCCCCAGTTGCACGCCCACGGCACGCGCGGCGGCGCGGTTGTCGCCGGACAGCATCAGCGGGCGGATGCCCATCGCGTGCAGCGCTTCGATGGCCTCCGCCGACTGCGGGCGCAGCGCGTCGCCGAAGGCCAGCAGGCCCAGCAGGCGCCATTCGCCGCCGGTTTCCCGGGCCAGCCACGACTGCGTCTGCCCGGCGCTCGATGCCGCATCCGCCTGCGCCTGCGCGGGCGTGAGGTTGATGCCCAGCTCGCCCATCCAGCGCGCATGCCCCAGCACCAGCCGGGACTGGCCCGCCCTGCCCTCCACGCCGCGGCCGGTGACCGCTGCGATATCGGTGACGTCGGCCAGCGTGATGCCGCGTTCGCTGGCGGCGGCGAGTACCGCCTTCGCCAGCGGATGTTCGCTGCCCTGCTGCAGGCCGGCGGCCAGCGCCAGCAGCGACGCCTCGTCGCCATCCAGCGCATGCAGCCGCATCAGCGCGGGCTTGCCCAGGGTCAGCGTGCCGGTCTTGTCGAAGGCCACGCTGTGCAGCTGGCGGGTGGTTTCCAGCGCCTCCACGTCCTTCACCAGGATGCCGGCGCGCGCGGCCACGCCGGTGCCGGCCATCACCGCCGCCGGCGTGGCCAGGCCCAGCGCGCACGGGCAGGCGATCACCAGCACCGCCACCGCGTTGAGCAGGGCTTGCGGCCAGTCGCCGGTGGCCAGGCCCCAGCCCAGCACGGTGAGCAGCGCAATGGCGATGACCACCGGCACGAACACCGCGCTGACCCGGTCCACCACGCGCTGGATCGGCGCCTTCTTCGCCTGCGCGTCCTCCACCAGCCGCACGATGTGTGCCAGCACCGACTCCGTGCCTACCGCGGTGGTGCGCACCAGCAGCCGGCCCTCGCCGTTCACCGCGCCGCCGGTGACGGCATCGCCGGGCGCCTTCGGCACCGGCAGCGACTCGCCGGTGAGCAGGGATTCGTCGCCATGGCTGCGGCCTTCCACCACCACGCCGTCCACCGGCACCCGCTCGCCGGGGCGGATCACCACCGCATCGCCCACCACGACTTCCGCCAGCGGCAGTTCCTGTTCGCTGCCATCGCGCAGCACCCGCGCGGTGTCCGGGCGCAGCGCCTGCAGGGCGCGGATCGCATCCGTGGCCTGGCGCTTGGCGCGCGCCTCCAGCCACTTGCCCAGCAGGATCAGGGTGATGACCACGGCACTGGATTCGAAGTAGAGCGGCGGCGCGTGGTGCTCCGATGCGGACGCCAGCAGCTGGAACACGCTCAGGCCATAGGCCGCGCTGGTGCCCAGCGCCACCAGCTGGTCCATGTTGCCGCTGCGCGCCCGCAGCGCGGCGAACCCGGCGCGGTAGAAGCGCGCGCCCAGCCAGAACTGCACCGGCGTGGCCAGCAGCCACTGCACCCAGCCCGGCAGCTGCCAGTGCACGCCCAGCGGCATCAGCAGCATCGGCAACACCAGCGGCAGCGACAGCGCAGCGGCCAGCAGCACATGCTGCAGTTCCTTCGGCATGCCGGCGCTGGCTGCCGGCTGCGGCGCGTCCTCGCGCACCCGGTAGCCCGCCTTCACCACCGCCGCGCGCAGCGCCGACACCGGCGTGCCGGCCAGCACGCGCGCATGCGCCGATTCGGTGGCCAGGTTCACGCTGGCGGACAGCACGCCCGGCACCTTGCGCAGCGCCTTTTCCACCCGGCCCACGCAAGACGCGCAGGTCATGCCCTCGATCGACAGGCGCACCTCGTCGCCGGCCACGCCATAGCCCGCGCGCTCAACCGCCTCCACCAGCTGCGCCAGCGGCAGGCCGGGGGCGCGCACCGTCGCCGCCTCGGTGGCCAGATTCACCGCCACCTCTTCCACCCCGTCCAGCTTGCGCAGCGCCTTCTCCACCCGGCCCACGCAGCTGGCGCAGGTCATCCCGGTGATGCCCAGCTGGATCGTGGAATCGTTGTTCATGACGGCCTCGCTGCGACGATGTTCTCGGCCAGCTTCCACCTTCCCAACATGGGAAGGTCAAGCGCGCAGCCTAGGCTTGACCTTGCCACCCTGGCAAGGCCGACACTGCCCGCATCCACCACACCGGGAGACATCCATGCTGTTCAAGGTCGAAAACATGAGCTGCCAGCACTGCGTCAACGCCGTCACCCGCGCCCTGCAGGCGCTGGACCCCGCCGCGCAGGTGCGCGTGGACCTGGCCAGGGGCGAAGTGGAAGCCAGCGGCAGCTTCAGCGCGGACGCCGCCATCGCGGCGCTGGCGGAAGAGGACTACCCGGCGCAGCGGCTGGACGGCTGAACACCTGTCGCAGGTGCCGCGACGGCGGGTCGATACAGTGACGACATGAATACCTCCCGGAAGCTCGCCCCCCCACCCTTCTCGTACGTTTCCCGCCTGTTCGTCCCGCATGCCTGGGCATTGGATGTAAAGGAGTTGGGACATCCGCCCATAGGGGCGTCGTTCGAGCTGATCAGAGAAGGCGCAAGACCACGTCGGTGGCCCGGCAACTCCATTTGCTTCGACTTCCTGTTTTTTGACGGAAGCGCGTCTTGCATCGATTGGCTATCCGAATTGAAGCAGGAAGAGGTGTTCCATCCCGTGGTTTTCCTCCTCCACGAACACAGCCGCCCTCCAGCCACATGGAAACCGATGGCGCTGCCGCGGCTGGCCTGTGACTTCAACACCCCCAGCTCATGGCTGCCGCTGCTGCACGCACCACATCAGGTGATGGGAGGGCTGCTGATGGGCACAAGCTATGGCCATGTGATGCGGATCTTCCCGCAAACGTCCGCAAGGATTGAGCTGGTCAGACTGCACGCCGACTCTTGCAAGGAATTGCAGGAACGCGTTTGCCATTGGCTGCAACAGGGACCAGGCCCCGCAGCCAGCTCGGCGATATTCATCGTAAGCACCCCAACCTTTGCGCAAGCCAACGCTCTGGCGGAACTGATGGAGCCTTTTTTCGCCGAAACAGACGTTGAATTCCAGGTGGCAGCGTGCGCCGCCCATACCGGGCCGTCACTGGTACTAGTGTTGAGATATGCGAATGAACAGGATTGATCCGCCCGCCACCGGACTATTTCTGGGAAATTAAAGTCGCTTTGCGACGCGGTGTCGGCCTGAATGAACTACCGGATCGATGCGGGACGGTGACCGTGGAGAATTTCAAAATTCCGGCATTATTTACGCTTTCGGCAGTAAATTCAGCTCTTCCTTATTTTCTCAACAAGCTGCTCCCATAGAAAAATCCGGGCCTCAGTGGCAGCCTCCTCGGACGCTGTCGGTTTTGTCCGGCTTGCTTGAATTAGGCCATTCTCAGGATACAGGTCAAGCAGTTCGCGCAATGTTTCATATGAGCCAGATAGCTCTTCACGGCATGTCTCGCCATCCAGATCACCATCCAGAAATCCCTCTATATATCCCAGGGCCTCCGCACACTGACTCCGAATATCTTCGATGTGTGATAGGTACCTCTCTGAACCCACCAGGGCCGAGAAGACTTCCACCTCTTTATCCACCAGGCCAATGACTCGCTCAAAATAGGTCGCGTCACTTCCGAAAATATCTGTTTTTTTCATGTCGCCTCCATGTGGGTAGTAATATTTCCCGCCATCCCAAGCCTATATTTCGATTAGCCTCTAAAGTGATGGCTAACCCAGATGATCAAAACTCGCCATCCCACTACGGCGTCCACGAGGCACAAACCGGCTGGCGGCGCCGCTCACTCGCCGTGCGCCGGCACCTGGACACGTCACCACCCGCCTGGGCATTGGCTACGGCGCGGCTCTGCGTAACGTTGGACCTGAAGAATCTCATCTACAAATTGTGTCAGAGATACTTGCAATTCGGGGTGTCGGGCGCAGCGTTTAATTTCAACCGACTCGGATACAGGAAAGCCCACTCCGCTCCAGCTTTCCTGCTATCACCCGCCGGAGCAGGGCTAAGCGTGGCGGGTGTGTTGAGGGCATAACACCGAAAGGCCCGCAAGGGCGCTAACGGGATAGCGATACCGATCCGCGGTGGTGCGCAATGACCTGTTCTGACATTGTTTTCGAGAACCCCTCATCCGTTCCAGTCTTCTAAACCGAGTCGCCAGACCCTTGCGGCACATAGACCTTTTGCAGCGGCAGTAAACCCTTGTAGTGCGAGTCGAACTTTTCGTAGTGGTCGAGAATTAGCTGGACGAGCTCATCGCCATCGATCAAGCGCAGGTTCGCCTTCCCCGCCTCGAAGCTCAGGCACGAGGGGCTGAAGCTTGACAGCGTGATGAACAAACCGTACTCAGTTGGTGAGAGCTTGCCGTAGAGCGCAGACACATCCCTGTCCTGCACCGTGCCGTCGCCGCTTTTTACCTGAATCTTGATGATGGGCGGTTCGATACCAAGACGATCCTTGTGCGCAATCACATCCACGCTGGGTTCGTTCTTTCTAGTCAGGCGTGCGTGATATCCCATGCACTGCATCAAGTGCACGACAAACGACTCCAGCGCCAATCCCTTGGCCTCTTGCGAAAGTCTCTTGATGATGAAGTCGCGGGTATTCTCCTCGATATCCTCGGCCACCGCAGCAATCGTGGGATCTTCCGTCACAAGCGGCGGTGGCGCTTCAATCTTTCCGTCCACGACAGCGCGAAACTCGTCGGCGTAAGTCTTGATCTGGAACATGCTCAGCGCAGAGCCGATTTCGTAAAGGGCACCCTGCGAGAAGCGGGTGCGTGGAACGCTCTTGAGCCACGTCACTATCCGCCGCTGTGGATAGCTTGGCTCTTGGGAAGGGTCATGAAAGTAGTCCCCGGTAATCCGCCCGATGTTCACCAGCTTGTCCATCTTGGACGGATAAACTATCAGGTCACCCGGCTTCATCTCATGGACAAAGCGGAACGACACTCCTGATGCTGTCGGAATTGCACCAGGCTTGGCCCCCGGGTAAGCCAGCTCATAGCGCTTCTTGAAAGCCTCGCGATTGGCGGGAATCTCTGCAAGATTACCCATCTTGGCCCAGCCAATCGCTACGCAGTTCTTCTGCTTGAACAGCGCATCGGCATTGCCGGTCTTGCCGGCGTGGATGCCCCAAATGGTCGTATCGTTCATCTGCATCCCCATTCTCACAGCCCGTAACCTACATCCCCACCTTCAGGCGAAGCGCAACTGCTCCACACTGAAACCGCCGGCGCTCTGCAACTTCCCACCGAGTTCCCGCAACACGGTGAAGTCGCGCTCATTGCGCTTCCGTCCCACCATGACCACGCGCCCATAGTCCGAGTGCTCCGCCGCCGCCTTATCTACCTCGCTGTCCTTTCCGGTCAGGTGATCACCCTTGACTTCGAGCAGGACGATACCCGCACCCGCGCGCCCTTCAATACACACGGCAAAATCAGGATAAAAGCCCTGCCCTTCGTCCCAGCGGTAGAGGCCAACGCCGGTCTTCGGCGGGTTGCGGTGCCACCACTTCACGAGTGGGCTGGCATCAAGCAGCTGCGCCACCGCCATCTCATCGGCGTTGAGGTCGGCCGGGAAGATTCCATAGACGTTGCGCGCGGCGTTAGACAGCCGCTGTGCGGTTTCGATGCCGGCAAGTATCGGCACGTCCACATCCATCACCCTGCTCAGCCGCAAGGCCCTGTAAGCGTCGCGCAGCAGGTACGGGCGGCGCGCAAGTACCAAATCCAATTGCTGCGCCAGCT
>JAANMW010001523.1_pt1 | contig 23871 bp, 20 predicted proteins | sample 7279671 | NCBI WGS metagenome assembly JAANMW01 (sample SAMN14094541, study PRJNA606508) | bioreactor metagenome | isolation source: A lab-scale SPAN reactor treating ammonium-rich wastewater day 247 | place: Ireland: Galway | collected 2017-09-19 | reverse complement strand
CCGGATTGGCGGCGGCGGCGCTGCTGGCGCTGGCCTGGTGGCGTGCGTTCCTGTGACGCAGGGCGTGGCAGCCGGCGCGGCGCTGGGTTATGTATGGCGCCGGGCCGCAGAGGAGATCGTGACTTGGGCACGATGGCTTGGATCGTCATGGGCGTGGCAATTGGCGTGCTGACGCCCTTTCTCGTGGTGCAGTACCAGCGGCGGCGCGATCTGGTGCGCGCCGGTCCGGTAGCGCCGGCGGCGCGCCGCGACCTGTCGCGGCCGGGCAATCCCTTCGCTGCGGTCTCGGTGCGCCCCTGCGCGGATCATCCCTGCAAGGCGGTGCTGGCCATGGCCGGCACGCGCTATCTCGCGGTGCGGGCGCCGACCCTGCCGGTGGCCGGCTGCGACCATCGCAGCTGCGGCTGCCGCTTCGTGCGCCATGCCGACCGGCGCACGTCCGGCGACCGTCGCGATCTGTTCGCGCGCTTCGGCGGACTGCTGCCCAACGCCAATCGCGAGCGCCGCCACCGGGAAGACCGCCGGAAGTAATGCGGTGCCGGTGTTACGGTTTCGGTTGTACACAACCGAAACCGTAACACCGGCACCGTATTACCGGCACCGTATTACATGGCGTCGATGCGGGCGAGGTCTTCCGGGGTGGGTTCCCAGGAGGCGGCGCGGATGTTGGCGTGGATCTGCTCGGGTCGCGTCGCGCCGGCGATGACGCTGGAGACGAAGGGCTGGGCGGCCAGCCAGCCGATGGCGATGTCCAGCAGCGAGCGGCCGATGCGGCTGCCGTACTCCTCGAGCCTTGCTACCCTGGCCCAGCGCTCGTCCGAGACGAAGGCGCCACCGCCGCGCCAGCGGGCGAAGCGCGTGTCCGCGGGTGGCGTCTCGCCCTGCCGGTACTTGCCCGTCAGCAGGCCGCTTTCCAGCGGGAAGTAGGGCAGGATGCCGACCTGCTGCGCCTGGGCGATGGGCACCAGCTCGCGTTCGATGTCCCGGTGCAGGAGGCTGTAGCGGTTCTGCGCGCTGACGAAGCTGTGGGTGCGGCCGCTGCGCGCGGCGATGGCGGCTGCCTTGAGTTGCCCGGCGTCGTAGTTGGAGCAGCCGATGTGGCGCACCTTGCCCTGGGTGACGAGGTCGTCGAGGGCGCGCAGCGTGTCCTCGATCGGCGTGCCGGCATCCGGGAAGTGGTGCTGGTAGAGGTCGATGTAGTCGGTGCCGAGGCGCCGGAGGCTGTCTTCGACCGCGCGGGCGATGTAGGCCGGGGAGCCGCCGCCGCGGACGCCGGGCTCGCGGCTGCCGCGCTGGCCGCCGAACTTGGTGGCGACGATCACCTCGCGGCGGCGCGTGCCCAGGGCACGGCCCAGCAGCACCTCGGCCTCGCCCTGCGGACCGCCGTACATGTCGGCGACGTCGAAGAAGTTGATGCCGGAATCGAGCGCCGCATCGACGATGGCCTGGGCCGCCGCCTGATCGCAGACCATGCCGAAGTTCATGCAGCCGAGGCCGACGGCCGACACCCGCAGCCCGGAATGTCCCAGTGCCTTCAGTTGCATGGCGTCACCGCCTGCACCGCACGAGCTGCCCGCACCCGCACCAGCAGCGCCGCGGCCAGCAACACCAGGTTGAGCAGCCCCATGAGGCTGAACGGCGCGGTGCGCCCGATGGCGTCGAACACCTGGCCGCCGACGAAGGTGGCGAAGAGGATACCGACGCCGCCCACCGCGTTGTAGAAGCCGATCACCGGGCCGCGGTTCTCCAGCGGCGCCTCCTGCCCGAGCAGCGCGCCGGCGGCGACGATGACGCTCATCTCGCCGATGCCGAGCAGCACCGCGAAGGGAATGAAGCCGGCATCGAAGGGCTGCGTCATCTGGCCCATGAGCAGGTAGCCGGTCCCGGCGAGCGCCAGCGCCAGGCACAGCCCGTCGAGGCGCCGCAGGCGGTCGACCAGCCAGCCCATGACCGGTGCCCAGAGCATGGCGGCCAGCTGCAGGATGCCGAACAGCTTGCCGGCCGTGGCCAGCGCCTCCGCCGAACTCATGCCGGCATCGCGGCCTGCCTGTACCAGCCACAGCGAGAAGAACACGCCGACGATGGTGAAGTCGCCGCGACCGATGAAGGCGGCGCCGTAGGCGATGCCGAGGCGCGGATTGCGGCGCGCCAGGCCGAGCGCCTGGCCCACCAGCCGCCAGGCGCCGCGGCCGCGGCCGCGGATGTGCCCGGGGGCGAGGCGCGGCAGGCCGGCGAACACCACGGCCGCCGCCAGCAATGCCAGTGCCGCCGCCATCCAGAACGCATAGCGGATGGCGTCCACCGGCGCCACGCCCCGGCTCTCGAACCACGCCGGCATCTTCGCCAGCAGGAACGACATGATCACCACGCCCAGGCCCTGCAGCAGGGTGTTGGAGGCGATCCAGCGCCCCCGCGACACTTCCTGGATGGCATCGACGACGCAGGCGCTGAGCATCAGCGGCGCCATGGCGATGCCCAGCGCGAAGACGCAGCGGAACAGCACCAGCTCGGCGACGGTGTCGGCGAGGGGATAGATGGCGAAGCCCGCCGCCATGGCGAGGAAGCCGAGGTAATAGACGCGGCGGCGGCCGCTGCGATCCGACCACACGCCGAAGAAGCTGGCGCTGCAGATGACGATGATCTCCTGCAGGGCGCCCAGCGAGCCGGTGAGCCGGCCCTGGATGGCGTCGGGGAGGTGCAGCACCTCGGTGAGCAGGTAGGGCTGCACGAAGCTGATGAAGGCGGCCAGGCCGATGGTGAGGAAGGACGCGGCCCATACGGTGGCGGCGTTGAGCCGCGTCCAGCCTGGCGTGATCCAGAAGGGCCCGATGCGCGCGCCGGCAGCGTCGGGCGTGAGCCTCACTCGCGCTGTCCTCCCGGGATGGGCACGGCCTGCCTCACCAGAAGTGGGTCCAGCGCGCGTTCTCCTGGAAGTAGCGGAAGGCGTCGCGCTTGTCCTTCGGCAGTTCCTTCAGGTACAGGCTGTGGTCATAGCGCTCGCGGTACTGGTCGAGTACCGGACGGTAGAGCTGCATGTGCAGGTCGGGAATGCGGTGGCGCGTGCGGAACTCGGCGATGGGAATCACCGCCATCTTCTTGGTCTCGAAGGCGCCGGCCTTCGCCAGCTCGATGCCCCGCGGGCCGTAGATGGCCGAGCGGCCGGGCCCGCCGAAGGCCTCCTCCTCGAAGAAGCCGCGGTTGCGCCCGTGGGTGCTCACCGAGTTGTTGCAGATCATGGTGTAGACGCTGTTGTGGTAGGAGGTCAGGCGCATGTCGTCGCTCTCGAAGCCCCCGGTGGCCACGCGGCAGATGATCTCCGCGCCCTTCATGGCCATGCAGCGGAACAGCTCGGGCTCGAACTGCACGGCCGACATGGCGATGTTGCCGATGTCGGTGCGCTCCACCGGGATGACGGCGTCGAGGCCGTACATCTCCACGAAGCGGTCGTAGACATCGTAGATCACCGAGGTGTACTGCTCGGAGCCGGGGAACATGCCGCGCACGTTGCGCTGCTTCCAGTGCTTGATGACCCGCCCGTCGGGGGTGACCATGACCATGAGGTGCAGGATGTGGCCCGGCCAGTCCTTCTCGTCGCGGGCGTAGGTGCCGAAGACGATGTAGCAGTTGTACTGCTTCGCCTTCTTCACCACCTCGTCGACCTCCGGCCCCGGCACCTCGATGGCGATGCGGTAGTGCTGCTCGCGGGTCCAGTCGGAGAAGCCGGTGATGGGGAACTCGTGGAACAGCAGCAGGTCGCTGCGCCCGCCGTAGCCCTGGGCGATGTCGATGGTCTCGAGGAAGTAGTCGAGGTTGCTGCGCAGGCCAGGGCCCGGGTTGGTGCCATCGATGCCATGCACCCGCGTCTGCACAACCGTGGCGAAGGTCACCGGCTTGCGCAGGTTGGTGACGGGGTAGGTGCCATCGGCACGGACCATGGGCTCGGTCGGGGTCGTCATTATTCTTGTCTCCTCCGTGTGGGCTTTGACATTATCATATCCACATGACACGGGGACGTCTGCCACCGGCACTGCGGCCGGATGACGCAGGCCGGGCGGAGTACTTTGCATGGTGGCCAGAAAGGGCGAGCTGATCGACCACGCGATCAAGAGCCCGCGTTACATCCAGGTTTATTCCACCGTGCGTGACTGGATCTACCAGGGCAGCTACAAGCCCGGCAGCCGGCTGCCGACCGAGGAGGAGCTGTGCCGGCTGTTCAAGGTCTCGCGCATCACCACGCGCAAGGCCGTCGACATGCTGGTCGACGAGGGCCTGGTGCTGCGCCAGCCGGGTCGCGGCACCTTCGTGGTCGAGGACCTCGCCGACGCGCCGGTGATCGGCGAGATGGACCAGCTGCTGCGCAAGGTCGAGCGGCTCGGCAAGACCAGCCGCGTCGCCCAGGCGGAGGTCACCGAGATCGAGGCCGACCCGGAGACCGCGCATGACCTGCAGCTGCTTCCAGGTGCCCGCGTGCAGCGCGCCTCCCATGTGCGCCTGAGCGACCGCAACCCGGTCGGCTATGTCATCACCTACGTGCCGTCCACGCTCAAGGTCCGATTCGACCTGCGCGAGCTCAACGAGAGCCCGATGCTCAACCTGCTGGAGCGCAAGGGCGTGGACATCGCCGCGGCGGACCAGGTCATCAGTGCCACGCTGGCCGATGCCCGCCTGGCCTCACTGCTCAACACCACCGTGGGCGCGCCGCTGGTGCACATCCGGCTGGTGGTGTTCGACAGCCAGCGCCGTCCCGTCGAGCGCCTGGTCGCCTGGTACCGCGGCGACTACTACCACCACCACGTGCACCTGACCCGCAAGGCGCGCTGAGTGCTCGGCTTCAGCCGCTACCAGTGGACAGTGCTGTTCGCCGCCTGGCTGGGCTGGGGCTTCGACGTCTTCGACGGCCTGCTGTTCAACTACGTGGCGCCGAACTGCGTGCCGACGCTGCTCGGCCTGCCGCTGGGCTCGCCGGCGGCCAAGCAGGCGACGCTGTACTGGACGGGGCTGCTCACCTCGGTGCTGCTGCTGGGCTGGGCCACCGGCGGCGTGCTGTTCGGACTGGTCTGCGACCGCATCGGCCGCAGCCGCACGCTGCTGCTGACCATGCTGCTCTATGCGGTCGGTACCGCGGCCTGCGCCTTCGCGCCCAACATCTGGTGGCTGCTGGTGTTCCGCGTCGTCGCCTCGCTGGGCATCGGCGGGGAATGGGCGGCCGGCGCCTCCATGGTCGCCGAGACCGTGCCCGAGTCGAAGCGGGTGGAGGCCGGCGCGCTGCTCTATACCGCCGCGCCGATGGGACTGTTCCTCGCCACCTTCGTCAACCTGCAGGTGGCCGGCAACTGGTTTGCCGACAGCCCCGAGCAGTCCTGGCGCTACGTGTTCCTCTTCGGCCTGCTGCCGGCCGCAGCGGCGTTCGCCGTGCGCCTCTTCGTCAGGGAGCCGGAGCGCTGGAAGAACCTCGCCGACCGCCGCGCGCACATCGGCGAGCTGTTCGGCCCGGAGTTGCGCCGCGCCACGCTGTCCGGATTCCTCATGGCGCTGGTGGCGCTGCTGACCTGGTGGAGCTGCAACGCCTTCATCCCGGTGGTCGCCGGTGGCCTGGCGCGCGCGGCCGCCGAGAGCCGCGGGCTCGGCAACAGCGAGACGCTGGCGCTGGTCGAGCACTGGAAGACGCTCGCCACCAGCTGGTTCAACCTCGGCGGCCTCATCGGCACCCTGCTCACCATCCCCGCGGCGAAGCTCCTCGGCCGCAAGGCGATGTTCCGCCTCTACTGGGTCGCCTCCGCGGCCGCGATCTTCGCCACCTTCGGCCTGGACCTGCCGCCGGAGACGCGCCTGTACCTGTACTTCGCCATCGGGCTCACGGTGTTCGGCGTATTCGGCAGCTTCACCTACTACCTGCCGGAGCTGTTCCCCACGCGCCTGCGCGGCACCGGTGCCGGCTTCTGCTACAACATCGGCCGGGTGGTGGCGGCAGTCGGTCCCTTCATGGTCGGCGCCATCGCCGCGCGCGGCACCAGCGCCGCGGTGGACGTGCTGTTCTACGTGGGATTCATCCCGCTGCTCGGGCTGGCCTTCATGCCCTGGGTCATCGAGACGCGGGGACGGGCGCTGGCCTGAGGCATGGCCGTCGTGTCCGGTTCAGATACCGGTCAGCAGCAGGTCCAGTGCAGCGATGACGGCATCGCGTTCCCCCGGGAGATCGCCCACGGCCGGGCCCAGCGCTTTCCGTGGAATGCCCGCCAGCTGCGGGACGACTGCCCGGTAGCGCTGCTTGTCGACGACCACCAGCGGTGTCAGCCTGCCGATGGCTGCCGCCTTGCGTGAATCCGCCGGCGCAAGCGGGACAACGACCCGCGTGGCGAGATCGTCGAGCAGCTCACTCTGCACGTCGAGCAGCAGCGGAAAGCGGCGGCGCGTGGCCGGATCCGGATTCCGGTAGACGGCAAATTGCGCCATCAGAAGCCGCGCAGCCCGTCACTGAACACACCGTCGCGCTCGACTTCGTCGTTGTAGGCGGAAATCGCCTCGCGGTTCTCCGCAAGCCATTGCTGACGTTGACGCTGGCGCAGGCTGTCGGCCAACGCCTTCTCCAGCGTTGCCGAGAGGTTGATGTCGAGCGCACGGGCCTTGGCCAGCAGGTCGCTGTTGATGGTGAGATTGGCAGGCTGCTTGCGCGCAGCCGTATCGAAGAGACCACTCATGAGCGTTCCTGATACGCGTAGCGATACGCACAGGCTATGCGCATCGATGTATCCGGGTCAATGTGACCGGACGCCACGGTGCTGCATTGGACATAACCTCGGGCCAGGCAACCGGCCGCGGCCGGGCGATCCGGGCGCGCCGGCGCCTCAGGCGGCCTCGATCAGCAGCACCTGGAAGTCGCCCGCCCCCTCGCGCAGCTTCTTCGCCTCGGCGTACTCGGGCGAGTTCCAGAAGGCCAGTGCTGCCGCCTTGCTCGGCCATTCCGACACCAGCGCGCTGGGGTTGTCGCACCAGCCGCCCTCGAGGAAGCGGCCGCCGCTGCCGCGGATGACGTAGCGCCCGCCGAACTTCTCCACCAGCGGCGGCACGGCGCGGGCGTAGCCGTCGAGGAAGCGCTGGCGGTCGCCGAGACGGGCGATGATGATCATGTAGCAGCGTGGCGGGCTCATGGTGCGTCCTCCATGTGACGGCCGATGCGCAGCGCCAGCCACAGGGCAGGGGCCATGGCGGCGGCGCCGATGAGGAAGGGGGCGTTCATGCCGATCTGCCCGAACAGCGTACCGGCGCTGGCCTGACCCATGAAGCGCGCCAGTGCGCTGGAGGACTGGTACACGCCGAGCACCAGGCCGCGTTCGGCGGCCTCGGCGCGCTTGGAGATCAGCGTCTGCATGCTGCTCTGGAAGAAGGCGGTACCGAGCCCCTGGGCGGTGAGCGCCACCATGCACTGGAGCATGTTGCCGGAGAGCGACAGGCCGATCCAGGCGGTGGCGAACATCAGCACCGCCGCCTTCACCAGGCCGAGTTCGCCGAAGCGATTGCTCAACCGGCCCATGCCGAGGAACTGCACGGCACTGATGAGGGCGCCGTTGTAGCCGAGGGTGATGCCGATCTCGCGGGCGTTGAGGTCGAGGCGGTAATACGCCCACAGCGGGAAGATCGACTCGCGCACCGCCATGAAGGTGACGACGATCAGCGCCAGGACGAGCATCATGCTGATCACCGGGCGGGCCGTCACGCGACGCAGGTCCCGCAGCAGGCCACGGCGCTCGCGCTGCGCCGCCGCGCGGGAGGCGGCGTGGTGGGTTTCGGGCAGGTAGAACCAGATCGCCACGGCGGCGACCAGCGAGAACGCCGCCGCGGCCACCGCCGGACGCATCAGGTTGGCTTCCTCGATGCTGCTGCCGCCCGCCAGCAGGCCGCCGATCGCCGGACCCACGGCGAAGCCGAGGCCGAAGGCCGCGGAGATCTTGCCCATGGCGCCGGCGCGCTCGGCCGGGCTGGTGATGTCGGTGATGTAGGCGTAGGCGGTGGAGAGGTTGGCGGCGGTGACGCCGCTGATGATGCGCGCCAGCGCCAGCATCCACAGCGAATCGGCAAAGCCCATCATCAGGTACGATCCGGCATGGCCGAGCATGCTCACCAGCAGCACCGGGCGGCGGCCGTAGCGGTCGCTGATGGCGCCCCACAGCGGCATGGCGAGCGACTGGCAGAGCGCGTGCAGCGCGATGATCAGCGTGATCAGCTCCGGGCCGGCGCCGAGCCGCTCGACGTAGAATGGCACCAGCGGGATGACGATGCCGAAGCCGACCAGATCGATGAAGACGACCGCGAACAGCGTGGGGAAGGCGAAGCGCGGTGCGGCGGTCATAGGCTGCGGAAATTTATCATATTGTTATAATGATATGCAGACCCGGTCCCGAGGTTTTCCAGCCCGATGACGGCCCCGCGACAACCCGCAGTCCCCTCGGCGGCGACCCTGAACCGCCGCGACTTCGTCGTGGTGACGGGTGCCTCGGCGGCGGGGCTGTGGCTCGGGCTGCGCCCGGCGCCGGCCGGCGCGGCTGCCGACCCGGCCTGGACCGAGCCGCGCCTGGCCGCCTACCTCGAGATCCGCGGCGACGGCAGCGTGATCATCGTCGATCCCGAACTCGAGGTCGGGCAGGGCGTGCACACCTCGCTGCCGCTGATCCTCGCCGACGAGCTCGGCGCGGACTGGGAGCGGGTGGAAGTGCGCCAGTCCTGGGCGGACGAGCGCTTCATCAACCCCATGAAGGGCATCCAGGCCACCGGCCGCAGCATGAGCGTGCGTGGCCACTACCAGTCCTTGCGCGAGCTCGGCGCCACGGCCCGCAGCCTGCTGTGCCAGGCGGCGGCAACCGCCTGGGGCGTCCCGGCGGCCGAATGCGCCACGCAGGACGGCATGGTGCTGCACCGGCCGAGCGGCCGGCGCCAGCCATTTTCCGCGCTGGCCGCGGCGGCGGCCGCCTTGCCGGTACCCGGGAAAGTCGAGCTGCGGCCGGATGCCGAGTTGCGCCACCTGGGACGGGACCAGCCGCGCAAGGACCTGCCCGCCAAGGTCACCGGCAGCGCAGAATTCGGCGTCGACGTGCGCCAGGGCGACCTGCTGGTGGCGAGCGTCATGGCGAGCCCGGTCTTCGGCAGTCCCCTGGTCGCGGTGGACGAGGCACCGGCCCGCGCCATGCCGGGCGTCGAGGCGGTGGTGCGCCTGCCCGACGCGGTGGCGGTGGTGGCCAGGGATTTCTGGCGGGCGGACACCGCCTTGCGCGCCTTGAGGCCGGAATTCGCCCGCGGGCCGAACGATGCCGTGGATTCGGCCAACCTGCAGGCGGCCCTGCGCCGCGCCCTGGACGAGCCCGGCGTGTTGAGCGCGCAGCATGGCGAGGCACCGGCCCCCGGCCCGCGCCACCTGCAGCTCGAGTACGAGGTGCCCTACCTCGCGCACGCGACGCTGGAGCCGATGACCTGCACGGCGCTGGTCAGCGAGGGCCGCTGCCAGCTCTGGGCGCCGTCGCAGGGCCCGATCCGCCTGCGCGACGAGGTGGCGGCCGCGCTCGGCCTGCCGGCGATGGCCGTGAGCGTGCAGCGTACCTTCGCCGGCGGCGCCTTCGGCCGGCGCTGGCCGGTGGACTACGGCATCCAGGCGGCGCTCATCGCCCGCGCGGTGCCCGGCCGGCCGGTAAAGCTGATCTGGTCGCGCAGCGAGGACATGCAGCACGACTTCTACCGCCCGGCCTTCGCCGCGCGCATCGGCGCCGATCTCGATGAGGGCGGCCGGCTCACCGGCATGGCGGTGAAGCTGGCGGGCGCGTCCATCATGGAGTGGGGCCGGCCGGGGCGGCTCAAGGGCAAGCCGGACCCGCTCGCGGTGAGCACCTTCGACGACACGCCCTATGCCATCGATGCCTACCGCGTGCACTGGGTGTCCGTGCCGACCCACGTGCCGATCGGCACCTGGCGCTCGGTGGGCCAGTCCCACAACGGCTTCTTCATGGAATGCGCGCTGGACGAACTCGCTCATGCCGCCGGCCGCGATCCGCTCGACTTCCGCCTCGGCCTGCTCGAGGCCCACCCGCGCCACCAGGCGGTGCTGCGCGCGGTGGCGAAGCGCGCCGGCTGGGGCCGCCGGCTGCCGAAGGGCGAGGGCCTCGGCCTGGCGCTGGTGGACGACCAGGGCTCCAGCGTGGCGCAGGTGGCGCACGTGCGGGTCCGGGACGGCAGGCTCGAGGTGCTGGAGGTTTTCTGCGCCATCGACTGCGGGCGTGCGCTGCAGCCCGAGGTGGTGCGCATGCAGATGGAGGGCGGCATCATCTTCGGGCTCTCCGCCGCGCTCTACGGCGAGATCCACATCGAGGCCGGCCGTGCGGTCGAGAGCAACTTCCATGACTACCGCATGGTCACGCTGGCCAACACGCCGCGCATTGCCGTCGACATCGTCGAGGGCGGCCTGCCGCTCGGTGGCGTCGGCGAGCCCGGCGTGCCCCCGGTGGCGCCCGCGGTCGTCAACGCGCTGTTCGCCGCCACCGGCCAGCGCATCCGCAGCCTGCCGCTGGCACGCCATGGCCTGGTCGCCTGAGCGCATCCGGCGCCGGTGGCCGCTGCTGCTAGCCCTGCCGCTGCTGCTGGCCGGCTGCGCTGCGGGCACGCCGCGTGCCGGCAGCCTGCTGCAGGACTGCGCGCAGTGCCCGGCGCTGGTGGTGATCCCGCCAGGCGAGTTCCTCATGGGCGCGCCGGGCGGCGAGGAAGGCCGGCCCGAGGGTCCGGTGCACAAGGTGCACATCGGCAAGCCCTTCGCCCTCGGCCAGGTCGAGGTGACGCAGGCGCAGTTCGCCGCCTTCGTCGGCGCCAGCGGCCACGTCATGGCCGGCGGCTGCCAGGTCTGGCAGGGCGAGTGGCGCACGCCACCGGATGCGGACTGGACCAATCCCGGCTATGGGCGCGCGCCGTTCGACGACGAGCCCGTGGCCTGCGTCTCCTGGAACGATGCGCAGGCCTACGTGCAGTGGCTGTCGCAACGCACCGGCAGGCATTACCGGCTGCCCAGCGAGGCGGAGTGGGAGTACGCGGCCCGCGCCGGCAGCAGCGCCGCCTACTACTGGGTGGACCAGGGTGCCGATGCCGACAGCGGCGCCTGCGCCTACGCCAACGTCTACGACGCCAGCGGCGCGCGCGCCAACGGCTTCAGCTGGGCGCCCTTCGGCTGCGATGACGGCCATGCCCAGGCCGCGCCGGTGGGCAGCTACCTGCCCAATGCCTTCGGGCTCCACGACATGATCGGCAACGTCTGGGAGTGGACCGCCGACTGCTACCAGGCGCCCTATCCGGCCACACCGGTGGACGGCAGCGCGGTGCAGGCCGCGCAGGGGAGCTGCGAGCGCCGCGCCGTGCGCGGCGGCAGCTGGATCACCCGGCCCAGCCGCCAGCGTGTCAGCTTCCGCGGCCGCGACCCGGTCGATGCCCGTTACTCCTTCTTCGGTTTTCGTGTGGCAGCCGACCCATGAACGCAGCCGACGGCACAGAACCCCGGCCCATCCGCAGCGGCGCCGAGTACATCGAGTCGCTGCGCGGGCGCCGGCTGCGGGTCTTCCTGCAGGGCGCCTTCATCGACGAGCCGGTGGACCACCCGGTGATCCGCCCGTCGATCAACGCGGTGGCGGCCACCTACGACCTGGCTCTGGACGACCCGGAACTGGCCTCGGCGCTCTCGCCCTACACCGGGGCGCGGGTCAACCGTTTCCTGCACATCGCCACTTCGCCCGGCGACCTGGTGATGCAGAACCGGATGCAGCGGCGTCTCGGCCAGCTCACCGGCACCTGCTTCCAGCGCTGCGTGGGCATGGACGCCTTCAACGCGCTGCACTCGGTCACCCACGAGATCGACGCGCGGCATGCCACCGCCTACCACCGGCGGCTGCTCGACTTCCTGGCGCTGGTGCAGCGACAGAATCTCGTGGTCGGCGGCGCCATGACCGATGCCAAGGGGGACCGCGGCAAGGCGCCCCACGAGCAGGCCGATCCGGACCTGTTCGTGCACGTGGTGCGCCGTGATGCCAGCGGCGTGTGGATCCGCGGCGCCAAGGCCCACCAGACCGGCTGCGTGAATTCCCACTGGCTGCTGGTGATGCCGACCATGCGGCTCGGGGCCGCGGACCGCGACTACGCCATCGTCGGCGCCATCCCGGTGGATGCGCCGGGCATCACCTACCTCTATGGCCGGCAGAGCTGCGACAGCCGCGCCATGGACGGCGACATCGACGCCGGCAACCCGCGCTTCGCCGGCCAGGAAGCGATGATCGTCTTCGACGACGTGTTCATCCCGCAGGAGCGGGTGTTCATGGATGGCGAGCACGAGTTCGCCTCGCTGCTCGTCGACCGCTTCACCGGCTATCACCGTCGCAGCTACGTCTGCAAGACCGGCGTCGGCGACGTGCTGATCGGCGCCGCCGCCACCGTCGCCGACTACAACGGTGTCGAGCGGGCCAGCCACATCCGCGACAAGCTGGTGGAGATGACCCACCTCAACGAGACCATATACGGCACCGGCATCGCCGCCAGCCACCAGGCCACGCCCATGGCCTCGGGCGTGTACCAGGCCGACGACATGCTCGCCAACGTCTGCAAGCACCACGTGACGAAGCTGCCCTACGAGATCGGCCGGCTGGCGCAGGACCTCGCCGGCGGGCTGGTGGTCACCATGCCGGCGGCCGCCGACCTGGAACACCCGGAGATCGGCGCGCTGCTCCGCAAGTACCTGCAGGGCCGCGAGGGTGTCGCCACCGAGGACCGCATGCGCATCCTGCGCCTGATCGAGAACATGACCATGGGGCGCAACGCCGTGGGGTACCTTACCGAATCGCTGCACGGCGCGGGCTCGCCGCAGGCCCAGCGCATCCAGATCGGGCGCGCCATGCAGCTCGAGTTCAAGAAGCGGCTCGCCATGGCCCTGGCCGGCATCGAGCCCGGTCCTGAAGCGAAGCCCGGAACGGACGACACGCCCGGGTCCGGCAACCACAACTAGGAGCGACAGCCGTCGCGGGAACGCCATGCCAGTCACACAGCCCCTCGCCATTTCCCCCGCCATCCAGGTGCGCAATCCGCGCACCGGCAAGGACGACTACGAGTTCACGCCGCCCACCGACGGCGAGCTCGCCGCGCGCTGCCAGGCGCTGCGCCAGGAACAGGTGGCCTGGCGCGAGGCGGGACTGGCCGCGCGCAGCGCGGTGCTGCGCCGCTTCGCCGATGCGCTCGAGGCGCAGCGCGAGCCGCTGCTGCAGGCGCTGAGCGTGGATACCGGACGCGTGGCGGTGGCTGCCGGCGAGATCGCCTCGGCGGCGCGCAACATCCGCCGCTGGTGCGAGCGCGCGCCGGCCATCGTCGCCACGACGGAATTCGACTCGAAGATCATGCCGACGCTGCGCGTCGCCCACCAGCTGGTGCCTTACCCGCTGGTCGGCGTGATCAGCCCGTGGAACTTCCCGATGGCGTTGTCGCTGATCGATTCCGTGCCGGCGCTGCTGGCCGGCGCCGCGGTGCTGGTGAAGCCGAGCGAGGTGACGCCGCGCTTCGCCCCGCCGCTGCGCGCCATCATCCGCTCGGTGCCGGAGCTCGCCCGGGTGTTCGACATCATCGCCGGCGGGCGCGATACCGGCGCGGCGCTGGTCGCCAATGTCGACGTGGTCTGCTTCACCGGCAGCGTGGCCACCGGCCGCAAGGTGGCGGTGGCCGCCGCCAGCCACTTCATCCCCGCGTTCCTCGAGCTCGGCGGCAAGGATCCGGTGGTGGTGCTGGAGTCCGCCAACCTCGAGCAGGCGAGCGACGGCATCCTGCGTTCTTCCTGCCTCGCCAGCGGCCAGGCCTGCCTGGCGGTGGAGCGCATCTATGCGCAGGAGTCGGTGCACGACCGCCTGGTCGCGCTGCTGGTGGAGAAGTCGCGGCGCATCCGCCTCAACTACCCGGACATCAACGAAGGCCAGGTCGGCCCGATGATCTTCGACCGGCAGGCCGACATCATCGACGCCCAGCTCGACGATGCCGTGGCGAAGGGCGCCGTCATCCACTGCGGCGGCAAGAGCCTGAACCTCGGTGGTGGCCGCTACGTGCCGGCCACGGTGGTGACCGGAGTGGACCACGGCATGACCCTCATGACCGAGGAAACCTTCGGCCCGGTGACACCGGTGATGAAGTTCCGTACCGTGGACGAGGCCGTGGCGCTCGCCAACGACAGCATCTACGGGCTCTCCGGCGCGGTGTTCGCCGGCACGCTGGAGGAGGCGCGCGCCGTGGCCGAGCGCATCAACGCCGGCGGCATGAGCCTCAACGATGCCGGCCTGACCCGCGAGACCTACGAGGCCGAGAAGAACTCCTTCGGCTACTCCGGCATCGGCGGCTCGCGCCACGGTGATGCCGGGCTGCTGCGCTTCTTCCGCAAGAAGGCGCTGCTGGCGCAGCGGGGCGTGCCGGCGCGGATCTGATCGCCGCCAGCGTCGCCCGGGCTCCAGCGGCCCCATCTGCGCATCCGGTCACAGCGATGATCGGCCCGCCACCCGTATAGTGCGCGACGGGGTGGCGGCGGCGCCTGCGTGCCGGCCGCAGCGGACAGTGCGGGACGCGTGAGGATTCCCATGACAGCAGCAGCCAACCTGCGGGCCGAAAGCGGCCCGGCAGCGAGCGGCACCGGCTTGCCGGACATCGACGCCGCGCAGATCGTCAAGGGCCTTGCCCGCGAGCTCAATGCGGACAAGATCGAGCTGCCGGGGTTTCCCGACATCGTCGCCCGCATCCATCGCGCCCTCGCCGATCCGGACGTCGCGGCCAGCGACATCGTCAAGCTCGCGGCGAGCGAGCCGGCGCTGGCAGCCCGGCTCCTGCAGCTGGCGAATTCCGCGGCCTTCAACAAATCGGGCCGCGAGGTGGCGGACCTCAGGGGAGCGATCACCAGCCTCGGCTTCAACACGGTGCGCAGCCAGGCGACCGCCTTCGCCATGAAGCAGCTGGACCGGCAGGAGTGGCTGCAACCCATCCGCCCGGTGCTGGCCGACATCTGGAAGAACAGCAACGGTGTCGCCGCGCTCTGCTTCGCCGTGGCCAGGCAGGTGAGGGGCGTGAAGGCCGACGAGGCCATGTCCGCGGGCCTGTTCCACCTGATCGGCAAGCTCTACCTGTTCGCGCGCGCTCGCCAGGAGAGCATCGATCCCCAGGCCATCGCCGGCTGGGAGAGGGCGCTCAACGAATGGCATGTCGCCATTGCCCGCGCGATTCTCGACCACTGGAAGATCCCCGCGCGGGTGGCCGAGGCGGTGGAAGCGCAGAACGCCATCTTCGACGCCGACAACGAGGAACTCGAGCCGCTGGTGCGCATCCTCTGCGGGGCCAAGCTGCACCTGCGCCTGCGCAAGCCGGGTGCTCCGGCGGAGCCGGAGGCCGAGCAGGCGCTCGCGCGCATCCGCATCGACGGCCGCGGCTTCGAGGAGCTGGTCAGGGCGGCGCAGGCCGATGCGCAGCTCGTCCAGGCCGCGCTCGCCTGAGGCGCCTGCCACGGTCCCGCCGCGCGCGCCGGGGGTGGACCCGGCAGCCGATCCCGGTTACAGTGCGCCCCGCCGTTCGGGCACGTGCGCGGTCAGCGCCGCCCCGGCTCGCAGTCCGTCGACCTGTTGCTGACGCACTCCGGTAACTTTTTTCCTCGCTTGTGACCGCACCGGACCGCGCTTGCGCGGCCCGGAATGAGCGGGTTTTTTCCAGGAATCATTCAATGTCATTCTCCGATCTCGGGCTTGCGCCCGAACTGCTGCGTGCCGTGGCCGACAAGGGCTACGACACGCCCACGCCGATCCAGGCCCGTGCCATTCCCGCCGTGCTCGGCGGCCACGATGTGCTGGCCGGCGCCCAGACCGGCACCGGCAAGACCGCCGGCTTCATCCTGCCCATCCTGCAGCGGCTGAAGGAGGCACCGGCGGACGCGCAGCGGCGCGCGCCGCGCGCCCTGGTGCTGACTCCCACGCGCGAGCTCGCCGCCCAGGTCGGTGACAGCGCGCGCGACTACGGCAAGTACCTGCGCCTGCACACCGTGGTGGTGTTCGGCGGCGTCGGCATCAATCCGCAGATCGACGCGCTGCGCCGGGGCTGCGACATCCTCGTGGCGACGCCGGGCCGGCTGCTGGACCTCGCGGGGCAGCAGGCGCTGGACCTGCGCGCCGTGGAGGTGTTCGTGCTCGACGAGGCCGACCGCATGCTCGACATGGGCTTCATTCACGACATCAAGCGCGTGCTCAGGCTGCTGCCGCAGCGGCGCCAGAACCTGATGTTCTCGGCAACCTACTCCGACGACATCCGCAGCCTGGCGGCGCGCTTCCTCCACGAGCCGGTGGGCATCGAGGTCGCGGCGCGCAACGCCACGGCGGATCGCGTCGAGCAGTGCGCCTACCGCGTGCCCAAGGACCACAAGCGCCACCTGCTGGTGCACCTGGTGAAGACGCAGGGCTGGAACCAGGTGCTGGTGTTTACCCGCACCAAGCACGGGGCCAACCGACTGACCCAGCAGCTGGAGCGCGCCGGGATCGCGGCGGCCGCCATCCACGGCAACAAGAGCCAGGCGGCGCGCACCCGCGCGCTGGCTGACTTCAAGGCCGGGCGCATCCTCGCGCTGGTGGCCACCGAAGTCGCGGCCCGCGGGCTCGACATCAAGGAGCTGCCGATGGTGGTCAACTACGAGCTGCCGAACGTGCCCGAGGACTACGTGCACCGCATCGGCCGCACCGCCCGCGCCGGCATGGATGGCGGCGCGGTGTCGCTGGTGGCGCCTGACGAGTCGGTGCTGCTGCGGGACATCGAGCGGTTGCTGAAGCGCGCCATTCCGGTGCTGCCGCTGCCCGCTTTCGAGATGCCGGCGGATCCGCCGGCGGCCCCGCGTGGTCACGACGGGCACGCCGGCCATGGCGGCCAGGCACAGCCGGGGCGCGGGTCGCGGCCGGGTGGCGGCGGTGGCCAGCGCCACCCCGGTGCGCAGCAGCGTCGCAGCGGCGGGCGCCATCGCCAGGGCGGCGCGGGCCGCCACTCGCGCAGCCACTGAAGCAGCCTCCCGCCGGGCCGCCACCGGCCCGGCGCGAGTCGCCTATACTCCGGGCTTCGCGGTGCAGGAGCGACCCGATGAAGACGCGCGCGGCGGTAGCCTGGGAGCCCGGCAAGCCCCTGGTGATCGAGGAGGTGGACCTCGAGGGCCCGAAGGCGGGCGAGGTGCTGGTGGAGATCCGCGCCACCGGGGTCTGCCACACGGATGAGTTCACCCGCTCCGGGGCCGACCCGGAAGGGCTGTTCCCCGCGATCTTCGGCCACGAGGGCGCCGGCGTCGTCGTCGATGTCGGCTCCGGCGTGAAGTCCGTGAAGAAGGGCGACCACGTCATACCGCTGTACACGCCGGAATGCCGCGAGTGCCCGTCCTGTCTCTCGCGCAAGACCAACCTCTGCACCGCGATCCGCGCCACCCAGGGACGCGGCCTGATGCCCGACGGCAGCAGCCGCTTCTCGCGCGGCGGCACGCTGATCCACCACTACATGGGCTGCTCCACTTTTTCCAACTTCACGGTGCTGCCCGAGATCGCCGTGGCGAAGATCCGCGAGGACGCGCCGTTCGACAAGGTCTGCTACATCGGCTGCGGGGTCACCACCGGCATCGGTGCGGTGGTCAACACGGCGAAGGTGGAGGCGGGGGCGAACGTGGTGGTGTTCGGCCTCGGCGGCATCGGCCTCAACGTGGTGCAGGGCGCGCGCATGGTCGGGGCGCGCCGCATCATCGGCGTCGACCGCAACCCCTCGCGCCGGGCACTCGCCGAGAAGTTCGGCATGACGCACTACGTCAACCCCCGGGAAGTGGAGGGTGACCTGGTGGCCTGGCTGGTGGCGCTCACCGATGGCGGGGCCGACTACAGCTTCGAGTGCATCGGCAACGTCGATGTCATGCGCCAGGCGCTGGAGTGCTGCCACCGCGGCTGGGGACAGTCGATCATCATCGGCGTGGCGGGCGCCGGCCAGGAGATCCGCACGCGGCCGTTCCAGCTGGTGACGGGCCGCGTGTGGAAGGGCACGGCCTTCGGCGGCGCACGCGGGCGCACCGACGTGCCGAAGATCGTCGACTGGTACATGGAGGGGCGCATCGACATCGACGACCTGATCACCCACACGCTGCCCCATGCCGAGGTCAACCACGCCTTCGACCTCATGCACCGTGGCGAGTCGATCCGCACGGTGCTGACCTACTGATGCGCGGCACGGCCCCGATCCGCGGACACCGGGCGCGGCAACTGCTGCTGCTCTGCCTCGCGGGCGCCTGCTCCGCGGCTTCCCTGGCGGCGGGCGACACCAGCGGCCTGGCCATCGACGACGATTACTTCGAGGCCGGCGGCAGCGTGCGCCTGGAGCAGACCGTCGGCGGCGACGCGCTGCTGGCCGGCGCCACGGTGGAGAGCAATGCATCCGTCGACGGCGATGTCAGCCTCGCCGGCGGCCAGGTCGCGGTGCGCGCCACCGTGGGCCAGGACCTCTACGCGGTCGGCGGGCAGGTCGAGGTGGATGCGCTGGTGCAGGGCAACGCCCGGCTGGCCGGTGGCCGGGTGCGCATCACCCCGGAGTCGAGCATCGCCGGCGGCGTGGCCATCGCCGGCGGCAGCGTCGACGCCGAGGGCGAGTTCGGCCATTACCTCACCGTGGCAGGTGGTGACGTCACCATCGGCGGCATCGTCGACGGCGACGTCCGGGTCTATGCCGAGCGCCTGACGGTGCTGCCCGGCACGCGCATCGGCGGGGCGCTGCGCTACCGGACCACGAGCCCGGTGACGCTGCCGGAGGACCTGGAGGTCGGTGCCGGTGTCAGCCGGGACGAGGACCGCACAGGCCCCGAAGCGGATGGCTGGAGCGCAGGCGGCGCCGCGCGCAATGCCGGCTGGCTGTGGTTCGCCGGCCTGCTGGCGCTGGGACTGCTGCTGGCCTATGCGTTTGCCGGCTTCTCGCGCCGCACCAGCGCCGCGCTGGGCGAGCGGCCCTGGTTCGGCATGGCGGTGGGGCTGCTGGTGCTGGCCGGCGTGCCCTTCGTGGCGGTGGCGCTGGCGCTCAGCCTGGTCGGCCTGCCGCTGGCGCTGATCCTCGTGCTGGTCTACCTCGCCATGTTGATCGCAGCCTACGTGGTGGGCGCACTGTACCTCGGCGATCGCGCGCTGGCGGCGGCGCGCCCGGGCCAGCCCGTCACGGCCGGCCGGCGCCTGCTGGCTCTGCTGCTGGTGCTGTTGCTGCTGGCCCTGGTCGGGTCCCTGCCGCTGTTCGGCAGCCTGGCGCGGCTGGCGGTGCTGCTGCTGGGCCTGGGCGGCATCGCGCTGGCCCTGTGGGGCTGGCCGCGGGCCGCCGATGCGCAGGCACGCACGTCCGGAACTGTGAATCCGTTCCTGTGATCCCCGTCGAGGGACGGCTGATTATGTCGTCCCAGCGTTTCCCCCAGGGGATGGGGTCCGGGAGTTGCACATGGTTCATCGCCGCCGGCGGCCGCTGCGGCCCGTCTCGCGCATTCATCCGCTGACTGCTGCCATTGCCGCCACGCTCGGCGCGGCGGGCTTGGCGCCGGCCGTTGCATCGGCAGCCGATGAAGGTATTCCGGAGATCATCGTCACCGCCTCGCGACGCGAGACCTCCGTGCAGGAAATCCCCTACAACATCGCCGCCATCGGCAGCCAGCAGATCGACGAGCAGCGGCTCGGCGACCTGGCGGACCTCGGCCGCGTGGTGCCGGGGCTCACGGTCATCGACCAGGGGCCGCGCTCCGGCAACGTCATGACGGTGCGGGGCCTGAACACGGAATCGCTCAACGGCACGGAACTGCTGAACAACACCAGCGGCAATATCGTCGGCACCTACATCGGCGAGATCCCGCTGTACCTGGACCTGAAGCTCAAGGACATCGAGCGGGTCGAGGTGCTGCTCGGGCCGCAGGGCACGCTCTATGGCGCCAGCACGCTCGGCGGCGCCGTCCGCTACATCCCCGTGAAGCCCCGCACCGACGCCTTCAGCGTCGACGTCGAGGGCCAGGCCTATGGCCTCAGCCACGGCAGCGGGCTGGGCTTCGATGGCGACGTGGTGATGAACCTGCCGCTCGGCGATCAGCTGGCCTGGCGGGTGCTGGTGGGCAGCGTCAGCGACCCTGGCTTCATCGATTACGACTACCTGGTGAAGGTGCCCGGCGTGTCCAACCCGCAGCCGGACTTCAGCGATCCGGCCGACGTGGCCGCGAACCTCGTCCGCAAGAAGGACGCGAACTCCGAGCACACGCTGTACGCGCGCTCGCTGCTGCAGTGGACCCCCGCCGCGAACATCGACGCCACGCTCGGCTACTACTTCCAGGACAGCGACGTGGGCGGGCGGCAGATGAACCACGCCGCCGCCTTCGGCACCGGCAATTACGTCTCGGCCTACCGCTACCTGGAGCCCAACGAGCGGCAGAACCACCTGCTCAGCCTGGAGGTCAACGTCGCGGATCTCGAGCTGCCGCTGCTGGGACGCGCGCGGCTGACCTCGGCCACGGGCTACTCGATGTTCCACGAGGACGGCCAGCGCGACCAGACCGACCTGCTGCTCAATTTCGAGTACGGCTACGAGGGCTTCCCGGCGTTCTCCGCCTATACCCTGGACCAGGCCGACGAGGATCGCTTCAACCAGGAGCTCCGCCTGGTGTCGGACAACGACAGCGCCTGGAACTGGATCGCCGGGGTGTTCTACAACAATTTCGACACCGACGCGAAGAGCGAGGAGTTCACCCCGGGCTATCCCGCCTGGGCCGGCATCGACCGGCCGGACAACCGCGAGTACGTGCAGCTGACCGACGACGACCTGGAGGAGAAGGCCATCTTCGGCGAGATCGGTTACCACTTCACCGAGGCCTGGCAGGTGACCGCCGGCGCACGCTGGTTCGACTACGAGGAGAAGGTGCAGATCTGCACGGATTTCCCGCTGGTGAACGGACTCTCCAGTGGCTACGCCTTCTCCTGCGCGCCCAACACCGTGAGCGACAGCGACTTCATCTTCAAGCTGAACACCTCCGTGGATGTCACCACCGACCTCACGGCCTACGCCACCTACAGCGAGGGCTACCGCATCGGCGGCGTGAACTCCGGGCCGCCCTGTCCGGATCCGGTGCCCCCGGGCCAGAGCTTCTGCCTGCATCCCGACGAGGTGCTGATCAAGCCGGACACCACGCGGAACTACGAGCTGGGCGTGCACAGCGCCTGGCTGGACCGGCGCCTGATCGCCAATGGCGCGCTGTTCTGGATCGACTGGGAGGACATCCAGATCGCCAGCACCTCGGTCATCGGCGGGCTGCCGATCACCGGCAACGGCGGCAAGGCCCGCAGCACCGGCATCGAGCTGTCGGCCGAGTTCATGCTCGACGAGCACTGGTCGCTCCGTGGCAGCTACGCCTATGCCGATGCCGAACTCACCGAGGATGCCCCGGGCGTGGTCGACGGGGTGGCGGACGGCAAGGACGGCGACCGCCTGGCCGGCACGCCCGAGCACAAGGGCGCCTTCGGCCTGCGCTACACGACCGGCATCGGCGGCGGTCGACGCATCACCGCGGACTACGGCCTGACGGCGCAGAGCGACATCTATTCCAAGGTGGGCCTGCGCAACAATGGCGAGGACATCGGCGGCTTCACGGTCCACAATGCCTCGCTGTCCCTCGGGGACGAGGCCTGGGATGCGACGCTGTATGCCGACAACCTCACCGACAAGTTCGCGGTCACCGGCGTGCGCCAGGACCGCAGCTACATCCGCGACGTCGGCGGCTTCGCCCTGCGGCGCTACCACCAGGATGTGCTGCGCCCCCGCGAGGTCGGGCTGCGCTTCCGCTACCGCTTCCGCATGGACTGAGCACGGGGGCCACGGGTGAGTGCGTCCCCGCCCGGGGCCCGGGCGCTGCACCAGGCGGCGCGGGCCGCACTGGCGCGGGGTGACCTCGCCCAGGCCCAGGACAGCGCCCTGCGCCTGCTCGCAGCCGACCGCGGCGACGCCGGGGCGCATTTCATCCTCGGGCTGGTGGCGGCCGCCAGCGGGCGCTTCGCCAATGCCCTGGAGTTCATCGACGAGGCCATCCGCCTCGACGGCCGGCAAGCCGAATACCATGCGCACCGCGGCCGCTGCCTGGTGGCGCTGCGGCGGGTCGGCGAGGCGGCCGCCGCCGCTGGCCACGCGCTGGCGCTGGAACCCGGCGACGCCCTGACGCTCGATACCCTGGGTGTGGTCTTCAGCCATGCCAACGACCATGCGCGGGCAGCCCGGGCCTTCGCCGAGGCAGTGCGGCTCGCCCCGCGCCATCCCGGCTACCAGTTCAACCTCGGCGCTTCGCTGAAGTTCGTCGGGGACTTCACTGGCGCCGAACGCGCGTTCGAGGCAGCCATCGCCCTGAGCCCCCGCTTCTGGAAGGCGTACTCGTCGCGCTCCGAACTGCGCCGGCAGACGCCGGAGCACAACCACGTCGCCGCGCTGGAGAGCCTGCTGGCCAATGCGGCACCCGATGCCGACGGCGAGCTGCACCTGCGCCATGCCCTGGCCAGGGAGTACGAGGACCTGGGCGACAGCGCCCGGGCCTTCGCCCACCTGGCCGCCGGCAAGGCGCGCAAGCGCCGCGCAATGGCCTACGACAGCGGGCGCGACCAGGCGCTGTTCGATGCGGTGCGGGCTGCCTTCCCGGCCGCAAGGCTCGCGGTGCCGGCGGCCGCTGCGGCCGACGCCGCGCCGATCTTCGTCGTCGGCATGCCGCGGACCGGCACCACGCTGGTGGAGCGCATCCTCTCCAGCCACCCGTCGGTGGTCTCGGTGGGCGAGTCGCAGAACCTGCCGCTGGCCCTGCGCCGGGCCGCCGGCGGCAGCGCCCGCGAGGTGCTCGATCCCGGGACCCTCGCGCGCTGCCAGGACCTGGATTTCGCCGCCATCGGCCGCGAGTACCTGGCCGCCACCGCGCCACCCGGCGCGATGCGCTTCGTCGACAAGATGCCGCTCAATTTCCTCTATGTCGGCGTGATCCGCCTGGCACTGCCGTCGGCGCGCGTGGTGTGCCTGCGGCGGCATCCGCTGGACACCTGCCTCGGCAACTACCGCCAGCTGTTCTCGCTGGGCGTGACCTATTACGACTACGCCTACGACCTTGCCGACACCGCCCGCTACTACCTGCTGTTCGACCGGCTCATGGCGCACTGGCGTGCGGCGGCGCCCGGCTTCGTGCACGAGCTGTCATACGAAGGGCTGGTCGCCGACCAGCTGGGCGAGACGCGCCGGCTGCTCGAGTTCTGCGGCCTGACCTGGGACGAGGCCTGCCTGCATTTCCAGGACAATGCCGCGCCGGTGGCCACCGCCAGCGCCGTGCAGGTGCGTGAGCCGCTCAACCAGCGCAGCGTAGGCCGCTGGCGCCGCTACCAGGCGGAGCTCGCCCCGGCCAGGGAGGTGCTGGAGGCCGCGGGCATCGACCTCAGCCCTGCCTGGCCGCCTGCCGCAGTTCCTGCAGCCGCTGCTCGGTGAGGTCCCAGCGCAGCAGCACCAGGGCGGCCAGGCCATTGCAGATGGCGGGCACGATGGCGATGTTGAGGTAGATGCCGAACAGCGCGTCGCTGCTCTGTTCGACGAAGGCATTGTTGACGCTTTCGCGGTAGCCGAACAGCGCGAGGATCAGCGACAGCACCAGCGGGCTCAGCGCGAAAGCACTCTTCTCCACCAGGCTGTAGGCGCCGGAGAACACGCCCTCGCGGCGCATGCCGGTGCGCAGGCTGTCGTACTCCATGATGTCGGGCAGCAGCGTCATGCCGAGCAGCAGCTTGCCGGCGGCGAAGGCGCCGAGCGCGAAGGCCCGCA
>JAANMW010001521.1_pt1 | contig 23878 bp, 19 predicted proteins | sample 7279671 | NCBI WGS metagenome assembly JAANMW01 (sample SAMN14094541, study PRJNA606508) | bioreactor metagenome | isolation source: A lab-scale SPAN reactor treating ammonium-rich wastewater day 247 | place: Ireland: Galway | collected 2017-09-19 | reverse complement strand
GCCGAGGTGCAGCGCCGGCCAACGCGTGTGGATCGTTGCATGCCCCGACTCTGTCACTTCCCGCGCCGCCCGCCTAGACGGGGTTGGTAACACGGATACTTTCTTTCGAGCCTTGCTTGATCCTTAGCCCGCCAAGGGAAACGCCGACTTGGCCCGTAGCGTCGGCCATCCTTGGCTGACGTAGAGCCGTGGCTTCCAGCCCGGCGGAAAGAACCTCACGCAAAAACGAAACGGCCCGAGTTCTCGCACGCCGCAAGAAACTCGGGCGTTTGTTCCGGGCGGCAGGATGCCGCCCTCTACGGCAACCACGGATGCTTGCCGCTACACTCAATACCGCGGCACTTTGGAATCAATCTCCTCGCTCCAAGCGGTGATGCGGCGTAAAGCCGCGAGGCGGCCACGCCGCTTTTCGCGCCCTTTGACGCTCTTGAAATTCAACTTGTAGCAGCGGACGTGAGTCCGCTCACACTGAACCGCGAACCATCCGAACCACGCGAAAGCGGAATTGCCCTGGAGCAACAATTCGCCGTTTCTCTCCCGTTCCTGTTCGCGTATTTGGCGTGTTTCGCGGTTGTTTCTGATTGCCGAAGAGTTTGAGCCGACTCACGTCGGCTGCTACAGAGACTCAGTACCGCGGCACATTGCGATCAATTTCATCCGACCACGCGGTGATGCCGCCTTTGACGCTCTTGAGATATTTGAATCCCTGTTGCCGCAGGAAGTTCAGCGCCTTCAACGAACGCACGCCGGCTTTGCAGTGCAGGTAGTAAGTTTGGTTCGGATCGAGTTCCGTGAAGCGCTCGTTGATCTGGCTCAACGGCAGCAATGGCACGCCTTCCACTTTCGCGATCTCGTATTCGTCCGGCTCGCGCACGTCAATGACCTTGATGCCGAGGCTCGGATCATCCAGCGCCTTCTTCATGTCTTGCACGGTGACTTCGTCGGGATGGGCCTGCGACGCTGTCGCTTCGGCGGGGGCGGGTTGGATGCCGCAGAATTGATCGTAATCAATCAGCTCCTTGATCGTCGGATGGTCACCGCAGATCGGACACGCCGGATCGCGACGCAGCTTGAGTTCGCGGAACTTCATGTCGAGCGCGTTGAAGAGGAGCAGACGTCCGACCATGGACGTACCTTTGCCCAGCGCGAGCTTCAAGATTTCCGTGGTCTGGATGCAACCGATGATGCCGGGCAACACGCCGAGCACGCCGCCTTCCGCGCAACTCGGCACCATGCCGGGCGGCGGCGGTTCAGGATACAGACAGCGATAGCACGGTCCGCCCAGATGCGGCGCGAACACGCTGGCCTGGCCCTCGAAGCGGAAGATCGAGCCATAGACGTTCGGCTTCTTGAGCAGCACGCAGGCGTCGTTGGTGAGGTAGCGCGTCGGGAAATTGTCCGTGCCGTCCACCACGATGTCGTAGGGACGGATGAGATCGAAGGCGTTGCTGGAATTGATCGCAGTGTTGTGGATGACGACTTCGACGTTGGGATTGATGCCCGCGATGGTTTCCTTGGCGGAAACCGCTTTGGGGCGACCGACATCGGCGTCCGTGTGGAGAATCTGCCGTTGCAGATTGGAATAATCCACGGTGTCGAAATCCACGATGCCGATCTTGCCGATGCCCGCCGCCGCGAGATACATCGCGATGGGCGAGCCGAGGCCGCCTGCGCCGATGCACAGGACGCTGGTGGCTTTGATCTTCTTTTGTCCGGCCAGACCGACTTCCGGCAGGATCAGATGCCGCGAATAACGGCGGATTTCTTCGTTGCTCAGGTTCATAAAATCAACTTCGGTTCGCCCCTCACCCCGGCCCTCTCCCCATCCGATGGGGGGAGGGAGTATTCGAATTCAAATGAATTCGAGGGTGTCAGCGTAGGGGAGATGGCGGAGAAATCAAGCCGGCGACAAAATAGAATTCACAAGTGGCGAGGGTGTCCTGGCTCCGGGTTGGCTGACTAGGATGCCGGGGGTGACAATGTCCCACCGGGTCTCAATTGCCCGCGCCAGCCTGCTTCACCGTCAGCAATTCAAAGGTGGGATTGATTTCCAGTTTGAAATCCTTGAAGCGGACTTCGATGGGGCCGCCGGAATGGACCTGCAAGCCGATGATGCCGCGACGCGCGGCCTGTGGATCATCCAGGTCCACGCACAGGTTGCCGTTAATGGCCGTGCGGATTCTGCTGCCTACGGCGAGGATTTCATACGTGTTCCAATCGCCGGGTTTCACGAAAGCGTCGCCGGGCTTTTTCCAGAGCAGCGCGCGGCCATTTTCCTCGTAGAGCTTGCCCCACCAGCCTTTGCCGATGTCGGCTTGCAAACCTTTCATCTCGTATTCGCCGAAAGGTTCGCTGCGAAATTGCACGCCGCTGTTTTCGGTGTCCGGCAACAGTTTCACCTGGAAGACGAGCCGGAAATCGTCGAGCACGAGCTGGCTCTTCAAGAACTCGTTGTGCTTCAAACCGGTGACGGACTTGCCGACGATTTCACCATTCTCGACGGACCAGACGTCCGGGTTGCCGTCCCAATAGGAGAGGTCCTTGCCGTTGAAGAAGAATCCGATGGTGTCGGGTGCGGCCAGGAGCTGCGCCTGGGCCGGCTGGCGGAGATAGTAGATCAGGTCGCGCACTTCCTGGTCGGTCAATGGATCAAGCAAGCCTTCCGGCATCATGGAAAGCTCACTTTCCTGAATGGATTGAATTTCGTCGCGCGCGACTACGAGGGTTTCATTGGCGGTGACGATGGTAAGCGTTTGATCCGTCCCCTCCTTCACGATGCCCGTGAGCACGCGGTCGTCCTTGAGGTCAATGGTCGAGGAGCGATAGTCGTTGGGGATGACAGCGTTGGGGTCCACCATGTTTTGCAGCAGGTAATCGAGGTCGCCACGATTCGAGCCGGTAAGGTCGGGGCCGACTTTGCCGCCGGTATCGAACATGACATGGCATTGCTGACAGATTCGTGTATAAACCACGCGACCCCGCAACGCATCGCCGGGCTGCGAACCACCCGCGCGATAGATGCGGCGATACTTCTCGATTTGTTCCTGTTTGTCGGCGCTGCTATCGCGTGCGACGCCCCAGACTTTCGTGAGCAATTCATCCAGTTCCGCGCTCTTGAGATTGCGCAACTGGCGGATGATGTCAGCGGTGATGTCGGTGGTGGCGACCTGATTGGCGCCGACAGCCGCGAGCAGCGGTTTGGCGTAGGCCTCGCGCGAAGCGAGCGTGTTGAGCGCGTCGCGTTTCTCGGCGGTGTTGAGGGAGGAATAAACCGAGAGAATGGCCGCGGGTGTCTGCGGATCGTCGAAGGAAGCCAAGGCGCGCAGAGCCGCAACGCGCAGGCTTGCCTCCGACAGGAGGTTTTGCAGAAGCGGTGCCAGGCCCGGAGCCCGGGCCTGTAACAAGGAATCCAACGCCATGCGGCGGACGTTCAGGTCGGTGGCCGGATTTGCCAGCGCCTTTTGCAGCGACGCCAGGGCGCCGGTGCTACCGAAGGTCAGCGACAGGGCCTGGATTTGCGCGCGGATTTCCGCGCTCTCGCTGATGGCCAGTTTCGCTTCCACGTTTTCCCAGCCGCGCGGCATGGCGACGTTGCGCTGGCCCTTGAGGGCGGTGCTGAGGCCGCTGAGGATTTGCAGACGCCGCTCGTCGTCCGAGGCATTGTCCAGGGTTTTGGTAATGGCGGCGAAGGCCTCGGGTGTGTTCAGCGCGGCGGTGCGGCGGACGGTGAACTCCAGAAGTCTTGGCAGTTTCGAGTCGGCAGCGAGAGTCAGGGCGCGATTGATATCCACCGTGGCCAGCGGTTCGGCGGCATACCAGACCATCAGCGGAAGGTTGTGGTCGCCGGCATCTTCCGCGCGTTGGGACAGGGTTTGCACAATTTCCCAGCGATCAGCCACCGGCACGCGTTGCATGGCGGAAGCGAGATAGAGCCGCACGACGGGCGATTGGTCTTCACGCGCGAGGCGGGCAAATTCTTTCAACAACCTGGCCGTCAGGGTTTGGCGTTCGCTGGCGAATTGAATGGCCCACGCGCGGACATATTCGCCGGGCTGACGCAGGGCGCTCAACAGTTCGGGTTCGTGCAGACCGCCGGTGAGGTGCAATGCCCAGAGCCAGCGGAGTTGTTTAAGCGCGTTGGCCCCGCCTGGATTCCGCGCCAGGACCTTTTGTGAGAGCTGCGAGCCTTGCTGTGCCCGTTCCTGCAACAAACGGCGGGCATGTCGCCCATACCAGTCGCCGCGCTCGATGGTAAACTGGATCAGAGCTTCGTCCGATTGCGTGGCCAGGTTCACCGGCTGGAATTTCGGCTCGCCGTAACTCACACGGAAGATGCGGCCATTGGAACGATCGTGATGATTGGCGTCGTTGGAGTGACATTCGTTCTTGTCGTACCAATCAATGAAATAGACCGAACCGTCCGGGCCGGGGAGGAAATTGATCACTTGCGACCATTTGTCGTTGAACTCGATGGGATTGGGGTTGTGACGACCGACAAAGCCGGAGCCACGACGCTCCGGGGTGTCCATATTGATGCAGGCGCCGTGGATGTTGCCCATGAAAATCTGGCCGCGATATTTCTCCGGCCAGTTGTCGCCTTTGTAGATCATCAAGCCGGCGTGAGCGTGGCCGCCGCCCATTTCGCCGGAACGCGCGTTGCCAGCGTGCGGACCTCGATTGCCGGCCCAATGAACGTGGTCGGCAATGGTCTTGATGTCGTCGTAAATGTGCGGATTAAAATGCGAGCCAGCCTGGCGATGATAACGCGCACCTTGAATTATGTGGAACAGATGCGGGATCACGCACGCCTCGATGAAGCACTGGCCGTTCTCATCGAAATCAATGCCCCAGGGATTGCTCGTGCCCTCGGCGAAAACATCAAATTCATGCCGCGTGGGATGATACCGCCAGACGCCGGCGTTGATGCGTTTGCGTTCGCTGTTCGGCGCGCCCGGTTTGCCGACGTTTGAGTGCGTGAAGACGCCGTGGCAACCGTAGAGCCAGCCGTCCGGTCCCCAGGTGAAGGTATTGAGCGTTTCGTGAGTGTCCTGCCAACCCCACCCATCGAGCAGAATCTTCGCTTCGCCGGCGGGCTTCGGTTGGTCGCCATCCGCAATGGGAATGAACAGAAGATGTGGCGCCGCGCCGACCCACACACCGCCGAAACCGACTTCGATACCGCTGACGAGGTTAAGTCCTTCGATGAACACCGTCCGGCGGTTGAGCTTGCCATCACCATCTGTGTCCTCGAACACGATGATGCGATCCTTGCCTTCGCCCTCCTTGGCGCGATTGGGGTAGGTGTAGGCTTCGGCCACCCAAAGACGGCCGCGGTCGTCCAGTGCGAAGGCGATAGGCTGTTGCACATCAGGCTCGGCCGCAAACATGGTGGCTTTGAAGCCAGTGGGAAGGGTCATTACTTCCACTGCCTGCTGGGGTGTCGTGCCGGCGAATTTCAGAATGTCAGGCGGCGGCATTTCGCTCTGCTTGGCGAGCCTGGCGGCGTCCAATGCGTTGGCGAACACGGGCCGCTGCGCGTGGAATTTGAAGTCGTCGAAGTTGATGTGGCCCCAGCCGCCGCTCTCCTTGTCCACGAGCCGGATGAAAATGTCTTTTCCCAGATGGGGTTGCAGATCCACAACGACCGGGCGCAGGTCTTCAGCGTCGTAGCCGGTGATCTTAAAGATCACTTGCTGCGTGTCCGCCCGGACGAGTTCCACCCGCGTGTTTTCATGCGAGCCGCCCGCGACCAGGAAACTGGCAAAGGGATGAACAACCGGAAACGAAACGGAGGTGAGGGTGCCCTGGGGTTTGTCGCCATCGCGTTCGAACGTGCCAATCCAATAGTCTCCCTGGTGTTGACTCTTCATGTCGTCGCGCCGGGCGCTGACGGTGTCGCCTTTGACCGGCTGTTGCCGGAATGCGGTCCCCTCGGCGGTCCAGTCCCGGAGCGTGCCCGTTTCAAAATCCAGATTGAGCGGGGCGCCGTTGCGACCAAGAGGTTTGATGCCGGCAGAGGTTTGAGCCGGGAGAATGTTTGGCAGGAGGAGGCAGCCGGTCAGCGTGCCAAGGAGCAAGAGTTGTTTCATGTGTTGATCAGCGGCGGTACAATAAGTCCGCGAGTTTCGTTTGTGCGTGGGGCGTAGTTAACAATTAACCCGCGCACGCTGTCAACCGTCGGGAGAATTCAATTTGCGGGTGCTGGAGTACCGGAGAGGCGCTTGGGTTGCAGTTGGTGCCACTCGCTTTGAGGAACCGTCCTGCGCTTCTGCGTGAAAACGAAAGCACCCTTCTTGTTTCCGACAACGATATCCGGCAATCCGTCGCCATTGATGTCGGCGGCGGCAACCTGGGTGCCCACACCGGAATCATCGTCCACAAGGTGGGGGATGAATTCCGCGCGATAGTTCTCGAGTCGGACAAGCTTGAACCAGTAAAGCACGGCCGGTGCGTTTGGTTCGGGGTCCATGGCCGAGCCGTGGGCCCAGAAGCGTTTGCCGGTGATAAGGTCTTTGAGTCCATCACCATCCAGGTCCACTAGGTCGAGCGCGTGAGGTTGGGAGAATTTTACACCAAAGGGATTCTCCGCAGGCTCTTGATTGATGATGATATGCTTGCGGAACGAGATATTTCCTTTTTCTCGCGTCTGTTCAAACCACGCGATGCCATAACCGTGCGCAGACAGGCTGGTGATGACATCGTTGAGACCGTCGCCGTTCACGTCGTAGGCAAACATCTGCGCACCGCCCTCGCCAAAGGCAAAGGAGTGTTTGGTCCAGAGCTTTCCATCGGAGAGAGTTGCGGGCTGTTCCCACCAACCGTCCTTCTCCAAGATATCCACACGACCATCGCCGTTCACGTCGCCGAACCCTAAACCGTGCGTGTAGCGTTGGTAATCCGACTTTGGCGAGACGGGGTGGAACTTCCAGGGACGATCTGGCTGCTTCCAATCAACCTGGGCGTATCCGATGTAACCTTCTGAGCAGCAAATGATTTCAGGTTTGCCATCACCAGTGATGTCGCCGAATCCAGGAGATTCGTTGTCGAGAACATTGAGAATGGCATGGCTTCTCCAATGCCCCGGTTTTCCATTTGGGTTCTCATACCACACGGCCTCCTTGCCCGGAAATCCATAGATCAGAATGTCTGGCCAGCCGTCCTGATTGAAGTCGTAGGTATAGGTTAGAAAATTGTCAGCATAAGCATTATTGACCCCACGTGCTCCTTCAAAGCCGGGGATGGTTATCTCGCTACCATCGGACAACTTCCGCTTGAAAGTCTGGCTTGCGGGACGGTATTCGTGGCGCTTGCTGAAATCAGGACCTTCAAACCAAAACGGTCCGTAAACGATGTCCGCTTGGCCATCGCGATTGAAGTCGGCGAGGTACGCACCTTCGGCCCAGAATTCATCAGTTAGTTGCTGCTTGGTGAAGGAATGAACCTGCCATTCATTGGCAACGCTCAGAGTATTGCCAACTGCCCATATCAGCAGAAACACAAGACTGGCGCCGGGATGCTTACGTATCATTTGTGGAGGGCTCTTAAGGATCGAGTCTTTATTCATAAGTGTTTATTTTATAGCCATTAACACAATCTACAATTTCGATGTAACTATGCAGTCTCTGAGGAAGATCCTCCTCTAGCGTCCCCATTCTCTCGTAACGCTTGGCGTTTAAGCCAAACCAGCAGCAAACTGATGTCTGCTGGTGAAACGCCGGAAATTCGAGACGCTTGGCCAATCGTAACTGGCCGGATCTTGGCAAGTTTCTGCCGAGCCTCCAATCGCAGACTAGGAACAAGTGTGTAGTCGAACTGCGGCGGGATTCCTTTCTCCTCCAAGCTCTTGAGTTTTTCTACCTCTGACTGCTGCCGAGCAACATAGCCAGCATACTTAATTGAGATTTCAACCTGTTGAGCAACATCTTTGCTCAGAGTGTGGTTTCGTTGTGGCAACATCTCGTAAGTGACTTCTGGGCGACGCAACAACTGAGCAAGTGTTTCTGTTCCCAACCGGGTCGTTTCTAGTCGGGCCAACTCATCCTCAATAGCTTGCCTCTTCTTCGCGAACGCTGTGTGATTTCGATCCGACAAGAGCCCGATTTGGTGACCGAGCGGTGACAATCTCAAATCCGCGTTGTCTTGGCGCAGCATCAGCCGGTATTCAGCTCTGGATGTAAACATTCGGTAAGGTTCAACAGCGCCTTTCGTGACAAGATCGTCAATCAACACTCCGATGTAGGCTTGGTTGCGCATCAAGACCACAGGAGACTGATTGTGAACTCGCCTAGCCGCATTTATCCCAGCAATCAAGCCTTGTGCGGCTGCCTCCTCGTAACCAGATGTGCCGTTGATTTGTCCCGCAAGGAACAGATTCCTGCAAACCTTTGCTTCCAAGCTCGGCAACAACTGAGTTGGAAACACATAATCATACTCCACGGCATAGGCTGGTCGCGCGATTTCCGCGCTTTCACAGCCAGCAATGCTCTGCACGAGCTTCACCTGTATCTCGAACGGAAGACTTGTGGACAAGCCATTTACGTAAATCTCATCAGTACCAATACCCTCTGGCTCCAAGAACACCTGATGCCGACTCTTGTCGGCGAATCTGACTATCTTGTCTTCAATGGACGGGCAGTAGCGCGGTCCAACGCCTTCGATCATTCCAGCATACAATGGAGAAAGATGGATGTTCTCACGGATGAGTTTGGCAGTGGCTTCTGTTGTATGGGTTATGTAACAAGCGAGTTGACCACCAATACGTTCCAGAATTGAACCGCACGGAAACTGACAGTCATCAGAGTTGGAGACTGAACTTTTGCCATCCTCGTGTTCCACGTGGAACAAACCCTCCTTCCAGAATGTTAAATACGGAATAGGATTGTCTCCATTCTGAATCTCAGTCCTTCCGAAATCTATGGAACGTTTGAGCAGCCTTGGTGGCGTGCCGGTCTTCAATCGGCCGAGCTCAAGACCCAAATCGATCAACGAGGCGGACAAGGCATTAGCAGCCGCCTCTCCTGCTCGACCTCCAGCCTGCTGGTCACTCCCGATATGCATCAATCCACGCAGAAATGTCCCAGTAGTCACGACCACTGTACGACCAAGAAACTGAACGCCAAGTGTTGTTTCGACACCTAGCACTGTGCCTTCCTGGTACAGAATCTTCATGGATTGTCCCTGCTTGACATCCAGGTTTGGCTCGCGTTCGCAAACCCACTTCAAGCGGAATTGATAAGCCTTCTTGTCACATTGAACCCGTGGAGACCAGACGGCTGGGCCCTTCTTCAAGTTCAGCATCCTGAATTGGATGCCGGTCATGTCCGCAGTCCTGCCCATCTCGCCACCAAGTGCATCAATTTCACGGACCAAGTGGCCCTTGGCAGAACCTCCGATGGCTGGATTACAGGACATTTGGCCTATAGTATCCAAGTTGATGGTTAACAGTAACACTTGACAACCCATTCGAGCACTGGCAAGTGCAGCCTCGACGCCGGCGTGACCGGCGCCTATAACGATTACGTCATACTGCTTGGGATAAACGAACATCGGGTATCGGTTAAACCTTGCTGTATCTACACTCTAATGGGCCGGGAGACGGGAACCTCGCTACACCTCGTGATGCATTCGCCGATAGGTGCTCAAGGATCTTAAATGTATGAACACAGTCTTGCTCCGCACCAATTGACTTGGCAATTTCACTGACGGAATGTGGTGTCCCAAGTGATTGGCCAAGGAAGTCCAAGATTCTGCCTTCCAAGGCGATTATCTCTCCAGCGGCTCGCTTACCGGCCTCCACCCCAGGTTGATTATAGGCGTTGATATGCACAAGTGAGGCGTACAATCCGACCGTTCTTTCAAACAGCGCAATCAAAGCCCCGATACTAAAAGCCGAAATGTCTCGGACTGTAATCGTCAGGGATTCGCGATCGCCCTCGGCAAGTGCATGTCTGGTTCCCAAGTAGAAACCATGCAAGTAATCTCCAGACGTCGTATTTGGTTCAACGAAGATTGGTGAGTGTGATTCATCGTGATCCTTGAGCACTTCAATAAAGGATACAAAAAAGTCATTGAGTCCATCTCTAAGCTGTTGGATATAGGAATGTTGGTCAGTCGCTCCTTTATTGCCAAATACGCTGATTCCTTGGTTCACAGTCTTGCCATCCAAGTCACTTTCTTTTCCTAACGACTCCATGATGAGCTGTTGCAGGTAGCGGGAGAACAAGTCGAGTCGGTCCTTGTATGGTATTACAACCATGTTCTTTTCACCGCAGCCATTCCCGGCTTGAAACCACGCCAGTGCCAGCATGGCTGAAGGATTCTTCCGCGTGATTGAAAGCCGTGTGACCTCGTCACATGCCTTCGCTCCCAAGAGCAACTCGTCAATCTTAATCCCTTGCAATGCAGCAGGTAACAATCCAACTGCTGAAAGCACGCTGGTTCTTCCACCCACCCAGTCCCACATTGGAAAACGCCGAATCCAACCTTTCGCAGTGGCGTAATCATCAAGACCGCTTCCTTGTCGAGTGATGGCAACCGAGTGCTTCCCGAAATCAAGACCCGCAGCTTCGTAGGCGGTCTTGGCTTCAAGCATTCCGTTTCTCGTTTCCTTTGTGCCACCGGACTTTGAGATTACGAGACACAGAGTCTGCCCTAATTCCTCACGAATATTATCCAATGTTCTTAACATCCCGTCGGGGTCTGTGTTGTCGAAAAAGTACGGTTTGATTTTGTCTTTCAACGGATGGCCAAGCGCATCAGTCACGAATTGGGGACCCAACGCCGAACCACCAATCCCAATCAACAGGAGATTCTTGAACTTGCCATTGAAGCCGCAGATCCTGGCTGAATGTACGTCATTAGCGAACATTTTGATCTGCGTTATCGTATCCTCGATTCCTTGTCGAATCTCCGGTGTCGGTGCCATAGAAGGATTGCGCAACCAGTAGTGTCCGACCATCCGCTTTTCGTCAGGATTCGCGATGCCGCCACCCTCCAGTGCGGCCATGTCAGCAAAGGCCCTTTGCATGCGAGCCTCCATCTGCAAGAAGAACTCCTCGGATACGCTCATTTGGCTAAGGTCCAGAGCCAACCCAAGAGATGGGAATTCCGTGTAATACTGTCTGAATCGCTCCCAAGACTGCTGTTTAAGTTTGTGCATAGAACGGGCGCAGTGTAGCGAGGTGTGTGGTGCGGGTCAGGGTACTTTTTCACAATTTTTGGCACGCGAGATACCAGACGTCCATCCCGGTTACTTGAATCAAACCGGGAATCTCGAACCCCACAAGGACAGAAAAAAGCCCGCGTGACGCGGGCTTTTCGACACGAACTGGCTGTTTTAATCCACCATCAGGCGCGCTCCATGTACTTCCCCGTGCGGGTGTCAATCTTGATCTTCTCGCCCGTCTTGATGAACAGTGGCGCCTGGACGGTGATACCAGTTTCCACGGTGATGGCTTTCTGCACGTTGTTAGCGGAATCGCCACGGACTCCTTCGGGAGCATCCGTTACTGTGAGCACCACGCTGGGTGGAATTTCAACCGTCACCGCTTTCTCCTCAACAAAGGTGACCGTCACCGAGCCGTTTTCAACCAGGTAATTCTTTGCATCGCCCACGAGTTCCGGCGTTAGGGTCACGGTTTCGTACGTTTCCGGATCGGTGAAAACAAAGTCCTGACCGTCCTTGTAGCTGAACTCCATTTTCTTGGTCAGCATGGGCACGGTCTCAACCTTTTCCGTGGAACTGAAGCGCACGTCGGAAGATTTGCCGGTGCGGACACTGCGGAGCGTGGCCTGCACGAATGCGCGCAGATTACCTGGGGTGCGATGTTGCACGTCCAGAACCACACAAATGTCGCCATTGTAATCAATTGCCATGCCTCGGCGGAGGTCGTTTGCTGCTGCTGCCATAGAATCTAAACTAGTCTCGTTATCTTGATCTTGCTGACCTGAATCAGGGGCGTGGAAGTTAATGGACTCCGGCTTGAAAGCAAGTCTCGATTCCTTGCGGATTAACGCCATAACGCCAAGGTTTTGGCTGTTCGCCAATCGGCGGATACGGATCAAATCAGCGCCAAAGGTTCAAATTTACGGCCCAGAACGGTTTCACTTCGCGTCTTGAGCCAGTGTTCGAGCACGCCGGCGTACACGCTGCGGAAGTCCACCGTGAACTGAAGGTCTCCCCGCGATAAGTCCGACAGAGCGAGACTGGGATATTTGCCGAGCAAGCCTGCTTTGACTTTGTGGCCGACGATGAACATCGGTGCCGCGGCACCGTGATCCGTGCCCTGGCTGGCGTTCTCTCCGACACGACGGCCGAATTCGCTAAAGGTCACCACCATCACCCGCTGCAGATTGCCCTGCGCCTTGAGATCGTCCACGAACGCCTTGACCGCCCCGCCGAGGTCGGCCAGTAATCGCTCGTGCGCTCCGGGTTGATTGGTGTGCGTGTCGTAGCCGCCTTGCGAAACATAGAACACGCGCGTGGGCAATCCGCCACCTATAAGTTTGGCCACCATCTTGAGCGAGTTCGCCAGTTGCGAATTTGGATAGCTGGCCTGATTCTGCACGCGGCTGGCAATCGCGCGAATCTGATCGGAACTGACCTGGGCATCGAGCGCAGTGCGTTCGATGAAATCGAGTGGCGAATCACCGCGCATGGCGGCACCGGCAATCGCGCCAATGCTGCCACCGGAATTCTCTATCAACGGTTCGTCCGGTTCGTTGAGCTTGCGAAACGATTCTTCCGTGACGGCCATTTCGCTGCGGTCAGCCCGGACGGATTGCATGAACCGATAATTCGCCGGGTTGTCGAAACAGATGCCGGTGGGTTTTTTCGCAGCCAGTGCCTGCGGCATCTGTCGGCCGAGTGTGACCGCCACAGTGGGATCACAACCATTGCAAGTGTTGTCAAAGAAACGGCCCAGCCAGCCGTATTTCTCGAACCGCTCCGCGTCGCTGGCGGTCTGCCAGATTTCCGTCGAGCGGAAATGCGAGCGGTTCGGATTCGGATAGCCGACGCCTTGGACAATCGCCAGTTGCCCGGCGTCGTAAATCTCCTTGAATCCGCTCAACGCCTTGTGAAAGCCAAGCCCATCGTTGATCCGTAGAATGTCCTTTTCCGCCAGCGCCAGCCGGGGCCGTGCTTGGTGATAATGATCATTCGCGTAAGGAACAACGGTGTTCAAGCCGTCGTTACCGCCCGCCATTTGTAGCACCACGAGGATGGTCGAATCCTTGCCGGTCGCAATTTGCGTGGCCGAGTTTGCGACTGCAGCCTGGAGTGAGGAAAATGTGTTCGCCAGAAAGGTTGGCACCGTCCACGACAGCGCACCACCGAGGATGGTGCTGCGTAAAAACTCGCGTCGGGTTCTGAGAGTGGGAAGGGTATTCATGGGTTTTGATGCACCGGTTTGGTTTGGGACTGGGTTCGTTTTGCTGGGAGCGGTTCATTCAGGAACGGAAGAACCATCCACTGTTTGAATTCTGGAATCACTACTGGCCTGACCGTGCGCCCCGGCAACGGCCCGGCGACCCCGAGACCGCTCCCGCGGCCGGAATGGTCGCGTGGCGTCGCGTGCGAGTGGCGCAACGAGGCCAAACTCAAGTGCAAGGATGGCAGACGGAGTTTCATGTCAGTTGATACTCCGGGGTCGACATGACCAGCCGAATGGCGCCCAGAATGTCGCTCTCGTCCAATTCGCCCCGGTCGTCGAGATAATCGCGCAAAGCCTGAGCTTGCCTGGGTTTCAGAGCGGACTGTAACAGCCGCTTTTCCAGCGCGGCAATCAACGCCGCTTTGTCCGCGCGCTGCTCTACGGTAAGAATTCGCTCTACGTCCACCCGCGACCGCGGGTTGTTTTGGAGGCGATTGCCCACCCGCCGGGCCATGTTCGGATTGTTGCCTCGAACGGCCCCGGCAACCATGGACATGTCCCCTTGCACGAGCGTTGCCGCTTGATTGTAGCGCGAGAGCAGATTGTTGGTGGTGATCCAACTCAGCCCCCCATCCCAACCCTTGACGTTCGGCGGCGCAAACAAATCCTGACCGAGATTGCGCGTCAACGCCCAGCACGCCAAGGGCGGCGGCAACTCGCTTTCGAGCATCCGCACCGTGCCCACGAGCCATTGAACCGGGCTCTTGACCTGATTGCGAATGAGCGACGGCGCATAGAATTCTTCGCTGCGGAACATGGCGCGCAGCACCGGTTTGAACTGGTTGCCACCTTGGCGAAATACTGTGGCCAGCGCCTGATTCAACTCGGGCGACGGCATCTCGCCCGCAAAATAATGCCAAAGCCGTGCCGTAATGAACCTGGCCGCCTGTGGTTGTGCCACAATGATTCTGAGCGCGTCCTCGCCGTCGAAATTGCCGGTTTGGCCGAACATCGTTTTGCTGCCAGCATCGTGGAGGTTGGCGCGAAAAACAAATCTCTGGCGCGTCGGATCAAGGGTCCAGCCGGTGAAAGCCCGCGCCGCTTCCGTGATGTCCCGTTCCGTGTAGTGGCCCTCGCCCAGTGCAAACAGTTCCATGACCTCGCGGGCGAAATTCTCATTGGGCTTTTGCCGGCGGCTCTGCGCCTGATCCAGCCAGATTAGCATGGCGGGATCCTTGCCGGCTTCGATCAGCAGTTGCAGCCAGTTGCCGGCGGCGAGCCGGCGAAAAAGTTCATTCTGCCGCCACATCAGGTAGGCATCGCGCACCTTCTCCGTGCTGGTGGCAAAGTGACCGTGCCAGAACAGCGTCAGCTTTTCCTGCAACGGACGCGGTCCCTGCGCCATGCGTTGCAGCCACCAGCCGCGTAATTCGGTGATTTGTTGGCGCTGCATTTGTTGCTGCTCGCGCTGGAAGCGGCGGCGCTCCTCTTCGCCCGCCTGCCGCGCCGCGCGTTGCTTTTCCAGGCGCTCAGGGTCGGGCTTGGCCCAATCAGGATCCTTGGAGTCATCGGGCATCTTTTCAAAGTCCACCAAAGTCGAAACCGCTTTGTCCGGCCCCAACTCCACCAATCGCTCAATCTCCGCCGGTGGCCCGCCGAAGCCGGCGCGGTTCAGCAGATGCGCGGCAGCGGTCCAATCCCATTGACGGGCAGTAATCGGCTCGAGCATACAATCAGACGGACGCCAGATGATACGGAAAGGTTTCATGGCATGGAAAACCACCGCTGGCAACCCTCCATTGAGACGGTTTACCAGGTCCGGCTGGCCGCGAACTTCAGAGAAGTTTTTCCTTGTCATTTCGGAGGTGAAACCTAGCTTCCAATTTCGTCGCAATTAAACCAACTCTTACTCAAAAACATGCTATGAAAAGAACCATCGCCCTCCTATCGGTCCTCGCGGTTTCCGCAGTGCTCTCCGCCCGCGCGGACATCCTTGCTCAATGGACCTTCGAGTCAGACCCTCCGGCTGACTTGACCGATTCAGCCACGATTTCCAGCATCGCGGCTGATGTTGGCAGCGGAACCGCCTCTGGGGTGCATGCCAGCAGCTTGACGGATTGGACCACGCCCGTTGGTAACGGTTCGGCGAATTCTCTCAACGCCAATAATTGGGAGATTGGTGACTTCTATCAGTTCCAGTTCAGCACCATAGGATTCACGGGAATCGGAATTTCGTTCGACGCGACCAGTAGCAACACCGGCCCTCGCGATTTCGGGCTGTATTACAGTGTCAACGACAGCCCCTTCCTCGCAATTGCCGGTGCCGAATACTCGGTCCTTGCCAACGCCACGCCCAATACCCCTTGGACTGGTGGGACCTATAATCCCGACTATAATTTCGTGTTCGACTTGAGCACGATCACGGCATTGGATAACGCGGCGAGCGTCGAGATTCGGCTGGTCAATCTCTCCACTACCAGCGCCAATGGTGGCACGGTGGCGGCGACCGGCACGAGCCGTGTGGACAATTTCACCGCATTCTCTCCCGTGCCTGAACCCTCGACGGCGGTGTTGGCGATTCTGGGTGGCTTGCTGGGCTTTGCCTTCCTCCGCCGCCAGCGCCAAGCCTGATCAAGTTCGAGGTTGTGCTTCGTCAAGAGCCTGGAAAGCCAGGCTCTTTTTTCCTTTGGCGACTTGAGTCTTCCAGTTGTCAGCGGATGCCGTCGTCTTTCCTCCCGGCCTGCCTGGCAGACCGTATGGCTCCTCCAAGGCTTGGCCATCCGCTTCGGCCACGAGCGAGAGGCTCAGGGCGTCGGCGGCCCGCAACGCTTGAATGATGAATTGCTCCGTGTGGAGGCTGATGGCCAGCGTCTTGAATGCCGTGACCGTGATCTCCGCGATGGCAATAATATCCACCTCTGTCTCGTCCCGAATGGTGATCGCCGGTTTCATGCGATCCTGTTCCCCTTCTTCATTGCCAATGACCAGATACAACGATCCTGAGGCCTCGCGGAAACGCCCGGTCGGATGCTGCCCGTTGCGAAACGCGCCACCAGAGTTCCTGCTGCTGATTGATCCGGGTCTTTCCGCAACTCCCCAGTGACCAAGAGGCGCCCGCTTTGCGGGATGACTTGCCGGGTGTTGTTCCAATGGAAGCCAAGCTCTGACAACTGGCTCGTGACGGTCCGCGGTTGCTTGTCCGCAAACTGAATCCAAACCCACTTGCCAACCACTTCCGCCATGCCGAAAAGCTCCGGGGTCCGGCTGCGGTGCAGGTTCAACCATGGAAACGTGTCGAGTGAACGGTTCACCCGTCTCCGTGCAAAATTGATTCGGGCCAAACCGGTTTGCCGTGTGCTCAACTGTTCGGATCGGCTCTTGAGCTCTGAACTAATTGAATTGGTTTTCATGGTCTTTCTTTTGTGCTCTGCTTTTCGTCTTCGGTCTGTCGCCCTTCAACCGGGAGTGAACGGCCCGACTGCGGCGCGCGGGAGTAGTCTTCAGAGGGCACCGCGCTCAGTGCCCAGACGGGGAAAGCGAACGTGAAGGGCGACAGACCGAAGACAACACGCGAAGGGAGTGCAGCGGAAAAAAGACCTGAAATGTGGCAGCGCCACCGGCACATCAACCAACCATCTCCGCGCCGCGGGCGAGACGGGCAGGCGGGCTGCATTTGGAGTCTTGAGCCGCCGGCATGACGGTCGAGCGTCTTCCGGCCTGTCTCCGGCGGTTCAAGTTGTGGAACGAAGCGAAACGGAGCCGCTGGCGGGCGGGCGAAGGTCGTTTGCGGCGGTGCAGTGGAGAGGAGTGGAGCGGCTTGAACCGTCGGAGTCAGGCAATGTCCCCCGGCGTCAGTCTGCGCGCTGGCCCGGGCTGGGCGCGAAGGTCCAGACGCACAAGGATGAGCATCGTCACCGGAGCGGCCAGGCCCGGACCAGATAGCGCAGTCTGACGCCGGGCAGCTTGATTCTTTCTTCAGTAATGCTAGTCTTACCGCATGATTGCGAAAGTATCAGTGAAGGGGCAAACGGTGATTCCGGAAGCCATCCGCGAACAGGCGCGGATCAAAGCGGGGGATGAACTCGACGTTGGTTATGCCAACGGCCTGATCGTCATGCGCAAACGCAAGGCGTTGACGCCCTCCCGGGTTCGTTCCCTGATTCTGGCCGGACGGGAACTGCCCGAGTTGACTGCCACCGATGAAACTGCCGTTTCTCAGGCCATTGAACGCGTCCGCAGCCGGCGCCGGCAATGAGAGTCGTTTTCGATACCAATGTCGTGACGAGCGCGAGTTTCTGGCGAGGGAAGCCCTTTGATTGCCTGTCGGCTTGGGCCCAAGGCGAATGTGAAGCCGCCGTCAGTCCCGCCGTCCTTGCCGAATACCATGAAACACTTGAGGAACTTTGTGTGCGGTACGCCGACCGGAAGCCCGTTGACTGGGCGGACGCCCTGGCGGAATCCGCCCTGCTAGTATTCCCTAGCGACCGTGCAACCGGGGCCACGGATGATCCGGACGATGAGATGATCCTGGAATGCGCGTTGGCCGCCGAAGCGGACTACATCGTCAGTGGCGACAAAAAGCATCTTTTGTCATTGGGCGAGTATCAGGGTATTCGGATTGTGAGCCCAGCCGAGTTCACGCGCATCATCGCGATTGAAGAGTGAGAAAACTCGCGTGCGGGTTTGGCTGCGAGGGTCGTGTGCGGTTGCGAAGCAGGAGTGGAGAAGAAGCACTGTTGATTCGCTGGAGTCAGGCGCTGCAGCGCACTTGTTAGGCGATGTCATTCTGTCTTCCCCAATCCAAATGCTCTGCCAATCCTGCCAGCAAGTGTGGAGGTCAAAGGAGGCGCACTCTTGCCACCAGATGTCTCTGAGGAAATGCCAATGGCGACGTAGTCGCACTTCTTCAAATCCAACTTGGCGTCGTCAAGGAGTGTGGAATCCATGACGAACGCAATGCCGACAGGCAACTGCTCCGCGCCGGGTGAAATCTGTGTGCCAGCCCATCTCGCAGCCAAAATCAGGTGTGTGATGCTCCGCTCGTGATTGTTCTTGATGTAGCGAATCGGACGCTGAACCGTGCCGAGCCAATAATCTGGCCGGTCATCACCTGGAATCTGGCGCATCAAATCCACAACAATCGGAGTCTGCTCGTAAAGCTCCTCCGGTGCGTAATCAATGCTGGAAATGGTGAGCTGCAGCGCTCTATGCCGGGGTGTGGCTGCCGGAGGCGTTGGCGCGGAAGTATCCCGAGGCACCGAAGGACTGGCCGTGGCAATGGGTGTTTCCGGGGTGGTCGCTGACCAAAGGGCAAGTGCGACCGGATGCACCCGCGCCCGGGTTGGGGCGGTGGCGGCATCATCAAACGCCGGAGAATTTGCAGCGGGCGATGAGGCAGGCGTGCGCACGGGCCCGGGTGAACAAGCGGGCGACGCCACACACCTTGAGACATTCATTCGCCACGCATTTGTTGGAGGGCGGAACGGATATCCGCACCGTGCAGGATTTGCTGGGTCACCGTCATGTGGCGACGACGCAGCTTTACACGCATGTGATGCAGAAGCCGGGGCTGGGGGTGCGGAGTCCGCTGGATGGGTGAGATTTTTCCCAACCCAAGTTCGCGCTGTGAACCCCCGAACGGTAGCCGCCGACGTGAGGAGGTGAATTCGACTCGCGCTCCAGCCCTTCCGCCTCCTCACGTCGGCGGCTACGAGCGCAGGGTTCGTGGGGACCTCCAACAGTGGCCGCGCATCGGAGCCATGAACCGCGGACAGCCTTGTCCGCGAGTTCCGGCACACTGGTTCGCGCGGACAAAACTGTCGGCGCTCCGAGCGGCGGTTCCGGGGCAGGGGTTCAGCGGCTGGTCCGGCTACCCAATCGCCGTTGGAGTTGCGCCGCGTGCAGGTTTTGTGGCTGCAGTTGCACGGGCGGGATGGCTTCGAACCATTTGCCTTCCAGATTCGTTTCCGTCGGTTGAGTGGTTTCCAGCCCAACGAGGTTCATCGAGGGCGGCCCGAACGCGGCGGGTGGATAGCTCAAAGGTTTGGCCGAACGAATGTTCCAGAAAGTCCCACGCGCGCCGCAATGTTTGCCCAGGGCCGCGCCGCCGCCGCATTTCCAGAGCCGCGTGCCGGCGCCCGCATCGAGGTCGGTGAACAAGTTCTCGTTTGGCGCATAGCGATGATGATCCAGGCTCAGGTCCGCGCCGCGGCCCCGCGAGATCACGTTGCCGGAGCAGAAGCCGCTGACGGTGATGTCATGGATGAAACGGGTGCGGAGATCAAAGTTGGTGAGCAGGTTGTCCGTGCCGCCGAGGGAGACGCCATGATGGCCGTCGCAATCCTGGTTGTCGCGCGGGCGGGCGGATTCCAACACGAGACCATCCACGGTGTTGAACGCGCCGCTGACGAACGGTCCACTGTCCGCATTGACGACGCGCACGTTCCGCACCCAGCAATGCGCAACGCCGCTCAACGCCACGGGGTTGAAGCCCAGTTCCGTGAAGTGCCCCTTGTAAGGCGTCAGCGGATACTCGAACGCGAGATTCTCCACGCCGCTTTCGGTAACGGTCGGCGCGAAGGCGCGCAATTGCGGCTGCCATTCCGGCTGCAGATCGCAACGCAATGGCCGGTCCAATGTCACGCGGTTGCCGGTGATCGCGGTGATGCGGCTGACCAAGGACACCCGCGCGCGACCTTTGAGGTTTTGCACCGGCCCGGCATCACCGCCATACAGATGCACCGCCAGCGTGTTGTCCGGCGTGTCGGATTGATAGACCTCGATCTCCTGTCCCACGCGCAGTCCGGCGGCCGATGCGACGGTGACCACTTGATCGCCGCGCTTCGCCGTGCCGGTGATGTCCGTCAGTTTCTTTGATTGAAAACTACCCCGCACGGTGATGAAACCGCCGGACCACGAGTAGTTCGAGGTTTTCTGACCCGTGGTCGTAGCGCCCCAGTTCGGCTTGATGTCGTTTAAGGGCGTGGGAAAGAACAGCACCGTCTGGTCCGGCCCCGCGCCGCGCAGGACGACATTGGGCCGGATGATTTCGAGCAATCCCGTGATGCGATAACGACCAGGCGGCACTTCAATGGCGCCCGACTTCACTTCGGCCAAAGCTTTAAGGAAGGCGGCGGTGTCGTCCGTCTCGCCGTCGCCCTTGGCGCCGAAATCTTTGACGTTCACGCCGCGCGGCACGGCGGGCAGCGGCTTTTCGCCGCGTTGGTAGCCGGCAAAGGAGAAATCCGGCAACCGGCTTTGCGGCGTCCAACTGGCGCCGCGCTCGCCCCACAGTTGCGAGTGTTGGGCTGAAGCCGAAATGACCGTGACCCAGAGCAGACTGAACGCAGCGAGGAGCGGAACGCTGTTGGTATGGCGAGGTGTTTTCATTGGTTGATGCGTTAACATGTACTTCATCCCGATTTCAATCAGACACCGCCATCCAACCACAAGGGTCGGAAGTCTCATGCACCGTAACAACCATGGAGCGCCTCGCGTGGCGCACGGTTGCTAAAGCACCGGCTCACTGCCATCAATCATCTTCACCTGGTTGTGGGTGAAGTATTCCTTGGTGAGCGCCTTCATCATCTTGCCGCGTTGATCGTACAGCCGCTTGAGCTTGCGCGGCTTGTGTTTGGCCAGGGCGTAGTGCGTGAAAATCGGCATGGCGATGGTGCTGTCCGTGTAGCAAACGACGGCGTCGGGAAGTTTCGTTGGGTCCACCTTGCCCCAGCTTACGGCTTCACTCGGCGTGGCGCCGGAGAGACCGCCGGTGTCCGGTCGCGCATCCGTGACCTGGATGAAGAAGTCCTGGCCGAATTCTTTGATGCGCAGCACTTCCTGGATTTGCGGCTCGGTCTGGAGCATGAAATTCTTCGGACTGCCGCCACCCCACAGCACCACGCCGCTGCGTCCGCCGCCGCGCTTGGCGGCCAGCACGAAGGCGGTGGTTTCATTCACGTCAATGCTCGGATTGACGCGCAGTTTGCAGCCGCGCAATTCCACGCCCGCGACGTTCATGCCGATGGTCGAGTCGCCCGGCGAGCTGGTGTAGCACGGCACGCCGGCGCGATAGGCCGCCGCCATCACGGACACGTCTTTGAGCTTGTTCTTCCGTTCCCATTCGGCGGCGTACTTGCCAATGAGGTGATGTAGTTCCGCGGTGCCCATTTCCTTCTGAAATTCCGGCTGGCAGAAAAGCTCGCGCAGCAGGTCGTCCGTGGTCATCAAGCCGTCGGAGTAGGGAATCACCACGTCGTAGATGCGCACAAGGTCGTTGTCGCGCAAGTCGGTGTCGTCGAATTTGAAACTGCCGGCGTGAACCGGGTAGTTCAGCGCGAAGTGCAGATCGTGATACAGGTTCGCCCCGGTGGAGACGATCCAGTCCACGAAACCGGCCTTGATGAGCGGAATGATGGAAGAGCAACCGAGACCCGCCGGCGTGAGCGCGCCGGAGATGCTCATGCCAATGGTCACGTCCTTGTCGAGCATCCGACCGGTGAACAACTGGCAGGCTTCCTTCAGGCGGGCGGAGTTGTAGGCGAGAAACACCTCGTCCACGATGTAGGTAAGCTTCTCCTTGCCGTTTAGGTTCCGGGGCTGGATGCGTTTGCCCGCCATGTATTTCTTTTTGTGCGGGCATTGCTTTGCCTTCATCCATTCGGGCATTTCGGAGAGGTCTTCGCGGTTGCGGATGTGGGTGCGTTCGGTTCTGGCCATAAATGAATATCGTAAAACTTTGTACGACTCACGATACGGAGGTTTGCCGGCTTGCCAATCCTTTAATTGAGGTTCGCTCTACGCCTCCCAGAAAATGGTGATCAAACAACCGGCTGGCGCGGGAAGTTTCAGTCCGCAGACTCGCGCTCCAGTCGCGTCAGCACCTCGGGATCGCGCACATCCACCCAGCGGCCCTGGATTTCCAGGCCGGCGATTCTATGCCTGGCGCCGATCATGGCGATGACGGCATCGGTCAATTCATACTCACCGCGAGGCGATTTCTCCAGTCTTGCGGTGAACTCGAACACCGACGGACGGAACAGGTAAATGCCGGCGTTGTACCAAACCGGATCTCCCGGTTTGAGCCAACCGTCGTGTCGCAGTTGTTCCAGTTGCTCGTGCGAGGGTTTCTCGATCAACCGTTTCAGGCAGAATTGTTCGTCAAAGAAATTCAGCCCGCCGTGGGTCACGTCCTCCCCGCGCGTGACGGTGATAACGCCAGAGTTATTGGCTTCCGCGAACCGCTGCACCATTTGCAGATATGTCTCCGGCTTCACAAGGATGTCGCCATAGGTCAGCAGGAACGGCGAATCGCCGACAAACGCCTTGGCGACTTCTGGCGCTTTACCCGTGCCATTCTGGACTTTCTGCCGGCCAAAGGAGATTCTGGCGTTCCACTTCGCGCCGTCGCCAAAGTAATTCTCGATCACCTCCGCGCGGAAGCCCGTGACCATAAAAATCTCCCGCACGCCCGCACTGATAATGCCCGCGACGATGTGTTCCAGAATGGGCCGGCCCTGCACCTTTAGCATCGGTTTGGGAAGCTCATTGGTGAGTTCCTTCATGCGCGTGCCTTTGCCGGCGGCCAGAATAACTGCTTTCATCTTTCGCCAAGGATGGACGAGGTTTCCCCGGGAGGGAAAAGGAAAAATCTTCTCGCCGTGAGAATCAGGACTTGCACAATGCGGACCAGTAATCCCGATGAAACCGAGTCACTTTCCCATCACCATGGCCGAGACATTCTCTCCCGGAGCGCGCACAGCCATGTCCGCGCGAACTGTCAATGCGGAACACGCGGACAAGGCGATCCGCGCTCCTGTCGTTTTCCACATGTGGCAACGCGTATTTCCAATTGCCATGCTGGTGGCAAGCTGCTGTCACACCGTCGCCGCCGGCAAACAACTGACCGGTGTTTATACTCCGGCGCCCACGCCCGCTCTCGCCCCGGCCGAGGCTGAGAAGAAATTCGTGCTGCACGAGGGATTTGAAGCGCGCATTTTCGCCGCGGAACCGGACGTGGTCAATCCCGTCGCCATGACCTGGGACGAGCGCGGACGTTTGTGGGTGTTGGAGTTGCACGAGTATCCGATGGGCGCGAAGCCCGGTGAAAAACCGCGCGACCGCATCAAGATTCTGGAGGACACGGACAACGATGGCCGCGCGGACAAAGTCACCGTGTTCGCCGACGGCTTGAATCTCGCCACCGGTCTCTTGCTCGGCAACGGCGGCGTCTATGTCGGGCAAGCGCCGCATCTCCTCTTTTTGCAGGACACGAATCACGACGACCGCGTGGACACGCGCGAGATTTTACTCACGGGCTTTGGCCTGGAAGACCGGCACGAGTTGCTCAACGGATTCACCTGGGGACCGGACGGCTGGCTTTACATGACGCATGGCGTGTTCACTCATTCCAAAGTGAAAATTCCCGAAGCCACCGAGCCGGGCGTGATCATGAACGCCGCCGTCGCGCGTTTTCATCCGCGCACGAAGAAATTCGAGGTGTTCGC
>JAANMW010001515.1_pt1 | contig 23970 bp, 24 predicted proteins | sample 7279671 | NCBI WGS metagenome assembly JAANMW01 (sample SAMN14094541, study PRJNA606508) | bioreactor metagenome | isolation source: A lab-scale SPAN reactor treating ammonium-rich wastewater day 247 | place: Ireland: Galway | collected 2017-09-19 | reverse complement strand
CGCGACGACGACATCCCCGAGATCAACCTGGTGCCGCTGATCGACGTGGTGCTGTGCCTGCTGATCTTCTTCGTCGTCACCACCACCTTCGACGCGCGTTCGGTGCTCAAGCTCGAGTTGCCGCGCGCCGACGGCCAGCCCGCCGAAGCGCAGGCGCAGCCGTTGGGCATCCTGATCAACGCGGACGGGCGCTACTTCGTCGGCGACCGCGAGGTGCTGCGCACCGACGTGGATTCGCTGAAGCAGGCGCTGCGCGAGGTCGCTGGCGACGATCGCCAGCGCGTGGTGCTGATCCGCGCCGATGCGCGCACGCCCTGGCAGGCGGTGGTGACCGCCTACGAAGCGCTGGCCCAGCTGGGCTTCCGCAAGGTCGCCAATGCCACCACACCGCCGGTCGCGGGAGCTTCAGGCAAAGGCAAGGGCGCATGAGCGACACCGCCTCGCCGTGGGCGATCTACCGGCGGCTGCGTGGCCTCGCCACGCCGTATCGCGGGGTGCTGCTGGTGGCGTTGCTGGGGCTGGCGCTGGAGGGCGCGGCCGCGGGCGCGTTCGGCCTGCTGACCAAACCCATGGTCGACGAGACGTTCGTCGCCCGTAACCAGGACTATGGCCTGCTGCTGCCGTTGGCCATCATCGGCATCTTCGTCGTGCGCGGGGTGGCCGGGTATGCCACCGACCTGTACATGGCCAAGGCCGCGCGCGGCATCGCCCGCGACATGCGCGTGAACGCCTTGGACAAGTACCTGCGCCTGCCCGGCCTGCGCTTCGACGCCGAGCCGGTGCCGTCGATGCTGGTGCGGCTGGGCTCGGACAGCGACCAGGTCGCGCAGGCGGTGGTGGATTCGGCCAAGGTCATGCTGCAGCAGTCGCTGCAGGTGGTGGCGATGCTGGCGGTCATGCTCTACGCCAGTTGGCGGGTGACGCTGGCGGTGCTGCTGCTGGGCCCGCTGATCGCGTGGATGATGGACAAGGTGGGCCGGCGCTACCGCCGCTTCGGCCACCGGGTGCAGGAAACCTCCGCGCAGATGATGTTGGCCGCCGACCAGGCGCTGTCCAACCAGCAGGAAGTGAAGGTCTACGGCGCCCGCGCGGCCGAATTGGAGCGCTATGCCGAACTGGCCAACCACAACCTGCGCCTGAGCCTGAAGGTCGAGGCCACCCGCAGCATTTCCTCGGCGGTGGTGCAGCTCACCGGCGCCGTCGGCCTGGCCGTGCTGCTGTTCTTCGCCGGCCGGGAGGCGCTGGAAGGGCGGCTGACCGCCGGCGGTTTCGTGCAGTTGATGATCGCGATGCTGGCGATCATCCCGGCGCTGAAGCAGCTCACCAACGTGCAGGGCATGCTCCAGCGCGGCGTCGCTTCCGCCGAGCGGCTGTTCTCGGTGCTGGATGCCGACGACGAGGTCGATGCCGGCACCCGCCCGCTGGCGCGTGCGCGCGGGCTGATCGAGTTCCGCGATGTCCGCCTGGTCTATCCAGGCCAGCCGCGGCCGGCGCTGGACGGCGTCAGCTTCACCGCGCGCCCCGGCACGGTGACCGCCATCGTCGGCCGTTCCGGCGGCGGCAAGTCCACGCTGGTCAAGCTGATCCCGCGCTTCTACGAGCCGGATGGCGGGCAGGTCCTGCTCGATGGCTATCCGCTGGCCGACTACCCATTGGCCGACTTGCGCCGGCAGCTGGCGATGGTGGGCCAGCAGGTGATGTTGTTCGACGGCACCGTCGCCGCCAACGTCGCCTACGGCGAGCTGGGCGGCGCGCCGGAGGAGGGCGTAGTGCAGGCGTTGCGCGATGCCAACGCGATGGAATTCGTGGAGCGCCTGCCCGACGGCACCCGGGCGCAGATCGGGGTCAAGGGTGGCAAGCTGTCCGGCGGCCAGCGCCAGCGCCTGGCCATCGCCCGCGCGATGCTGAAGGACGCGCCGATCCTCATCCTCGACGAGGCCACCGCCGCGCTCGACAACGCGTCCGAACGGCTGGTGCAGGAAGCGCTGGCGCAGCTGATCCCGGATCGCACCACGCTGGTCATCGCCCATCGCCTGTCCACCGTCGAGCACGCCGACCAGATCCTGGTGCTGGACGAAGGCCGGCTGGTGGAGCAGGGCACCCATGCGCAGCTGCTGGCGCAAGGCGGCGTGTATGCGCAGCTGCATGCCGCGCAGTTCCGGGAGGGCGCGGCTTGAGCCGTCCGCGCTTGCCGCAGACGCCCGCGTGGTGGTTCGACGGCAGCACCCCGCCGCTGTGGGCGCGCGCGCTCGCGCCGCTGTATGCCGGCGCGGTGGCGCTGCGCCGGCTGGCCTACCGGCGCGGGCTGCTGCGTTCCCGGCGTGCCGGCGTGCCGGTGGTGGTGGTAGGCAACCTGGTTGCAGGCGGCAGCGGCAAGACGCCGCTGGTGTTGGCCGTGGTCGAGCGCCTGCGCGCCGCGGGCTGGACGCCGGGCGTCGCCAGCCGCGGCCATGGGCGCGAGGATGCGTCGACCCCTCGCTGGGTGGAGGCGGGCATGGATGCATCACTGTGCGGCGACGAGCCGCTGCTGGTCGCGCATGCCAGCGGCGCGCCGGTGCGGGTGGACCGCGACCGCGCGGCGGCCGCCGCCGCGCTGGCCGCCGCCGGCTGCGACATCGTGGTCTGCGACGACGGCCTGCAGCACTATCGCCTGGCCCGCGATGTCGAGATCGAAGTGCAGGACGTGCGCCGTCGCTATGGCAACGGCCTGCTGCTGCCGGCCGGCCCGCTGCGCGAACCGCTGGAGCGCGCGGCCGACTGCACCCTGCGCGTGATCAATCTCGGCGTGGCCGCAGGCGATGCCGGGGCGGCCTGCGCCGGCGAATGGCCGATGCGCCTTGGCATCGGCGAACTGCGCCCGCTCGCGGGCGGGCGCGGCCTGCCGCTGGCGGCGTTCGCCGGCCAGCGCGTGCATGCGCTGGCCGGGATCGGCGAGCCGGAGCGCTTTTTCGCGATGCTGCGCGACGCCGGCATCGCGGTGGTGCCGCACGCCTTCCCCGACCATCACGCCTACACGCCCGCGGACTTCGAGTTCGGCAGCCCGCTGCCGGTGCTGATGACCGAAAAGGATGCGGTGAAGTGCATGCCGTTCGCCCAGCCCGGCTGGCATGCAGTGCCGGTGACGGCGCAGCTGCCGGAGGCATTTTGGCAGGCGTTGCTGGAACGCCTGCCACGGCCCCTGCCGTAATGCCCTACATACGGAATGCAATCACGTTTGCCGGTCGTCGGCCTGCCGGGGGCGTGCTTCGCCGCCCAGGCTTCGGGTCCGGCTACGATGCGCGGCCGCAGGCCCTCCATGGCCTGCTCGAAGCACATCCCGGCAGGCCGATGACCGGCGATAATCCAATCCATGCAAACCCCTGATTTCATCGTCGCCATCCCCGCCCGCCATGCCGCTTCCCGCCTGCCGGGTAAACCGCTGCAACCGATCGGTGGTGAACCCATGGTGTTGCACGTCGCCCGTCGCGCGCTGGCCGCGGGTGCGCGTGAAGTGTGGGTGGCCACGGACGATGCCCGCATCGCCGATGCGTTGCAGGACAGCGGCGTGCGGATCGCGATGACCTCGCCCGCGCACGCCTCCGGCACCGACCGGCTGGCCGAATGCGCCGGCATCGCCGGCTGGGCCGACGACGCCATCGTGGTGAACCTGCAGGGCGACGAGCCGTTCGCGCCTGCCGATGGCATCAACTGCGTGGCGCGCGCGGTCGCGGATAGCGGCGCCGGCATCGCCACCCTGGCCACGCCGATCGACGCGGTGGACACCCTGCTGGACCCGAATGCGGTCAAGGTGGTGCGCGCGGCCAACGACGACGCGCTGTACTTCAGCCGCGCGCCGGTGCCGTGGCCGCGCGATGCCTTCGCCCGCGACCGCAGCGTGATGCCATCGGGGCAGTGGCTGCGCCACATCGGCATCTACGGTTACCGCGTGGCCGCGCTGCGCGCGTTCGCGGCGCTTCCGCCGGGCCGGCTGGAGCAGGTCGAGGCTCTGGAGCAGCTGCGCGCGCTGGAAGCCGGCTGGCGCATCGCCGTCGCGCTGGCGCCGTCGCCGTTCCCGCCGGGCGTAGACACCCCGGAAGATCTGGCGCGCGCAAATAAAATCTTCAAGCAACAGAGTTCAGGAATCGATCATGGCTAGAGCCACCGGCATCCTCATGGTGTGCCTCGGCAACATCTGCCGTTCGCCCACTGCCGAAGGCGTGCTGCGCCTGCGGCTGGAAGAGGCGGGCCTGTCGGCGCGCGCGCGGGTGGATTCCGCGGCCACCGGCAGCTCGCACATCGGCCACCCGCCGGATGAACGCGCCATCGCCTGCGCGGCGAAGCACGGGGTGGACATCTCCGCGTTGCGCGCGCGCCGGCTGTCGCTGGAAGACTTCGACGAGTTCGACACCATCCTCTGCGCCGACCGCACCATCCTGCACGATGCGCGCATGCGCAAGCCGCGCACCTCGCATGCGCAGGTGGAACTGCTGCTGGAATGGAGCGGGGTTGGCAAGAAGGACGTGCCCGACCCGTACTACGGCAATGCGCGCGATTTCGAGCAGGCGTTCAAGCTGGTCGATGCCGCCGCACAGGGCATCGTGGAGCGGGTGCGCCAAGGCCGGTTCTAAGCGGATGGGCAAGCGCGGGACGCCAGCACCGGAATTCGATGGCCGCGCATTCGCGGCCGCGCAGCCACTGGCCCCGGGCGTCTACCGCATGTTCGACGCCGACGGCGGCCTGCTATATGTGGGCAAGGCGCGCGCCCTGCGCAACCGCGTCGGCAGCTATTTCAACGCCACCCCGAAGCCGACCCGCATCATGGCGATGCTGGCGCAGGTGGCGCGCATCGAAACCACCGTCACCCGTAGCGAAGCCGACGCGCTGCTGCTGGAAAACCAGCTGATCAAGTCGCTGCAGCCGCGCTACAACGTGATGCTGCGCGACGACAAGAGTTACCCGTTCGTCCTGCTGACCAAGGAGCAGTGGCCGCGGCTGGCCTTCCATCGCGGCCCGCGCGCGATCCCGGGGCGCTATTTCGGCCCGTATCCCAGCGCGGCGTCGGTGCGCGAGACGCTCAACCTGATGCACAAGCTGTTCCGCCTGCGCAGCTGCGACGACAGCGTTTTCCGCAACCGCAGCCGGCCCTGCCTGCAGTACCAGATCGGCCGCTGCAGCGCGCCTTGCGTGGGATTGGTGGACGAGCGCGATTACGCGGATTCGGTGCGCCGTGCCACGCTTTTCCTGGAAGGACGCAGCCAGGAGCTGGGTGACGAACTCGGCGCGGCGATGCAGGCCGCCAGCGACGCGCTGGAGTTCGAGCAGGCTGCGCGCCTGCGCGACCTGATCGCCACCATCCGCAAGCTGCAGGCGCGCCAGTACGTGGACGGCCGCAGCGCCGATCTCGACGTGCTGGGCGTGGCCATGCAGGGCGCGGCGGCCTGCGTGCTGCTGCTGGCGTTCCGCGACGGCCGCAACCTCGGCACCCGCGCGTTCTTCCCGAAGACCAATGGCGAGGACAGCGCCGCCGAGGTGCTGGCTGCGTTCGTCTCGCAGTACTACGCCGAACAGCCGCCGCCGGCCGAGATCGTGCTGGACGGCGACATCCCGGAGCGCGAGCTGATCGAGCGGGCGCTCACCGAACACGCTGGGCGCCGGGTCGAGCTGCGGACCAGCGTGCGCGGCGAGCGTGCCGCGCACCTGGAGCTGGTGCGCCGCAATGCCCAGCTGACCCTGGCCACCGAGCTGGCCAGCAGCAGCGCACAGCAGGCGCGCGCGCTGGCGCTGCAGGAACTGCTGGGACTGCCCGCATTGCCGGCGCGGATCGAATGCTTCGACATCAGCCACACCATGGGCGAGGCGACGGTGGCCTCGTGCGTGGTGTTCGATGCGCAGGGGCCGGTGCGCAAGCAGTACCGCCGCTACAACATTGCCGGCATCGAGCCCGGCGACGACTACGCGGCGATGCACCAGGCCCTGCAGCGGCGCTTCCGGCCCGCGGCGGAAGGCGAGCCCGACGCGGTGCTGCCCGACGTGCTGCTGATCGACGGCGGCGCCGGGCAGGTGGCGCAGGCGCGCGACGTGCTGACCGACGCGGGCATCACCGGCGTTGCGCTGGTCGGCGTGGCGAAAGGCCCGGAACGCAGGCCCGGCGCGGAAACCCTGTTGCTCCCGGATGGCCGCGAAGTGCAGCCGGGCGCGGCTTCGCCCGCGCTGCAGCTGGTGCAGCAGGTGCGCGACGAGGCCCACCGTTTTGCCATCACCGGTCACCGCGGCAAGCGCCAGAAGGCGCGCAGCAGCAGCCGGCTGGAAGACATCGCCGGCATCGGCCCGCGCCGTCGTGCGGCGCTGCTGAAGCACTTCGGCGGCCTGCAGGGGCTCAAGGCCGCGCCGGTGGACGAGCTGTCCAAGGTCGAGGGCATCAATCGCGCGCTGGCCCAGCGCCTGTGGGACAGCCTGCACGGGCTTGCCACCGATGCCGCCACCGGTGGGGACGGCAAGTAGAATGCGCGCATGACCCTGACCATTCCGACCTGGCTGACGCTGGCGCGTATCGCCCTGATCCCGGTGCTGGTGGCGGTGTACTACCTCGAATACCGCTGGTCCAACGTGGCGGCGACCGTGGTGTTCGTGGCGGCGGCGGCAACGGATTGGCTGGACGGCTGGATCGCGCGCCGCTATCGCCAATTCTCGAAGTTCGGCGCTTTCCTCGACCCGGTGGCCGACAAGCTGATGGTGTCCACCGCGCTGGTCATCACCGTGCAGCACCACCACACCGTGTGGATGGCGCTGTGGGCCAGCGTCATCATCGGCCGCGAGATCGCGGTATCGGCGCTACGCGAGTGGATGGCCGAACTGGGCCAGCGCGCCAAGGTGGCGGTGGCCATGGTCGGCAAGATCAAGACCACTGTGCAGATGATCGCGCTGGGCTTCTTGCTGTACCGCGAACCGCTGCTCGGCATCCCGGTCTTCGTGGTCGGCGAATGGCTGCTGGCGCTGGCCGCGATCCTCACCCTGTGGTCGGGTTTCGAGTACGTGCGCGCGGCCTGGCCGGCACTGCGCGCGGATGATGAAAAAAGTTTGTGAGAAGGTGTTGACGCACTGAAAAAAGCCCGTAGAATGGCGGGCTCAACGCGGGAATAGCTCAGTTGGTAGAGCACGACCTTGCCAAGGTCGGGGTCGCGAGTTCGAGTCTCGTTTCCCGCTCCAGATTCACGAAGCCCCGTTCGCGGGGCTTCGTTTTTTCCGGACCTTGTTCCGGTGCGTCTGCAGGATCTTCGGTGTCGCAAGCGGTCGCGCGATGTGGAAGAATCCAAGGCGCAAAACGTCATCCGGCCGGGTGGCAGAGTGGTTATGCAGCGGACTGCAAATCCGCGTACGCCGGTTCAATTCCGACCTCGGCCTCCATCTTGAAAGCGCCCTTCGGGGCGCTTTTTTCGTTTGCGCGAATACCGCTGTCTTCGCCAGCCCGCAGGCAAGCGAAAGCCCCGCGCGAGCGGGGCTTCGGGTGGGGCATGGCGGCAAGCCAGCGGGCGGTGCCATTGCCGGCAACAGCGGCCGGCAGCAAGCCGTATCGCGCCGCTCAATACGTCCGGCACTGCTTGAAGCGTACCGGCTTGCGGCTGCCGGCGGGCGGCTGCAACTGCACGCGCGAAGCGGCCAGTTCCGGGTAGCGCTCGAGCAGCGGGCACAGGTCGGTGGTCGGGTCGACGTCTTCCGTGGACAGGTACACCAGCAGGGTGGACTGGGTCGACCACAGCGCGCGATCGACGCCAAACAGCGTGGTGATGGCGTTGGCGGCTTCCCGCCTGCGCGCTTCCAGCATGGCTGGGTCGGTAGGAACCACGCTGGTCGGCGTGGGCTGCGGCGTCGGCGGCGTGGCGTGGGCGATGGCCGATGGTGGCGCGTCGACCTGCTGCGCGGTGTCCTCGGTGGGCAGCACGCCCTGCGCCAGCATCCAGGCCAGGCCACCGATGACCGCGGCGCCGCCCCAGGCCAGCCCGAGCATCGTCGGTGCAGTGGCATTCGATGGCTTGGCTTCGGCCAGTACCGCCTCGTTGCTGACGTACGGCCGCACTTCCGGCCATAGGCTCGGCCCGTCGATCAGTTCGATGTCCTGCTGGCGGGCGATGCGGGCGGCTTCTTCGTCGAAGCGGCCCGGCGTGACCACGATCACCTCGCCGGCGCCGCGCAGGGTGGCGGACTTGGCCAACCCCAGCAGCGCCTGCGCGCCGACCACCGAGGCGCTGCCGTACTTGCAGGACAGCAGGGTGCGGACGCCGTCGCGCTCCAGCACGATGTCGCTGCCGTCGGTGGGGATGCCGTCGGCCGGCTGTCCTTCCTCGGCGGCGACCCGGTAACCGCGCGCCTGCATCACTTGCAGGACCAGCTTGGCGAAGTCGCGCCAGCGCAGCTTGCTCAGCTGGTCGGCGCTACGCTCCACGGACGTGGGTGCCGGTCGCGCGGCTTGGTTGCGGCGCAGCCAAGCAGTGAGTCCAAGGCCGGACAGGGCGAAGACGATCAAGGCGATCAGGGTCGGCATCATGCGGTCGGGTAGCGGAAGACGCGGGGGGCGTCACTATACCCACTGGAACGTGGAACGCAGGTGCAGGCAGGACACGCCCGGCCGTTTCCCGAGGACCGGGCGAGGTGGCATGGGCGGGAGGATGCCCGTGGGCGCGTAGCCGGGGCCTTGGTGGCCCGGCAATGGCTGGATCAGGCGTTGTCGGTGCCGCTGCCGGTGGCTTCGGCCTGCGCAGGCGCCTTACCCGGCTTGCGCACCTTGGCGACCTTGCTGGCCTTCTTCGCTACGGGTTTGGCGGCGGGCTTGGCGGCCTTGCCTGCGGCCTTGGCCGGCTTGCGGGAGGCCGGCTTGGCCTTGGCGACGGGCTTGGCCGGCTTGCGCGCCGGCGTACCGCCGCCGGACTTGCGCAGCGCCTCGGTCAGGCGTTCCACCCGCTCGGCCAGGGCGTTGAGGTCATTCCGCCCGGGCACGCCCAGCTTCACCAGTGCGCGCTGCACGCGCTCCTCGAACACCTTTTCCAGCTTGTCCCAGGTGTCGGCGGCGCGTTCGCGGGCCTGGTCGACATGCCCTTCCACGGCGTCGCGAACCACGGTGGCGCGGTGGCCGGCGAACTTGCGCGCAGTTTGCTCCAACGACAGGCCGTCACGCACCAGCGTTTCAAACAGCTTGCTGCCCTCGGACTGCGCGCGGTTGAACGCGCCCATCCCGGCCAGCCAGATCTGCTGCGCCGATTCGGTGATCGACTTCGGGTTGATGCCGGGGCGCGGCTTGCCGGCGCCGGCCTTGCGCGTGGTGGTGCGTGCGGTCTTTGCGGCGGACTTCTTGAGCTTGGCCATGGCGTACTCCCCGCGTCGTGGCGACGCATGCGTGGTATGGATTGCAATGCAGGATCCGCGCGCCGTCTAGAGCATTCACACCATGCCGCGGCGGCGCAGGCTGCGTTCGATGTCGTCCAGTGCGTGGGTGAGTTGGGCGGTGGCGTCGGTGACGCGCGGCGATGGCGGCAGGTGGGCCAGGATCGAACGCGGGCGGTCGGCGATCACCTCTTCGCGCAGGGTGATGCCGTGGCGGGCCAGCACTGGTGCAAGCTGCGCGCGGCGTTCGCGTAGGTCGGCCAGCGTGTTGCGGTAGGCCAGTTGCGAGATCCGCCGCCGCGCCGAGAAGCTGAAGATGTTGGTGTAGAACAGCTCGCGGTCGGCGGCGTTGGGTTCGAACACCACCTGGTCGATCCCCGGGTACTGCTGCGGATAGCGCGCCAAGCCCACCTGCATGCGCGACTGCAGCATGGTGCGCAGGGTTTGCGACAACACGCCGGGCAGGCCGGCCTGGATGATGCGGCGGTCGCTGAAGCGGTGCGCCTGCGCCTCTTCGCTGGCGTCGGTGCCGGGGTTGAACGGCACCAGCGGGTTAAGGCCCAGCATCAGGTCGATGCCGCGGTCCAGCACCACCGATGCATGCATGGTGCGGCGCAGGGCGCCATCGACGAAATGGCGGGTGCGGCCGGCGCGGTCGGCCATTTCCACCGGCGGGTACAGGCCGGGCAGCGCGGCGCTGGCCTGCACCGCGCGCGAGATCGGCACGTCGTCCCAACCTTTGTCGCCGAAGCGCACCGCTTCGCCGCTGTCCAGGTCCACGCTGATCACGTACAGCGCACGGTCGAGCTTGCGGAAGTCATTGCTGCGGCCGCGGCGGGAGAACACGTCGCGCAGGAAGCGTTCGACCTCGGCGTTGTCGAACAACCCGGTGGGTACCAGGCTGCCGACCCGGTTGAGCAGGTCCGACCAGCGCGAATCGGTGCGGCCCGACCAGACGTCGCGCAGCAGCCGCGCGGCCAGCCGCGGGGTGGCCGCGGCGCGCTTGAGGTATTCGCCCAGCGCCGGGCGCAGGAAGGTTTCCGGGCGGAACTGCACGTCCTCGCTGTCGCCGCTGATGAAGATCCGGCACAACTCGGCGGTGTCCATGCGGTTGGCCAGTCCGGCGGCGAAGAACGCACCCGAGCTGACCCCGACGTAGCAGTCCAGCCGGGTCAGGTCGAGGCCGTCGCAGGCTTCGTCCAGCGCGCGCAGCGCCCCCAGTTCGTACATCGCGCCGACCGGCCCGCCGCCGGCGATCGCCAGCCCGATCCGCGGCGGATCGTGGGCGATGCGAGGGGCGTGGGCGGCGTGCAGGGACAGCATGCGGGCGGCTCTTGCGGGATCGCCCGAGTGTAGCGGAGGGTCGTGGAGTATTGCGTCGGGAACCGGCGCGCGCCGACACTGCGCGCATGCAACCACGCCCCGACCTGCATTCCCGGTTGGCACGCCGGCTGGCGCTGCACCAGCGCCTGTTCGATCCGACGGTGGAGCCGCGCAACGACCTGGCGTGGCTGAAGCCGCTGCAGGCATGGCAGGCGCAGCGGCTGGAACGCAGCTTCGACGTCTTCCTGCGCGACCCGGCGCGGCACCCGGCGGCGCGGTTCTTCCTGACCGACGTCTACGGCGACCACGACTTCAGCCGGCGCGACGCCGACATCGCGCGGGTGATCCCGATGATGCAGCGGCTGCTGCCGGCGGCGCTGTTGGAAACGGTGGCCGACGGCATCGCGCTGGCCGCGCTCAGCCACGCGCTGGACCTGCGCATGGCGGAGGCGCTGCAGGCGCTGTCGCCGCGCCGGCGGGCGCTGGACGTGGCGCTGTATGGGCGCGCTTATCGACGGGTGGGCCTGCCGCGGCTGCGCCAGCGGCAGATCGAGCTGATCGACGAGGTGGGGCAGGGTCTGGCCGAGGCGCTGCGGTTGCCCGGGGTACATGCGCTGCTGCGGCTGTCGCGGCTGCCGGCGCGGGCGGCGGGGCTGGACGCACTGCAGTCCTTCCTCGAACGCGGCTGCGCGGCGTTTGCCGAACTGGGCGATGTCGGCGATTTTCTCGGCGATATCCGGCGCAGCGAGACGATGGCGATGCAGCGGCTGTTCGCCGGCGATCGCGATCCGTTCGGCGGTGGCTGACCTAGGCGCCAGCGCTTCCTACCCAGCAGGTTGGGGGGCCGGAGTCGCCCTGGCGGGTGGATCAGCGCGCGCCGAACACCAGCAGCGCGGTCAGCGCCGCGGCCAGCAGCAGCGCGGCCAGCAGCAGCCACGGCACCCCTTGCGTCCAGCGCTTGCGCGGCGGTGCCGGCGGGGCATCGGCCTCGGTGGAGGACGGCGTGCGCGGGGCGTCGGGGGCCGGCGGTGGGCCTTCCAGCACGAACCGGTGCTGTACCCCGAACACGATCTGGTCGCCGCTGTGCAAGATTGCCTGGCGCACCGGGCGGCCGTTGACCAGCACGTCGGCGGCGGCGTGGCGCAGCAGCGCCAGGCCGTTGCCGGCTTCCAGCAGCGCATGCTCGGCGGCGATGCCTGCGCCTTCGATGCGCAGGTCCGCAGCCGCAGCGCTGCCGACCCGGCGCGGGCGGTCCAGGCTGATGCAGCGGCCGTGGTAGGGGCCGCCGACGCCGCGCAGCACCATCCGCAGGTTGCCGGCCGGATCGCGCACCGGCAGCGTGGATGGCGGCAGGGTGCGGTCGTCGTTGGCCGCGTACAGCAGCAGTTCGCTGCCGTCGGCGTGGATGCTGTCGCCGGCGCGCAGCATCGCCACCTGTTGCACCGGGCGGCCGTTGACGTGGACGCCGCGCATGCCTTCGTTCACCGTCATCCAGATGCCGCGGCGATCGTTGCAGAGCTGCAGCAGCGCGGGCCCTTCGGCTTCCACCGGGCCGAGCCCGGCGGGCGTGCGGCCAAGCGCATGCACGCCCGGCTCCAGGGGCAGGTCGGGCTGGCGGCCATCGCAGAAGCGCAGGTGCAGATCGTTCATCGCCGCGGAATCTAGCACGCGCGGCGCGTGCCCCGGCTGTTCGCGCGCCACCGCACGCGGCAGAATGCGGCAACACCCATCGCCGCCATCGCCATGTCCCGCATCGATATCCGCCACGCCCATGCCCTGCCCAAGCCGCAAGCCCGCAAGGCGGTGGAGGAAGTTGCACGCAAGCTGCAGGAACGCTTCCAGGTCGACTGCGGCTGGGACGGCGACATGCTGAACTTCTCGCGCTCCGGCATCGATGGCCATATCGCGCTGGAGGAGGGCGGGCTGCACGTGTTCGCCAAGCTCGGCTTCCTGGCCGCGATGTTCAAGGATCCGATCGAGGCGGAAATCAAGCGGGTGCTGCAGGAACGGTTCTGATCCGCGCCAGCGTTCGTCCGTGATGCGGAAGCATCATGGATGGTTTCTGCAGCAACGGCAGTCGCAATCTTGTTGCGGTGCGGCATACTCGGGTTCCACTCCCGGACCGGACCGCCCCGATGTCACGCGCCTACAACTTCAGCCCCGGCCCCGCGATGCTGCCGGAACCCGTGTTGCGCCAGGCGCAGGCCACGATGCTGGAGTTCGGCGACTGCGGCGCGTCGATCCTCGAGATCAGCCACCGCGGCCCGGAGTTCATCAAGGTGGCGCAACAGGCCGAGGCCGACCTGCGCACCCTGCTGTCGATCCCCGACGACTACGCGGTGATCTTCACCGCCGGCGGCGCGACCACGGTGCAGGCGCTGCTGCCGCTGAACTTCGCCGCGCCCGGCCAGACTTGTGACTACGTGGTCAGCGGCCACTGGGGCAAGACCGCGCTCAAGCAGGCGGCGCACTGCGTGGACGCCCGCACCGTCGCAAGCAGCGAGGCCGGCGGTTTCCGCGACGTACCGGCGCGCGCCGACTGGCAGCTTTCGCCCGACGCGGCCTACGTCCACGTTACCGCCAACGAAACCATCCACGGGGTCGAGTGGCGCGGCATCCCGGAAGCCGGCAATGCGCCGCTGATCGCCGACTTCAGTTCCTCCATCGCCTCCGAACCGCTGGACATCACCAAGTTCGGCGCGATCTACGCCGGCGCGCAGAAGAACCTGGGTCCGGTCGGCATCAGCGTGCTGATCGTGCGCCGCGACCTGCTGCAACGCAGCGGCCAGCCGCGTGCGCCGATCTTCGACTACGCCGCCCAGGCCAAGGCCGAGTCGATGCTCAACACGCCGCCCAGCTGGAACTGGTACGTGCTGGGCCTGACCGTGAAGTGGATGCTGGACGAAGGCGGCGTGGCCGAATTCGCCCGTCGCAGCGCGCGCAAGGCAGCGCTGCTGTACGCCGCCATCGACGGCTCCGGCGGCTATTACCGCAACGAGGTGGCGCCGGGCGCGCGTTCGCGCATGAACGTGCCGTTCTTCCTGCACGATCCCGCGCTGGACAAGGTCTTCCTCGACGAAGCCAAGCAGGCCGGGCTGGTGGCGCTGAAGGGCCACCGCGTGCTCGGCGGCATGCGCGCCTCGCTCTACAACGCCATGCCGGAAGCCGGCGTGCAGGCACTGGTCGATTTCATGCGGGAGTTCCAGCAGGCCCATGGCTAGGAAAACCTCGACCACGACGAAAGCCACTTCGAAAAGGGGTGCGCAGAAGGCCGCGGAAAAGCCCGCAAAAAAGTCCGCGAAGAAGGCCGTGACTGTTGCCGAGCCCAAGCTCGACCTGGCCCAGGTTCGTGCGCAGATCGACGGCATCGACCTACGGATCCAGCAGCTGATCGCCGAGCGTGCCAACTGGGCGCACCAGGTCGGCCGGGCCAAGGGCAAGCTGGCGGCCGCGGTGGATTACTACCGTCCCGAGCGCGAAGCACAGGTGCTGCGGCGGGTGGTGGACCGCAACGATGGCCCGCTGGCCGACGACGTGCTGGTCCGGCTGTTCCGGGAGGTCATGTCGGCCTGCCTGGCCCAGCAGGAGCCGTTGAAGATCGGCTACCTCGGCCCGGAGGGCACCTTCAGCCAGCAGGCGGTCTACAAGCATTTCGGCCATTCCGCGCACGGCCTGCCGCTGGGCAGCATCGAGGAGGTGTTCCAGGAGGTCGCCAGCGGCAGTGCCGACTTCGGCGTGGTGCCGGTGGAAAACTCCGGACAGGGCACCATCCAGGTGACCCTGGACCTGTTCCTGACCTCGCCGCTGCGCATCTGCGGCGAGGTGGAGCTGCGCGTGCACCAGTACCTGCTGTCGCGCAGCGGGCGGCTGGAGGACGTGGAACGCATCTTCGGCCATCCGCAGGCGCTGGCGCAGGCCGGTGGCTGGTTGCGCACCAACCTGCCGGGGGTGGAGAAGATCCCGACCTCCAGCAATGCCGAGGGCGCGCGGCGAGCGCGCAACGCCGACGATTCGGCAGCCATCGCCGGCGAGTCCGCGGCGGTGGTGTACGGCCTGCGCAAGATCGCCGGCCCGATCGAGGACCGCAGCGACAACACCACCCGCTTCCTCGTGATCGGCCGGCAAGCGTTCCCGCCGTCGGGCAACGACCGCACCTCGCTGCTGGTGTTCATCCGCGACCGCCCTGGCGCGCTGTACGGCGTGCTGGAACCGCTGGCCCGCCGCGGCATCAGCATGAACCGGATCGAATCGCGGCCCGAGCACGGCCACAAGTGGCAGTACGCGTTCTTCATCGACGTGGCCGGCCACTGCGAGGAGTCGCCGTTGAAGGACGCGCTGGCGGAAATCAACGCCGCCGGTGACGAGGTGCGCGTACTGGGTTCCTATCCGGTGGCGATCCTCTGAGATGATCGACTTCGCTTCGCTTGCCAACGCCGGCATCCGTGGGTTGCGCGCCTACGATCCCGGCCACGATCTCGTCGCGCTGCGCCGCGCCGCGCCGAGGCCGCTGCTGGAGCTGGGCTCCAACGAGAACCCCCACGGCGCCAGCCAGCTGGCGGTCCGCGCCGCCATCGCCGCGCTGGCCGGCGCGCATGTGTATCCCGATCCGCTGGGCGGCGACCTGAAGCGAATGCTGGCGGACAGCTTGGGCGTCGACACTGCCGGCATCGTGCTGGGCAACGGCTCGCACGAATTGCTGATGCAGTTCGCGCAGGTGTTCGCCGGGCCGGGCGACGAGGTGGTGGCTTCGCAATACGGTTTCGCGGTGTATGCGCTGGCCGCGCAGGCGGCGGGCGCAACCCTGCGGCTGGCGCCCGCCTTGCCGCGCGACCACGCGATGCCCCGCGGCCACGATCTCGATGCGCTGCGCGCGGCGATCACCCCGCGCACCCGGCTGGTGTACCTCGCCAACCCCAACAATCCCACCGGCACCTGGTATTCCGGCGCGGCGTTCGAAGCCTTCCTCAAAGACGTGCCGGCGGAGGTGCTGGTGGTGGTTGACGAGGCCTACGCGGAATTCGTCGATGCGCCGGATTACGCCAGCGCGCTGCCGCTGCTGGCGAAGCATCCGAACCTGATCGTCACCCGCACCTTCAGCAAGGCGCATGCGCTGGCAGGGCTGCGGGTGGGCTACGCGTTGGCGCATCCGCACTGCATCGCGGTGATGGAACGGGTGCGCGAGAGCTTCAACGTCAATGCGCCAGGGCTGGCGGCGGCGCAGGCGTCGCTGGCCGACGCCGCGCATCTTGCCGCCTCGCTGGATGCCAACCGCGAGCAGCGGCAGGCGCTGGCCGGCGCGCTGCGCACGCGCGGGCTGGCGGTGTCGCCCTCGCAGACCAATTTCCTGCTGGTCGAGTTCGGCGATGGCACCGCGCGCGTGGAGGCGGCGCTGCTGGCGCGCGGGGTGATCCTGCGGCCCATGGGCGGCTACGGGCTGGGCGATTGCCTGCGCATCACCGTGGGCACGAAGAACGACAACGCGCGGCTGTTGGCCGCGCTGGACGAGGTGCTGGCGTGAGTGGGGCGAAGGATTGGGTGGCGTGCACGGGCGCGCCGTTGCGCGGAACGCTGGCGATCCCCGGAGACAAGTCGATCTCGCACCGGGCGGTGATGTTCGCGGCGCTGGCCGACGGCGTCTCCACCATCGACGGCTTCCTGGAAGGCGAGGACACCCGCGCCACCGCGGCGATCTTCGCGCGGCTGGGGGTGCGCATCGAGACGCCATCGCCGTCGCGGCGGATCGTCCACGGCGTCGGCATCGACGGCCTGCAGGCGCCGGACGGCCCGCTGGACTGCGGCAACGCCGGCACCGGCATGCGCCTGCTGGCGGGCCTGCTGGCGGCGCAGCGCTTCGATTCCGTGCTGGTGGGCGATGCCTCGCTGTCGAAGCGCCCGATGCGGCGCGTGACCGTGCCGCTGGCGAACATGGGCGCGTGCATCGATACCGAAGCGGGCGGCACGCCGCCGCTGCGCATCCACGGCGGCCAGCCGCTGGTCGGCATCGACCACACCCTGGAGGTGGCCAGCGCGCAGGTGAAGTCGGCGCTGCTGCTGGCCGGGCTGTACGCCGATGGCGAGACCGTGGTGCGCGAGCCGCACCCCACCCGCGACTACACCGAACGGATGCTGTCGGCGTTCGGCGTGGACATCGCCTTTTCGCCCGGTTTCGCCCGCCTGCGCGGCGGCCAGCGTCTGCGTGCCACCGATGTGGCGGTGCCGGCGGACTTCTCCTCGGCGGCGTTCTTCCTGGTCGCGGCCAGCATCGTGCCGGGTTCTGAATTGCGGTTGCGGCAGGTGGGATTGAACCCGCGCCGGACCGGCCTGCTGCAGGTGCTGCGGATGATGGGCGCGGACATTCGCGAGGAAAACGCCGCCCTCCACGGCGGCGAGCCGGTGGCCGACCTGGTGGTGCGGCATGCGCCGCTGCGCGGCATCGAGGTGCCAGAGGCGCTGGTGCCGGACATGATCGACGAGTTCCCGGCGCTGTTCATCGCCGCGGCCTGCGCCGAGGGGACCACCGTGGTGCGCGGCGCGGCGGAACTGCGGGTCAAGGAGTCCGACCGCCTCGCGGTGATGGCCGCTGGCCTGCGCACGCTGGGCCTGCGCGTGGAGGAAACCGCGGATGGCGCCACCCTCCATCCCGGCCCGCTGGGCAGCGGCACGGTCGAAAGCCACGACGACCACCGCATCGCGATGGCCTTCGCGGTGGCAGGCCAGCGGGCCGCTGGCGAAGTGCGGATCCACGACGTTGCGACCGTGGCGACGTCCTTCCCCGGCTTCGATGCGCTGGCGCGCGAGGCGGGCTTCGGACTGGAGGACGGCGCAGGCGGGCAGGGCCGGTAAAAAACGGCGTCCCGGCAGCCGCTGCGGCGACGGGGACGCCTCGGGGGAGGAAGTTGCGGGCGCGGCCGCTCGAATGCGGCGCGCGCCCGATGGAACTCAGTTGCTGGTGACCGCCACGCCCTTGCCCTTGGCATCCTTGCCGCAATCGTCGATGTCTTCCTGGGTCATCGTTGCGTAGGGCTTGAACGCGGGCAGGCTGCTGGCCAGCGCCTGCTGGCTGGCCAGCAGCGGCGGCAGCTGGGCGCACAGCTTCAGCGCCTCGGCTTCGATCTTCTTGCCTTCCGCCTCCATCCGCGCCTCGAACTCCTTCTCGGCCTGGTCGCCGCCGAAGATCACCCCGAACACGCCGCCCAGCGCCTTGCCGGCCAGGCCTGCGCCCTGCGAGCCGATCGCCATGCCGGCATCGGCGATGCCCAGCACCTGGTTGCGGTAGGTGAGCAATTGCTGGCGCTGTGCGGCGCTGGTCTCCACCGCCTTGCCATCGACCAATAGTTCGCCCCGTGGGCTGATTTCGGCCTTCGGCAGCGGACTGTCGGATTTGCCGAACTGCTTGCCATTGATGCTGATGTTGATGTCGCCGTTGATGCTGAGGTTGCCCTCGTGCAGTTCCTTGCGCGCTTCGGCCAGCGCCTTGTCCACCTGGCGGGCGATGAAGCCCTTGTCGGTGTCGGCGGCGGGCGGAGCAGGGGCGGCGGGCGGCGCGGGCGGCGCCGGCGGCTGGCTGCAGGCCAGCAACGGCAGGCTGGCGACAACCAAGGTGGCCAGCAGGGAAACGTGCTTCATGGGGTGCTCCAGGTCAGAGGCTGGCGAATTCGCGGCGGACGCTGTCCTCGCAGTCGGCCACGTCGTCGCGTTCCAAGTTGGCGTAGGGGCGGAACTGCGGCAGGCTGGCGGCAAGCCGCTGCTGCGAATCCATCACCCGCGGCAACATGCGGCAGATGCCGCGCACGCCCGGCTCCACCTGCTCGCGCACGGTGCGCTCGATGCGTCGCTCGAGGCTACCGGTCATGGCGCCGAACATCAGGCTCACCCAGGAACCATCGACCGCGTCCAGCGCCGCTTCCGCGCTGGTCTGGCCGATGTCGATGCCGGCCTTGGCGATCTCCACCACCAGCCCGCGGTAGGCCAGCAGCTGGCGGCGCTGGCCGGCGTCGATCACCTGCGGCTTGCCGTCGATCAGCAGGTCCCCCTGCGGGGTGATGGCTGCCGCCACCCGGTCCGCATCGTGTTGCCTGGTCTTGCTCTGCTTGCCGAACTGCAGGCTGTCCTGCAGCTGCAGGTCGCCGGTGTCCAGATCCTGCTTGGCCTGGGCCAATTCGGCCCGGACTTCCCTGCGGGCGTCGCCCAGTTCGCGGCGGATCTCGGCGGTGATGCCGGTGTCCGCGCTGCGGGGCGGCTGGGCCTGCGCTGCCAGCGGCAGCAGCAGGGCCAGGGCGGCGATGGGAAGGATGCGCTTGGTATGCATGGTCTCGTTCCTTGCGGAAGGGAGGATCAGTTGTCGTCGCGCCAGCGGCGCAGCCGGATGGCGGCGGCGATCATGGCGATGCCCGCGCCGGCGCCGATCCACAGCTGCGGCGTGGCGAGCGCGGAGTACAGCGCCTTCAGCAGCACCAGGTGGTTGCCGAGTTCCTTGACCTGCAGCCCGTCAACGTCCATCACCGTGAACCAGGTGCCCGGGAACACGCCGCCCAGCAGGTGTGCCACCACGTTCTTCCAGAACCAGCTGCTGTCCAGGTTGAACATGTTCATCAGGTCGAACCAGCTGATGAACACGCCGGCGAACACCGGGATCATGATCGCCCAGAGGAACGGCTTGCTCTTCGACCAGGCCGAGCACAGCAGCAGCCAGCCGGCGCTGGGCAGGGCCCACAGCGCGTACACCGGGATCGCCGCCAGCGCCACGCCGGCATTGGCCAGCAGGTTGTCGGGGCTCCACAGCAGCACGAACGGGTTGCCGTGGTGCAGCAGCACGAACACGCTCAGGACCAGCAGGAAGGCGACCATGCAGGCGATGCCCACCGCGATCGCCAGCGTCGGCGCCACCACCAGCGCGCTGATCGCCTTCGACAGCACGGTATCGCGGTCGGACACCGGCAGCGACTTCCAGAACAGCACGCTGCGATCCTTGCGTTCGTCGTACAGGCTGCCCAGGCAGTAGAAGAACACCACGAAGCCCAGCACCAGCAGGGGCCAGAACATCGCCGAGGCGGTGCTGAGGCTGATGCCGTCGGCGAGCTTCTGCATGTCTTCCGGCGACATCTTCTCGGTGATCAGGCGCAGGTCGAGGCCGTTGATCATTACCTGGCCGTTGACCTTCAGCCCGGAGACGGCCTCGCGGCGCATCGCCACTTCACCGAAGACCAGCGCCATCAGGGTCAGCAGCAGCGAAATGCCGCCCGCCCAGATCGGTGCCCAGAAGAAGCCGCCCTTGTGCTCCCAGAACTCGCGGCGCAGCAGCAGCTTCAGCTTGTGGGTGGGGTGCGGCGGGGTGCGGGGCACGCTGGATTTGGCGACATCCATGCCCGCGGCGTCGATGGCGGCGTTCATGCGTAGGTTCCTTTCATGGTGGCGACGAACAGGTCGGCCAGGCCGGGGGTGCGGGTCTCGCCCAGTTCGTCGAGTCGGGCGCGGTCGGCGCCGTCGAACATCATCACGGTCTTGCCGAACGGCAGTGCGCGTTCGTCGATGGGCTTCAAGGCGCGCGCCGCGTCCTGCTTGCCTGCATCCACCAGCACCTCGGTGTAGCGCTCGCCCAGCGATTCCATCGGCGTGTCCAGCGCGATCCTGCCGTCGCGGATGAACATCACGTCGGTGAGGATGTGCTCGATCTCCTCGACCTGGTGGGTGGTGACCAGGATGGTCTTGTCCTCGTCGAAGTAGTCCTCCAGCAGGCGCTGGTAGAACTGCTTGCGGTAGAGGATGTCCAGGCCCAGGGTGGGCTCGTCCAGCACCAGCAGGCGGGCGTCGATGGCCATCACCAGCGCCAGGTGCAGCTGCACGATCATGCCCTTGGACATCTCGCGCACCTTCAGGCCCGGCTTGAGCTGGGTGCCTTCGAGGAAGCGCCGGCACTTGGCGGCGTCGAAGCGCGGATGCACCCCGGCGACGAACTCGATGGCCTGTGCCACGGTGATCCAGCGCGGCAGCACGGCGACGTCGGCGATGAAGCAGACCTCGTTCATCAGTTCGTCGCGCTGGCTGCGCGGGTCCTTGCCCAGCACTTTCAGGTCGCCGTCGAACGGGACCAGGCCGAGGATCGCCTTGAGTGCGGTGGTCTTGCCGGCGCCGTTCGGACCGATCAGGCCGACGATGCGGCCGGAGGGGATGTCGAACGTGGTGTTGTCCAGCGCCAATTTTTTCTTGTAGGCCTTGCGCAGGCCGCGGGCTTCAATCACGGGAGTGGTCATGGCGGTACTCACTTGGGTGCCCACTTCTGCTGCGGATCCAGCAGCTCTTGGATACTTAGGCCGAGGCGCTGGATGCGCTCCATCACCAGCGGCCATTCCTCGCGCAGGAAACGCTCGCGTTCGCTCTGCAACAGGCGCGCATTGGCACCTTCGGTGACGTACATGCCCAGTCCCCTTCGTTTCTCGACGAGTTGTTCGTCCGCGAGCTCCTGGTAGGCGCGCGAGACGGTGATTGGATTCAGCTGGTACTCGGCCGCCACCTGGCGGACCGAGGGCAGCGCATCGCCCGGCTTGAGCACCCCGTCGAGCATCATCGCGACGACGCGGTCCTTCAGCTGGCGGTAGATCGGAGCGCTATCGCTCCATTCGACGGCAACCATGATTCAGCCCTGCGGCAGGAAGAAGGAAAAGAACGGCATCCGTACCGATTGATAGGAGCGCCGGGACACCCGGTGCTCGCTGTTTGCAGCCATGGTCGCCGTCGGCTGGGCGGCGGCCAACTCGACGGCCGTCGTGCTGGCGTGGCCAGGGGCGTGGGTGGTGGCGACGATCGCCTGCGCATCGGGCGACGGTGCTTCGACCGGGGCGCCGGCCAGCACGGCAAGGGTCAGCAGCGCACTGCAGGCCATTGCCGCGTTGAGGGAGTTGTGGAGCTTGCGGTTCATGGTGAACGTCCTGCTCTGGGGGTTCGGTGTTGTAGGCAACTATAACACTACAAAATCCCACATCAAGCACGGATCGACCCAACTGAAGTCATGGTTGCCGCGGCGGGCGTGCAGACCCGCCTGAATCGTTGGCGCGACCGCCGTCGCGGCAGGATTGCCGGCTACCGCGGTGCAAACGACAATAGGTGGGTCAACGCGCCTGCGTGCGGCTCCTCGCCGCAGGCCATCCGGAGATGGTCACGATGAAGTTTTCGTTGCGCGCGCTGGCCGCGCTGCTGGTCGCGGTCCTGGCGGTTGCGCCGGTGCTGGCCCAGGACGGCGCCACCCTCAGTGAGCGCGACAAGGTCGGTTACATGCTCGGCCAGGACGTGGCGCGGGCCATCGGCCCGGGCCTGCCGGACCTGGACCTGGCCAGCTTCCAGCAGGCCGTCGAACTGGTCATCGCTGGCGGCCAGCCCACCTTGGATGCCGAAGAAGCCAAGCGCCTGTCCGAAGCGCTGATGCTCAACATCGGTGCGCGCAAGGCCGGCAAGCCGCTGGTGGCGCTGGATCGCGCCAAGGCGGGGACTCTGGCCGGCGCCAACATCGGCCGCGGTTTGGTTGGCTTCCGCAATGAATTCGACATGTCGATGTTCATGCGCGGGCTCAAGGACGGCGCCAACCCGGGCGCCAAGCCGCTACTGGACCAAGCCCAGGTCGATCAGGTCCGCACCGTGCTGTCCACCCGCGTGGCTGCCGCCCGCGAGGCCGAGCGCAAGACGCAGGGCGAGGCCGCGTTGAAGCAGGAGCAAGAATTCCTCGCCAAGAACAAACTGGCCAAGGGCGTGTTCACCACCCCCAGCGGCTTGCAGTACATGGTGCTCAAGCAAGGCGATGGCGTGCGCCCCAAGCCCGGCCAGCGCGTTCGCGTCCACTACGTGGGCACGCTGCTGGACGGCAGCAAGTTCGACAGTTCCATCGACCGCGGCGAGCCGGCCGTGTTCGGCCTCGACCAGGTCATCAAGGGCTGGACCGAAGGCGTGGGCATGATGCCGGTGGGCGCCCGGTACCGGCTGTGGGTTCCCGCCGCGCTGGGTTACGGTGACCGCGCCGCCGGTACCATCCCGCCTAATTCCACCTTGGTGTTCGACGTGGAACTGCTGGGCGTCGAATGAGTCCAACCTGATCGTGTTTCCGCCGGCGCCCGTCGCCATCCCCTTTTCGCATCCCGGAGTTCCCTGCAGATGAAGCCGCTCGTCCGTTCCACCGCCATTGCCGTCGCCACGCTGCTGGCGCTGTCCGCCTGCAAGGGCGAGAACAAGCCCGTCGATGTTTCCTCCAGCAGCACCGAAGCCGACAAGGCCGCGACCGACAAGACCGGCTATCCGGGCCTGCCGACCGAGAAGGAGCAGGTCAGCTACACCATCGGCATGGCCATGGGCAAGCAGCTTTCCGAGATCAAGGACGAGGTCAACGTCGATACCGTGGTGAAGGCGCTGCGCACCCAGATGGATGGCGGCAAGGCGCTGGTCAACGACGAGCAGGCGCAGCAGATCATGCAGGCGTTCGGCCAGAAGATGCAGGCCAAGCAGATCGCCAAGATGATGGAAGAGGGCAAGGCCAACCTCGACAAGGGCGAGAAGTTCCTGGCCGAGAACGGCAAGAAGCAGGGCGTGGTCACCACTGCGTCCGGCCTGCAGTACCAGGTTGTCACCGAGGGCAAGGGCGCCAAGCCCGGCGCCACCGACGGCGTGAAGGTGAACTACAAGGGCACCCTGCTGGATGGCACCGAGTTCGATAGCTCCTACAAGCGCGGCGAGCCGGCCGTGCTGCCGCTGCAGGGCGTGATCCCGGGCTGGGCCGAAGGCCTGCAGCTGATGCCGGTGGGTTCCAAGTACAAGTTCTGGATCCCGGCCAAGCTGGCCTACGGCGAGCAGGCCCCGCCGATGATCGGCCCGAACCAGGTGCTGGAGTTCGAAGTCGAGCTGCTGGAGATCGTCAAGGCGCCGTCCGGCAAGTAACCGTTCCGGAACACCGGGGGACGTATCCTTGCGATGCGTCCCCCATTCTTTTGCCCACGGACACCGCGCATGCGCGTCTGCATTTTCGGCACCGGCTACGTTGGCCTGGTGACCGGCACCTGCCTGGCCGAGGTCGGCCACGATGTGGTCTGCGTCGACGTCGACGCGGCCAAGGTCGAAGGCCTGGACAATGGCATCGTGCCGATCTACGAGCCCGGCCTGACCTCGATGGTGAAGGCCAACCACGCCGCCGGGCGGCTGCGCTTCACCACCGACGCCGCGGCCGGCATCGCCCACGGCGACGTGCTGTTCATCGCGGTGGGTACGCCGCCGGACGAGGATGGCAGCGCCGACCTGCAGTACGTGCGCGAAGTGGCG
>JAANMW010001510.1_pt1 | contig 24007 bp, 17 predicted proteins | sample 7279671 | NCBI WGS metagenome assembly JAANMW01 (sample SAMN14094541, study PRJNA606508) | bioreactor metagenome | isolation source: A lab-scale SPAN reactor treating ammonium-rich wastewater day 247 | place: Ireland: Galway | collected 2017-09-19 | reverse complement strand
CCAATTTGCCGGATTCTGACTTCTGGGAGGTGGAGTATATGGCCGACCTAATATATCATAGAAACCGTCATTATCAGCCCAATTAAGTAAAGTGTTTGCAACATTTTCACCATAAAGTAAAGATCTTTCGACAACTTCAGTAGATTTTAAAGCAAGTCTTTCATTCTTTTGACGATTGTACATATTATTGATCATATTATTCGAAGGAGTATATAATTCCCTGAATAATCCTCTTAAAATAACGGGCATTGCTCCGGTTAAAACAGATGGCCAATCATATTCAGAAGTTGGATATGCAATAGGCATACCGGGTAAATCTTTAAGCTGTCCGCTTAATGACCTGTTTAGAGGCATTCCCGGTAAAACACACTGATAAATAGTAATACAGGCATAGGAGTATACCCTTCCTGCCTGAGGAGGGTTATCGCGGCTTTGATCTGCAACAATTCTGCAGGTAAGCCACATCCAGTCAGTTGCATAATCAGAATTATAAGTTGAGCTTAATGGTGATACATTTCCGTTGTTTACATTAACCGGTGAGTTATCATCACTGCATCCTTCAAGAAATAACAGATTAAAAACTATGAATATTAATAATAAAAAAAATCTTTTCATATATATTTAAATTTTTATTTTATCAGTATCATTTTTCTTGTTTCAGAATATTCTTCGGTCATCATTTTATAATAATATATTCCGCTTGATAAACCTGATGTAACATTTCCGGTTAAATTAATTCTGTAAATTCCTGCCTGTTTAACCGAAGATTCAAGTACAGCTATTACTGATCCAAGTACATCATAAAGTTTAATTGAAACAAAAGAGCTTTTCGGTAAGCTATATTCAATCACAGTTGATGGATTAAAAGGATTCGGATAATTCTGTTTTAAGCTGAAATTATCAGGGATTTGATTATTATTGTTATTTATACCTATAACTCCCGATTCAATTATTGTAATAGTTTGATTGGTACTGACATTAGTTACAGTATTTTTAATTCCGCTGGGAAAAATTACCTCAATCGAATCAATCACATTTGTTGTTCCAACCCCGATTGTCTGAACAAAACTGTTCTGTGAACAGTAACTTTGTCCGCAATGAGTAGTTCTTACAAACCTGCTGCCGTTTCTGTAAACATAAATTTTTGACCCTACAGCTTCCCTGTTGCTTACAGTTCCCTGAAGCTTAATTTTTATCCATTTATTCGAGCCGCCGCTGCTTTTCCATAACAAACTGGGCTCAAAATCATTTAATACAGCCATATCGCAATACCCGTTATTATCAATATCTCCAATTGCATTGCCATAACTTGCATAAAAATTTAAATCAATGCCGGAACCTGTTACACGGGTAAAAGTACCGTTGCCGTTATTTTTGAATAAAACATTTTCCCGGTGCGGATTTCCGCCGGAAGCTGTTATGAACAGATCCAGGTCACCATCATTGTCGTAATCAAAAAAATTGTTGCCCCAGCAAATTTTATTTACACTCATACCTAAAGCTGCTGCTACATCTGTAAAAGTTCCGTTACCGTTATTTTTTAAGAACGCATTTCCCTCTTCTCCATTAGATATATATATATCAAAGTCGTTATCATTGTCAAAATCTCCCACAGAAAGTCCCATTGCGTCCATAGTGAGATCTGTTCCGGTCGCAATACTTACATCCGTAAAACTGCCGTCACCATTATTCTTAAGCATTGTATTTCCAACACGCCTGTCATTTGCAATATAAATATCTTCCCAGCCGTCATTATTGTAATCAATTGTTGAAATTGCCAGAATTTTATTCCCAAAATTTCCGGCGCCTGATTGAACCGTAATATCAGTAAATGTTCCGTTACCGTTATTTTTATACAGCCTGTTATGATAGTTTATATTATTGCCAAATCCGCTGTAAACGCCGGCATAAAGATCCAGAAAACCATCTTTATTATAATCAAAGAACATTGCTGCTGTTGAATGAATCGAATCGCTTATCAGCAATCCGCAAGAATTTGTCACATCTGTATAATCCGTTCCATTATTTCTGTACAACCTGTTTTGACCGGTAAGATTTGCAATAAATATATCACGGTCTCCATCGTTATCATAATCAACAACTAAAATAGTTTTTGATTCTTTATCGTCGTTTATACCCAGGGCAAAGGTAGTTTCAATAAAAGTATTGTTACCGTTATTTTTATAAATTTTTACCCTTTCGCCCTGTGATGTTGGAAAAAACAGATCATCAAAGCCATCATAATCATAATCAACAATAGTAATGCCCGCTCCATTAAAAGAGCCATTGTATTGATGAATAATTCCCGATGTTGGAACTATATTTGTAAATGTTTGTGAAAACCCAATCCCGGTCAGAAAAAACAATAAAACAGGGATAAGCAGTAAATATTTTACTCTCATCTTATAATATTAGTTAATTGATAAGAAAATAATAACTATATTTCTGTTTTATTTCAATACATTAATCTAAATAAAAATGCCTCAAAAACATTCATTTTTGAGGCATTTTGGATATTATTTCTAACTTTATTACTTAATCAGCAGCATTTTCCTTGTTTCTTTAAAACCATCGGAAATCATAGTATAAAAATAAATTCCGCTGGAAAGGTCTTCTGCATTAAGTGAAACTGAATAATTGCCCGTTGGAAAGATACTGTTTGCCAGAAGCTTGACTTGCTGGCCTTTTGCATCTGTTAAAAATATATTTACATTTGATTGCCTGGGTACTGAAAAATTTATCCTCGTTTGCGGATTAAAAGGATTCGGATAATTCTGTTTCAATTCATAGATTAAAGGAATTGTATTATTATTACTGTTAATGCTTACCATATTCTGACAGGGACCATCTATATGCGTATAAATTAATGATTCTGTTCTGTTGGAATTAGTATTTGTAGTATACCCGCCTACAGCATAAACGATGTCATATCCTTTGCCGCAAGCTTTATAGTTTGAGCGTGCCAAAGTATTATCAGGCAAACCCGGCTGCCAGCTTTGAGTGCAGAAATTCCAGAAGTGCGTTAATGATGTAGGTACCGAACCGCCAATTGCTCCGCCTGTACACATAATACCAACACCAGTGCCTTTTACAGCAACAAATGAAGCCATTCTGGTAATTGGTCCTGCAGGATAGTTCTGTATCTGGGTCCATGTAACACTCAAATTAGAAGGGTTAACAACTCCTTTATAACAGTTTGCTATAGCAACTCCGTTTGTAGTATAACCTCCGGCTGTAATAATTGTATCTCTGTACAATCCGCCGCCAAGCATAGTTATAGGTATCGGCAGGTCATTGCTGTATGTATAGGTATTGGAAGCAACATTATACACCTGTACTTTATTGGTTTTTAATGCTGAAGCCCCGTAATATCCATCACCGCCGCCAATAATAAAAATATGTGATTCACTGTGTTTTACTATAAGCGCATCTGTGATCCTGGTAGACATATCACTCAATGTTTGCCATGAATTTGCGCCAACGTTGTACTTTAAAGTTTTTCCGAAGGTCGGTGAGTTACCACCAAATACAAGGATTTCCGATCCTCCGTTTATCGGTACTGCTGTACCGGAAGATATCTGGTATGGCATTGTAGAATAATTATAATTCCATGTACCATTACTCAGATTTAAACGTGAAACTCTTCGTAATTCTGCAGTAGAATTTCCACCTCCAAATTGGTATAGATACGGAATACCATTTATTTCAACGTATGCACAGCAGCTTCGGGAAAGTGAATTTGGAGAGTTAGGCAAAATTGACCAATTGCCTGAAATCATATATGGTGAGGGTTCAGGGATATAACCATATCCGGATGTATAATTTTCATCAAAGTCGGGGTTTTGCCCCCATACAATGGTGAAATTTAATGATAAAAATAGAAGTATTATTATTGTTTTCATATATAACCCCAAATGATTAATTAAATATAATTAACTTCTAGAGGTCATACAATACCCTATATACGTTACAAATTGTAATTAAACTATTGATATTACTTAATTAACAGCATTTTTTTACTATCAATAAATTCTCCTGATTCTAATTTATAAAAATATACACCACTTGATAAATTATCTGCATTAAAATTAACACTATGCGTTCCTGCCGGCATATATTCATTAATTAATACAAATACTTCCCTGCCAAGCAGATCTGAAATTGTAATTTTAACATTACTTCCAATTGGTATATCATACGAAATTTTTGTTACAGGGTTAAACGGATTAGGATAGTTTTGTTTTAAATTATATATTGCAGGAATATTATTATTCTGAATACCTGTTAATGGTCCGGTACAATTCAGCAAACACGTATCTGCAAATACATCAAGCGGTCTGGTTGTCTGCCCCTGTAATGAGCCGCCTGCAATCCATATTTTTACTCCGGGTCTGTTATTGCAATAGGTGATACTTGCTGAAACAGAACCATACAGATTATTTGTTCTTACCGGTTTACCGTCTTTATAACTCCATGAATTGAGAGTAGTATCCCAAATAGCCATAGAATCATTTCCTGAACCGCCGTTTATTTCACCCATTACAACATAAAATTTACCCAGAATTGCGGTTCCGCCTGGTCTGCTAGATGCAATTGCTACGTTTGTTCTTTGCTGCCAGGTTATCTGAAGCGGGTTTGCAGGATTTATTGTGCCGACCCAGAAATCATTACGGAAAGAACCTGAATAACCGGCGCATACAAAGAGCTTGTTACCAAGAATTCCGCCGGCAAAGCTCCTTCTTCCGTTTCCGGAAGTGATCTGGGTTGCCTGAGCCCATGTATTTGTGTTAACATTATACACCTGAACCAACGTCTCATAAGTAATCCAGCCGCCAAACATACAATATATTAGACTGTCATTATAAGCTTCAGCAACATTACCGGTAACCGGTGTAGGAATATTTGCTATTACAGACCAGTTCCCTGTTGCAGGGTTATATACGAAAGTTTCGTTCGTTCCTGTTGTTATGGTTGTGTTTCCGCCACCGATGTAATAAATTTTATTTCTGCATGCAACAAGGTCGCCGCCGGACTTAGGCACAGGTGTTCCAACTCCTGTTGTCCAAACATTTCCGCTGATTGAATATTTGTAAAAATTACTTGAAGGACCTCCTGAAGGTGAACCGCCGGCAACATAAATAGTATCACCAAGAACAACTGATGCATGTCCCCATAATGTGCCTGTTCCCGGAAGTACCGGGAAATTACTGCACCATTGGTTTGCCTGAAATGGCTGTGAAAATATTGTGATTTGAATTGCTAAAAATAGTATTGTGAAGATCTTTCTCATGATCCACCCCCCTTTAGTTTACTATAAAATTTTAGCTAACTAAAAATAGGTATAAATTGAGGGTAAATCAATAATGATAATAGCTAACTATTAACGCTATTATTTTAATAAAACCATCTTTTTTGTAATTTTTTGGGAATTATTATAGATAGAGTAAAAATATACTCCGCTTGCAAGATTTTTACCTGAAAATATAATTTCGTATGTACCCGGTAATATTTTTTCAAAAATATTCTCTGAAACTAATTTTCCGTTTACATCTGAAACAGCAAACACTATTTTTTCACCGGGATTAATTGTGTTAACTTCAAATTTAATTTTAGTTTCAGGGTTAAACGGATTCGGATAATTTTGATGAAGTTTGAAGCTTCCGGGAATATTTGTATTTACATTTACTATTCCAATCGGAGGAGGTGTAACAAAAGAATATTTTTTTGCTGTGTTAAGGGCATTGGGATTTTTTAATCCTCCAAATAAATAAAAATAGTTTGAATCTGTTCCTGTTACTGAGGCAAAAGTAGAAATAATTCCCGCAGAATCAGTAGAAGAAGGCTGAAAATTGGTCCAGACTCCAATTCCATTGCTGAAGTTAAATCCCCAAATTGAATTAATAGTTATTCCCCCGTTCATAGCCGGACCAATGAGCATATAATCCTTCCATCTTGAACCTGCTACCCGATATGTACCAACACCGTATGGTGTATTCCCGAATAATTCCCATACAATATTTAACGTATCTGGATTAGTTTCTGTAATTCTGCCTTTATAAACTGAACTAAGATTACCGGCATTATAACCGCCGTAAACAAATAACAATGAATCGCCTTCATATACATAATAATCAGCATGGGCAGTTGTTATATTAACCGGAAAAGATGTTGATATTTTCCATGTATTTAACAAAGGATTATAAATCCTCACACGGTTGACAGGTGAAGTAAATCCTGAAGTTGACCCGCCAATTACAGCAATTAAGCTGTCGTTAATTACACAAACTGCGGCTTCATATACAAACGGAGCCGGAATTGTATCAGCGATGCTCCATGTATTCTGCTGCAGCGAATATTTGAATATTAAACCGTCCGGCGGGCTTAAACTAGAATCAATTGAACCAACGAGGTAAAGAAAATTTTTAACTTTAACAAGCCTGCCTGACCATCTGCCTCTTGGCAGCGATGCTGCCTGCTGGTATGAATTTGTATTGATATTATACCACCAGCATGTATCTGATGGAGCTGAATTTATTATCCCGCCTCCGCAAATGAGTATTCTGCCGCCTGCAGAATCATAATATGTATTGGTACCGTATCTTTTTGATGGCAGGTCTGCCAGATAGCTCCATGTACCCTGCACATTTACATTTGTATCACCTGCCATAAAGCTTAAAGCAGCCGGATCGAAATCCGGTTTTAAAGAGGGGAATAACAGATTTTCCTGTGTTAAAACAGAAATATTTAATATTAAAACTGCAAAAAGAGGAATGAATTTATTCAGCATTTACAAGGTTAGGCAAATTTTAGGTTATAATCAATAAAAATAAAAAGCACAGAAATCATTGACTTCAAATGATCCCTGATTTAAAATATTTTAAATGTGGTGTCAGGTATTCACCTGACACGCGTTGGGCTGAAAGTTTTTAGATAAATACCCGACGCCACACACTTTCAGTTAGTTTGCACAGACAGGAATGTCTGTGCCACTAATAACTTTATTTTTGTTACTTAACAAGAAGCATACGTTTTGTTTCTGTTCCCCGCTGCGTTTGCAGCGAATAGAAATATATTCCCGAAGATAATTCTGATGCATCAAAATTCACTTCATATGTTCCCGGGTGTTTGTATTCATTCATCAGCACCTTTACTTCCCTTCCCAGTATATCATAAACAACCAGCCGTATATCACCGCTTTCGGGAATTCCGAATTTAATTGTTGTAGCAGGATTAAACGGATTGGGATAATTCTGCTTCAGGAAATAATAATTTGGGATTTCAATTGTTTGTATTCCACCTAACCAGCAAGTATATATAAATATTACACACCATCTTTTTAAAATCCCTGTATCACCGGTAGCAGTATCGCTAATTGAAAGTTTCCAGTATCCGGAAACAAATGGTCCGTTAAAAGGAATTAAAGGTGATGAAGGAATAAATGATCCCGTGAATGGAGCAGTTCCGGAAGCAATTGGAGTAACAGCAGAATCATTTAAAATTGTTCCGATGAAATTATCACCGGAACCCCCAACAGAATTAATTATTCTGGCACCAACGGAACCGGAATTAAGATAGAATCTAAGATCCGAATCCCATGTATGAATAACTGTATCAATTCTAACATTAACATCAAGTATTGCACAGTTTACACCTAAAACTAACTGTACTGAGTCTTTAATTAAAGAATGATCATTAATAGGTACATTAAGTCCGCCTCTGCAAATCGTCGTTTGTGCCCCCGGAGGAGGAGGAGGAGGATTAGATGAAATCATAGCAATTCCTGTTCCCTGTGCATTATAAGTACATAAAGCGGGTCCTAAAGCGCCTGTAGTTGTATCAAGTATCCTTAACTGTGAAGCAGTTGTATATGCCATGCAGTAGAATTTATTATCATTTGGATCAACACCGCCATCCTGACCGAAGTTGATAAGCTGGGTTAATGAACCAACAAGTGTAACTGCACCTGTAGATTTATTCCATTTATAACAGTTATCAGCAACTATATCAAGCGAAAATAAGCTGTTTGCAGCATTTCTGACACCCATTAAGCTGATTGCTCCTGCGCAAACTGATGATGCTGTGCCAAGCGGTGTGCATACACCTGTAGTCATATTAACAGTAAAGATCTGTGAAGCCGTTATAGATGTTGAAACACCATACATAGTTGTACCATCCCAGCACATACCTGTAAGGTTTGACTGCGGAACACCTGTCATATTGAAAACAAGCGTTTGTGTCGCAACAACGGTATCAATTGCCCATAATTGAAAAGGTGCAGACTGGTTCCATGTGTATATAACCCCGTTTCGTTCAACAAGTCCCCCGGGGAATGTAATAGGCATAGCAACACCTATAGGGGTTGGGGTGCAGCTTTCCATGAATAATTTCCCGAACTGGAAATTTGTTGAAGAAGCAATCTGGACAAAAGCCCTTGTGCCAATTGCAAAATCATTGCGCTGGATTACCAGGGGTAAATTATCATTTGCCGGAGCTCTGCCAACAGAATGTTTTTCCGGTTGTGAGAATAAAAATGTTATATTGAGAATTATCAAAAAAATTGTAATAGTTTTCATAATAATTAAATTTACATTTTTAATACTGAAGCAGTACAGACATAAAAGTCTGTGTTACTAACATAATTTTAATATGCGGTGCCAGGTATTCACCTGATACGCGCCGGGCTGAAAGTCTTTTAGATAAATACCCGAAGCCGCAAAACTTTGTTACTTAACAAGCAGCATACGTTTTGTTTCTGTTCCCCGCTGCGTTTGCAGTGAATAGAAATATATTCCCGAAGAAAGCGCCGATGCATCAAAATTCACCTCATAAGTGCCCGGGTGTTTGTATTCATTCATCAGCATTTTTATTTCCTTGCCAAGAATATCATACACAACCAGCCGTATATCTCCGCTTTCGGGAATACCGAATTTTATTGTAGTTGCGGGATTGAACGGGTTGGGATAATTCTGTTTGAGAAAGTAATAATTAGGAATTTCAATCGTTTGAATACCGCCAACAGGGCAATTATACATAATAATAATACACCATCTTTTTAATGTACCGGTATCACCTCCGGCAGTATCTGTAATAGCCAGCTTCCAGTATCTGCCGGTTGAGCCTGGATTTCCGTTAAAGACAACCAGCGGATTTTGAGGACGGTATGAGCCTGTGAATGGAGCAGTACCCGAGCTAATTGGATTTAATGCTGAATCATTCAATACCGTACCGATAAAATTGTCGCCCGATCCTCCAACCCAGTTTATTATCAGCGCACCTACGTTTCCCCGTCTCAGATAAAACCTAAGATCTGAATCCCATGTATGTATGACGGTATCTATTCTTACATTAACATCTAAAACTATACAATCATCACCAAGTACTGCAAATATCGAATCATATAATGTTGAGTGATCATTTATCGGAAGGTTTAAACCTCCTCTGCAAAAAGTTTGCTGTATTCCTGGAGGAGGCGGGTAATAAACAATATCAATCGGCGCAATCCCTGTTCCCTGGCTTGGATAAGTACACAGTAATGTACTGCCGGCGGTAGAAGTATCAAATTTTCTGAGCTGCGGACCGGTTGTATAAGCCATCCAGTACAAAGCTCCGTCATTATTATCAAACTGTGCATCCTGCCCGAAGTTTGCATCAACTCCAAGCGGACCTAACAGAGTAAATACACCAGTGGTTTTATTTGCATGGTATAAATTATCATTAACTATATCAATAACAAACAGCCTGCTGCCGGCATACTTTCTGCAGGAAATGGATATTGCCCCGCTGCAAATTGTTGACGGGGCACCTATTGGAGTGCATACACCGGTTGTCATATTAACAGAAAATATTTGTGATTGGGTAAGTGATGTTGAAATTCCGTAAACTGTTGTTCCATCATAAGTCATGCCTGTATAATTTACCTGCGGTATACCTGTCATATTAAATACAAGTGTATGAATCCCGGTAACTGTATCAATTGACCAAAGCTGGTAAGGCGAAGACTGGTTCCAGGAATAAACAATACCGTTTCTGTACATTAACCCCCCCGGAAAAGTTATTGTAAACGGAGAGCCAACATTTGTAACAGCGCAGCTTTCCATAAATGATTTACCGAACTGAAACGAGGACGATACCGAATGCTGCACAAATGCGCGAGTGCCTATCATATCGGATGATGGATTATGCTGATAAAAAGATTGATCTGAATCTTGCGGTGCAAACCCGGCAGAAGTTTGATAAGTTTGCTGGTAAAGGTTACCGGTGGATACAGAAAGAAAACAAAGTATAAGAAAAATTGTTTTCATTGGCAGAATTTTTAAATTAAAAGAATAGAATCTTTAATACCAGAACATAATAAATATATAAAAAAATAGCAATTACAAAATTGAAAATTTATCTGAAAACAGCAAATTTTGAGATAAATTTCAAATAAAAAACCCGTTTCCTTTTCAGGAAACGGGCTTTTTGAAAATTATGATTTAAATAGATTACTTCACAAGAAGCATTCTCTTTGTTTCGGTGAAATTACCTGCTTCTAAGCGGTAGAAATAAACACCTGATGATAATGCAGAAGCATCGAAGTCTACATTATAAGTACCGGTATTTCTGAATTCATTTACCAGTGTAGTAACTTCTTTTCCTAATATGTCAAATACAACTAATTTCACGTTATTAGCTTCCGGTAAAGTGAATTTAATTGATGTTGACGGGTTGAACGGATTAGGATAGTTCTGGCTTAAGCTGTAATAGTTAGGAATTTCAACAGTCTGAATTCCGCCTACAGGGCACTGATAAGTTACAACAACGCACCATCTTCTTAATGTACCTGTATCACCAGTAGCAGTATCGCTGATTGAAAGTCTCCAGTAACCGGAAACGAACGGTCCGTTGAATACTGAAAGCGGTGAAGAAGGAATGAATGATCCTGTGAAAGGAGCTGTTCCTGAAGCAATTGGTGTTGTTGCTGAATCGTTTAATACTGTATTGATGAAGTTATCGCCTGAACCGCCGACAGAGTTGATAATTCTTGCGCCAACTGTTCCGCGGTTAAGATAGAACCTTAAATCTGAATCCCATGTGTGGATAACAGTATCAATTCTTACATTAACATCTAAAACTGTGCAACCTGCACCAAGGATCTGCTGAACAGAATCTCTGCCCCATCCATGATCTGGAAGCGGAACATTGAGTCCGCCGCGGCAAAGTGATACCTGAGTACCGCCGGCTGGTGGTGCACTAGCACCCATTAATGCAATACCTGTAGCCTGTGCTGTATATGAGCAGAGGATCGGTCCTAATGCGCCTGTTGTTGTATCAAGAACTCTTAACTGAGCAGCAGTTGTATATGCCATACAGTAGAACTTGTTATCATTAGGATCAACGCCGCCATCCTGACCGAAGTTGATAAGCTGGGTTAATGAACCAACGAGCGTGACAGCGCCTGTAGATTTGTTCCATTTATATGAGTTATCAGCTACGATATCAAGTGAGAATAAGCTGCTTCCTGCATTTCTTACACCCATTAAGCTGATAGCGCCTGCGCAAACTGCTGATGGTGTTCCAAGAGGTGTGCAAACACCTGTTGTCATGTTAACGGTGAAGATCTGTGACTGTGTAACTGATGTTGATACACCGTACATTGTTGTACCATCCCAGCACATACCGGTATAGTTTGCCTGGGGAACACCTGTCATATTGAATACAAGTGTATGTATACCTGTTACGGTATCAATTGACCATAACTGGAACGGTGAAGACTGGTTCCAGGTATAGATAACGCCGTTTCTTTCAACAAGACCGCCCGGGAATGTTATTGTGAAAGCAGCGCCGATATTTGTCGGGGTGCAGCTTTCCATGAATAATTTTCCGAACTGGAATGTTGGTGAAGTTGAAAGCTGTGTAAATGCACGTGTGCCAATTGCAAAATCACCAGGAGTACTGATATTAGGCTGGCTAACATTATCTGTCGGAGCAAGTCCTACGGAATGCGGTGCATCCTGAGCATTTGTTACCGCTACGAAAGCAATAACAGCAAAAAAAAGCGATAAGAATTTCCTCATATTGTTTTTTTTTTTGGTTTGTTAAAAAATAGTTAATTGAATGGTGCATTATATCATTTTTTGTTTTGTATGTCAAGTGAAAATTTTAATAAATAATTAATCTGGTTATTGCGTTTTTATAATTTTTTTAGCATTTTCGCGGAACTTCCAAATCTCTTTTACATTCTTTTCTAAAATGTTCTACTATTATGGCTCTAAAAAACATTAAAATTCCGCATTTAAACTCAAAAAACAGCCTCAATTATATAGATTCTGATATATACATTCCGGATATCTTTAAAAACACTGATGTAAAATTCCCGTTGATAATATTCGCACACGGATTTAAAGGATTTAAGGACTGGGGTGCTTTTCCGTATTTATGCAATAAACTTGCTGAAAACGGTTTTGCTGTATTAAGTTTTAATTTTACACATAACGGGGTTTCTGCTGAAAGCCCTGTGGATTTTACCCGTCTTGACCTGTTTGAAAAAAACACTCATTCTATTGAACTTGATGACCTGAGGAGTGTAATCTGTTATATAGATAAACTGGCAGAAATTTATCCGGTTGATAAAAACAGAATTGGATTAACGGGACACTCCAGGGGCGGAGGTATTTCTGCTGTTACTGCTTATGAAAATGAAAACATAAAAGCGTTATGCTTGCTGGCATCAATTGCTAAGTTTGACAGGTATACAGATGAGCAGAAAAAAAGATGGAGGGAAAAAGGATTTATTGAAATTCCAAATACAAGAACAAATCAAATGATGCGGCTGAATGTGAATATGCTTGATGATATAGAAAAAAACAAGAACAGACTGGATATTCTAAAAGCTGTTACTGGGTTAAAGAAACCGTTGTTAATAATTCACGGAAGAGAAGACCTTGCTGTAAAGTTTACTGATGCGGAGGCATTATATAATGCAGCTGATAAAAATCTTGCGGAATTGCACATCCTAGAAAATACAGGTCATACTTTCGGGGTGGAGCATCCGTTCAAAACAACAACAATATATTTTAATGAAGTTATTAAGCTTATCGTAAATTTTTTTAAAGAAAAATTAGCTTAATCTGAAACCTTATTTGCTATTAAATTTCTTTCTTACAGCTTTATTGGCAGCTTCGGGAATAAACATCGAAACATCTCCGCCGTAACGGGCAATTTCTCTTACAAGAGTAGAGCTGATATAAGCAAATTTTTCAGATGGCATTAAGAATACAGTTTCAAGCTGTTTTGATAATTTCCTGTTGGTAAGCGCCATTTGATATTCATATTCAAAATCAGAAAATGTCCTTAATCCCCTGATTATAACCCCTGCATTTTTTTGGGCAGCAAAATCAACCAGCAGACCTTCAAATCCATATACCTCGCAATTACTAAAATTTTTTACAGCCTCGTTGATTATATTTATTCTTTCATCAGAATTAAACAAAGAGTTTTTAGAAGGACTGCTTACCGGCGCAATGATGACCCTGCTGAACAGCTGTGATGCTCTTTCAATTATATCAAGATGACCGTTTGTAAGCGGGTCAAAAGTACCGGGGTATACTGCTGTTCTTTTATCCATCTGGATTATTTTAATTTTGAAATAGCTTAATTTTCTTTGCTGTTAAGTATTGTAAAATTTGTCGTTCCGGTTTTTTTATGAATAATTTCGTAATCATTCATCAGTATCATTCCTGCGCTTTCACCTGAATGTTCAAGGATAAAGATGCCGAATTTTAATTCCCTGATATTCATTAAAAGCTCATTATAATGTTCATAATTATAAGGGGGGTCAGCAAAAATAATATCATAATATTTATCATGATGTCTTTTTAAAAATGCTGCAGCATTTTCATTATAAATATTTACATTTTCTTCACAATTAAGAAATGCAGCGGTTTTTTTAATGCATTCAAGCTGTTTGCCGGAATTTTCTACAAAATCACATGATCCGGCTCCTCTGCTTATTAGTTCAAAGCCAACTGCTCCTGAACCTGCAAACAGATCAAGACAAACAGCTTCATCAAAATCAATAAGATTATTCAATACATTAAATAGTGTTTCCCTTGCCCTGTCTGTGGTAGGGCGGTATCCTGAAAAATCAGCTTTATGACAGTTACTGCCGTTAAAATTCGAATATATCTTTCTGGATCTGAATTTACCGCTTATTATCCGCATAAGATCAGGACTGAATATTTCTTAAAGCCACACCGCAGCCCGGAGCAAAGCTGTAAAAATTCTTTCTCAGGGTGCTGTTTTTCAAAAAAACTTCTGATGCAGTAAAACATTCAAACGGATTCAGCAGCATAAATGGACCAAGATCATTTTTCTCCAGCGCTGAAAATGTATCTTCCTTTATATCATCTCCGTAAAAATAAATTCCGTCAACCTTGCCGGCAATCAGTTCATTATTAATTATACTGTTTAACTTCCGTATCAGGTTTAAATTGAATTCTGTTTCGTTGTAATATCTGGAATAAGTATAAAATTTATATTTTCCATTCTGCAAATATCCGTAATCAATTCTTCCGTTTTTGATCCCGGTCAGCAGAATATTGCTGCCGGTAATTTTTTCTTTCAAAATAAATCTTAACGAGTTTTCTGCGGAAAAATGATCAATATCAACAACGTTAAGGTCTAATGAACAAATTTTGAATATCCTTTTTACAAATTCAATTGTATTTTTTGGAACAGCTATAACAAGGAAATCATCACTCAGCTTGGAAGGCAAAACATTATTAAGCCTGTATGTATTAACCAGAAAGTCGTTGTAATTATCCGGGAAGTAATTGGAAAGTTCCCAGTAAATCCTTGAATTAATTGTTTGTTTTCCTTCTGTAAAATCAACCGGCAGGGTTATAATAAATGCCTGTGATGAGCTTATGGTTAAACCAGCGGATGTAACTTCCAGGTTTCTTTTGGCAATGTAGGTAGAAATTTCGCTTGATATATTGGTCAGATCTTTTTGGCTGCTTTTATATTTGCCAAGCTCATTTTCAAAATCAAAATCTACCTTAACAGATTCGATATTTTCAGCTTTAACAATTTCACCTGTACCTGATAATTCAGTAAAATATATTTTACTGCCGGAAAACCCTATTCCTAATGATCTTTTCAATTAAATAAATATTTTACAAAATTAAGTGTAATTATTGCAGCAATCAAATAAAAAAATATTACGTATGTAAATATACTTTTTTTTACTGACCAGGCAAAACTATTTGTATTACTCTGTTGTAATAAATTCTTTCATATCATTGAATTTTTTTTCACCAATTCCTTTTACTTTCATTATCTCTTCAGAATTTCTGAAACTTCCGTGGAGCTCTCTGTATTCAATGATCTTTTCTGCCGTAACTTCGCCAATACCAGGCAATTCAGAAAGTTCGTTAATTGAAGCAGAATTAATATTTATTTTTCCTGAGGGTAGTTTTTTTGTTAAAGGGATCTTATCTATATTCAGCTGCAGGCTGTCAGCCAATGCATTTATCTCATCTTTTCTGGTCTGGTTAATGCTGTCAGAAAGGGCTGAATTAAGCTCATTAAAAGTACTTTTAAGCCTGTTTTCGAAATTTATATCAGACTGGCTGTAATCATAATCGGAAGGCTTTTTCCAGCCGGAATATTTAATAACCAATCCTGCGGCTAATGCAGCCAGCAAAAAGCAGATGAATGCAAGCTCTTTTTTGTTTAAACCTGTTTTATTTAACAGTTTATTCATAAGGGGTCGTATTATTCAGGAAAATGTATCTTTTACTTTACTGAAAAATCCTTTTGATCTGCTATCATGCTGTTTGCCTTTTGGTTTCAGATTTTCACTTCCTGCAAGTGTTTTAAATAGTTCTTTTTCTTTAGAAGTTATTTTTGAAGGAATATATATATTGATATGTACCAGCTGGTCTCCTTTACCGGAATGATTGAGATGTTTGATTCCTTTATCTCTTAATCTCAAAATTTTTCCGGGCTGGGTTCCGGCTTCAATTTTAAGCATAACAGTACCGCCAAGTACCGGTATTTCTGATTCTGTTCCCAGAACAGCATCTGTAATACTGATAGTATGATCATAAATAATATCATCCTGCTCTCTGATAAAAAATTTATGTTCAGCTTCATCTATCAAAACTATCAGGTCTCCAGCAGAACCGCCTCTAATACCTGCATCTCCTTCATTCCTTAAGGGAATATAATTACCGCTGGATACACCTGCAGGAATATTTACTTTAATTGTTGCTTCTTTTCTATCCCTGCCATCGCCGCCACAGTAACTGCATTTTTCTTTAATTACTGTTCCTTCACCGTTGCATGATGGGCAGACCTGTATATTAACAAACTGCCCGAACATAGAACGGGAAACAGTTCTAACTTCTCCGCTGCCGCCGCAGGTGGTACAGGATACAGAACCGGAAGAAGCTTTTGCTCCTGACCCGCTGCAATGAGTACATTTTTCAAATCTTTTTACTTTGATTGTTTTTTCTGTACCGGCAGCAATTTCTTCAAGGGTAAGCCTAAGTGTGATCTTAAGATCGTTACCCTGTATACCTTTTTGTTTATGCCTTCCGCTGTGCCTTCGCTGGCTGCCTGAACCGAATATTTCATCAAAAATACTTCCTCCGCCGAAAATATCCCCGAAATGAGAAAAAATATCATTTACATTTCCAAATCCCTGTTCAAAACCGGAACCCCGCATACCGGCATGGCCAAACTGGTCGTACCTTGCCCTTTTATTGGGGTCGCTTAGCACTTCGTAAGCTTCTGCTGCTTCCTTGAATTTTTCCTCCGCATCTTTATTACCAGGATTCCTGTCCGGGTGGTACTTCATCGCCATTTTGCGGTAAGCACTTTTAATATCATTATCAGATGATTGGCGGTTTACTTCAAGTATTTCGTAATAATCTCTTTTAGCTGACATTAATAAAATTACTCCGGTTATGATGAAACAACAACTTTTGCATGCCTTAAAACCTTATCTTTAAGGAAATATCCCTTTTCAACAGTATTCAGAATTGTTTCCGGTTCTTTGGTTTCATCCGGCTGCTGCATTATTGCTTCATGCAGATTAACATCAAACTTCTTACCGTCACTTTCCATAATTTTCAGACCCTGCTTTTCAAGTACAGATCTGAATTTTTCATACACAAGATCGATTCCTTTTTTTAATGCATCTTTATCGTGGCTTTTTTCAAAAGAGCCCATAGTTCTGTCGAAATCATCCAAAACAGGAAGCAGATCTGTTAATACCTTTTCACCTGCATAAGCAAAGAACTCTGCCCGTTCTGAATCTGTTCTTTTTTTATAATTCTCAAATTCAGCGGCAGTTCTCAAATACAGGTCCTTAAACTGCTCTGACTGTTTTTCAAGTTCGGAAATTTTATTGTCATTATCAGAATCAGGAGAAGATTTGGTGTCTTCACCGTTTATTTTGATTTCTGTATCTTTTAGCTTTTCAGTTGTTTGTTCGGGTTTTTCTTTTTTATTTTTTGTCATACTTATTTCGATTGCCCTGTTATTCTGTTTTAAAACTTTTCTGTGATAATTTTTGAGGTAAAATCCAGCATAGATACCATTTTGGAATAATTCATTCTTTTAGGTCCAATTAATGCTATCCTTCCTTTAACATCGCCAACGCTGTATTCAGAAGATATAATACTATAATCTTTTAACTTTTCATCTTTATTTTCTGAGCCTATTGAAATTGAAATCCCCTTTTCATCAACGGGAAGGTTATTAAGAACATGCACTACAATACCTTTTTCGTCTGTAAGCTCAATTATATTCTTATAATTATTTGTATCACCAAATTCCGGCTGTGAAAGGATTTCTGTGGTGCCGCCTATGTATAAAGTCATACCTTCTTTTTCGTCATGGAAAATCTTATCAATTGAATCTATAAAAACTTTCAGAATTTCTTTAGAATCAGTTCTGATATCCTTAATTCTTTCTGCAAATGTTTTTCTGATTTCCGTAAGACTTAATCCACTCAGCTTTTCATTTAAAATTCCGGTGATTTTTTCTATCTTATCCCTGGCAATTCCCGTTTCAACATCGAACAATAAAGTTCTTACAAGTCCTGCTTTAATGGAAACAATTACCAGTAATTTTGTAGACGAAAGATTTACCAATTCAAGCCTTTCGAAAATTCCGCCTGAAATATACGGCTGCGATACAATACTTATTTCTTTTGAAAGTCTTCCTAATATCCTGGATACTTCTTTATATATTTCATCCTTAACATTATCAGCCTCATTGATTTGTGTTTTAAGAATATCTTTTTCCTGCTGGATCATAGGTTCAGTATCCATCAGTTCGTTCACAAAATACCTGTATCCTTTATCTGTAGGCACCCTTCCTCCTGATGTATGATTATGAGTAAGGTAATTAAGCTCCTCAAGATCACTCATAACATTTCTGACAGAAGCAGGAGATAATTTTATTTCAGAATTTTTTGAAATATACCTTGAGCCTACAGGATTGGCAGAATAAATATATTCTTCAATAATGCAGCGTAATATTACTTTTTCTCTGTAAGTTAATTCATCCATTACATTTTAGCACTATTAACGATTAATTGCTAACAATTAATTATAGTTCCAAGAGCAAAATTACTCAAAAATAGAGAATTCTTCAATATATAATATAATAAATGAAATGAAAATTCCGTAAAAAAGCAATATTAAATTGTTATAAATAAATAATTTAATTTCAGTTTATTATAGTGGTAAAAATTTAACACTATACTACCTTAAATACGGTATTACATAGCGTAATTAGATTAGTTAAATTTGGAAAATTAATTAACTATAAATATTATAATATATCACGGGGATATGCTAAATAATACTGGAGGATTTATGTTAACCTATTCTAGGGTTATTGTAAGTATAATTTTATTATTAATTCTTGTTAATTTTTCATTTGCCCAGCCAATGAGCGGAAATTATAATGTGGGGTCAGGGCAAACTTACACTTCATTAACCGGAGCTTCGGGCTTTTTTAACGCGGTAAATACCCGCGGTTTAAATGGTAATGTTACTGCAACAATTACATCAAATATTACCGAAAATGGGAGTGTATCATTAAATCAGTGGTCTGGCGCAAGTTACACCATAACTATCCAGCCGTCAAGCGCATCCGTAAAAACACTTTCAGGTAATGTTTCATCGCCGCTTATTAATCTGAACGGAGCAGATAATTTAACTATAGACGGCAGGTTTGGCGGATCAGGAAGATATTTAAGATTTGTAAATACAAACACCGGGGGTCAGACATTCCGGTTCATAAACGATGCAACAAACAATACAATAACATATTGTATTGTTGATGGTATGAGAGTTTCCTCAAACAGCGGAATAATTGATTTCAGCACTACTACCGGTTCTACCGGAAATGATAACAATACAATTTCATACTGTACAATGAAAGATGCATCCGGAGGTACGCTGCAGAATGCTATAGTATCTAACGGAACTACTACTTCTTCTGCACGTTATAACAGCGGAATAACAATTGCCAATAATGAAATTGCAGATGTTTTCAGAAATGCACAGACCTGTTCAGCAATACTTTTATTAAACGGAAGTACAGATTTTACTATTACCGGAAACAGCATTTACCAGACTACTACACAAACACCTACAAATGCAACACACTGGAATGTGATAAATGTTAATACCTCAGTTGCAAATAATATTGTTATAAGTAATAATTACCTTGGCGGCAGTTCCGCAAATTGCGGAGGTTCTGCCTGGACAATATCCGGGAATGCATCCAATTCCTTATATTTTATCAGAATGACCAGTGTCGGGTCATCTACAGCATCAACGATAGACGGAAATACTATAGCTAATATTAACATTAGTTCAAGACCTTCAAGCAGTGGTGTAGCTTATTTTGGGGGAATAATTGTTGAATCAGGTATCGTTAATGTTGGTACTATAACAGGTAATATTATTGGCAACAATACAGGCAACAGCAGCATAACATTATCTTACAGCGGTACGACTTCCAATATTATTAACAGAGGTATTGTCCATTCTTCAAGAGGAAACATAAGCAACAATATTGTCGGTTCTTTTGATATAGGCGGTACCAATAACCAAATGATAAGGCTGGAATGTATATATTATTCCGGTACTCCGTCTTCCAATATTACTATAAATGATAATATCGTAGGCAGCAGTTCTGTATCAAACAGCATTCAGCAGATTTCATCAACATTTGCATTACAGCTTACGGGAATACATACACAGGTAAATACAATACTTGTTACAATCAGCGGAAATATTGTTTCAAATATGCGGGTTACAAGTAATTCATCCAGTTCAAGGATCAGGGGTATTTACCATAACAGAAGTACAACAGCATCACTTTCAATAACAAATAACACAATTTCTGAACTGTATTGTGCAAGTTCTGCAAGTGCAGATGCTAACCGGTATCCTGATAACACTTCATTGATAGGTTTATTTACCGGCTCAAGTTCTGCGACGCAGACAATATCCGGAAATACTATAAGCGGACTTTACGGCACGGATAATTCAGATTCATACGTAATGGGTTTTGGGTATTATAATAATACAGCTAAAGGAACCTTTGAAAACAACCGTATTTATAATCTGAACCATTCATCCACAACAGGTTCAGCTAAAATATGGGGAATTAATGCATTCTGGGGTTCGTGGAATATTTTCAATAACCAGATTTCTATAACTAACGGAGAAGCAACTGATAATCAGAATTCAGTAAACATCAATAACAGCAAACAAAAAATTAATGACAATAATAATTTAATTCAAATTGATGCATCGGTTAACGAAGATGTTTCAAGAAGTTATTTGAGGGATGTTATTGTTCCAAAAATTGATGCCGATAAGGGTTTTAATAATCAATACACAGACCTTTCAACAAACGGAGTAATAATTAAAGGAATTCATGATGAAGCCGAATTTCCTAGCTTATTTTATTACAACACTATTTATATTGGCGGTTCAGCATCAGGCGGCTCAGCAAGTTCCTGGGCATACGACAGACCTTTATTAGACTGGGCTACAGATGCATCATTAAGGAATAACCTCTTCTTTAATGCAAGAACCGGAGGTACAGGATTCCATTATGCTATAGGCAATGAAGTTGGTTATGAAAACTGGACAGGTACATCTGCTGATTATAATGTTTATATTGCACCCAATGCAAATGCTGTTGCAATATGGGGTTCAACAAATCAGAATATTTACCAGTGGAGAGATTCCTGCTTTGGTGATAAACATACCTGGAGCACAACTACTTCAGTAATTTCAGCATCAAATTTATTTTCAAATATTGCAGCAGGCAACCTGAATATTAATACAGGAAACTGGGAAGCGTGGCTGGTCTCAGGAAAAGGTATAGCAATTGCAGGAAGTTCATCAGACTATAACGGAAACAGCAGACCAACTACAGTAGCAGGCGGCTGCAGTGATATTGGAAGCCATGAATTTACAGCTACACCTCCTAATAATCCATCAGCTGCTCAGGATAACTCACCCGGCAGCGGTGTTACTTCTAACTATACATTATGGGGCAGGACTCTAATCACAATCAATTGGGGAACCGGCGGTTCTTCATATCCAAGCAGTGTAAATGTTCAGTATTACTCAGGTGTAAGCCATTCTGGAGTACTTGGCGGCGGTTATTCTAACTCATATTGGTCTATTAATCCAACTGGATTATTAACCGGAACAACTTATAATATCACAATAAATTTTGGCCAGCACGAAACATACAGCATATCATCACCTTCAGCAAATACCAGGATAGCAAAATATAACGGTACATGGGAAGTTTTTTCTACTCCCGGAACAGGTGTTTGGGAATCTGAACTCAACTGGGCTTCAGAGCTTATCACAACCAGAGGTATGAACAGTTTTTCTGATTACAGCTTAACTGATGCTACTGCACCGCTTCCGGTTGAATTATGTTCATTCACAGCAAATGTAGTTAAACGGCAGGCTGATCTATACTGGACAACATGTTCTGAGATCAATAACAGAGGTTTTGAAATTGAACGAAGAATTTATCAGACTGAGAACAGTAATTATTCTGCATGGAATAAAGTGGGGTTTATTGAAGGTAACGGTACAACAAATGAACAGCGTAATTACAAATATTCTGATTTGAAATTAAGTACAGGTAAATACCAGTACAGGCTTAAACAGATTGATTTCAACGGCAGCTTTGAGTATCATAATCTTTCATCGCCAAGTGAAGTGATAATAGGAACACCGATAGCTGCCGATCTTTTTCAGAATTATCCGAATCCTTCAAACCCGACCTCAAAAGTAGACTTTCAGATACCTTTTTCAGCAAAAGTTATTTTGAAGGTATACGATATAACCGGTAAAGAAGTTCAGACGATACTTGAAAAAAATCTTGAAAGCGGTTACTATACATCAGAATTCAACGGTTCAAATCTTGCAAGTGGTGTTTATTTCTACAGAATATATGCCACTGGAAATGATGGAAACTCATTTACAAAAACAATGAAGCTGATTCTGGTTAAGTAAATACAATTTTTCCTAATTGTTATTTCTCTGGTAGAGGAAAACAGTTACATATCCCCCGTAAAAGGCAGGAAATTTCCTGCCTTTTGCACATTATACACCCCACTTATTTCAGTGATTTTAATTTATGATAAAATATCACTTACAATATCAAAATTTATATATTATTTTTAAATAAGAGAATATAAATTTTTCAGCTATGAAAACATCAATTGTTGTATTAATACTTTTTCCGGCTGTATTATTTTCACAATGGGTAATAAGACCCAGCGGACACCTTGATATTATTTACGGCGTTTCGTTCGCCGATATCAATAATGGAATGGCATGCGGTGAAGCCGGCAGGATTTTAAAAACCGTTAACGGCGGCATGACATGGAGCCAGGTTAACCAGAACAACACATACTGGCTTGGCGGAATTCATATGATAAACAATTCAACAGCCTGCGCTGTAGGATACCCGCAGAAAATTTTAAGAACAACCAATGCCGGCACTGTTTGGTCAGGCCAGGGCGGTACTAACTTTATCCCCTACTATTCTGTCAGCTTTAAAGATGCAAATACAGGTCTGATTTCAGGATATGTTGGTACGCTTCTGCGCACAACAAATGCAGGACAAACATGGGTACAGGTTACAGGAACGCCGCAGGTAAGCCTTAATACAGTAAAGTTTATCGGCGGTAATAATGCTATTGTGCTCGGCTTTTACGGATTAATGATGTATACAACAGATGCGGGTGCTACTTTCACAAATCTTTCAAGCGGTACAACCGCCGATCTGTATGGAATTTCATTTGCAGATGCAAACACGGGATATGTTTCAGGTTCAAATGGCACAATAATAAAAACGACTGATGGCGGAATAAGCTGGGAGGCCCAGACCACACCTGTAGCAAATACACTTAATTCAATTTCATTTGCTGATGTGAATACAGGTAATGCAGTTGGATATTCATCTGTGATTTTAAGAACAACAAACGGCGGTGCTGAATGGTACCAGCAGCTTTCACCAATCGGAAACACCACATTTTTCGGGGTTCAGTTAACCTCACCCCTAACCGGTGTAATTGTTGGCGGAGCAGGAAAAATCCTGTACACAACAACAGGCGGCGACCCTATTGGAATAGAACCAATCAGCAGCGAAGTACCTGAAAAGTTTTCTCTATCTCAAAATTATCCTAATCCGTTTAATCCCCTGACAAATTTCGAATTCAGTATTCCCCAGGCGGAATCTGTTAACCTCACAATCTACGATGCTATGGGAAGGATTGTTGAAACACTGCATAACGGTGAACTTAAACCAGGCACTTATAAAGCTGAATGGAATGCATCAAATTATCCCAGCGGGGTGTATTTTTACAGGTTAAGTGCGGGAAGTTTTGCTGAAACGAAAAAAATGGTGCTTGTTAAATAAAATCACTTTTAAACTATGCCTGCAATTGCAGGCA